>CDZA01050009.1_pt1 | contig 125040 bp, 121 predicted proteins | sample 554881 | NCBI WGS metagenome assembly CDZA01 (sample SAMEA3182082, study PRJEB8094) | gut metagenome | biome: human; feature: gut; material: Stool; isolation source: human stools | place: Canada | collected 2012-12-04
ATGCTATACTGTATCCTGAAACCAACGGGACGCGTTTGCGTCTTTACAGACAGAGAAAGGAGCACACAGATGGAGGATTCCGCAATTATCGATCTGTATTGGGCGCGCGAAGAGCGTGCGCTCAGCGAGACGGATACGAAATACGGCGGCTATTGCCGCTCCATTGCCCATAACATTCTGAAAAACCGCGAGGACAGCGAGGAATGCGTCAGCGACACGTGGCTGCACGCGTGGAACGCCATGCCGCCGCAGAGGCCGTCGATCCTGTCGTCGTTTCTCGGCAGGATCACGCGCAACCTGTCCTTTGACCGCTGCCGCAGGCAAAACGCGGAAAAGCGCGGCGGCGGATCGCTGCCGCTGGCGCTGGATGAATTATCCGAGTGCGTCCCGGCTCCAGGCCGGGTCGAGCAGGCGCTCGAAGCGCGGGAGCTGGCCGAGGCCATCGACCGCTTTCTCCGGACGCTTCCGGAGCGCGAGTGCAGCATTTTCCTGCGGCGGTACTGGTACGTCGATTCCGTGCAGGATATCGCCGCGCGGTACGCGCTCCGGGAGAACACCGCAAAATCCATCCTGTTCCGGACGCGGGAAAAGCTGCGCCGGTATCTGGCCGGAGAGGGGATCCTTGTATGAAAGAGCAAAGTGAAAAGCTGTTCCGCGCCATCGGCGATGTCGGTGACGATCTGATTGCGCAGGCCGATGCACCGGTCAAAAAAGCGCCTCGCGTGTGGGTCAAATGGGCCGCGCTTGCGGCCTGCTGCGCGCTGGTGATCGGCGCGGCGGCATTTGTCGTGCCGATGTTCCACGCAGGCTCGTCCGCGCCGGAGTCGGCATCTGCTCCGACGGCGGATACTGCGGCGCTGGAAGCGCCTGCGGAAGAGGAAATGGAGATGACGCTGGAGGCCTCGGAGGCGCCCGCCGAGGCCATGCCGGAAGCAGCTCCGGCAGAGCCTGCCGAGCAGAAAACTCGGACGCTTCCGGGCGCGGACTGCTTCGCGGTCGTGCCAGAGAGCGTCACGCGCACGTCGGCAGATTTCACGCTGACAAACGAAGACGGCGCTGTGCTTGCCCTTCGCAGCGAGTACTGGCTGGAGACGCAGGCAGACAGCGAATGGAAAGTTCTGACATCGAACCTTTTTAAGGCGCAGAACCAGACGGACGAAGCCGCGCCGGAATCATCTGTCTGCACGCTGCACTACGACTGGCAGACGCTCTACGGCGAACTGGACGCAGGCAAATACCGCCTTGCCCAGCCCGTGATCCTGCCGGACGGAACAGAATACACGCTGTACGCAGAATTTACGATCGAATAACGAAAAGCTTCCCCGCCGCATTCCAAAATGCGGCGGGGTCCGTTCACTTAGGGTGTATCTGAAAACTCATGATGTGACCGGCAGCGAGGGATTTTTGCGTTGCGCAAGACATTTTTTCGCAGGAATACTGACGTATTTCAAGGAAAAATGACGCGGCGCACCGCAAAAAGGCCCGCTGTCCGGGTGCATTGGGAGTTTTCAGATACACCCTAAGCCGATTTCTCTGTCACCGGGCGCCGAAGCGCTCCGCATAGCCGCAGCGGCGGCAGAGCGGGGCGGCGCGCTCGCCGCGTGCAAAGCCCTCGCGTATCGCGCAGGCCGGCAGCGACGCAAGAATGTCGGAAAGCGCCTGCCGGAACAGGTTCCCCAGCGCAAGCGCGCCCTCGTTGTCAAGGCAGCACGGCACGACCGTGCCGTCGGAAAGCACGGCGATCTGGTCGCTGAGCGCGCGGCAGCGGCCCTGGCTCCCACGCTCTGCCGCCTGCTCGTCCGGCCAGTCAAAGCGCTCTCCGAAGCTGACGAACACACCGTCCTCCAGCCGCCAGCCCCATGTGTTTTTCTGCCACACGCCGGGAAAGGCCGCGTGCAGATGCGCCAGAATCTCCGCGTTCCGGTCGTGCAGACCCTTCGTCTGCGCGCCGTCGAGATTCCAGAGGCGGAAATCTGTCAGAATGCCCGATTTTTTTGCCGCATGGGCAAAGTCCGTGCAGCCCGTCAGATAGGCGGAAAAATCCCCGGCCTCGTTCGCCTCGAAGCTGTGCAGGCTGATAGAGACCTTGCGCAGCGCGGGCGCGTCGAGCAGCGCCGCCTGCTTCTTCGGCAGCAGCGTCCCGTTTGTCGTGAGCGTCGCGCGGAAGCCGAGTGCCCGGCAGATCTCCAGCAGCTCCGGCAGCTGCGGGTGCAGCAGCGGCTCGCCCATGACGTGCAGGTACAGGTATTGCCCATATGGCCGGAGCTTCGCAGCCAGCGTGCGAAAGTCCTCCGGCGATAAAAACGCGGCAGGCCGCTTCGTGCCGGGACAGAAGCTGCACGAAAGATTGCAGCAGGTCGTGATCTCAAGATACATCCGTGAAAACATAGGAAAAACCGCCTTTTTCATTCTGATATCCAGTATACCGGCTTTTGCGCCAAAAGGAAAGATGGAAAAACCGCGCCCGCTGTGCTATCATGGATGCAGAAACGGAGGCGATGCGGATGTGGACGCTTGCACAGGTGCAGGCGGAGTACCGGCGGCTGGACAGGCTGCTCGGGATCGACACGAGCCGTGTGGCCGTGTCCTTTTCCCGGCGCATGACGCGGCAGTACGGCGTATGCACGTTCGTCAAAAACAGGCCGCAGGAGATCCGCCTTGCAGACTTTCTGCGGCGGGAGGATCAAGTCTTCTGGGACACGGCACGGCACGAATATGCCCACGCCGCCGTGGCTATTCTCACCGGCAAACGCCATGGACACGACGAGGCATGGAAGGCTGTCTGCCGCAGAATCGGCTGCCCGCCGGAGCGGCTTGCGCCCAGCTGCGAGGCAGCGGCTGAAAACCGGAGGCGCATTGAGGCCGTGCGCGGCGTATACATCGTGACGTGCCTCGGCTGCGGGGCCGAGTCGCGCTATCTGCGGCGCGGGACAGTCGTACAGGCATTGGAGGAAAAGCGCGGCGGCATCCGCTGCCGCCGGTGCAGTGGAAAAAAATTCAGTCTTGAAAAGCGGTATGAACCGCAGGAGGAGCACACATGACAAAAGCAGAACGCGCACGAGAACTGTTTCTGGAGGGCTGCAACTGCGCACAGGCCGTCTTTCTGGCCTTTGCGGAGGAAAAGCTGGATAGAGAGACTGCGTTGAAGATCGCCTCCGGCTTTGGAGGCGGGATGGCAGGTATGCGCGATGTATGCGGCGCGGTCAGCGGGATGTTCATGGCCTACGGCCTGCTCTGCGGCCCGGCAGACCCGACCGACCGGGCAGCGAAAACGAACAATTACGCGGCGCTGCGGCAGCTCGCGGGGGAATTTGAGGCGCGCAACGGCTCGATCATCTGCCGCCAACTGCTGGGCCTCGACCCAAATTTCAAGCCCCAGCCGCCCGAACCGCGCACCGACAGCTATTACAAAAAGCGCCCGTGCCCGGAAATGGTCTACTGCGCGGCCGACATTCTGGAAACCTATCTGGCCGGAGAGGCAGAAACGCCGACCGCTTAAAATTGGAGGGATCGTTATGGCTGCTGCAAACTGGAGAACGCTGAAAAAGCGTGACGCGCACATCCACATCCTGCCGGACGCGGTGCACCGAAATCTGGCCGAGATGAAGCGGCGGTATCCCGGCAGATTTTATGCCTTTGCGGATATCGACGTCCGGAATTCGCGGGCCGAAACGGTTGACGCGCTCTGCCGCGCCATTGACGATCATGCGCTGGACGGCATCAAGCTTCACCCGAACAATTCCGGGCTGGCACTCGATTCCGACTATAATTGCGCGATCTTCGCGTTTGCACAGGAGCGGCACATTCCCGTCGCCGTTCATTCCTATCCGAATGCGGAGGATGATCTGTCGGCGGCCTGAGGAGATTTACGCCAGTTACTGTGAAATTCTTGATCAAATGGATTTCACGCCGGAGGAAGCGGCAGGGATCGCGTATAAAAACGCAGTCGGCCTACTGGGGTGAAGAAAGCCGCTTGGGATGCACCGTTTTTACGGGAATTCCCGGCGAATTCGTTACATTTTTCGGGCCGACAGAGTCGTCGGCCCCTACGCCGAAACTTCAATGCCTCTGTAATCCTGCGGGAGGACGACTCTGTCCGCCCGCAGGATGCACTGGTTTTTGTATAGAACAGACAGGCCCGCCGGTTTCCCGGCGGGTCTGCTTTATGAAAAACCGCTCTGCCGGCATGGGGACAGAGCGGTTTTCCACGATAGGAGGAAAAGGGAATTACTTCTTGAAAAGGGAGAACTTCTTTTTTTCGTAGGGTTCGCTGGACGCGTCCGTGACCTCGTAGCCGGTCGCGTGGACGGCAGCCTTGACGGCCTCGATGTCCAGCGGCTCGTCGGTCAGGACAACAGCCTCACCCTTTGCGTGCGACGACGTGACCTTCTTGACGGGCGCAGCCTTGCGGATGGTGTCGTTGATGTGCGATTCGCACATACCGCACATCATGCCGTCGATTTTAAGCGTTGTTTGATACATGATGCAGACCCTCTGTTATTGCTGATGGTGGCAGCAGCCCGCATTTGCGCAGTGCGCGCAGCCCGCGCCGCAGGAACTTTTTCCCTGTTTCTTCTGCCGGATCAAATAGCGCACGATTGCGATGACAATGACAAGCAGAACGGCTGAAACAAGGATCGTTCCAAGATTTTGTGCGATCCATGCAAACATGAGAATCACTCCTTTACTCGCTGTTTGCCGGAAGCAAGACCGCATATCCCATGCGGTCTTGCTCCGTGAAAAAATGATTACTTGATCTTCGTGGTCAGCTTGGTAGCTTCCTTATAGGGCTTGACAAGCATATAAACGATGACTGCGAGCAGGGCTGCGCCGACGATCACGCCGAGGACATTGCCGCTGCCGGTGAGCAGAGCGCCGAACTGGTTGACCATGAGGGCAATTGCATACGCGAAGCCGCACTGATAGCCGATTGCGAACCAGGTCCACTTCTGGCTGTTCATCTCGCGCTTGATGGCGCCGATGGCCGCGAAGCACGGAGCGCACAGAAGGTTGAAGACCAGGAAGGAGTAGCCGGTGATGCCGTTGAAGGCGCTTGCAAGGTTCTGATAGACCGTGCCGTCGCCGCCGCCATAGAGGATGCCGAGCGTGCCGACGATGTTCTCCTTGGCGACAAGGCCGGTGATGGAGGCAACAACTGCCTGCCAGTTGCCCCAGCCGAGCGGAGCGAAGATCCAGGCGATGGCGCCGCCGATCTTGGCGAGGATGGAGTAGTTGATCTCTTCGTCAGAGAGCATCCGGAAGCCGTCCTCGGCCCAGCCGAAGTAGGTGGTGAACCAGACGAAGATGGTGGACAGCAGGATGATCGTACCGGCCTTCTTGATGAACGACCAGCCACGCTCCCACATACTGCGCAGCACGTTGCCGAGAGTCGGCCAGTGATACGCGGGCAGCTCCATAACGAACGGAGCAGGATCGCCGGAGAACATCTTGGTCTTCTTCAGCATGATGCCGGAAATGATGATAGCGGCCATGCCGATGAAGTATGCGGAGGTGGAGACCCATGCGCTGCCGCCGAACAGAGCGCCGGCGATCATGCCGATGAACGGCACCTTTGCGCCGCAGGGGATGAAGGTGGTGGTCATGATCGTCATACGGCGGTCACGTTCATTTTCTATGGTACGCGAAGCCATAACGCCCGGAATGCCGCAGCCGGTACCGATAAGCATCGGGATGAAGGACTTGCCGGACAGGCCGAACTTACGGAAGATACGGTCCAGAACGAAGGCGATACGGGCCATGTAGCCGCACGCTTCGAGGAAGGCCAGCATGAGGAACAGAACGAGCATCTGCGGCACGAAGCCGAGAACTGCGCCGACACCGGCGACGATGCCGTCGAGGATCAGGCCGTGCAGCCAGCCGTCTTCGGGAACGTTGCCCGCATCGAGCAGATTGCCGATCAGAACCGGAACACCGGGGACCCAAACGCCGTAGTCAGCGGGATCGGGCTCGTCAAAACCGTTCTCCTCAAAGTAGCTGACAGCATCAACATAGGTCATGCCGATCGTAGTCTCTTCGTCTGCGTCGTCGGGGATGGAATCATAATAGACTGTCATATCATTGAGGGCAAGGGTTTCTTCGTCCTCGACCTCGATGGTCGTGCTTTCAGAATCGGCGGTCACGGCCTTCATCTCAGCCAGAGCCGCGTCAGCATCGAAGTCTTCGGCTTCGGTGTCAAGCTCATAGTAGCCGCTGATCGCGTCGCTTGCGGCAGCGTATTCGTCAGCTGCGTCGTTATAAGCGGAGGAGCCAATGCCGAGCAGGTGCCAGCCGTCGCCGAACAGGCCGTCGTTCGCCCAGTCCGTTGCCGGTGCGCCAACGCCGACCATGGCGACCCAGTACACGATGAACATGACAGCTGCGAAGATCGGCAGGCCCAGCCAGCGGTTGGTGACGATCTTATCGATCTTGTCGGAGCTGGAAAGCTTACCGGCGTTCTTTTTCTTGTAGCAGCTCTTGATGACCTGCGCGATGTACACATAGCGCTCGTTGGTGATGATGGACTCTGCATCGTCGTCCAGCTCCGTCTCAGCGGCCTTGATGTCCGCCTCGATGTGCTTCATGACGTCTGCGGGGATGCTCAGCTGTTCGAGTACCTTATCGTCACGCTCGAAGATCTTGATGGCATACCAGCGCTGCTGCGCAGCGGGCTTGTCATGCAGAACAGCCTCTTCGATGTGCGCGATGGCGTGCTCGACCGGGCCGGAGAAGGTGTGCTGCGGCTCGGTGTGGGGGCCTGCAGCGGCCTTGACGGCTGCTTCCGCGGCTTCCATAATGCCTGTGCCCTTCAGAGCGGAGATCTCCAGAACAGGGCAGCCCAGCTGACGGGACAGCTCCTTGATGTTGATCTGGTCTCCGTTCTTCTTGACGACGTCCATCATGTTGATCGCCACGACGACCGGGATGCCAAGCTCGGTCAGCTGTGTGGTGAGGTAGAGGTTACGCTCAAGGTTCGTGCCGTCGACGATGTTCAGAATCGCGTCGGGGCGCTCGGTGATCAGGTAGTTACGGGAGACGACCTCTTCGAGCGTGTAGGGGGACAGAGAATAAATACCGGGAAGGTCCATGATCACGACGTCGTCGTGCTTTTTCAGCTTGCCTTCCTTCTTTTCGACCGTGACGCCCGGCCAGTTGCCGACAAACTGGTTCGAACCGGTCAGCGCGTTGAACAGCGTGGTTTTACCGCTGTTCGGGTTGCCCGCAAGGGCAATTTTGATCTGTTTTTCCATCTTCCTGCTCCTTTTGACCAGATTCTTTATGCAATTTCGATCATTTCGGTGTCAGCCTTCCGCAGGCTCAGCTCATAGCCGCGGACCGTGACCTCCATCGGATCGCCAAGCGGTGCAACCTTGCGGATATAAACCTCGGTGCCCTTGGTGATACCCATGTCCATGATCCGGCGCTTGATAGGGCCTTCGCCGTGGAGCTTGACGACCTTGACAGTATCGCCGATTTTTGCGTCCTTCAACGTTTTCATGTTCTTCTCTCCTTAAACCATGATTTTACGGGCCATCTCTTCACTGATCGCCACGCGTGATTCCTTGACTTTTACAATCACGTTTCCATTCAGGCTGGAAACGATCGTAACGGTATCGCCTGCAACGAAGCCCAGCTCCTCCAGATGCTTTTTGGCCTCCGGGTTTCCGCCGACCTTTCGGATAATGTTTTCTTCACCGGCTGCTGCGAGTGTAAGCGGCATCAAATCCTGCGCCCCCTGTCTGTCTGTAATTCAAGCTGCTTAATTGCAATTAAGGCAGGCTAACCAATAGGAAAAAACAAAGGTTAGACCCCCCTAACCAGTCCACAGTTTAACACGTCTAACCTCGCTTGTCAATAGGTTTCAGCGAAAAAAATGTTTACTTGCTTTTTTTGGTTAAGTGTGTTAGTGTAGAAGATAATTTCAAGGAAAGGTTGGTGCAATTTGCTGTGAGTGTACACAGAGCGGCAGAGGATTACCTGGAAGCCATGCTGATGATGAAGGAGCAGCACGGATACGTCCGCTCCATCGATGTTGCGGAGCATCTCGGCGTGACGAAGCCCAGCGTCACCTACGCGACCAAACAGTTAAAACAGAACGGCTTTATCACCATGGATCGCGACGGGCTGATTACACTGACCGAAAGCGGCATGGAGATCGCGGACCGGATCTATACCCGGCACAAGACGCTGACGGAGTTTTTCATCCGCATCGGCGTCGACGAAAAGACCGCGCGGGAGGACGCCTGCAAGGTCGAGCATGATCTGAGCGAAAAAACCTTCGCAGCCATCTGCAGCCACGTTGCAAGGCAGAAGGAGCTGCAATAAAGCGAAAAGACTGCGCGCCGCAAAGCGGCGCGCGGTTGGTTTTTTATTTCCCCGGCTTGAAGCTGTCCTTGAGCAGGACGCTGCGGTTGAAGACCAGATGGTCCGCGCGGCAGTCGCGGGAGTCCATGCAGAAATAGCCCACGCGCATGAACTGGAAGCCCGGTGCGGTCTTCGCCGTGCGGCCTTCGCCTTCGGCGTCGTACTTCTTTGCCTCTTCGACGAGCGCGGATTCGACCTTGCAGCCGGTCAGGACCGTCAGGGAGTCCGGGTTCAGGCAGTCGAGGAAGTTCTTGTCCGGGCCGTCGGGCTGGGCGTCGGAGAAGAGGTTCTCATACAGGCGCACCTCGGCGTCGACCGCTGTTTTGCAGTCGACCCAGTGGATCGTCGCGCCCTTGACCTTGCGGCCGTCGGCGGGGTCGCCGCCGCGGGAATCGGGGTCATACGTCGCGTAAATTTCCTCGATGCTGCCGTCGGCGGCCTGCTTGCAGCCGGTGCAGGTGATGAGATACGCACCCTTCAGACGGCACTCCGGGCCGTTGGGGTACAGGCGCTTGTACTTGGGGATGGGTTCGGGGAGGAAATCGTCCGCCTCGATCCAGACCTCGCGGGAGAACGTGACGGTGTGCGTGCCCTGTTCGGGATGGACGGGGTTGTTTTCGACCTCGAACGTCTCGGTCTGCCCCTCGGGATAATTCGTGATGACGAGCTTCACCGGGCGCAGGACAGCCATGGTGCGCTCTGCCGTGTCGTTGAGATCCTCGCGCAGGCAGTGCTCCAGAAGCGCGTATTCCACGGTGTTGGCGGATTTTGCCACACCGATGCGCTCACAGAAATCGCGGATGGAATGGCTGGTGTAGCCTCTTCTTCTCAGACCGCAGAGCGTCGGCATACGCGGATCGTCCCAGCCGGAGACATAATTCTGCTCGACCAGCTGGCGCAGCTTGCGCTTGGACATGACGGTGTGGTCGATGCCGAGACGGGCAAACTCGATCTGCCGGGGCTTGGCGGGAACGGAGACGTTGTTTACCACCCAGTCGTACAGCGGGCGGTGCGCCTCGAATTCCAGCGAGCACAGAGAGTGCGTGATGCCCTCCAGCGCGTCCTGAATGGGGTGGGCAAAGTCATACATCGGATAGATGCACCACTTGTCGCCCTGCCGGTGATGGTGCATATAGCGGATGCGGTAAATGACCGGGTCGCGCATATTGAAGTTGCCGGAGGCCAGGTCGATTTTTGCGCGCAGCGTGCGGCTGCCCTCGGGGAACTCGCCGTTTTTCATGCGCTCGAACAGGTCGAGGTTTTCCTTGACGGAGCGGTCGCGGTACGGGCTTACGGCGGGCTTGCCGATATCGCCGCGGAACTCGCGGAACTGCTCGGGCGTCAGGTCGCAGACGTAGGCAAGGCCCTTCTTGATCAGTTCGACGGCAAACTCGTAGTCCTTTTCAAAGTAATCCGAGCCGTAGAAGAAGCGGTCGCCCCAGTCGAAGCCCAGCCAGTGAATGTCCTGCTGGATCGCGTCGACGTACTCGGTGTCCTCCTTCGTCGGGTTGGTGTCGTCCATGCGCAGGTTGCACAGGCCGCCGAACTTTTCCGCCGTGCCGAAATCGATCGTCAGCGCCTTGCAGTGGCCGATGTGCAGGTACCCGTTCGGCTCCGGCGGGAAGCGGGTGTGCACGCGCTTTCCCTCGAACCGCCCGCCGGGGGCAAGGTCCTCTTCAATGAACGCGTCGATGAAATTTCGGTTCTCCAACGGCTTTCTTTCTTCTTCCATAGTAAAAATCCTCCCGGATGAAATGTCCTGTAATTTATACATTATAGCCGATTGCCGTCCATAACGCAATGCAAAAATGCGCGGAGGCTTCCAGAATGTGAAAAAAGTGAAAACAATGCGGGAAATTTGCATTTTCCTCTTTTCAACTCGCCGAATCTATTATAAAATAGACGCGAATCGAAAAGGAGAGATCACTGACTATGCGTGAACCGAAATATAAACGAGTGTTACTCAAGATCAGCGGCGAAGCCCTCGCGGGCGACGCGCACCGGGGACTGGACTTCGCGGTCATCGGCGGAGTGTGCGACGTGATCCGGCAGTGCGTCGAAGCAGGCGTACAGGTCGGCGTCGTGGTCGGCGGCGGCAACTTCTGGCGCGGCGTCAAAGACGGCGGCGGCAAGATGGAGCGCACACGGGCAGACCACATGGGTATGCTTGCGACCGTCATCAACGCGCTGGCCGTGGCCGACTGCCTGGAGCAGCGCGGCGTGGAGGTGCGCGTGCAGACCGCCATCGCCATGAATCAGATCGCGGAGCCCTATATCCGCTCCAAGGCCATCCGGCACCTGGAAAAGGGCCGCGTCGTCATCTTCGGCTGCGGCACGGGCAACCCGTTCTTCTCAACGGACACCGGCGCGGTGCTGCGCGCGGCGGAAATTAACGCCGACGCGATCCTGCTGGCAAAGAATATCGACGGCGTTTACTCCGCCGACCCCGCCAAGGATCCCAGCGCCGTCAAATACGACGCCATCACCTACGACGAGGTGCTGGCCCGCCATCTGGCCGTCATGGACACGACGGCGACTTCGCTTTCCATGGATAACCATATTCCCGTTCAGGTCTTCGCGCTCAAGGACCCGCAGAATATTCTGCGCGTCGTGATGGGCGAGCCGATCGGCACGATTGTAAAGGAGGAACTATAACATGGCAGATCTCAAGGAATTCCAGCGCAAAATGGAAAAAACGCTCGACGTTCTCGCGTCCGACTTTGCCGCTGTGCGCGCAGGCCGCGCCAACGCGCAGGTGCTCGACCGCATCACGGTCGAGTATTACGGCCAGCCGAGCCCCATCAACCAGGTCGGCACCGTCTCTTCCCCCGACCCCCGCACGCTCGTTATCCAGCCGTGGGACGGGTCGCTGCTCAAGGCGATTGAAAAGGCCATCCAGACCTCGGATCTCGGCATCAACCCGCAGAATGACGGCCGCGTTATCCGCCTCGTCTTCCCGCAGCTGACCGAGGAGCGCCGCAAGGATCTCACGAAGCAGGTCCGCAAATACGCCGAGGATTCCAAGGTCGCCGTCCGCAACATCCGCCGCGACGCAGTCGACTACGTCAAGAAGGCCCAGAAGAAGGGCGAACTGACCGAGGACGACCAGAAGAAGGCCGAAAAGGATATCCAGGACCTCACCGACAAGCACGTCAAGAAGATCGACGAGATGTGCGCCAAGAAGGAAAAGGAACTGATGGAGATCTGAGTGCGTGTTTCCAACGCGTACCCTCTGTAGGGGCGGACGCCTCTGTCCGCCCATGCAAACTGCACTGGTTTTACAGAAATTTGCGGCGAATCCCCTCCGTCATTTTCTTCGGAAATACCACCTCCCCTTACCGCGCGGGGCGCGGCAAGAGGAGGCTTTGGTACGGCCGGCCCCTGTTCGCATTCAATTAAATGCAATCTCCCCAGAACCTCTTAAAAGCCGCCGGACGGCGGCTTTTGTCGTGAAAGGCTTTTTATATGGAATACAACAACACGCTCCCGCGGCATATTGCCATCATCATGGACGGCAACGGACGCTGGGCAAAAAAGCGCGGGCTGCCGCGCAAAATGGGCCACGCGGCAGGCGCGGAGACGTTCCGCCGCATTGCGACCTACTGCAAGAATCTCGGTGTTGAATACCTGACGGTCTACGCGTTCTCCACGGAAAACTGGAAGCGCTCGGCGGACGAGGTGCAGGCCATCATGGCCCTGTTTGAAAAATATCTGCACGAGGCCATCGACGAGATGGAGCGCGACCATATCCGCCTGAAAATTCTCGGTGAGCTTGGCCCCATCAGCCCGGAGCTGCGCGCGCTCATTGAGCGCACGGACGAAATTTCCACGCACTATCAGGGCTTTCAGGCCAACGTCTGCATCAACTACGGCGGGCGTGACGAGATCATCCACGCCGCGCGGCGCTTTGCCGCCGACTGCGTGAATGGCGTAAAAAAGCCGGAGGAATTAACAGAGGCGGATTTCGCGCACTATCTCTACACCGACGGCATTCCCGACCCGGAGCTGATCATCCGGCCCTCGGGCGAGCTGCGCACGTCGAACTTCCTGCTCTGGCAGTCGGCGTATGCGGAGTATTATTTCACGGATGTGCTCTGGCCCGATTTTGACGAACCTGAACTCGACAAGGCAATCGCGTCGTATCAGAAGCGCGAGCGCCGGTTTGGAGGCCGCAAATGAAACAAAGACTTCTCGTTGCCGCCGTCGGCGTGCCGCTTTTGATCGTCGTGCTTGTCATCCTGCCGCCTGTCGCAACGGCGATTCTGACGGCGGCCATCGCGGGCGCAGCCGCGTGGGAGCTGCTGCATACGGCGTGCAGGCAGCCGAAGCTTCTCTATGTGCCGACGGTTTTATGCGCGGCGCTCGTTGTTCTGGCCATCGTGTTCGGAACGGCGGTCACGGCGACGCTCATCTACGCGTTTTTCTATGTGATGTTCCTGTTTTACATGGCGGTCAGCACGCATGGGAAGGAAACTGCCATTCCGTTTGCGGACGTGGCGGTCTGCATCGTGGCAGGCTTCCTGTTCCCGGCGATGTACAGCTGCATCGGCCTGCTGCGCAATGTCTCCCCTGCGTTCGTGCTCATGCCGTTTGTGATCGCGTTTATTGGCGACAGCTTTTCCATGCTCGGCGGTATGGCCTTCGGCCATAAAAAGTTCGCCCCGCACGTGAGCCCGAACAAGACGTGGGCGGGCTTTCTCGCCGGGCCGGTGGGCAGTGCGCTCGGCATGGTGCTGCTGGGGCTTGCCTCCAAATGGATCTGGCAGATGGAGCTGCCGCTGTGGTATCTGGCCGTGATCGGCATCGCCGCCAATCTCTTCGGCCAGCTGGGCGATCTGTCCATGAGCCTCATCAAGCGCGAGGCCGGGATCAAGGACTACAGCCACATTTTCCTGACCCACGGCGGCGTGCTTGACCGGTTCGATTCGACGCTGTTCCTTGCGCCCGTCGTGTACGCGATGCTGTTCTTGCTGGAGAAGCTGGTATGACGAAGACGATCACGATTTTAGGCTCCACGGGCTCCATCGGGCGGCAGACGCTGTCCGTCGCGGATGAGCTGGGACTGCGCGTCGCCGCGCTGACGGCGGAGCGCAATGTGGATCTGATGGAAGCGCAGTGCCGCCAATACCGGCCGGAACTGGCCGTTCTGACGGACGAAGCCGCTGCGGAGGAATTAAAAGTCCGTCTGGCGGATATGAATATAAGGGTGCTTGCGGGCGCGGAGGCGCTGTGCGAAGCGGCGGCTCTGCCGGAGGCCGATACGGTCGTTGTGGCCGTGTGCGGCTTTGCCGCGCTGCGGCCCACGCTGACGGCCATTCGCGAAAAAAAGCGCATCGCCCTTGCCAATAAAGAGACGATGGTCTGCGCAGGGCAGATCATGCAGGCTGCCGCGCGGGAATCCGGCGCTGAAATTATTCCCGTCGATTCCGAGCACTCGGCCATTTTCCAGTGCCTCATGGGCTGCCGGGACAGAGCCGAGGTCAAACGCCTGATTCTGACCTGCTCCGGCGGGCCGTTTTTCGGGAAGACGCGGGAAAGCCTGGCCTGTATGACCAAATCGGACGCGCTGCGCCACCCGAACTGGAAAATGGGCGCGAAGATCACAGTCGACTGCGCGACGCTTATGAACAAGGGCCTGGAGATCATCGAGGCCATGCGGCTGTATGATCTGCCGCTTTCGAAGGTCACTGCCGTCATCCACCGGCAGTCGGTTGTGCATTCGCTTGTGGAGTTTGTCGACGGAGCCGTCATGGCGCAGCTGGGCGTGCCCGATATGCGCATCCCCATCGGCCTTGCCATGACGTATCCGAACCGGACACACAATCCGGCTCCCGCGCTCGATCTTCTGTCCTGCGGCCCGCTGACGTTTGACGCGATCGACGAGACAGCCTTCCCGTGCTTCGCGCTTGCACAGCAGGCAGCGCAGACCGGCGGCACGGCCTGCACGGCCATGAACGCCGCCAATGAAGAGGCCGTCGGCCTGTTTTTGCAGGACAAAATCGGATTTTACGACATCGCGGACGCGGTCGAGGCCGCGCTGCGCCTGCCGGTTGTGCAGGAGCCGTCGCTTGCCGATATTTTTGAGGCCGACCGCCTCGCCCGCATCCATACCCGGGAGCGGTTTTTGAAATAAAGGTGATTTCATGTATATTCTCTTTGCAATTCTCATTTTTGGTTTTCTGATCTTCATCCACGAGCTGGGCCATTTTCTGACGGCCAAGGCACTGGACGTGCAGGTGAACGAATTTTCCATCTGCATGGGCCCGGCAATCCTCAAAAAGCAGAAGGGCGAGACGCTCTATTCTCTGCGCTGCATCCCCGTGGGCGGCTACTGCGCGATGGAGGGCGAGGATGAAGAATCCGACAACCCCAGAGCGTTCACGTCCAAGGCTTGGTGGAAGCGGCTGATCATTCTGGCGGCAGGCTCGTTTATGAATTTCCTGACGGGCCTTGTCGTGCTGGCGCTCATCTATTCCTGCGTCGCGGGCTTCTCAACGGCCAAAATCTCCGGTTTCTTTGACGGCTGCCCGCTGGAATCTTCTCAGGGACTTCAGGTCGGCGACGAGCTTTATAAGATCGACGGACGGCGCGTGTATATCTACTCCGACGTCGGCACGCTTCTGGCCCGGAACAAGACGGGAACATTCGATCTTGTCGTCAAGCGGGACGGGAAACTCATCAAGCTGGACGACTTTGAAATGAAGCAGCAGCTCTATGAGGTCGACGGCGAGCAGCAGTATAAATACGGCCTGTACTTTGGCTATGAGGAAAAAACCGTCGGAACGGTGCTCAAAAACACGTGGTACACGGCGCTGGATTTTGCGCGGCTCGTGTGGATGAGCCTCGGCGATCTGGTGTCGGGCCTTGTGTCGGTCAACGATATGTCCGGGCCGGTCGGCATTGTGTCGGCCATCGCGCAGACGGGACAGAGCGCCGCGACGACGGCAGACGGCATTCTGAACGTTCTCTACCTTGGCGCGTTCATCGCGATCAATCTGGCCGTTATGAATATGCTGCCGCTCCCGGCGCTCGACGGCGGACGCGCGTTTTTGCTGCTGGTGAACACGGTGTTTACGGCAATTACAAAGAAGAAAATCCCCTCGAAATTTGAAGGCTATATCCATGCCGCAGGCATGATCCTGCTGCTGGGCTTCATAGCGTTTATCACATTTAAGGATATCTGGAAGCTGGTGCGATAAAAATGGAGCGGAAACTCACAAGAAAAATTATGGTCGGCGGCGTTCCGGTCGGCGGAGGCGCGCCGGTATCCATCCAGTCGATGCTGAACACGAGAACGACCGACGTGGACGGCTGCCTTGCGCAGATTCGCGCGCTGGCTGCCGCCGGGTGCGAGATCGCGCGGCTGGCCGTTCCGGACATGGAGGCCGCGGAGGCCTTCGGAGCCATCTGCGCCGCGTCCCCGCTGCCGCTGGTGGCGGATATCCACTTTGACTACCGTCTTGCCATCCGCGCGGCGGAAAACGGCGCGGCCAAGATCCGCATCAACCCCGGCAACATCGGCGGGGAAGAGCGGGTGCGGGCCGTGGTCGAGGCCTGCGGCGCGCGGAGCATCCCCATCCGTATCGGCGTGAACGGCGGCAGTCTGGAACCGCGTCTTCTGGAAAAATACGGTCATCCCACGCCGGAGGCGCTGGTAGAAAGTGCGTTCGGACATATTGCGCTGCTGGAAAAGTATGATTTCTATGATATCTGCGTGTCGATGAAATCCAGCTCCGTCCCGCTGATGATCGAGGCGTACCGGCTGTTTTCCGAGCGTTCGGACTATCCGCTGCACGTCGGCGTGACCGAAACGGGCACCAAGCGCATGGGCACCATCAAGTCCGCTATGGGCATCGGCGCCCTTCTGTGTCAGGGCATCGGCGATACGATGCGCGTATCGCTGACCGCCGACCCGGTGCAGGAGGTGCTGACGGCGAAGGACATTCTGAAGGCCGCTGGGCTTCAGAAGGACGGCGTGAACATCATCGCCTGCCCCACCTGCGGGCGGACGCGCATTGATCTCATCCGGCTGGCAAACGAGGTCGAGCAGGCGCTGTCCGACTGCCAAAAGCCCATCACGGTCGCCGTCATGGGCTGCGTGGTCAACGGCCCGGGCGAAGCGCGGGAGGCCGACGTCGGCATCGCCGGCGGAGACGGCTGCGGCATTCTGTTCGTCAAGGGAAGACAGCTCAAAAAGCTCCCCTATGACGAGCTTCTGCCCGCCCTGCTTGCGTACATCGGAACGCTGTAAAAAATCAAAGCGGCATTCCCTGAGCCGGGAATGCCGCTTTTCGTATCACGGTTTTTGACAGACGGCTATCAGGAATTCCGTCGTGACGCGAAGCGAGGGCACGGCGGCAAGCTTTTGCTGGTCCTCCGCGCCGGTCTTGTAATAATAGGGCGTCATGAGAAACAGCGCCTGCACATCCTCGTTTGACGAAAGCGTGATGGTCTTTCGGAGCGTCTGCGTCCGCAGCAGGCGGAAGCCCTCGACCGCAGGCTCGGCGGGCGGATTTTCGTATGGCCGGTCATAGACGGCGGCCTTCAGCTCGAACAGGTGCCGTTCCATCGGCACAACACGCAGCAGATATCCGCCGGGCTTCAGGACCCGCAGGAACTCCTCCGCCATGAGCGGCGAAAAAATATTGACGATCAAATCGAGGCTTTCCGCCGCCAGCGGAAGATGCGCGGTGCTCGCCGCGCAGAAGATCCCCTCCGGCACCTGCCGTGCCGCCCGCCTGACGGCCTCTGCGGAAATATCCGCGCCGAGCAGCTGCGGGCAGCCGCCCTTTGCCGCAAGCGCGTCATAGATCGCGCGCGTATACGTCCCCTCGCCGCAGCCCGCGTCGAGCACGCAGGCGTCCGGCCCGGTCAGCTGTGCGCAGCTCCCGGCCACAGCTCCGATCAGATGGTCATAATAGCCGCGCGATAAAAACGCCGTGCGCGCCGCGACCATGCGCTTATCGTCGCCATGGCGTTTTCCGGACGCCGAGGGCGGCAGGAGATTGACATAGCCGCTGCGCGCAACGTCAAAGCTGTGGCGGCTTTCGCAGCGCCAGACGGTCTTCTCCCGCGCAAGCCTCCCGCCGCAGACGGGACAGAGCAGATCAAGCATAACAAGCCCTCCGATCGCGATAGTTTCTTTATTATACCGCGCCGGGACGCGCAGCGCAAAGAAAAATCTGGAATTGTGCGCGAAACGTGTTGAATTTATGGCGGAATCTGTTATAATTTCAGCAGAAGAGAATGCGCGGGACAAAACGCCGCGCTGGAGCGGAGGAAAAGCATGAAAAAGCATCGCGCCCTTTGGGTGATTTTAATTGTGATCGTCGTGCTTGCGGCGGCTGCCGCAGGCGGTTGGTACTGGCTTTCGACCAAAGCAGCGCAGGCGGAGCAGGCGCACAGCACTGTTTACGCACAGTATGCGTCCATGACTGCCGCTGTTGACAGTGTCACGCTTACGGTAACGGAGGACGGTTCGCCGGTCAGCGAGTATGATTTACAGAAACTCGGTCTGCGCGACGATCTGATGAATAAGGTCACAGCGCAGTTTTCTGAGACGGATCGTATGACAGCTGAGCAGTTTGCCGCGCTCGGCATCCGCGAAAAGCTGAACTGGGCAAAAAACGCCCATCCCGCGCCTTATCCCTGCACCGTCAGCATGGAGCAATTTGACGCGGCAGCAGTTTTGGCCGACCTGCGGAGCATGAAGCGTGCAGCGGCGGAGAACGCCTATACTGTGCTGGAGGACGGCGTCTATACCGTCCACGCCGAGGTTCCCGGCAACGAACTGAATGAGTCGGCCGTTCTGGACGGTCTGCGCGCGTCGGCCGCTTCGCTCGGCGTCACGGCGGACGGGCCGCAGGATGCGGCGTTTGAGCTGACCTCGGTCGACTGCTACAAGCAGCCCGAGATTACGACTGCGACGCTGCGAGACACGCCGGACAGCCTGTTCCGCAAGGCGCTGGCAGAGCTTGAAATCAAGGTGACATTCAACGCAGATACCGCACAGTATCTGCCGCACGGCGAGGAAACGCTCACAAGCCATGATCTGGCTTCCATCGTAGACCTGGACCCGGACGGAACAGTCACGGTTGACGAAAAGGTTCTGAGCGAAAAGGTTTCCAAGCTGGCCGAGGGCTACAGCAAGCAGGACGCGCCGTTCCTGTTCGATTCGTGGGTCAAGGGCCTGACGGAGATCAGGTTTATCACCTGCGACTATCGGATCGACGTGCAGAGCCTGACGGAGCAGATCCGCACGCAGCTGCTGACGATGCAGCCCGGCTCCGTATCTGCCGAGGCCGTCTGCTATGGCAAGGACGGCAAGCCCTTCTCGCTGGGCGACAGCTATATCGAGGTCGACTTCGACAACCAGCAGATGACCTTTATCAAGGACGGCCGTCTGGTCGTCAACACCAATATCGTGACCGGCGCGCTCAACGGCCACCAGACCCCGACCGGCCTGTACGAGACGCACGGCAAGGAGCACGACGTCTGGCTCAAGGGTGACGATTATCTCGTCTTCGTCAAATACTGGGTCAGCGTGGTCGGCGACATCATCGGCCTGCACGACGCATCGTGGCGGTCGAACTTCGGCGCAAGCTTCTATGTCTACGGCGGCTCCCACGGCTGCGTCAACACGCCAGAGGAGGCCATGGCCCTGATCTGGAACCTGGCCGAGGACGGAACCCCTGTTCTCATGCACGGCGCCAACGAGTGGTATGAGTCGGCCAACGGCAACCCGCGCGAGACAAAGGATCCCGCGCGCGGCACGACCAGCAAGGTCACCGTCCCGAACGGCACGCGCGTGCTCGAACCCGGCAGCAGCCGCATCGAGATCCAGCCGGACGACGTCGTCCCCTTCGCGCTTCCGAAGGAAGCCGGACAGGACGAGGATCCCCCGACAAACACCACGGACACCGCAAAGCCGGTATCCTGAACCAAACTGCCCCCGGCGAGCCTCGCCGGGGGCAGTTTGCGTACCTGTCAGATATCGAATATGCCGATCATGACGATGCCGATCACGACCAGCGCGATCATGACGTAATGCTTCCAGGAGAGCTTTTCCTTCAGGAAAATACGGCTCCAGAGGACGGACGCGGCGCAGTAGGCCGAGATGATGGGGGCCGAGAGCGCAACGTGCGCCTCGTCGGCCAGCGCGTAGATATACGCGAACTGCCCCGCCGTCTCGAACAGCGCACCCGCATACTTGGGCGCTTCGGCCTTGAAGACGAGCTTGTCCTTTTTGATCACAACAACATAAATAAAGCAGATCACGGCGGCGGCGAGGAACGTCAGCTCATACGCGCAGTTGGCCGAATCCTCGTCCAGCGTGCGGAGCACGAGCGAGTCCGCAAACGTACCCGCCGCATCGAGCAGGCAGTACGCCAGCGGCAGGCACAGCGCCAGCCACGACTTGGCGTATTTATAGTTGGAGCCCTCCTGCCGCTTTCTGCGCAGCTCGTCGTCCTCCGTCGACTCGACAATGCCGAGGCCGACCGCGCCGATGCACACCAGCGCCACCGCGCCGATGACCAGATAGCGCATGGAGCCGGTAATGGACTCGTCCAGCGTCCCGGTGATCAGGCACAGGACCGCGACCAGCGCGCCGGAGGAATTGCAGATGGGGGACGAAATGGAAAGCTCAATGTACCGCAGGCCGACATAGCCCAGCGTCATGGAGCCGATGTACAGAAGCGATACGGGCAGATAGGTCCAGATCACGTGCCACGTGACGACAGCCCCGCCGACGAAGATCTCATACGCCGCGTGAAGGCCCATCACAACGCCGACGGCAATGACCATCTTGAGCGGATTATATTTGTCCCGCCCGTCACGGCAGCCGATTTTCGAAAATAGATCCGAGCCGCTCCAGCAGAGCAGCGCAATAATTGCAAGCCAAAACCACATACTTTTTTCTTCGGCAGCACTGCGGTGCTGCCGGCTCCTTTCTCTAATCTAAATGAAAACACCGCCCCTACCGGGACTGCGTATATCGTACTGCCCCGTTTACTCCGGCAGCTTCGCAAGGCCCGCGTCCACGAGCTTCTGTAGGCTCATCAGAATGCCGAGCTTTGCGTGGTGCCACGTCAGGCCGCCCTGGAAATAGACCGCGTAGGGTTCGCGGATGGGGCCGTCGGCGGACAGCTCGATGGACGAGCCCTGCACGAACGCGCCCGCCGCCATCACGACCTCCGCGTCGTAGCCCGGCATGGCCCACGGGACGGGGGTCACATAGCTGTCGACCGGGGCCGCCGCCTGAATGCCGCGGCAGAAGGCCAGCATCCCCTCCGCCGAGCCAAGCTCGACGGCCTGAATGATATCGTGCCGCGATTCCGTCCCGTTCGGCACGACGCGGAAGCCCAGCCGCTCGTACACATTCGCAGCAAAAATCGCGCCCTTGAGCGCCCCGGAAACGACGTTCGGGGCAAGGAAGAAGCCCTCGTACAGACTGGGAAGCAAGCCGAGATTCGCGCCGACCTCCTGTCCGAGGCCGGGGGCCGAGAGACGGTAGGCGCAGCGCTCGACGCATTCCGCCGTGCCGCAGATATAGCCGCCGATGGGGGCCAGTCCGCCGCCGGGATTCTTGATCAGGCTGCCGACGATCATGTCCGCGCCCACGTCCGACGGCTCGGCCCGCTCGACAAATTCGCCGTAGCAGTTGTCGACCATGCACAGAACGTCCGGTTTGCACTGCTTGCAGAACGCGATCAGCTCCCCGATCTGCGCGATGGAGAACGACGGCCTTGTCGCGTAGCCCTTCGAGCGCTGGATGGTTATCAGCTTTGTTTTGGGGCCGATCGCGGCGCGGATGCCGTCAAAATCGAACGTGCCGTCCGGCAGCAGGTCGACCTGCCGGTACTGCACGCCGTATTCCATCAGCGAACACTTGGACGGACGGATGCCGATGACCTCCTCCAGCGTGTCATACGGCGCGCCGTTCGGGCTTAAAAGCTCGTCGCCCGGCAGCAGATTCGCGCTCAGCGCGACGGCCAGCGCGTGCGTGCCGCAGGTGATCTGCGGGCGGACAAGCGCAGCTTCGGTATGGAAGCAGTCGGCATAGACCTTTTCTAGCACCTCGCGGCCCATATCGTCGTAGCCATAGCCCGTCGTGGCGGCGAAGCAGCCCGCCGAAAGCTTGTTTTTCTGCATGGCGGCAAGCACCTTTGTCTGGTTGTATTCCGCCGTCCGGTCAATGGCCTCAAAGCGGGGCCTCAGGCCGTCTAAAATCATTTCTCCGTATTCATATACCGCGCGGCTCACGCCGAGTGATTCATACATTGTCGTAAGTTCCATCCTCTATTTCTCCATTTTCCCGAAAATGTCATCTGCCGCGTCGCGCAGCACGTCCGGCTTGGTGACGATGATGCCCGTTTCCTCGTCTCCGAGAATGAGCAGCGTATCGCCGGGCTTTACGCCGAAGATCTGCCGCGCGTCCTTGGGGATGACGATCTGGCCCTTTTCGCCGACCTTGGCCGTGCCGAAAATATGCCGCTTCGCCTTGCCCAGAATATGCTTTCCGCCTGCCACGCATGAGCCTCCTTTGCAGGGTAATTTTCATACTTGTATAACTTACAGTGCGTCTGTCCGTTTGTCAAGCATGAGACGGCGAAAGGCTCGAATATATCACGATTCATATATGCAATATGCGCTTTTATATCGATATATTTATATTGTTTTTTCCTGTTCAGAATCCGTCATTTTTCACATAAAATTCGAAAAAACTTGATTTTTTCGAAAAGCCTGATATCGTATATGTCAGATGTGCCATGCGGATTTTATATGGCTGCGCAGAAAGGATACGGTATGAAGCGAAGCTGGTTTTTGATCGTCCTGTGCCTGCCGCTTCTGCTGTGCGGCTGTGCGCAAAAAAGCGCGGAGCGCGAATTTTTTGCCATGGACACCGTCATGCAGCTGCGCGCCTATGGCCCGGCGGCAGAGGATGCGCTGGCGCAGGCGGAAGCTGAAATTTACCGGCTGGAGGGCGTGCTTTCCTGCCGGGACGAACAAGCGGCGCTGGCCCGGCTGAACGAAACGGGCGGCGGAACAGCCGGTGAGGAGACGGCGGCGCTTTTACAGACGGCGCTGACGCTCTGCGAACAGACCGGCGGGGCCTATGACCCGGCGCTCGGCGCGCTTTCGGAAGCATGGGGCTTTTCGACCGGTGCGTACCGCGTGCCGGAGCCGGATGCGCTGGCCGAGGCCATGCAGAGCTCCGGAGCCGGGCTTGTGCAGCTGGACGGTATCTCCGTGACGCTGACAAACGGCGCGCAGCTCGACCTCGGCGGCATCGCCAAGGGCTATGCGGCAGGACGCGTCCGGACAATTTTAAGGGAAGCGGGCGTCACGTCCGCGATCATTTCCCTTGGCGGCAATGTTGCCGCTGTGGGGAAGAAGCCGGACGGCAGCGCGTGGACGGTCGGCCTGCAGGACCCGGACAGGCCGGAGGCATATTTCGGCACGGTTTCCATTGAAGACGCCTGCGTCGTCACCTCCGGCGCGTATCAGCGGTATTTTGAGGAAAACGGCGTCTGCTATCACCATATTTTAGACCCGCATACCGGCTGCCCCGCCGAAAGCGGAGTGAAATCCGTCAGCGTCGTTGCGCAGGACGATACGCTGGCCGATGCGCTGTCAACGGCCCTGTTCGTTATGGGGCTGGATGCAGGCGCGGAATTTCAGAAAAGCAGCGGCCTTTCGTTTGAGGCCGTATTCGTAACGGATGACAACACGGTCTGGATCACGCCCGGCCTTGCCGGGCGCTACCGGTCCGACCGGCCCTATCAGATACTGGAATGAAGCAGAAGCATTGGATCTTGATCTTCGCGGCGGTCATCGCTGTTTGCCTCGCCGTGTGGCTGCTGCCGCGCGGAGGCGGGCAGGCGGCGCTTGTCTATCAGGACGGAACTTTATTATACATACTTAACCTGCGGCAGGACCGGACGCTGACCGTGACCGGACCGGCGGGCGAGAATATCATCACGGTAGCAGACGGCGAGGTCTTCATATCCCGCGCGGACTGCCCCGATCAGATCTGCGTGCAGCACGGGCCGCTGCAAAAAACCGGCGGGCCGATCATATGCCTGCCGAACCGGCTGACGATCGAGTGGGCGCAGAAGGATGCTCAGGTCGACGCGCTCAGCGGAACGGGAGGGCTGTCATGAGGCTGAAAAAGCTTACGCTCACGGCAGCTCTGACGGCGGCGGCGCTCGTCATGTTTGTGCTGGAGAGCCAGCTGCCGCCGCTCACGGCCATTCCCGGCATCAAGCCGGGGCTTTCCAATATTTTTACGCTCTTCACCATGGAGACACTCGGCCCCGGCTGGGCCTTCGGGCTGTTTTTCACGCGCGTCACGCTCGGCTGCGTCATCACCGGGCAGGGTTCCGCGTTTTTGTACAGCTTCGCGGGCGGACTCTTAGCGTATGCGCTGATGCTGCTGCTCAGAAGGAAGCTTAAGGGCAGCACACTCTGGGTCAAGAGCGTGCTGTGCGCCATGACGCACAACGCCGGACAGCTGGCCGCCGCTGCGGCCATCGCGAAGACCGGCGCGGTATGGAGCTATCTGCCGATTTTAATATCGGCTGCGATACTGGCCGGGACGCTGACCGGCCTTTGCACCCAGCTGGTTCTGCACCGGCTGGCAAAGGCGGGGGTTCTCCCGGAAGAAACGAGTCCCAAAAAGCAAGAGGAGGAAGCAAACGGATGAAACTGCACATCCACGGCGTACACGTGCCGAACCGCAAAAACACGGCGGAGCTGGCCGCGCTGCGCCTGCCCATCCCGGAGACGGTCGAAATCCCGATGTCCATGCACATCGGCGCGCCCGCCATCCCGGTCGTAAAGCCCGGCGAAAGCGTCCGGGTCGGGCAGCTGATCGGAAAGGCGGGCGGGTTCGTCTCCGCGCCCGTCTACGCAAGCGTTTCCGGCACGGTCAAAAAGATTGGCCAGCAGGTCGGCTCCGGCGGGCGGCTCATGCAGACCGTCGTCATTGCCGCCGACGGCAAACAGGAGCCTGACCCGGATTTAAAGCCGCCCAAGCTCGACACCATGCAGGATTTTCTGGACGCCGTGCGCGAAAGCGGCATGGTCGGCCTCGGCGGCGCAGGCTTCCCGACAGTCGTCAAGCTGACCGTTAAGAATCTGGAGCAGGTCAAGGCCGTGATCATCAACGGCGCGGAGTGCGAGCCGTATATCACCTCGGACACGCGCACGATGCTCGACCGGTCGGAGGAGCTGATGGAAGGCGCGCGTCTCGTGCAGCACTTTTTGCAGGTACGCCGCGTGATCTTCGCCATTGAGGACAACAAGCCCCGCTGCATCCAGCTGTACCGGAAGCTGACGAAGGACGAGGACGGCATGGAGGTCTGTGCGCTCAAGTCTTTGTACCCGCAGGGCGGCGAAAAGGTGCTGATCTACAATACCATCGGCGAGATCGTCCCCGAGGGCAAGCTCCCGCTGGATGTGGGCGCGATCGTGCTCAACTGCACGACGCTTGCCAACATCGCCCGCTACTGCAGGACCGGTATGCCGCTGGTCGAAAAGTGCATCACGGTCGACGGTTCCGCCGTCGCGAAGCCCAAGAACGTGATCGTCCCCATTGGGATGAAGCTTGCAGATGTGTTTGAGCAGTCCGGCGGCTTCTGCGCGGAGCCGAAGAAGGTGCTCTACGGCGGCCCGATGATGGGCATTGCCGTGCCGGACCTTGACCAGCCGGTCCTGAAAAACACGAATGCAGTCCTCGCCATGACGGAAGCAGACGCCGTCCTGCCGGAGCCTACGGCCTGCATCCGCTGCGGCCGGTGCATCCGCCACTGTCCGCTGCGGCTCATGCCGTCGCATATCGTCGCGGCCTATGAGGCGGGCAATATGGAGCGGCTGGCCGAGCTGAAGGTCAACCTCTGCATGGAATGCGGCTGCTGCTCGTTCGGCTGCCCGGCGCACAGGCCGCTCGTGCAGACCAATAAGCTCGCAAAGGCGAAGCTCGCCGCATGGCGCAAGGCGCAGAGCGAAAAGCTCGATGCAAAGAAGGAGGCCGTCAAATGAAGCTTGTGATCTCCGCTTCCCCGCATATCAGTTCCGGCGCAACGACCCGGAAGATCATGGGCGACGTGCTCATCGCCCTGTGTCCCGCCCTGATCGCGGCCATCGTGATCTTCGGTTGGCGGGCGCTGCTGGTAACGGCGGTGTGCGCCGCAGCCTGCGTATTTTTCGAGTGGGGCTTTGAAAAGCTCTGCCATAAGGAATCCACCATCGGCGATCTGTCCGCCGTGGTGACGGGCGTCATTCTGGCGTATAACCTGCCGGTGTCCATTCCGCTGTGGCAGGCCGTGTTCGGCTGCCTCGTGGCCATCGTCGCCGTCAAGCAGCTCTTCGGCGGCATCGGCAAGAACTTTGCCAACCCCGCGTTGGTAGGCCGTATCGTCCTGTTCCTCTCGTTCTCCAAGACCATGACGGCGTGGGTCTTCCCGGACGCCGTCTCCTCGGCCACGCCGCTGGCGCAGCTGGCGGCAGGGCAGAAGCCGGAGCTTCTGACGCTCCTGCTCGGCAGTCACGGCGGCTGCATCGGCGAGACGTGTGCGCTGGCGCTGCTGCTCGGCGGAGCATATCTGCTTATCCGCGGCGTCATTACGTGGCAGGCGCCGGTGTGCTTTGTAGGAACTGTTTTTGTGCTGTCCCTTGTTCTGGGGCAGGATGCGCTGCGGCAGGTGCTCTCGGGCGGTCTGCTTCTGGGCGCGTTCTTCATGGCAACCGACTATGTGACCGCCCCGCAGACCTATTGGGGCCGGGCGCTGTTCGGCATCGGCGCGGGACTGCTCACCTGCCTCATCCGCTTCTACGGCAGCTACGCCGAGGGCGTGTCGTTTGCCATCCTCTTTATGAACATTCTCACGCCGTATCTGTCCAGATGGACGCAGAGCAAGCCGCTGGGAGGTGCGAAGGCATGAAAAACACGAAAGAAATTCGAAAATCCATCGTCGTTCTGGTCGTGATCTGCCTGCTCACGTCCGCGGCGCTGGCTGTTGTGAACCACTTTACCGCGCCCGTCTCCAAGGCGAACGCGGAGGCCAGAGCCGAGCAGGCGCGGCTCGACGCCGTGCCGGACGCGGCTTCGTTTCAGCTGGTCGAGACGACTCTTCCGGAGGAGGTCGTGAGCGCCTATCTCGCGCTGGACGAAGCCGGAAGCCCCATGAGCTATCTGTTTACCGTCGAGGGCAAGGGCTTCGGCGGCACGATCCAGGTGATGTGCGTCATCGGTACCGACGGATTGATCCGCGTCTGCCGGACGATGGATGTATCGTCCGAGACGACGACGCTCGGCGGCCAGACGGCCAGCGAGAGCTACACCGGCCAGTATACCGGGCAGGACGCTTCGCTTTCCGGCGTGAGCGCCATCTCCGGCGCGACCATCACGTCCACGGCCTACCGCATCTGCGTGCAGACTGCGTTTGAAGCGTATGAGCTCGTAAAGGAGGCGCAGAAATGAGTAAATTACAGAATTTCCTGAAGGGCCTGATCAAGGAGAACCCGGTTCTGGTCCTCGTGCTCGGCACGTGCCCGACACTGGCCATCTCCACGTCGGTCATTGCGGCCTTCGGCATGGGCATTGCAGCGACCGCCGTTCTGATCCTGTCCAACATGGCCATTTCCGCCATCCGCAAAATCGTCCCCGACCCGGTGCGCATCCCGTGCTACATCGTCGTCATCGCGGGCTTCGTCACGGTCGTCGAGCTGGTCATGGAGGCGTATGCCTTCAGCCTGTATCAGTCTCTGGGCGTGTATCTGTCGCTGATCGTCGTCAACTGCATCATCCTCGGCCGGGCCGAGATGTATGCCAGCAAGCACGGCGTTGTGGATTCCGCCATTGACGGCGCGGGCATGGGCCTCGGCTTCACGCTCGCCATCTGCGCCATGGCCGCCATCCGCGAAACGCTCGGCTGCGGCACGTTCTGCGGCCTGCCCGTGCCGTGGTTCCATGAAAACCCCATCGGCATTCTGACCATGGCCCCCGGCGGCTTCTTCGTGTTCGGCTGCATGATTGCGCTCATCAATAAGATCTCCAAGGGCAAGGCCATCAAGAAGAAGGAATTCGGCTGCGCCGGCTGCCCGGGCTGCGGCAAGGGCGCCTGCGAAGGAAAGGAGGCGGCTGCGAAATGAAGACCATGATCCTCGTCATTCTGACCGCCGCGATCACGAACAACTATGTGCTCGTCAAGTTCCTCGGCATCTGCCCCTTCCTCGGCGTATCCAAGAAGCTCGATCAGGCGACCGGTATGTCGCTGGCCGTTATCTTCGTCGAGGTGCTGGCCACCGCCGTTACCTGGCCGATCTATCATTTCCTGCTCGCGGGCAAGGTAGACTTTACCTATATGGAGACGGTCGTCTTCATTCTGGTCATTGCGGCCCTTGTCCAGCTGGTCGAGATCGTTCTCAAGCGCTATGTGCCCGCGCTTCATAAATCCCTCGGCGTCTATCTGCCGCTCATTACGACGAACTGCGGCGTGCTGGGCGTGACGATGAATGTCATTTCCGACGGCATGAACTACGGCGAGGCGCTTCTGACCGCGCTTGGCTGCGGCCTTGGCTTCTTCCTCGCGATGGTGCTGTTCTCCGGCGTCCGGTCGCGCGTGGCCGAGGCGGAGCCGCCCAAGAGCTTTGAGGGGCTTCCCATCACGCTCGTCTCGGCGGCGATCGTATCGCTGTCATTTTTCGGACTGACCGGCATCATCGACCGGCTGTTCGGCTAAGGAGGGCGCGGCTATGATGGAAATTCTGATCCCGATTCTGGCCGTGACTGTGATCGGCCTCATCTGCGCGGTCGGCCTCGCCGTGGCGTCGAGCGTCATGGCGGTCAAGGAGGACACGCGCTTTACCGAAATTCGTGCCTGCCTGCCCGGCGCAAACTGCGGCGCGTGCGGCTACACCGGCTGCGACGGCTATGCAAAGGCCCTGCTGGAGCCGGGCACGAAGACAAACCTCTGCGTTCCCGGCGCGGATGCAGTCGCGGCGCAGATCGCGGCGCTGCTCGGCGTGGCGGCTGAGGACGTTGTGGAAAAGATCGCGGTTGTGCAGTGCGCAGGCACGTGCGAGGCTACGAGCGTCAAGGCTGACTACCGGGGCATCCCCTCCTGCGCGGCCGCGAAGCTGTTCTACGGCGGCAACGGCAGCTGCATCTTCGGCTGCATGGGCTTCGGCGACTGCGCCAGAGCCTGCCCGAAGGGCGCGATCTCCATGCAGGACGGCATTGCCTGCGTCGATCATACGGAATGCATCGGCTGCGGCATCTGCGCGCAGACGTGCCCGCAGAAGATCATCGAGATCGTGCCGGATATCATCCGCACGGAGGTGCTCTGTTCGAGCTATCACAACGGCCCGTACACCAAAAAGGTCTGCTCCTCCGGCTGCATCGGCTGCCACAAGTGCGAAAAGACCTGCCCGCAGGGCGCCATCACCGTCGACAATTTCCTTGCCCGCATCGACTGGGACAAGTGTACCGCCTGCGGCGCGTGCGCCAGCGTCTGCCCGACCGGCGCAATGGTCTGCGGCGATTTCTCCGGCGCGTCCAGAGTTCAGCCTCTTAAGAAAAACTGCGGTGCATCGTAACCCTCTTGACAAACGTAAAGCGCCTGCGGCGAAATGCCGCAGGCGCGTCAATTTTTTATGGATGGGTTCAGCCCTTGAGCTTGTCGAAGAAGCTCTTGCGCTTGGGCTGGCCGTCGTCGCCGACGGAGGATTCGAGCTGCTTTAAGAGCTCCTTCTGCTCCCGCGTGAGCTTTGTCGGCGTTTCAACGACGACGGTGACGAACTGGTCGCCGCGCGTCTTGTAGCCGACATAGGGAATGCCCTTGCCGCGCAGGCGGAAGGTCGTGCCGGTCTGCGTGCCCTCGGGGATCTGATAGCGCACCTTGCCGTCGAGCGTGGGCACCTCGATGGACGCGCCGAGCGCGGCCTGCGTGAACGAAATGGGCATCTGGCACATGACGTTCGCGCCGTCACGCGTGAAGATCGGGTGCTTGCGCACGGAAACGGTCACGAGCAGATCGCCGTTCGGGCCGCCGTTCGAGCCGGCATTGCCCTCGTCGCGCACGCGGAAGGACTGGCCGTCGTCGATGCCGGCAGGAACCTTGACACGGATGGTCTTCGTGTGGCGCACCTTGCCCTTGCCCCGGCAGGCGGTGCAGGGGTTGGTGATGATGGTGCCGCTGCCGCCGCACTTCGGGCACGGCTGATTGGACTGCATGGTCATGCCCATGAAATTCTGCTGGGTGCGCACGGTGCCGGTGCCGTGGCAGTACGTACAGGTCTGGGGGCTCGTGCCCTCCTTTGCGCCGCTTCCATGGCAGGTGCTGCACGTTTCGATGCGGGAGAAGGTGATCTCGCGCTCGCAGCCGAAAGCCGCGTCCTCAAAGCTGATCTCGATCTCGCTGACGACGTTCTGGCCCTTCGCCGGACCTCTTCTGCGGCCGGACGACGACGCGCCGCCGCCGAAGAAATCGCCGAAGATATCGCTGAAATCCCCGAAGCCGCTGAAGCCGCCGCCTCCAAATCCGCCGAAGCCCGCGTTCGGATTGAAATTCGGGTCGACGCCCGCGAAGCCGTACTGGTCGTACCGGGCCTTTTTATCGGCGTCGGACAGGACCTCATACGCCTCGTTGATCTCCTTGAACTTTTCCTCGGCGGTCTTGTCGCCGGGGTTCTGATCGGGGTGGTATTTCATGGCCAGCTTGCGGTAGGCCTTTTTGATCTCGGCGTCGGACGCGTTTTTCTCGACGCCCAGCACCTCGTAATAATCTCGTTTGTTCTGATCTGCCATACTATCTCACCTCAGATTCGGTGGGTAACAGCCGATAGGGGCGGTCACGCCGCCCCTGTCAAGCTGTGCTTCACGAATTAGTTGTCCTTGACCTCTTCGTAGTCCGCGTCGACGACGCCGTCGTCATTGCCGCCCGCCTGCTGGCCGGCCTGGCCGGCGTTCGGGTTGGCATTCGGCTCGCCCTGCGGGGCCGCGTTCTTATAGAGCTTCTCGGACACGGCGTAGAACGCCTTCTGGACCTCCTCGGTCGCAGCCTTGATGGCGGCGAGGTCGGTGCCCTTCTGGGCGGTCTTCAGCTTTTCAATGGCTTCCTTGACGGGGGCCTTCTCAGCCTCTGTGACCTTGTCGCCCATCTCGTTCAGGGTCTTTTCGGACTGGTAGATGATCTGGTCGGCGTTGTTGCGGGTGTCGACCTCGTCCTTGCGGGCCTTATCCTGCGCCGCATACTGCTCCGCTTCGCGGACAGCCTTGTCGATATCCTCCTTCGAGAGGTTGGAGGAAGCGGTGATGGTGATCTTCTGCTCGGCGCCGGTGCCGAGATCCTTCGCGGAGACGTTCACGATGCCGTTGGCGTCGATGTCGAACGTGACCTCGATCTGCGGAACGCCTCTGGGCGCCGGAGCGATGCCGGTCAGCTGGAACACACCGAGCGTCTTGTTGTCGGCTGCCATCTCACGCTCACCCTGCAGGACATGGACCTCAACGGAGGTCTGGCTGTCAGCGGCGGTAGAGAAGACTTGGCTCTTCTTGGTCGGGATGGTGGTGTTGCGGTCGATCAGCTTGGTGAACACGCCGCCCATCGTCTCGATGCCGAGAGACAGCGGAGTGACGTCCAGCAGCAGCAGGCCCTTGACGTCGCCGCCAAGCACGCCGCCCTGGATCGCTGCGCCGACAGCCACGCACTCGTCGGGGTTGATACCCTTGAAGCCTTCCTTGCCGGTCAGCTTCTTGACCTCATCCTGCACGGCCGGAATACGCGTCGAGCCGCCGACCAGCAGAACCTTGGAAATATCGTTGGCAGTCAAACCAGCATCGGACATTGCCTGCTTGACCGGGCCTGCGGTCGCTTCGACCAGATGAGCGGTCAGCTCGTTGAACTTTGCACGCGTCAGCGTGACGTCCAGATGCTTCGGGCCTGTTGCGTCAGCGGTGATATACGGCAGGTTGATGTTCGTGGAGGTCACGCCGGACAGCTCGATCTTGGCCTTTTCGGCGGCTTCCTTCAGTCTCTGCATGGCGACCTTGTCGTTGGACAGATCGATGCCCTCTGCCTTCTTGAATTCGGAAACGAGGTAGTTCATGACGCACTCGTCGAAATCATCGCCGCCGAGGTGGGTGTTGCCGTTGGTGGCAAGGACTTCGATAACGCCGTCGCCGATGTCCAGAATGGAGACATCGAACGTGCCGCCGCCGAGGTCATAGACCATGACCTTCTGCTCGGCTTCCTTGTCGACGCCGTAGGCCAGAGCGGCTGCGGTCGGCTCATTGATGATACGCTTGACGTCAAGACCCGCGATCTTGCCTGCGTCCTTGGTGGCCTGACGCTGTGCGTCGTTGAAGTATGCGGGAACGGTGATAACGGCCTCGGTGACGGTGCCGCCCAGATATGCCTCGGCGTCCGCCTTCAGCTTCTGCAGGATCATCGCGGAGATCTCCTGCGGGGTGTACTTCTTGCCGTCGATGTCGACCTTGTAATCGGAGCCCATGTGACGCTTGATGGAAGCGACGGTGCGCTCGTGGTTGGTAACGGCCTGACGCTTTGCGACCTGACCGACCATTCTTTCACCGGTCTTGGAGAACGCGACGACGGACGGGGTGGTGCGGTTGCCTTCGGCGTTCGCGATGACGACGGGTTCGCCGCCTTCCATAACGGCGACGCAGCTGTTGGTAGTGCCAAGGTCAATGCCAATAATCTTACTCATAATAATTTCCTCCTATATGAATGCCTGTATTTACAAATTTAGATGCTGCCGGATCCCCGGCGTGGGTGCTTTTTAATTTGCAACCTTTACCATTGCGAATCGAACGACTTTATCGCCGACCTTGAAGCCTTTCTGGAAGACCTCTGCAATGACGTTTTCGCCAAGCGCTTCGTCCTCGACGTGCATGACCGCGTTATGGAGCTGCGGGTCAAAGACCTCGCCTGCCGCGCCGAAGCTCACGACGCCCAGCTTTTCCATGACGGAGACGAGCTGGTTCATCGTCATCTCGACGCCCTTTTTAAACGCGGCATCCTGCGTCTCCTGCGCCAGCGCCCGCTCGAGATTGTCGTACACGGGAAGGAACTTCTCGACCGTCTCCGAACGGATGTCGGTATAGAGGCTTTCCTTTTCCTTCTGGCTGCGCTTGCGGTAGTTGTCGTATTCGGCGGCCAGCCGCAGATAGCTGTCATGCTCCTGTGCCAGCGCCTGCTGCGCCTTTTCAAACTCGCTTGCCTCCTGCTGCTTGGCTTCCTCGGGCTTTTTTTCCTCGGACTGCTTCGCGGCTTCGGCTTCGGTCTGCTGCGCAGCTTCTTCTGTCTTCTCGGCTGCGGAGGCGGCCTGTGCCTTTTCCTCTGAAGCCGGATTGCTGTTTGTTTTCTTACTCATATCTATGCCTCCGGGTCATTGTGCTTATTTTCCGGCCCTTCGATCGCCGGGGTCTGGTTTTTCTGGAACATCCGGCTCAGGTTCTCGGCGAAGTAGCTCAGCCGGGCGGTGATCTGCGCGTAATCCATTCTGGTCGGGCCGACCACGCCGATCAGGCCCTGCATCCCGTCGCCGATGTCGAACTTCGTCATGACGACGCTGGTGTCGCGCAGCTCCTTCGACACGTTTTCCGGGCCGACCAGGATCTGCGTCCGGCTGTCCGGGGAAAGTGCGGCGGGAAGATTGGAGACCACATCCTCGTCGAGTGCGGAGAGCATTTTCTGCGCCTTGTCGATGTCGTGGTACTCCGGCTGGCCGAGAAGCTTGGCCTGCCCGGTCATGTAGACCTCGCTGTGCTCCTGGTGCAGAAGCGACGTGACGAAATCCATGATGACGGGCACGAGGCTGGCCGCATTTCCGGCGCTTCTGGTCACGCGGGACAGAAGCTCGGGGCTGAGCTGTTCGGCGGTCAGCTCCGTGACGCTTGCGTTCAGCACTGCGCCGAGAAGCTTCAGATCCGCCTCCGTCAACTCGACCGGAAGACGAATGAGTTTATTCTTGACGGAGCTGTCGCTCAGCATCACGACGAGAATAAAGCTGCCGCTGTCCGCGAGGATCAGGTCGAACCGCTTGACTGTCAGCCCGGCGGCACGCGCCGCCATGGCGTAGGCGGGCAGATTCGTCATCTGCGAGACAAGCTTGCCGACCTGCGAGACGACCTTGTCGACCTCCTGCATTTTCAGCTCCATCGCCTGATTGATCGACTTCGTTTCATCGGTCGACAGGCGGTAGTCCTGCATCAGCTCGTCGACGTACAGCCGGTACCCGGCAGGCGACGGGATGCGTCCGGCGGAGGTGTGCGGCTGCTCCAGATATCCGAGCGTCGTCAGCTCCGCCATCTCGTTGCGGATGGTCGCGGAGGAAAAATCCATGTCCGGCATCTGTGCAATGGTCTTGGACGCCACCGGCTCCGCCGTGCGGATGTAAAGATCCACGATCGCACGCAGGATCTTCTTTTTCCGGTCTGAAAGCTCCATGGTTCGTTCCTCCTTTCGCCTTAGCACTCTTTGTCCCTGAGTGCTAAACGCAGTGTACCACCGCCTGCCAGCGTTGTCAATACCTACAGACTTAAATTATTTGTGAACAATTCATATCTTATGTATGAATGCCCCGGCGGGGCAGTTTTATCAGCCGCGGCGCCCGGATCCGCAGCATCAGCCGGCTTCCCGGACAGCGTTCCTGCCCGTCCGGCGGGGACTGCCGGGCGGGCTTTGTCTGCCGGTCAGGGATTATATAGACAAAATCCACAAAAAATCCCCCGGTAAAATTTACGTAAAATCGGTAAAATCTCCGTAAAGGCACTGGATTTTAACGGGTGAAACTGCTATACTATGAAATACAGAACTCTGCGACTGCGGCTCCCTTGACCGGCAGCCGCTTTCGTGTCTGTATCAATCCGCAGAAGGAGGGTTCAAAAAGGCGCTTCGCGCGGGACAGGCCCGCGCACAACACGAACATTCGAATTTTGAAAGAAATCAGGAGGAAATGCAAGCATGAAAAAACGCACAACGCGGTGTCTCGCGCTGCTGCTGGCCGTTGTCATGGTCCTTTCGGTCATGCCAATCGCCATGGCGGAGGAGACAACGCAGACGCAGACTTACACCAAGGTCACAAAAGCGCCTGCAGACTGGTCTGGTACATACCTGATCGTGTCCGAGGGTGACAAACTGATTATGGACGGTTCCCTTGACAAGCTTGACGTTGAAGGGAACAAGGTCGATGTTACGATCACCGACAGCAAAATCACCGGTGATTATGCGAAATATGCGTTTACCGTTGAGCCGATGACTGGCGGCTACGCCATCAAGTCTGCAAGCGGAAAGTATATTTCGGGTAAGTCCGGAAGCAACAAGCTGAACAGTGGTTCCACACAGTCCCTCAATACGATTGAACTTACCAGCGGTAAGGTGATCGTTACCAGCGACGGAACAACACTGCAATACAACAATGCAGCAAAGAACGGCACCAGATTCCGTTACTACAAGTCGCAGAATCAGCAGCCGATCTCGCTGTACAAGATTGAAACCGCAGCCAAGCAGCAGGTCGAAACCCCGACTGCGAACGTAGCGGACGGCGCTGAGATCGAGGTTGGCACGGAGATCAAGTTCGAGTGCAAGACCGAGGGCGCGACGATCTACTACAAGACCGCAGGCACGGAGTATCAGGCATACACCGGCCCGATCTCGGCTTCGCATAACGAGACGTATACCGTCAAGGCCACGAAGGACGGCATGGAGGACAGCAAGGAGCTGGTCGTCTCTGTCGATGTCTTTGAGTGGGTCAACAAATACGTCAAGGCCGATACGATTGCGACCGGCGATCAGGTCGTGATCTACAATGCTGGCAACGGCTATGCTGTCGCTGGCGAAATGCTGGGCAGCTACTATCTCAAACCCGCCGCGGCGACGGTTGCTGAGAATGCCCTGACGGCGGACAGCTTTGATAAGCTGGTCTGGACGGTCACGAAGAACGAGGACGGTACATACTCTTTCAAGCAGGGCACAGATACCACCCTCACGATGGGCACGAACAACGGCAAGTTCAACCTGAACCTGACCGGGGACGGCGCGGTAAAGTGGGACGTTGAAACCTGCAATGCAGAAAATGCGTCCTACTATATGTCCGGCAATGGCTTGACCGGCCAGTATGGCAAGGTCTACATGGAGTACTATGCCAAGTACACCGAGTTCAGTGCCTACTGCACCAGCACGGATCGTCTGACGGAGAAGGACTTCGGCATGACGTTCTACAAGCTGACGCGGGAAAAGAACTTCATCGGCGGCCTTGTGCCTCCTCCCACCCCGACCCAGAAGGTCGCGACCCCGACGGCTTCCCCCGCTACGGGTGAAGTAGAAAAGGGCACGAATGTCACGTTCTCCTGCGCGACGGAGGGTGCGACGATCCTCATTGCCACGGACGGCACGACCTTTAACGAGGGTACCGAGGCGACGGTGAATGAAGACGTCACCTTCACAGTCAAGGCCACGAAGGCCGGCATGGACGACAGCGACGAAGCGACGTTCACCTATACGGTCAGGAAAGAAGATGGAGAGGACAAACTTGGAAAGCTAACTTCTGCTGACCAGTTGACAGACGGCTCTTATGTCATGATTGTTTCCACCGGCTACGCACCGCTGGAACTCAGCGGGAAGTGGCTGACGGTTGTACAGCCGACTGTAGCGGAGGACAAGGTGACGAAGACGGAAGGCGCGGTTTGGACGCTGAAGGTAAGCGGACAGTCTGTTACGCTGACTGATAAAAACGGCATGGCCATTGCACCTTCCGGTGGAAACAGCAATGGCATTCAGTCTGGTAATTATAGCTGGGCGTGGTCGTTCAGCGCAGAAAATCAGACCTTCAAATTTATGGGTGCCGGTGATGATACTGTTACGCTGGCCAGCAATACCAGCACGGATTCTACATACGGTGGGTTTAACAAGTTTAAAGCCTATAAGAACAACACGGTTGCAAGTCAGCAGTATCCGTGCGAGTTCACGCTCTACCGGGTCGACCCTGCATCTGCTGACCAGCCCTCCGGCGATCTGCCCAAGCCCGGCGACAAGTTCGTGATCTACAACCAGAACGCACAGGCGGTTCTGGCGGAGCAGAACGATAACACGGATAGCCCGGCAATCAACAAGGCTGCGGCTACAATCACCGAGGACGGCAAGGCGGCCATCCCGGCAAACGGCGCAGTCGTGTTCACCGTCGAGCAGAACGGCGAATACCTCCGCTTCAAGAGCGATGCGTATGGCTATCTCTGTGCCAACGGCACCGGCAACAACGCGTTCTACAGCAAGGACTTCTCCGAAGAGGGCGTTTCGACCGAAGACGCGGACTGGCTCGTCCGTATCTGCTCCGGCGGCGTGGGCGGCTATGAGCTGGAGAGCCGCACGGCGAAGTTCAGCGGCCACAGCCAGTGGCTGGAGTATTTCTCCGACTCGTTCAAGGTCTACAGCATGTACAGCAAGACCGGCGATCTTGACTATACGATCTACTCCTTCTTCTTCTATCCCGTGGCGGACGGCGTGACTGTGACCGATGGCATTGTCAACATGCCCGCAGTCAACTTCGGCACGATCTTCGATGCGTATGTCGGACAGGCGTATACGCTGAACTTCACCGTTGACGCGGTATTCGGCGTTAACACGCTGACCGCCAAGCTGGGCACGGAAGCTCTGACCGTCGATACGACGGAGAACGGCTATTCCGTCACCATCCCGGTGGAAAAGGTAACGGGCGACAAGCTCACCGTGACCGTCTCCGGTCAGGATGCGAAGGGCGCAAGCTTTGAAGGCATCGCCGTGATCACTGTGCTCGATGAGGCTGTGATCTCCAACGTAACGCCCGCGCAGGGCGCGCAGACCGGCGAGAACAAAAAGCCGACGATCTCCGCGGAGATCTCGAACGCTGGCGAGAACGCCAGCGTAACGATGACTGTCAACAGTGAAAAGGTCGATGCTGTCTACGCAGACGGCAAGGTCACCTACACCCCGGCTGCCGCTATGGCGGACGGCAAGGTCACGGTGACTGTGACGGTCAAGCGTGCGGATAAAAAGGAAACCAGCAAGACCTGGTCCTTCACCATCGGCGAGGCGACCTTCCAGCGCTACTTCGGCCAGCTGCACTCCCACACGCAGTATTCCGACGGCGCTGGCTCGCTGGAAAGCGCACTGGCGTATGTCAAGGCGCTGCCTGACAATGCGAACGTTGACTTCGTCGCATTCACCGACCATTCCAACTACTTCGACAGCAAGAATAACCCCAACGTCGAAGCGGCTCTGTATGACACGTCTCTTGTCAAGGATTCCGATCCCAGCCACAGCTGGGCGACCTACAAGAACACTGTCGCAGCCTTCAACGCGGCCAACGTGGGCAAAAAGGTCGCCATTGCGGGCTTTGAAATGACATGGTCCGGCGGTCCCGGCCATATCAACACCTTCAACACCCCCGGCATCGTCTCCCGCAACAACACGACGCTCAACAACAAGACCAAGGATGCTGGCCTGCAGGCCTACTACGAGCTTCTGTCGCAGACAGAGGGCGTCGATTCCATCAGCCAGTTCAACCATCCGGGCACGACGTTCGGCAACTTCATTGACTTCGGTTACTGGAATGCTGTCGTTGACACCCGTATGTACATGGTCGAAGTCGGCAACGGCGAAGGCCAGATCGGCGCAGGCGGCTATTATCCCAGCTACGAGCAGTACATCATGGCGCTCGACAAGGGCTGGCACGTCGCCCCGACCAACAACCAGGATAACCACAAGGGCCGCTGGGGCAACGCCAACGACGCCCGTGACGTCATCCTGACCGACGACTTCTCCGAATCCGGCATCTATGCAGCGCTCAGAGCGCGCTGTATGTACGCCACCGAGGACAAGAACCTCGAACTGGACTACACCGTCAATGGCAACATGATGGGTTCCATCATTGACGTTCCTGAGAAGCTGAACTTCGAGATTTCCTTCAACGATCCCGACCGTACCGATTCCATCGCCAAGGTCGAGCTGGTCGTCAACTCCGGCAAGGTCGCCTATACCTGGGACAGTGCCGCAGATCTCACCAAGGGCTCCGTCAGCGTGGAACTGGCGCCTGAGTACACCTATTACTTCGTCCGCGTCACCGAGGGCGACGGCGATCTGGCCGTGACCGCTCCCGTCTGGGTCGGCGAATCGCTCAAGCTTGGCATTTCCAAGGCTGAATGCGGCACATCTACCCCTGTCACCGACGAAGAACTGACCATCACCACCACGTTCTTCAACAGTGAGGCAAAGCCCGCTACCATCAAGTCCATCACCTATGCCATCGGCAGCGAAACCATCGGCACGGATACCACCGGTTACACGCTGGCTGCAAGCAGCACGCAGGATGTGGAATTCAAGTATACCCCGACCAAGGCCCGCATCATGACTGTTAAGATCACGGCTGTGATCGAGCAGGACGGCAAGGAGTACACGTTCACCAAGGACGTCACGCTCGATGTGCTTGACGCAAGCAAGCTTGTCTACATCGGCATCGACGCTTCGCACTACAACGAATACGTTGCAGGCAACTATAAGGACTCCATGGGCAACTTCGGCGAACTGGCTGCGGCCTATTCCGTGCGTACAGTCACGCTGAAGACCAGCGAGGAGCTTATCGCGGCCTGCGGCAACCCCAAGTACAAGGCCCTCATCCTGACGGCCCCGTCCCGCCGTCTGGAAGCAGCCCAGAAGGATCCGAAGACCTATTCCGAGGACGAGCTGAACGCCCTCAAGACGTTCAACGACAACGGCGGTATGGTGATCCTCGCCGGTTGGTCCGACAACTACGAGAATTACCCCATCATCCAGAACAACCCGGACATCAAGCACATGGCCGCGACGCAGAACGAGGTTCTGGCCAAACTCGGCTCCAGCCTCCGTATCTCTGACGATGCAACGTATGACGATGAACGCTCTGCAGCCGACGGCGTCGACAAGTGGAGACTCTACTTCTCGACCTACAACATGGAGAACCCGCTTCTGAAGGGCGTGGAATTCGATGCAGAGCATCCGTATGACAAACTCTACACCGAACGCTTCAGCCACTACGGCGGCGCGTCCATCTACGCGGTTGACGCAAGCGGCAATGCAACCTCTACGCTGCCCGCAACGGTCAGCCCGGCAGTCTACGGCCATGCAACGACCTACTCTGTGGACGTTGACAAGGACGGCCTCGGCGGCGCAGGTATCCCGAAGTACACCTTCGCGAAAAACGATGACCGCCTGATGGTCATGGCGTCTGAGCAGCTCGAGGGCAAGGGCCTCATCATCGTCTCCGGCGCAGCCTTCATGTCGAACTTCGAGGTGCAGTACCAGGTCTCCGACAGCGGCGCGGAGAAGAACTACTCCAACTACAAGATCTGCCAGAATCTCGTCTCCATGCTCAACCAGACCGAGATCACCAAGATCGCGGATGTGCAGGCAGAGCCAGAGGAGGGCGTCAAGTTCACCGTGGAGGGCATCGTGACCTCCAACGCCTCCGGCCATGACAAGGATACCGCGTTCTTCGACTGCATCTATGTGCAGGACAACACCGCCGGTATCAACGCCTTCCCGGTTGCAGGCAACTTTAAGATCGGCGATAAGGTCCGTGTCACCGGTACGACGTCCTCCTATCAGGGCGAGCGTCAGCTGGCTGTGACGACGAAGATCGAAAAGATCGCGGACGCAGCGGCTCCGGCTCCCAAGGAAGTCACCGCCGCGCAGATCAACGACGGCTCCGTCCTCGGCAGCCTCGTCAAGATCAAGGGCACGATCACCAGAGTGGAAGAGGCCGAAGGCAAGATCCAGACCATCATGGTCAGGGATGCGGCAGGCAAGGAAGCCCGCGTCTTCATCGACGGCTACATCACGAAGGACAAGGAAGTCCAGAACGCCATCGTCGGCAATCAGGTCGAGGCGGTCGGCCTGGCTTCCTATGATAACACCTTCTACCTCGATGGAAAGCAGATCGCCCCGCGTATCCGTATCCGCGACCGCGCTGACGTCGTCTGCACCGCAGGCGAGACCCCGGTCAAGACGTGGAACATCACCTATGTCACCGACGGCGGCACGATCAACGGCGCGTACCCGACAACCTACACCGAGGGCACCGTGACCGTTCTGCCGACCGATGTGACCAAGCCCGGCTATACCTTCCTCGGCTGGTACGATGCAGCAGAGAACGGCAGCAAGGTCACGCAGATCGAGGCCGACGCGACCGGCGACAAGACGTTCTATGCATACTGGCAGCAGAACGACACCCCGGCCAGAACGTGGAACATCACCTATGTCACCGACGGCGGCACGATTGGCGGCCTCTACCCGGTGACCTACACCGAGGGCACCGTGACCGTTCTGCCGACCAATGTGACCAAGCCCGGCTACACCTTCCTCGGCTGGTTCACCGCCTACATCGGCGGCGTGCAGGTCAGGCAGATCGAGGCGACGGAAACCGGCGAAAAGACCTTCTATGCACGTTGGCAGAAGACTGTCCTGCCGCCTCCGCCTGTCACCCCCGGTACCCCGGTCACCCCGGCCAGGCCCGCTGCCCCGGTAGGGCTCCCGTTTGCCGATGTGTCCGGCAGCGACTGGTTCTATAACGATGTCCGCTATGTCTACGAGAAGGGCATCATGGACGGCACGGGCGCCGATCGCTTCTCTCCCAACGCACCGCTGACCCGTGCCATGATCGTCACCATCCTCTACCGCATGGCGGGCAGCCCCGCCATGTCCGGTGCATCCGACTTCAAGGATGTGGACAGCAACAAGTGGTTCGCCAAGGCAGTCGCATGGGCGGCAGCGAACGGCATCGTCAACGGCTACGGCGACAGCCTCTTTGGCCCGAACGACCCCGTGACCCGTGAGCAGCTTGCGGCGATCCTGTACCGCTACGCAGTCTACGGCGGCATGACGGCTGTGACGCTCGAGGAAAATCTCGGCAGCTTTGCCGACACGGCGCAGCTCTCCGCCTACGCCATTCAGGCGATGAACTGGGCGGTCGGCCAGGGTCTGATCAACGGCTCCGGCAGCAACCTTGTGCCGAAGGCACAGGCGACCCGCGCACAGGTCGCGGCGATCATCCACCGCTATCTCGAGCGCTGAGTTCCCCAACAGTACAAAGCTGCCCCGCCGGGTCTTCCGGCGGGGCAGTCCCCCATCATTCAAAAACTGCGCATCCTGAAGGAGAATCCATGAAAAACTTACAATGCAAGCTGACGCGCAAGCGCTGGCTGGAGATCGGCGTGAGCGCGCTGCTGTTCGTGCTGATCATCGCGTGGGCGCTGGTTCTGGAATACACGGAGCCTGACCGCGAGGCGACTGCCGCGCGCAAGCGGTATTTCGCCGTTGCGCGCGTCACGGACATTCTGGACGACAACGCGGAGACCCAGGACTGGACCGAGGGCCGCCGCATCGGCCAGCAGTATCTCGAGGTCGAGATCCTGAACGGCCCGTGGAAGGGCGAAACACTTGAGGCGATCAACTATCTGACCATCTATACCAACGTCGACGCGAAGATCGGCACAAAGATCGTCGTCCGCCTCGATCTGGACGACGAGGGCGCGCCGTATATCATATCCATTCCGAATTATAACCGCGCGCCGGTGCTGATCGGCCTGCTTGCCGTGTTTGCGGCGCTGCTCCTGCTGATCGGCCGGAAAAAGGGCCTCACGGCCCTGCTGGGGCTTGTGTATACGCTTGCGTGCGTCTGGTTCATTCAGGTGCCCATGATTCTGCGCGGCGCGCAGCCGGTCGTGGTCACGGTTGTGCTTGTCGCGCTGACGACGGCGGCCTCGCTCCTGTTCCTGAACGGCTTCAGCCGCAAGACGCTCTGCGCCACGCTCGGCTGCATCGGCGGCGTGGCGGTGGCCGGCATTTTCGCCGCCCTGTGCGGGTCGATCTCGCCGCTCAACGGCTTCAACCTGCCGGAAGCGGAGGAACTGGTTTTGCGCGCGTCCGACCGGGGACTGAAGATCAGCGGTCTGTTCGTCAGCGGCATTCTCATCGCCTCGCTCGGCGCGGTCATGGACGTGGCCATGTCCATTTCCTCCGCCTGCTGGGAGCTGCGCGAGCTGAACCCCGACCTGCCGCGCAAGGCCCTGTTCCGCTCCGGCATGAACATCGGCCAGGACGCCATGGGCACCATGGCGAATACGCTCATCCTTGCCTTCGCCGGTTCGAGCCTCAATACGCTCCTGCTGTTCCAGATCTTTGATTATCCCATGATCCAGATCTTCAACGCCGATTCCATCGCCATCGAGATCATCCGCGGCGTGGCCGGCACCATCGGCATCATCCTGACCGTCCCCCTCGTCGCCCTCCTGAGCGCCGAGATCATGGGGCCGAAGAAAAAAGCGTAAGCTGCAAAACAGAAGCGGCATTCCCGGGCCGGGAATGCCGCTTTCTGCATCAAAACGTCGGATCGTTATCGGTGTGCGTCCGCCTGCACGCAATATGCCTCCTGCATCTTTTGCAGGACGGCTTCCTTTTTCGGGATGGACGGGATGGCGCCGGAAGCTTCGGTGGAGAGGCTTGCTGCGGCTGCCGCGTAGCGGGCCATATAGGCAAGATCGTCCCGCGTCAGCGCCTCCGGCGCTTTCCCAAGCTCCAGAAAGCGCGATACGGCGCTGCCGCCAAAGATATCGCCTGCGCCGGTCGTGTCAATGGGATGCACCTTCGGGCAGCCGCAGGAGAAGTCTGCCTGCTTATTTTTCAGCAGACACCCCTTCGGCCCCAGCGTGACCATGACGAGCTTCGCGCCCAGCGCCAGCACGCGCTCCGCGCCCTCCTCCGGGCTGCAGTCCCAGAGGAACTGCGTCTCCTCATCGCTGATCTTGACGATATCCGCCTGCGAAAGGCCCCAGAGGATCTGTTCCCTTGCCTCCTGCTCTGTTTTCCACAGCGGGGCGCGGTAATTGGGGTCGTAGGTGACAAGCCTGCCGTGCGCGCGGGCATAGGCCGCGGCCTTCTGCGTGGCCGTGCGGGCGGGCTCGTCCGTGCAGCTGAGCGAGCCGAAGTGGAACACGCGGCTTTCTGCCAGCATGGCCGGGTCGATCTCCTCCCAGCGCAGCTGTGTGTCCGCGCCGGGCTTGCGCGCGAAGGCGAACGAGCGGTCGCCGTGCGCGTCAAAGGTCACGAACGCAAGCGTCGTGAATGTATCGGGGCTGATCAGAATGCCGCGCGTATCGATCCCGGCGCGGTGCATCGTGTTTTTCAGCAGATGGCCGAAGGTATCGTCTCCGACCTTGGCGAGAAACGCGGTCTTCTTTCCATACGCGCTCAGCGCGGCGAGAAAGTTTCCGGGTGCGCCGCCGGGGTTGGCGGCAAGCGTGGGATAGCCGTTTTCATCCTTGGTGCGTTCTGCAAGATCGACAAGCAGCTCGCCCAGCGCGATCACATCATACATAGGTCTGTCCTCCTGTGTTTTTTGTTATTTTACCATGAAAGCAGCCTGGACTCAACCGCCGCGGGCGAAAAAATGCGCGGCGCGTTCCGCCTTTACATTTGCGTGCGTATGTGGTAAAATTCTCAAAAGTGTGTGAATCCGAGCTGAAGGAGGATGCGTCCATGCCGATGACAAACGCCGCTGAATATCTGGAGCGCACCGCCGCCCGCGTCCCAGACAAGGTCGCCTTTTCCGACGCCTCCGGCAGTCTGACCTTCGGGCAGCTGCTGCAGGACGCGCGGGCACTGGGAACCGTTCTGGCCGGGCTTCCGGGCTGCAAAAACGCGCCCGTGGCCGCGCTCACGGGGCGGACAGTGCAGAGCGTCGCGGCGCTGCAGGGCGTTTTGCAGAGTGGGAATTATTACGTTCCCATCGACGAGCAGATGCCGGAGGCGCGGATGCGCCGCATTCTCGCGCAGGTGCACGCCCGCGCGATCGTCTTCCCGGAATCGAGCCGCCCGCAGGCGGAGCGGCTTGCGGACTGCGCGCCGCTCGTGTGTCTGGAGGAGGCGGAGAAGACCGCCCCGGACAATGCGCTTCTGCAGGCCCGGCGCGAGCAGATCATTGATCTGGATCCCGTGTACCTGCTCTTCACCTCCGGCTCGACCGGCACGCCGAAGGGCATCGTCATCTCCCACCGCGCCATTCTGGATTTTACCGACTGGCTGACGGACTTCTGCGGCTATACGGAGCATGAGGTCTTCGGCAATCAGTCGCCGTTTTACTTTGACACCTCCTGCAAGGATCTGTACCAGACGCTGAAGCTCGGCGCGACGTGCGTGATTCTGGAGAAGAAATTCTTCGCGCTGCCGCTGTTTTTGCTGCAGGCGCTCGACCGGAACGGCGTGACCGCCGTGAACTGGGCCACGTCCGCGTTCCATCTGGCGGCAAGCTCCGGCGCGCTTGAAAAGTGCGTCCCGCACGCGCTGCGGAAGATCGTCGTCGGCGGCGAGGCGCTGCAGGCGCGGTACGTGAATATGTGGAAGCGCGCGATCCCGGAGGCGGAGCTTTATAATATGTACGGCCCGACGGAGACAACCGTCGACTGCGCCGCGCTGCACCTGACGCGCACGTACCGCGACGACGAGCCGATCCCCATCGGAAGGGCCTGCCGCAATATGCAGCTGCTGCTGTTAAAGGACGATCTGACCGAGGCAGCCCCCGGCGAGACGGGCGAGCTGTGCGTGCGCGGCTCCGGGCTTGCGGCGGGATATTTTGCCGACGCGGAAAAGACCGATGCAGCCTTTATCCAGAACCCGCTCTGCCCCGATTACCGCGACATTCTCTACCGCACGGGCGATATGGCCGTGCAGCGGGAGGACGGGAATTTCTATTTTCTTGCCCGCCGCGACGGGCAGATCAAGCACATGGGCTACCGCATTGAGCTGGGCGAAATTGAAACGGCGCTCTACAGTGTCAAGGGCCTGCGGGAGGCCGTCTGCTTCTACGACGCGATGCGCGACAGGATCGTCTGCGTCTATGCGGGCGATCTGGACACCAATACACTTGCAAAGGCGCTGCGGACGGCGCTGCCGAAATATATGCTGCCGAACGTCTATGAAAAGCTGGACGCGCTGCCGCACAACGCCAACGGCAAGCTTGACCGTGCGGCGCTGAAGGAACGGTTTTTGCATGCGCAGAGTTGAAAGCTATGCAGCGCTTGCGCCGCTTCTGTCCGCGCAGCTGCGGCGCGGCGTGGTGACCAACTGCTTTTTATCCCCGGCAGACTACCAGCGCGAAATCGATGCCGGGCTTTTTTACGAGGAAGGAGACGGCTTTTTGCTGCTGCTTCGGCAGCGGGCCGGATACCGGCTCCTGAACTTCTATCTGCACCCCGGTGCAAAGCTTTGCCTGCCGGGGCAGACGCTCCCGCTCGTCACGGAGCTGGCCTGCCGGGAAAAAGATCAGGACGCCATGCGCCGGGCGCAGGACGCGCTGTGCGCGCTCGGCTTTGCGGAGTGCTTTCACCGCCTGCGGCGCACACGGGCGGCAATTCCTGCGCCAGATAACGCGGAAACTGCGTCAGAGGCTTCCTTTGAGGCTGTGCGGGCGTTTTTACTTGAACAGTTCGACCCGCTGACGGGCTGCATCCCGCCGGAAGAAGAACTCCGGCAGGCGGTCAGTGCCGGACAGGTGCTGTGCCTCATGGATGCGGACGGAATTTCGGGCTTGCTGCACTACGCGCCCGGGCGGGCGCAGTGCGAGATCCGCCATCTGGCCGTCCGTGCGGACTGCCGGGGACGCGGGTACGCCAGACGGCTGCTGCGGCTGCTGGAGGCAAAGACCGGCGGGCAGAAATGCGCCGTCTGGGCGCGGGTGGGGAACGCCCCTGCCGAGCATTTCTATGAAAAAAATCAGTTTCAGCCGGACGGATGGCAGTCCGTTGTGCTGAGGCTGGGATAGATAAAGGAGTTTTGACACTATGAGAAAGCAGATCATGGAGATCCTGACGGAGATTTGCCCGGGCATCGACTTTGAGAACGAAAAAGCCCTCATCGACGACGGCCTGATCGACTCGCTGGATATCGTCGCGGTCGTGACGGAGCTGATGGAGGCGTTTGACGTGGAGCTTGGCGTGGACGATCTGACGCCGGAGAACTTCAACAGCGTCGAAGCCATCGAGGAGCTCATCGAGAGCCGTCAGAGCTGAGATGTCCTTTGCCTCCCTGCCCTTTGTGGGGCTCGTCACGGCAGGCGTCGTGCTGTATTATCTGGTTCCGAAGCGGGCGCAGTGGGTCGTGCTGCTGCTGGCAAGCATGGTCTTTTACCTGGTTGGCGGCGTCAAAAGCGCCGTCTGGCTCGTGCTGGTCGCGGGACTGACGTGGCTGGCGGGGCTGCTGCTCGAAAAGCAGAACGCGCGTCCCGCGCCGGATAAGGCGGCAAAGACCGCCGTGCGCCGCGCGAAGAAGCAGATCTGCGCGGCCTGTCTCGTGCTGTGCTTCGGGCTGTTGTATCTCATGAAATACTGGAACTTCACGGCCTCCGCGCTGCCGCCCGCCCTCGGGGACAAGCTTCCCCGGTGGGATTTCGTCGTGCCGCTGGGCCTGTCGTATTTCATCTTCCAGAGCGTGGGCTATGTCATCGACGTTTACCGCGGAAAGCTCCCCGCGCAGAAAAACCCGCTGAAATACGGCCTGTTCGTCTCGTTCTTTCCGCAGATGGTGCAGGGCCCCATCAGCCGGTACGACCAGCTTGCCCCGCAGCTTTTAGCAGAGCGCAGTCTGGACTGGCGCGATCTCAAATTCGGCATCCAGCTTTGCCTCTGGGGGTATTTCAAAAAGCTCGTCATCGCCGACCGGGCGGCTGTGCTGGTCAACGTTGTCATCACGGAAAACTGCCCCTACGGCGGCGCGGTCATTGCCAGCGGCATTCTGTTCTACTGCATTCAGCTCTACTGCGATTTTTCCGGCGGCATCGATATTACGCGCGGTGTCGCGCGGATGTTCGGCATTGACATGGCCGAGAATTTCCGCCGCCCGATCTTCGCAATGTCCCTGACGGAATACTGGCGGCGCTGGCACATTACGCTCGGCGCGTGGATGCGCGACTATGTGTTTTATCCGCTGTCGCTGTCGAAAGCCTTCGGCAGACTCTCCCGCTGGGCCCGCACGCACATCAGAGGCACGGGCGGCAAGATCTTTGCCACGTCGCTTGCGACGTTCATCGTCTATCTCATCATCGGCATCTGGCACGGGGCGAACTTCCGCTATATTGCCTTCGGCCTGTGGAACGGCGTGCTCATTACGGCCTCGCTCCTGCTGGAGCGGACGTTTTTGCGCTGGAAAGCGGCGCTGCACATCAACGACAAGTCCGCCGCATGGCGCGTGTTCATGACGCTGCGCACGATGCTGCTGGTGTTCATCGGGCGGTATTTCACGCGTTCGCCGCGTCTGAGCTGTGTGTTCCGATTCTTGAAGACGACCGTGCTGCATCCGCAGCCGTCACAGCTGCTCGACGGGACGCTTTTGTCGTTCGGCCTTGCGAAGACGGATTTTCTTGTGATCGCGCTGGGACTGGCCGTTTTGCTGACGCTTGAGTGCTTGCAGGAGCGCGGCGTGCAGATCCGGGCTGCGCTGGAAAAGAAGTCTGGCTTTGTGCAGTGGCTTACCGTGACGGCGCTGCTGCTGGCCGTGCTGCTGCTCGGCGTGTTCCGGGCCGGGTATATCCCGTCGGGCTTTATCTATACGCAGTTCTGAGGCGGTGATCGAATGAGTTCAAAAAAATGGGTGCTGGTCTTTCTCGTGACCGTCCTTGTGCTGGCCGCGCTGCTGGCGGGGCTGAATCTTGCCGTCGACCCCTTCGGCGCGTTCGGGGACAGGCTGCTGTCCTGGTTCTCCTACGATGAGACGAATAACCCGCGCGTGGCAAAGTTCAGCTATCTCGAACAGCACCACGACGAATACGATTCCTATATCCTCGGCTGCTCGTCCACCAGCTCGTTCCCGGTGGACGCGTTCAACGAGGCGTATGACGCCAGCTTTTACAATCTCATCATGTACGGCGCGGATATGCGCGACTGCGAAAAGATCGCGCGGTATCTGGTGGAGCATTACGAGGTCAAAAACCTCATTCTGAACGTCTATCTCGACAACGGCCTGACCTACGACGAGGAATCCGACCGGCTGACGAAGAACCTCCACTATAAGGAGGACCCGGACACGTCCGTGCTGTCCTATTACACGCGCTATCTCTTCGCCGACCCGCGCTATGCGCTGGCCAAGCTGAACGCGCTGCGCACGGACACCATTCTGCCGCAGACGTTCGACGTGTTTGACGAGCGGACAGGCTGCTATGACAAGCGTGTGCGCGACGCAGAGCCGATCGGCAGCGAGGAGCGTTATCTCGAAAGCTACCCCGTCTTCGCCGACTATCCGCACCAGACGCTCTCGCTTCCGTACACGGAGCAGTGTATGCAGAGCGTCGCGGCGATCAAGACCCTGTGCGAGGAAGCGGGTGTGAACCTCACCGTCGCGGCCGGGCCGGTATATGCTGAGTATCTGAAAAATTATGAACCGGAAACCGTCGCGCAGTTTTACCGCTCGCTGGCACAGGTCACGCCGTTCTGGGATTTTTCGTCCAGCAGCGTCAGCTGCGAGATGCGCTATTTCTACGACGGCACGCACTTCCGCAACAACGTCGGCGAGATGATCTGCGCCCGCATGACAGGCCGCACAGATCTCTGGATCCCGGACGATTTCGGAACCTATGTGACCGCCGACACCCCGGAGGATTATTTCCTGAACGTCCTGTCCCCGGCGGCGCTTTCGGCCGATGAGATCAGCACGCAGGTGCCCATCCTCATGTACCACCATCTGTCCGAGGACGTGACGAACAGCGAAATGGTGTCCCCGGAGCAGTTTGAGGCGCAGATCCGGGCGCTTTCCGAGGCCGGGTATACCGGCGTCTCGTTTGACGAGCTGCAGGCGTATGTCCTGCGGGGCGAGCCGCTTCCTGAGAAGCCGGTCGTCATCACCTTTGACGACGGGTACAGGAGCAATTATACGCTTGCTTACCCGATCTTACAGAAATACAGCATGAAGGCGACGATCTTCGCCATCGGCGTTTCGTTCGGAACGGATCATTACAAGGATACGGACTATGCCATCACGCCGCACTTCGGCGCGGCTGAGGCGGCGGAAATGACCGCGTCCGGCCTCATTTCCATCCAGAGCCACACGTATGATATGCACCAGTGGCCGCCGTATGAGACAGGCTCCGCCGTGCGGGAGAACATTCTCCAGCTTTCCAGCGAAAGCGAAGAGGCCTACGTGCAGGCGCTGACGGAGGACTTTACGCGCAGCCGTGCACTGTTGGAGGACGCAACGGGCCGGCCGGTCGACGTGCTGGCGTACCCTGCGGGGCAGTACTCGACGCTGGCGCAGGTCACGCTCCAGTCTCTCGGCGTGCACGTGACGCTCTCGACCAATCCTGGCGTCAACACCGTCGTCAAGGGCCTGCCGCAGACGCTTTACGCCATGCTCCGCTTCGGCATTACGGAGGATGTCTCGCCGGAGGCGCTGCTGGATATGATCCGGTAAAACAGGAGAAGCAGGCTGTGTTTTATGATACAGCGCTTCCAGCTTGCCTGTAGGGGCGGACGACTCTGTCCGCCCGCACGGAATACAACCGCTGGCTGGAGTTTTGCGGCGAATTCGTACGCGCCTTCCGCTTTGACTGTAGGGGCCGATGCCCACATCGGCCCGTGAGGCAGTTACGAATTCGCCGAAGATTTTCGTAAAAACGGTGCGCTCTGCCGGGCCGATGTGGGCATCGGCCCCTACAAACGTGTTGGGAAGCGCATACGGATTCGCCTTGGGTTTCCGGAAAAAGCCACTGCTTCCAGCGAGCCGACAGAGTCGTCGGCTCCTACAGACGCTGTGTACTTGCTTCGCTTTATGAAAATCGGTTTTTGATTTGCAGAGAAGGCCGCCCGCCGGGCAGCCTTCTTTTCCCTTGAAATACATATATTCCTATATAAACATGTGTAAAAAGCAAACCTTCATAAAAAATTTTAGGTCAGCAAAAATTTTGTTTGACATCTGCTTTTCATGTGGTATGATGGTAGCAGAAGACGTCTGCACGGCAGACGCCGCAGATCAGAAAGAATAATAAATAAATAAATGGGAGGTACCCTGCGTTTATGAATTATGATGCTATCAAGAAGGCTGCCGAAGGCTACCGGGCTGACATGGCAAAGTTCCTCCGCGACATGATCGCGATCCCGTCCGAGTCCTGCGAGGAAGAGGGCGTCGTCAAGCGCATCGCCGCCGAGATGGAAAAGCTGGGCTATGACAAGGTCGAGTTCGACAAGCTCGGCAACGTCATCGGCTGGATGGGCACTGGCGACAAGATCATCGCCATCGACTCCCATATCGATACCGTCGGCATCGGCAACCGCGAAAACTGGACCGCGGATCCCTACACCGGCTACGAGACCGACGAGATCATCTACGGCCGCGGCGGCTCCGACCAGGAGGGCGGCATGGCCTCCGCTGCCTACGGTGCGAAGATCATGAAGGACCTGAACCTCATTCCCGAGGGCTACAAGATCATGGTCGTCGGCTCCGTGCAGGAGGAGGACTGCGACGGTATGTGCTGGCAGTCCATTGTCAACGAATACTTTAACGGCCCCGAGGACGCACGCAGCAAGGTCGAGTTCGTCATCTCCACCGAGCCGACCGACGGCGGCATCTACCGCGGCCATCGCGGCAGAATGGAGATCCGCGTCGATATGCACGGCGTTTCCTGCCACGGCTCCGCTCCGGAGCGCGGCGACAACGCGATCCACAAGATGGCTGAGGTCATCCTGAACGTCCGCGATCTCAACGAGAACGACGCTGCCGACGACAAGGAGATCAAGGGCCTTGTCAAGATGCTCGACCCGAAGTACAACCCCGAGCATTACGAAGACGCCCGCTTCCTCGGCCGCGGCACCTGCACCACCAGCCAGATCTTCTATACCTCCCCGTCCCGCTGCGCAGTTGCGGACTCCTGCTCCATCTCCATCGACCGCCGCATGACGGCCGGCGAGACCTACCAGTCCTGCCTGAAGGAGATCGAGGATCTGCCCGCCTGCAAGAAATATGCCAAGGACGTCAAGGTTTCCATGTATATGTACGACCGTCCCGCATGGACCGGCCATGTCTATGAGACCGAGTGCTTCTTCCCGACCTGGATCAACAAGGCCTCCGCGCCGCACGTCCAGGCTCTGGTCGACGCGCACCATGCCCTGTGGGGCGAGAACCGTCTGTGGGCCGACGAGACTGCCAAGGCCAAGCGCGAGGGCCGTCCGCTGACCGACAAGTGGACCTTCTCCACCAACGGCGTTTCCATCCAGGGCCGCTACGGCATCCCCTGCGTTGGCTTCGGCCCCGGCGCCGAGTCTCAGGCACACGCCCCCAACGAGATCACCTGGAAGCAGGATCTGGTCGTCTGCGCCGCGCTGTACGCAGCTGTTCCCATGCTCTATAAGCCTGAGAACAAGGACGGCTCCGCCACCTCCTTCCGTCAGGAGCTCACCGGCAACGACATCAAGTAAAAATCCAATGCTGTAGGGGCGGATGCCTTTGTCCGCCCGGCACATCAGAAAGAAATACGCATACGATAATATTTTAAGGAGAAAGAACATGAGCAAAACTGTTGAACTGGCAAGACATCTTGAGAAGCTCCACATCAACAATATGTATAAGACCGACTTCTACTGGACCTGGGACAAGACCGACGACGAGATCGACGCTGTCTTTACCGTAGCCGACGCTCTGCGCGACCTGCGTGAGCGCAACAAGTCCACGAAGATCTTCAACTCCGGTCTGGGCATCTCCCTGTTCCGCGACAACTCCACCCGTACCCGCTTCTCCTTCGCCTCCGCCTGCAACTTCCTCGGCCTCGAGGAGCAGGTCCTCGACGAGAAGAAGTCCCAGATCGCCCATGGCGAGACGGTCCGTGAGACGGCCAACATGGTCTCCTTCATGGCCGACGTCATCGGCATCCGCGACGATATGTACATCCATCAGGGCCACGAGTACCAGAAGACGTTCATGGACGCTCTGGAGGAAGGCTACCGCGACGGCATTCTTGAGCAGCGTCCGACGCTCGTCAACCTGCAGTGCGACGTCGACCATCCGACGCAGTGCATGGCCGATATGCTGCACGTCATCCACTACTTCGGCGGCGTTGAGAACCTGAAGGGCAAGAAGGTTGCCATGACCTGGGCCTACAGCCCCAGCTACGGCAAGCCGCTGTCCGTCCCGCAGGGCGTTATCGGCCTGTTCACCCGCTTCGGCATGGACGTCACGCTGGCCCATCCGGAAGGATACGATGTGTTCCCCGAGGTCGAAGAGATCGCCCGCAAGAACTGCGAGAAGTACGGCTCCAAGTTCCACAAGACCAACTCCATGGCTGAGGCCTTTAAGGATGCCGATATCGTCTATCCGAAGTCCTGGGCTCCGTTCAAGGCGATGGAAAAGCGCTCCGAGCTGTACGTTAAGGGCGACCAGAAGGGCATCGACGAGCTCGAAAAGGAACTGCTGGCGCAGAACGCCGAGCATAAGGACTGGACCTGCTCCGAAGAGATGATGAAGCTGACGAAGGACGGCAAGGCTCTGTACCTGCACTGCCTGCCCGCTGACATCTCCGGTCTGTCCTGCCCCGAGGGCGAAGTCGACAACTCCGTGTTCGACCGCTATCTGGTGCCTCTGTACAAGCAGGCTTCCTACAAGCCGTACATCATTGCCGCTATGATCTTCCTGGCTCAGGTCAAGGACCCGGTCAAGGCTCTGATGGACCTCGACTCCGCTGACAACAAGCGCAAGATGTTCTAATTCGCTTCTGACTACACAAATAAGCATATGGCAGGAGCGCCGCTCCTGCCATTGCAGTATCAAGAGGAATTATAAAATGGCTAAAAGAATTGTGATCGCTCTGGGCGGCAACGCTCTGGGCAAAAATCTAGAAGAGCAGATGCAGGCTGTCAAGACGACGGCCTGCGCCATCGCAGACCTGATCGAGGACGGTCACGAGGTCGTCATCGCGCACGGCAACGGCCCGCAGGTCGGCATGATCCAGAACGCGTTTGCCGCTTACCACAAGCAGCAGGCCAAGAGCGACATCATGCCCCTTTCCATGTGCGTAGCCATGAGTCAGGGCTACATCGGCTACGATCTGCAGAACATGATCGGCGAGGAGCTTGACCGCCGCGGTCTGGGCATCCACTGCGCGACTGTTCTGACGCAGGTCGCCGTTGATCCGGCTGACCCCGCGTTCCAGCATCCGACCAAGCCCATCGGCGCGTTCATGACCGAGGAAGAGGCCAAAAAGCTCGCCGCCGAAAAGGGCATCGACGTCGCCGAGGACGCAGGCCGCGGCTGGCGTCAGGTCGTTGCAAGCCCGCGCCCGAAGGAGATCGTCGAGATCGCCACGGTCAAGGCGCTTATGAACGCGAAGCACGCCGTTATCGCTGCCGGCGGCGGCGGTATCCCGGTCGTGTGGGAGGACAAATACCACCTCAAGGGCGTGCCCGCCGTCATCGACAAGGACTTCGCCTCCGAGTGCATGGCCGAGCAGCTTGACGCCGATATGCTCATCATCCTGACGGCTGTCGAGAAGGTCGCCATCAACTTCGGCAAGCCCGACCAGAAGAATCTGGACGAACTGACCCCGGAGGAGGCCCGCAAGTACATGGCCGAAGGCCAGTTCGCCCCCGGCTCCATGCTGCCGAAGGTCGAAGCGGCTGTCAAGTTCGCCGAGTCCAAGCCCGGCCGCACCGCCCTCATCACCCTCCTGGAAAAAGCCAAGGACGGCATCGAAGGCAAGACCGGCACCGCGATCCATCTGTAAGATACCCGCAAAGCGCCCTTCTTCCGAAGGGCGCTTTGGTTTATAAATCCGCGCACAGGCCCGATTCAGCGCGCTTGACAAATCGGAAGAGTCTGATATAATGAAAATAACCAAGGCCCCTTCCGCAAGAACGGTTTGGCCTCGGATCAAGTTAGCGTTTCAAGAAATCTCGAAACCGTCACTTTGCCGAGTGGCGGTTTCGGCCATTTATGCGGATGGTGACCGTGAGTCCAAAAATATGGAACGTGATCGTAATCGGCATAAACATCCCTCCTTTCGGAGGAGGCCAAACCGCCCGTCTGCGTCGGGAGCCTTGGGGTTCGATAAGAACCGCCTTTATTTTATCAGACCAGTCGAAAAATGTCAATTCGTCCCCGTTTCCGTGCGCTTGACAGATCAAGGATCATAGCAGAATTTCGGATATACGCGTATATTGCAGCAAGGGAAGGCCGCACGGCCTTCCCTCGTTTTATCCGTTTTTCGGTTCTGCCGGCTTTGGCTTGACGCGGGCGAATCTGCGGCGGCGGGCGCGGTGTGGGCGGGGCTTCTGGCTGAGCGCGGCATAGCTCTTTGCGACCTGCTCGGTCGGCTCGTAGACCAGCCGGCTGACGCGCAGCGCACCGTCCTCCTGCACCAGCCGGATACGGATGTAAAATTCACCGTCCGCCTCGCATCTGGCGCGGGACAGATACCGCCGTCCCTGCTGCGGATACCATTTTCCCGCCGTCATCTGTCCGCCGCAGACAGGGCAAAGGTTCTCCTGCCCGCTCATCGCGCCGAGCGCGGCGGTCTTGTCAGCGTAGCCGTGGAACACGGCCCGCTGCACGCAGCCGGGCAGCTCAGCGCCGTGGAAGCCGTTTTCGTGCGCCTGCACGGCAGCCTCATACGCGGCGATGCCCTCCGCGAGACGCAGCTTCTGGCAGACGAGCGCCGTATGATACGCGTCGCCCAGCGCGTCGTGCGCGGCACGGGTGGGCGCGATGTCCATCATCTGCATGGCCGTCGACAGCGCCTTCTGCGCGCCGGAGCCGTCGGTCTGCGCGTTGAAGATCAGCTGCGCGTTGTACCAGCGCGCCGTCCATCCGCTCTCCAGACCGAACACCGCGAGATTTTCCCGCAGGATCGTGATATCGTCAAAGCCCCACGTCAAAAACACGCAGTCCTCGCCGCACCACGCGGCAAACTGCGCGGCGGCCTCCGGAAAGCTCACGCCCTTTTCGCGCAGCAGACTGTCGCGGATACCGGTCAGCGAGGCGACCTTGCGGTTCATTTTTTTAAAATATTTGGGCCGGATGAGGATCTGGAACTCGTCCGCGACCTGCTGCTCCTGCGTCATGCGCACAGCGCCGATCTGCACGATCTCGCCGCGCATCGGCGACGGCAGCGCCTTTTTCGCGCTGTATGACCCCGGCCACGGCTGGTTCCACTCCATATCCAGAATAATATACTGCATAGCGTCAAACTCCTTCATGTCTAACAGCTATGGTATCACAAACTCGGCAGACTGTAAACAATAAAACCGCGTCTGCATAGAATATGCCAGTAAATCAGGGAAGGCAGGAACCGGCATATGCCATTTTTATTCTTGAGTCCGTCCACGCAGTATTTCAATCCCTACATCACGACCGGCGACGAGCGCTATTGGATGAACGCGCTGGCCGATGAGATGATGCCGTATCTGCACGCAAGCGGCATCACCGTCACGCGCAACGACCCGGACGGCAGCGCCGCGCAGTCCATCCGCGATTCCAACGCGTCCCGGCAGGATTTCCATCTGGCGCTGCACTCGAACGCCGCGCCGCAGGCGCTGTCAGGCCGTCTGCGCGGCGTGGACATTTACTATTATCCGACGAGCGAGGCCGGGCTTCGCATGGCGAACATTCTGGTTGATAACATCAAGCCCATCTATCCGCTTCCCGACCGGGTGCAGGCGCGCTCGTCCACGATCATCGGCGAGCTGCGCCGCACACGGGCTCCGGCGGTTCTGACCGAGCTGGGATACCACGACAACACAGAGGACGCGAACTGGCTGACGGGCAATCTGGACGCGATTGCGCGGGCGCTGGCCCTCGGCGTGACGGAGTATTTCGGCGTTCCGTTCCTGACGCCGGGCAGCGAATTTGATGCCGAGGCCGCAGGCGAAAACGGGTATATGGCGCTGCGCTCCTTTCCGCAGACGGACGCGGAGGTTCTGGCACAGATCCCGAACGGAACAGCCGTTACGGTGCTCGGAGACTTCAATGGCTGGTACACCGTCCGCGCAGGCGATCTGTACGGCTTCGCCTCCATCGCCGAGGTCCAGCTTGGCGTCATGCCGCTGGGCGAATGACGAACCGGCCCGCAGGTCACAGCCTGCGGGCCGGAGTTTATTTCGCGTTCTTCTGATTGTTCTGCGCCAGAATGCGCTCGATCTCGGCCTGCGCGGTGTAGACCTCATCGTGGAAGTGCTGGGCGGAGATACGCTCGGCCCCGTGGCCGAGGATGATGAGCTGCTCAAGATTGTCGCTCGTCGCCACGCGGACGCGGCGGCGGCCGCGAAGCTCAAAGCTCAGGCGCTCGATATACTGATCCGCCGTCTCCGCCTGCCGGGTATAGACGATGTGGATGTTGTGGTATTTTTCCACAGACCCCAGCCCCTGCGGCACCTTGTACGCGTCAAAGACCAGAATGAGTGTGCAGCCGCGGTAGCCCTGATAATTGCACAGCAGGTTCATGAGCACGTGCCGTGCCGCGTCGAGGCTCGTGCGGGCCAGCTCCTTCAGCTCGTCCCACGCAAACAGGATGTTATAGCCGTCGACCAGCAGGAAATCATCCGCCGGGCCGAGGCTTTGCAGAAATTCGCGCTTGTCCTCGCTGCGCAGCATCATCTGCGGCAGCACATCGCGGCGGCGGATCGCGCCGTAGGTGCGCTCAAAGATCGCCAGCAGCTCCTTTTCCAGTTCCGGCGCGCCGCCGGGCGCAACGGATTTTACGATCCGCTGCGGCTCCTGCCGCGCGGGGCCTCCGAGCCGAAGCAGCGGCAGATGCGCCGCCGCGTCCACGTCCTGCCACTTGACCTCGTAACCCGCGCCGTGCGCGCAGAACACGGAGCTTGCCGGATTTTCCAGATCGCGCGCTGGGTCGTAGCCCAGCTCTTTTACGATCTGCTCCTGCTCCCGGCAGGGCCGGTAGCCGCTGACGCGCAGCTGGATGCGTCCGCGCCCCCTTGTATAGGCCGTAAGCTCCGTCTGATACTCCCGCAGCAGCCGCACAGGCGCGCTTCCGCGCAGAATGGTCTGTTCCCCTTCCTGCTCCGGCGGCTCATATTCGCCCTGCATGCGCTGAATATCCGTGATCGCCCGGCCCACGCTCGGCGCGGGCAGCTCCATGCGGAACGCGTACCACGGTTCGAGCAGCACAGACTGCGCCTTCATGAGGCCCTGCCGCACGGCGCGGTAGGTCGCCTGCCGGAAGTCGCCGCCCTCCGTGTGCTTCAGATGCGCCTTGCCGGAGACGAGCGTAAAGCGGATATCGGTGATCGGCGCGCCGGTCAGCACGCCCCGGTGGGCCTTTTCCGCCAGATGCGCCAGAATCAGCCGCTGCCAGTGCAGCGCCAGCGTGTCCGTCGGGCACATGGTATCGAACTGCAGGCCGGAGCCGGGCTCTGCCGGCTCCATCAGCAGATGCACCTCGGCATAGTGCCGCAGCGGCTCATAATGCCCCACGCCCTCGACCGGCGCGGCGATCGTCTCGAGATAGACGATGTTCCCCGCGTCAAATGAAACGCGCAGCCCGAAGCGGCTTTCAATCAGCTTCTGCAGAATCTCCATCTGCACCGGCCCCATCAGCTGCACGCGGATCTCGCGCAGCAGCGCGTTCCAGACCAGATGCAGCGCGGGATCCTCTTCTTCGAGCACACGCAGCTGTCCATACGCCAGCGCCGCGTCCGTGCCGTCCTCTAAGAGCAGGCGGTATTCCAGAACCGGCTGCAAAACCGGGGCCTGCGCCGCCGTCTCCCGGCCCAGCACATCGCCCGGCATCGTTTTGCTCAGACCCGTCACGGCGCAGACCGTCCCGGCGGGGGCCTGCTGCAAAAGCGTAAATTTACTGCCGGAATAGAGCCGGAGCTGGTCGGCCTTTTCCTCCCAGTCCTCGCCCGAGAGCGTCTGCTTGACCGTGAGCGTTCCGCCCGTGACCTTCAGAAACGTCAGCCGTGCGCCCTTTTCATCGCGTGCGATCTTGAATACGTGCGCGCCGAACTCCGCGCCCCGCGCAGGCTCGTCCACGAACCGGCCCAGCGCGTCCAGAAGCGCGTCCACGCCCGTCTGCCGCAGCGCGGAGCCGAACAGGCACGGGAACACCCGCCTGTGCGAGACGAGCGGCGCGATCTGCGCGTCGGAAAGCGTGCCGGAGGCGAGATAGTCCTCCATCAGCGCCTCGTCGGACAGGGAAAGCTCCTCGTAGAGCTGCGCCTGCGGCTGCGAAAAATCGATGCAGCCCTCGTCCAGCTCCGCGCGGACAGCGGCAAGCAGCGCGTCCCGATCCGCCGTCTCCATGTCCATTTTGTTGAAGAACAGAAGGACCGGCACCTGATAGCGCCGCAGCAGCCGCCAGAGCGTGACGGTGTGACTCTGGATGCCCGACGGGCCGCTGATAATGAGCACGGCGCAGTCGAGCACCTGCAGCGTCCGCTCCATCTCGGCAGAAAAATCCACATGGCCCGGCGTGTCGAGCAGCGTCAGCGTGCAGCCAGGCAGCGGAAGAACGGCCTGCTTGGAAAAGATCGTGATGCCCCGGCTGCGCTCCTGCGCGTCGGTGTCGAGAAACGTATCGCCGTGGTCGACGCGGCCAAGCGTGCGGATGACGCCTGCCCGGTAAAGCATGGCCTCCGACAGCGTCGTCTTGCCCGCGTCCACATGGGCAAGCAGCCCCACGCAAAGCCGTTTTTCCATCCGTTCCGTTCCCTGTGCGTTCATTGCCGTTCTCCGTTCGTTATGATCTGGGAGAATTATAGCACAAAAACGAAAAACCGCCAAGAGGGACAGGCAGACACATGAGGAGACTGTGCGGATATGCCATTGCCTTTTTCGGGGAAATGCACTATAATGTTTATAACTATGTAAATTGGGAAGGAGGCGGCTGCGGTGCTGCCGGAGGGTTTTGAGGCGCGGATGCGTGCGCTTTTGGGAAGCGAATATGAGGACTTTCTCGCGTCCTTTGACCGGCCGCTCTGCACCGGTCTGCGGAGAAATCCGCTCAAAACCGGCTTTACAGGCGATCTGTCGCGGTTTTCGCTCTCTCCCGTGCCGTGGTGCCCGACGGGGTTTTATTATGACGCGGTCTCCCGGCCCGGCTTATCGCCGTATCACGCGGCAGGGCTTTATTATCTGCAGGAGCCGAGCGCCATGGCCCCAGCGGAGCTTTTGGACCCGCAGCCGGGCGAGCGCGTGCTCGACCTGTGCGCGGCCCCCGGCGGGAAATCGACGCAGCTGGCGGGCAAACTCCAGGGAAAGGGGCTTCTGGTCTGCAACGAGATCAACGCCAAGCGCGCGAAAATTCTTTCCGGGAATATCGAGCGGCTGGGCATTTCCAACGCGCTGGTCCTGAACGAGCACCCGAAGCGGCTGGAAGAGCGCTTTGCGGGCTATTTTGACAAAATTCTCGTCGACGCCCCCTGCTCCGGCGAGGGGATGTTCCGCAAGGAGGAGGCCGCCGTCACCGACTGGACGGAGGACACGAACGCCATCTGCGCCAACCGCCAGCTGGAGATTCTGACCTCCGCCGCAGCCATGCTCCGCCCCGGCGGGCGGCTGGTTTACTCCACGTGCACGTTCTCGCCTGTGGAAAACGAGGGCGTGATCTCGGACTTTTTGTGGAAAAATCCCGATTTTTCTGTAGAAAAGCCGGACGTGCCGTTCTTTTCTCCCGGCAGACCCGATTGGGTGGCGAATCCCGCGCCGGGATTGGAAAAAACGTTCCGCCTTTGGCCGCATAAGCTTTTGGGCGAGGGGCACTATGCCGCCGTCCTCCGCCGGGCGGGGGACGAAGCGCCCGCAGTGCTTCCGCCGGAGCCTGCGGCCAGGTGCCCGCAGGAGCTGACGGACTTTTGCGCCCGGACCGGCGCGGCCTTGCCGGAGGGGAAGCTGCTGCGGTTCGGGGACGTGTGCTATCTCGTCCCGCAGGCGCTGCCGGAGGTAAAGGGGCTGCGGGTGCTGCGCGCGGGGCTGGAGCTTGGCGCAGTCCTGAAAAACCGCTTTGCGCCCGCGCACGCGTGGGCGCTGTGGCTGCAGACGCTGGAAAGCAGCGTCTCGCTTGAAGAATCCGACCCGCTGCTTGCCCGGTATCTGTCCGGCGACGTGCTGCCGTCCGACAAGCGCGGCTGGACGCTCGTGCAGGCGGACGGGCTTTCGCTCGGCTGGGCAAAGGGCGACGGAAGCCAGCTCAAAAATCACTATCCGAAGGCGCTTCGCCGCCCGGTTTAAGAAACAGGAGGATACACTATGGCAAAGACAGTCCTGATCGTAGAGGATGAACGCGCGATCGTGGAGATCCTGAAATTCAATCTCAAGCGCGAGGGCTATGAAACGCTTGAGGCGCTTGACGGCCAGACAGGCCTGCAGCTTGCGCAGACGGAGGACCCGGATCTGATCTTACTGGATGTCATGCTGCCGAAAATGAACGGCTTTGATATCTGCAAGACGCTCCGCGCGGAAAACCGCACCACGCCCATCATCATGCTCACGGCCCGTGAGGAGGAAATGGACAAGGTCTTCGGACTCGAGACCGGCGCGGACGACTATATGACCAAGCCCTTCTCCATGAAGGAGCTGATGGCTCGCGTCAAGGCGAACATCCGCCGCCGCAGCATGGAATACGCTTCCGCGCAGGCCTCCGGCACGGCAAATACCGTTGAGGCAAATGGCCTGTGCCTGAACCCCGAAACCTATCAGGTGACGAAAAACGGCACGCCGGTCGAGCTGACGCAGAAGGAATATGACCTGCTGTCCTACCTCATCCGCGAACGCGGAAAGGTCTTCTCCCGCGAGGATCTGATGCAGCGGGTATGGAACTATGACTATTATGGGGATATGCGCACGGTCGACGTGACCGTGCGGCGGCTGCGCGAGAAGATCGAGGACGACCCCGGCAAGCCCCAGTATATCCTGACCCGGCGCGGCGTCGGCTATTATTTCGCGGGATAACGCAGCTTCCCGCGCGAGAAAGGAGGGGCGGCCATGCGGTCCCTGCGCATGAAGATGGTCATGATCATGGTGGTCCTGATTCTGGCCCTGATGCTGACGACAGGCGCGTTTTTGATGAGCGGCGTCGGCAATTTCTATGTGTCCCAGTTCTATGAGCAGATGGAGGGCACGTTTACCCCGGAATTCATCGCCCAGCTGCAAAGGCTCTCGGCGGAGGACAACGCCCCCGCGCAGATGAAGGAACTTCTCATGGCGCAGGCCGGGCTTGGCATCGATATCACGGGCCGCAACGTCTACATTCTTGACCAGACCGGCTCCGTGCTCGACAGCTCGAACCAGCGCACCACGGTCGTGATGACGCAAAACATTCTGTCCGCCATGAACGGCGAGGTCGGGCAGAGCAGCTCGGTCACGAACGATTATATGGATCTGGCCGTCCCCGTCGAGTCGGACGGCGCGCAGTATATCGCCTACATCCGCGACAACCGCGCCACGGTCGACGCGCTGACGAGCGAACTGCTGATCATCATCCTGCGCGCGCTGGCGCTGGGTCTGGTGATCTGCGTGATCTTGTCGTTCCTGCTGTCGCAGATTCTGATCACACCCATCCGCGCGCTGACCGTCGGGACGAAACGCGTCGCGGCAGGGGACTTTGCAAACCGCGTCACGGTAGACAGCCGCGACGAGATCGGCGATCTGACCCGGAACTTCAACCACATGGCAAAGGTCCTGCAGGACACGATCTCCGAGGCGGAGAACGAGCGCAACAAGCTTTCCACGCTGTTTCTGCACATGACCGACGGCGTCGTCGCGTTCAATACGGCGGGCAGCGTCATCCACTATAACCCCGCCGCCACGCAGATGCTCGCGCAGAACCTGTCAAGCCAGACGACCTTCGACGAAATTTTCTCGAAGGAAGCCGAGCTTGACACGCTCCTGACCCTGCGCAGGCCGCAGTATATCGAGGCGCAGAAGACCGTCGGCGAACGGGAGCTGGAGCTGTTCATGGCCCCGTTCTCGTCCGACCACGCGCAGGGCGGTGTGCTCGTCGTCATCCACGACGTCACCGAGCAGCGCAGGAGCGAGCAGCTCAAGCGCGAATTCGTCGCCAACGTCTCGCACGAGCTGCGAACGCCGCTGACCAATATCAAATCCTACGCCGAAACGATCGTCGACACCGGCGACGAGCTGCCGCCGGAGCTGCGCTCGAACTTCATGAACGTCATCATCAGCGAGGCCGACCGCATGACCCGCATCGTGCAGGATCTGCTCACGCTCAGCAAGATCGATTACGGCAAGATGGAGATGAATATCTCCCGCTTCCCGTTCTTAAAAGCCGTGCAGAATGTGTATGACGCGGCAAAGCTCAACGCCGAGCAGAACCACCACCACACTATGACGCTCACCTGCGAGGGGGACATTCCCGACGTCAACGGCGACCGGGAGCGCATCGAGCAGGTCATTACCAACATCGTCTCCAACGCCGTCAAGTATACGCCCGACGGCGGCAAAATTGACATGCTCGTCGGCACGAGCGGCAAAAATGTCTTTGTCCGCGTGACCGACAACGGCATCGGCATCCCGGAAAAGGATCTGCCGCGTCTGTTCGACCGGTTCTACCGTGTGGACAAGGCGCGTTCGCGCGAATCCGGCGGCACAGGCCTCGGCCTTTCCATCGCGCAGGAGATTTTGAACCAGCACAAGGGCAGCATTGAAATTTCGTCCGAATACGGCAAGGGTACCTCGGTCCTCATCACCATGCCCGCCGCGGAGGCGCAGGCATGAAGCAGAAACGAAGACATGGCCATGGCCGGAGGCTGCTGGAGATCGGAAAGGACATTCTGATCGTGCTTCTCGTACTGGTCAACGTGACGCTTGCGATCATGTGCCTGCCGACAAAGACGCTCACGCAGACCAAATGGCTGGCAAGCGCGCTGCGCCCGTTTGCGGGGCTGTTCGGCCTCAATGAAGCGGAGCTGACCTATACCGCGCCCGCCACCGGCAGCGCGTTCATCGGCGCGGCGCAGCCCGTCGCCGTCACGCTGAGCACTGAGGCAGGCAGGCAGAGCGCACAGTATGACTTTGCCGCCCTCGATACGCTCTATGGGCAGTACGGAGGGCTGCTTGCGCAGGCGCTCGAAAGCGCCGAGACGCCGCAGGCGTGCGCCGAATCGGCGTTTTATGCCGCTTTGCGGAAGCCCGGCGCGGCCTTCTGCTTCCCGGGACAAATTTCCCCCGTCGTGCTTGGCGCATGGCTGAACGTGCGCGCGCCGGAGGGCGCGGACGCGCAGTGGTACGTGCTGGCGCTGGACGGAGAGACGGTTCAGCTGTATCTGCTGGGCGACGGCTGCTATCGCGCGCAGACGGCGCTTTCCGCCGAGACGCTTGCCGCCGAACTTTCCGCCGCCGTCCCGGACGGCAGCTTCTTCGCGTTTGAATCGGACGACGCGCCCTACAGCGCGCTCGATCCGCTCTCGCTCATCAGCGCGTCAAGCGCCGCCGTCTGCACCGGCCTCGGCACAAACCCGTGCGACGCGCGATTTATTTCCGCCCTCGCAACCCAGATCGGCATCAACCCTTACGGCGACGCACGCTTCGTCGGAAACGACGGCACGACGTCCTTTACCGAAACCGGCCTGCGCCTGCGCGTGAGCGCGCAGGGCAGAATTGAACTGCAGATCCTCCAGCCGGACGACCGCTTCCAGAGCGCGTCGGCAGGCGCGCTTGACCGCATCGAGGCTGCGCGCAGCCTCCTCAGCCGCCTGACCGGTGACAGCTACGGCGAGGCGCGGGTCTATCTGCAAAGCTATCGGGCCGACAGCCAGAGCGCCGTGTGCACCTTCGGCTATTATCTGTCCGGCATCGAGATCGCACCGCGCGGCGCGATCGAGCTCCGCTTCGACGGCACGCAGATCACGAACGCCTCCGTCCTGTACCGCAGCTACACGGCCTCGTCAACGCCCGCAGCGCTCCTGCCCGCCGCGCAGGCAGCCGCCTGCCTGCCGAAGGGCGGCACGCTCCGCCTTCTGTACGCCGAAGGCACCGGCGGTGAACTCACCGCCGGGTGGGAGACGGAGTAAGCTTGATATGTACCTGCCCACGATGCACTGGCGCGGGAGCGCCTGAGAGGTCGCAGCAGGTAATTGCGAAAAGCGATAGTCCGATGCAAATCCGCAGGCTTTTCGCTGTTAATCGTAGGGGTCGATGCCCACATCGACCCGGCAGAACGCACCGTTTCTGCGGGAATCTTAGGGTGTATCTGAAAACTCCCAACGCACCCGGACAGCGGGCCTTTTTGCGGTGCGCCGCGTCATTTTTCCTTGAAATACGTCAGTATTCCTGCGAAAAAATGTCTTGCGCAACGCAAAAATCCCTCGCTGCCGGTCACATCATGAGTTTTCAGATACACCCTAGGCGAATTCGCAATTTCCCAGCGGGCCGATGTGGGCATCGGCCCCTACAAACAAGTGGGTAAATCCATACAGATTCGCCGAAGACCTCTTTAGAACAGCTGCTTTCCGCCGTATCCATCGCACCACTGACCCAAATTTTCCATCAGGAGGAGCCGCCATGAGCGCTTCGCGCATGAAAAATCTGATCCTTCTCATTCTGACGCTCTGTGCGCTGGGGCTTCTGTGCATCGTCGTTCCGAACCGACTTGCGCAGACGCATGAGCAGCGGCAGATGCTGCAGGAGCTGAAGACACTTTACGAGAGCTACGGCCTTTCCGTTTTGCTCGACGAGCTTCCGCGCAGTCCCGTGCTCTACAGTGTCGAGCTTTCTGAGGACGGCGCGCAGACCGCCGCGCAGGCGCTGCTCGGCGCGAAGGCCGCGCCCGCAGGCGAATCCGGCTTTGAGAGCACCTACGAATCCGAGCTTGGGACGCTCCATATCACGCGCACGGGCGGCTTCTCCGCCGTGATGACCGGCGGCAGCCGGGTGCGGAGTTCTGAAAAGGCCGCAGAAAAGCTGCTGCGCGCCATGGATTTTCAATATCAGACCCTCACGCGGGAGCAGACGGAGACGGGTGCCGTGCAGATCCGCACCTCGCAGACGTTGCTCGGCGTGCCGGTGCTCGGCAGCCAGCTGGCGCTGAGCTACACGGACGATTGCCTCACGGCGGTCGAGGGCACGTTTTATACCGGCGGAAGCTCCATTACGCGCGTGTCGGAGCAGGAGGCCATCTCCGCCGCTGACGCGCTGGCGCAGCTGCTGGCCCGGCGTGACGCGCTCGGCTGGGTCGGAAGCGCGGTGACGGGTCTTACGCAGGCGTATCTGCCGTCCGATCAGGCCGGTACGGGCATCCGCTTCGTGCCGGTCTGGCTGGTCGAAACGGACGCGGGAAGCTTTTTTATCAACGGCATTACGCGCGAAATCACGGCGGAAACATAGCGTCCGCCGTCTGCGCCTGTCGAATTATGAAGAAAATCTGAAGATTTCCTGCTGCTGCATCGTGCCCTGTAAAATGAATTGCAAGAAAAGGTTTTAAGCCTTTCTTGCAATTCTTTTTTTTATGCGCAGAAATGTGAGACAGGAGGTGCAGAGCATGGAAAGCAAGGCAAATGTCCGGCGCGGCGCGAAGGATTTGCAGCTGTTTGAGCGCAAGCGCATTGAACAGATGCAGAGCGCCGGGCACAGCGCGGAAGAGATCGCCGTCGAGATCGGCGTGTGTTACGTCACGATCTATCGCGAGCTGAAGCGCGGCGACACAGGTGAGATGGACGAGCTGGGCCGGAGAGTCTATGACGCGGAACTGGCGCAGCGCAAGGCCGCCCTTGCCCGGCGGAACAAGGGTTCCAAGAATCCGGAGAACGACGGGAGGCGCAGGCGGCGTGGCAAGAACGAAGGCGGCGAGGCTCGCCAGGATTCCGGGCAACAGGTATGAGACGTGCATCGGATGCGGGCTGGATTGGAACGTAAGCCTCTTCGCCCCGAAGGGCTGGTACATTTGCCCGCAATGCGAGTATCGAATGAGAAAGGAACGACGGTATGAACAAGCTCAGGCGCAAGGATTTGCGGGAGATCACAGACCAGCTTGAAACGCTGCAGGAATTGCTCCAGGAACTGCAGGAACAGGAAGAAGAGTATCGGGACAATATGCCGGAGAACCTTCAGGGCAGCGAGAAATACGAGCGGGCAGACGAGGCCTGCAGCAATCTGTCGGACGCTTATGACAGTCTGCAGGACGCCATCGACAACATCACGGCAGCGATTGAAGGATAGGAGGAAGACATGGAAAGATACGCCATCATCATTAAGACCGACGGGGTCTGCGTTCTGCTGCACTGCTACCCTGGAGACTGCTTGAGTCTGGAAGAGCTGCAGAAGATCGTGGAGGGCCACATCGAGGCGGTGCCGACAGCGCTGGCACAGGGGTGGAGCCAGGAGTCTGGCGTCGGCCTCGCTCTTATCGTCAACGAGGAAGGAAAGCTACAGAACCTGCCGGTCAATCAGACGGCGACAGATTTGTCGGCTGCCTACAATGACGTCATCGTCGGGAACGCCATTCTCCTGGGGACGACGGACGAAGACTTCATCGGGCTGACAGAGCGGGCTGCACAGAACATTATGAAGAAGTGGGAGCTTGGCGTATGCTGAACAACTGCATCATCATGGGGCGGCTGACAGCAGACCCAGAGCTGCGGCACACGAACTCCGGTGTCGCCTGCTGCAGCTTCACGCTGGCTGTAGAGCGGGATGGAAAACCGAACGAGCAGACCGGCCAGCGAGCCGCCGACTTTATCGACTGCACTGCCTGGCGGAACACGGCAGAGTTTATCTGCAAGTGGTTCTCCAAAGGGCGCGTGGCTGTGGCTGCGGGCCGGATGCAGACCAGAACGTGGAAAGACCGGCACGATCAGAGCAGGAAGAGCACAGAGCTTCAGGTTGAAAGTATGTATTTTGCGGACAGCCGGAAGGACGCAGCCGCAGACGTGCCGCTTGCGGACGACGATCTGCCGGGTGCATGGACGGAGCTGAGCGGCAGCGAGCCGCTGCCATTCCTATAAAGAGAGGACGAAGGAAGATGGAGCAGAAAATCATTGTGCTGCGCGAAAGAACGCGGCGAACACGGCACCGCAGCCGGAAGGATGTGCGGGCAAGACGGAGGATTTGCGGTGTGCTGGCGGCGCTTTGTTTTCTGCTTCTGCTGGGCGTCGTCGGTGGTATGGAGAACGGAACCATGGCGCTCGGCATCGGAACGGTGCGCGTGATGGGAACCGGCACGGCTGGCGTGCTGCTCACCTGGGCGGCGGGAGGATTCCAGTATGCAGCAAGGCCATAGACACAGACGCTCCAGAAGACGGCGGAGAAGAATCCGCCAGCTGCAGCTGCTGGTAGCGGCGTGTATCCTGGTAACCGGCGTAGTGCTGGTCTGCGCGGCGCAGCACAGCAGCAAGCAGGAGGCGAAGGAAGCGGCAGCAGCAGCTGCGCAGACGGAGGCACAGGAGCTGAAGACGGTCGAGCCGCCCGCTCAGAATCCGGAACCGGAAGAAGAACCGGAGCCGGAGCAGGACTGGGACGAAGAGGCCCGGTACATGGCGCAGGCGTGCTTCGGCGAGGGCTGGATTTGCCAGTCGAAGACGGAGTGGGCCGCGATCTACTGGAACATCCTGAACCGTGTAGACAGCGATGACCCGTATTATCCGGACAACATCATCGGCGTCGTCACGCAGAGTGCACAGTATCACGGGTACGACCCGACGAACCCAGTGCTTCCGGTACTCAAAGAACTGGCGCTGGATGTCATCGACAGATGGCAGCGGGAAAAACAGGGCGAGACAGATGTGGGCCGTGTGCTGCCGCCGGAATATCTCTTCTTCGGCGGCGACGGGAAACACAACACATTTAGAACCGAGTGGGACGGCGGCGAATACTGGGACTGGAGCTGGCCGTCTCCATACGAAAGTTAGGGAGGAAAGACCATGATGTATCGGGTGCGCCGCGTGCAGATCGGAAACAGCGGAGAGATTGCGTGGGAGTCGAAGCGGGCGGAGATCATGCCGTGGCCAGTGGAGCTGACGGTCGGCGGGCTGTATGCGCTGCGAAGCGGCAGACTGTACCGCGTGGAAGGGAGAGAAAATCGTGGAGCAGAAGGTTGACCCGTATATGCGGGAGGCGCCATGGGTGTGCTGCCCGATGTGCGACGAGGATGTCTGCGTTGGGCGGTTCAACTGCCCGGAGATTGCAGAGTGGTGCAGGGAAAAACGGGAGAAAGACGCGGCGGAAGGAGTTGTGCGGGTATGATTGCTCGCGTGTTTCCGCGCAGGACTGCTATGACACCGAGAGATGGCCTGGCGTTCTTCAAAGAGCCGACGATCGAGAATATTGCGGACTGCATCAAGGAGAATGTGACCGAGGTACATATTTCCGTGACGTTCACCTGGGACATCCTGCGTGCGGAAGACCTTTATTATGCCTGGCAGATTCTAGGTGTGCCGGTCGAGGTTGGAGGCCCGGCGTTCGATGATCGGATGGGCGACTTCACGCCGGGGGTGTATCTGCGCGATGGCTACATATTTACCTCACGCGGCTGCACGAAGGACTGCTGGTTCTGCTCTGTGCCACGCTGCGCACGAGGAACAATCCGCGAGCTGCCGATCACGGATGGCTGGAACATTCTTGACGACAACATACTGGGCACCAGCGAGCAGCACTTCAAGGATGTATGCGCGATGCTGAAGCGGCAGAAGCATCCGGCAGTATTTTCTGGAGGCCTTGAGCCAGCGCTGCTGCAGCAATGGCAGGCAGACCTGCTCTACGACGTGCGGCCGGACAGGCTTTACACAGCGTATGACACGAAAGATGACCTCGAACCGCTCTTCGAAATGGGACGGAAGCTGCGGGCCGCAGGCTTCAGACCGGCGAGGCACAATATGCGCTGCTATGTGCTGGTCGGGTACGAGGGTGACAGCTTTGAGGCTGCAGAGCGAAGGCTCCACGAGACCATGCAGGCTGGGTTTGTCCCGTTTGCAATGCTCTACAGAGACGAAAGTGGAGAGCGGGACACTGCATGGCGCCGTTTTCAATGCGAATGGTGCAGGCCGATCATCGTCGGGAAGAAATTTAACGAGTATTGGAAGGAACAACTACCATGAATTTGAAACCGGAAGAACTGGTCAAGGTGCTGCTGTATTGCGGGAATGGAGGAAGCTGTGACGTATGCTGCCGCCCGAATCCTGGTGAACATAGAGAATTTGAGCGGCGCTGCCTAGGCCCCCTGCTGCTCCACACTGCGTCCCAGATTGAGCGCGACCAGAAGGAAATCGACGAACTGCGCAAGGAGCTTGAGCAGGAGCGGAGATGGCGGCAGACTGCGCAGCAATGGCGAGACCGGGACTGCGGCAGGTGCCGCCTGATGCTGGGCTGCGAATACTTCAAATACGCCGGAGTCCGGAAAGACCAGGAGCTGGAGCCATGGATGCAGACCATGATTCTGAAGAAGGATTGCAGAAAAAATCAGATGAAACCTAATGCCGCTGGAGCGGCGAAATAATTACAAAAGGAGGAAACGTATGAGGCTCACAACAGATACCCCGAAAGACAATTTTGAAATGGCGCTCAACCTGTTTTATGTCAAGGACAAAGAGGTCTGGGTGCGCGAATATGGAAAGAACGGTGCAGATATTTCCCTGCTCAATCTGACGCGGGAGATTCTGAGCTACCAGTGCCCATATGTAGAGCCAGACATCTCTGACGATGACCTGATTATGATGATGCCGGAATGGCTTTTCGATGATGTTCGGGCGACGGAACATGTAGTCGGGCTGCTCTATCAGGCAGCGTGGGTGTGCGCGGAACTGCGCGAGCACCTAAAAGAATTTGAAGACAAGGAGGATACACGAATGAAGAAGCTATTCATATCACAGCCCATGCAGGGCAAGAGCAAGGAGGAAATCCTCGCGGAGCGGAAGAGCGCGATCTGCCAGGCGAAAGAGGCCGTCGGGGACGAAGTTGAGATCATCGACAGTTACTTCGAAAACGCCCCGGTGTGCAACCGGCCGCTCTGGTTCCTGGGCGAAAGCCTGAAGCTGCTCGCAACAGCAGATATTGCATATTTTGCAACAGGTTGGGAAGGCGCACGCGGATGCAAGATCGAGCACACCTGCGCAGAGGAATACGGCGTCCGCATCATTGAGGCGCCGGGAATGTGAAGGAGGGATACGCTATGAGCGACATTAAGATTACCAAGGAGAGAATTGACGCGCTTCTCGGCGAAGCGGACATCCGGACACTGACACTGTTCGGGAAATGCACGGTGGTAACGGCGAAGCTGAAGAACGGGTTCGTTCTGACGGCCGACAGCGCGTGCGTTGACCCGGCAAACTACGACAAGCGCACGGGCGAGCGCATCTGCCTGGAGCATATCGCAAACAAGCTCTGGGAGCTGGAAGGATACCGGCTGCAGTGGGAGGTTTTTAACAAGGCGAACCGCAAAGGCACGGCACCGGGCCTGGACGACGAAACGCTCGATGAGATGCGCACGCTTTGCAGCAGGGCACTGCGAGCCTGGGGCGCAGAGATGCAGAGCGTCGTGGCAGCGGAGGAACTTTCTGAGCTGCAGAAGGAGCTTTGCAAAAGCGTGCGCGGAGAGGACAATGCAGACGCAATCGCTGAAGAGATCGCGGACGTGCAGATCATGCTGGAGCAGATGCTGCTGCTGCATGACTGCCGGGACGCCGTGGACGAGTGGCGCAGGCGGAAACTGGAACGTCTGGAGCAGCGGCTGCCGAAGATCGCAGACCGGAGCCAATACAATCACGCATGGGTTCTGGAACGGACGGACGGCAGCACGCGGTATTACTACTGCGAAAAATGCGGGGAGCACCACAAGCAGGTTGTGCCGCAGAAGGCGGATGCGGCGTGGGAGTGACGGTATGGAGGCTATGACGGCAGAGCGCTGCAGCGGCATCAAGAGCGGGTACTGGAGCGCAGAGAAGAAAGAAGACCTCGTGCAGCAGCTGGGGCTGTATGAGCACCAGATTCTCAGCCCGGCGAAGATCGAACGGTTTCAGAAGCTGCGCACAAGGCTGAAGGGGGCCAGGGAGATCGTAGAGCTGGCGAACGAATGTGGGCGGCGGGTTTGCGATGAAGTCGGCCACTTCGCCTGCCCGTTCGGAGACGAGAGCATGGAAGACTGTGCCCTGCGGCTGGAGGCAAAGTACGATGAGACCATCGGGCTGCTGCTCGATCTGGCGGAGACGATGGGCTGACGGACAGATTCAGGAGGAAAAGATATGTTTGACATCACAAAAAGAACGACGATCACGACGGACTGGGCGCAGCTGAGGACCGTGCAGGAGAAGATGAACCTGGCGGAAATCATGCTGGAGGTCGGCAGCGAGTTCCCGATCTGCCTTGAGGCCGACGCAGACAATGAGAATGATGTGTTTGAGCAGCTGACGGCGCAGGTGGTGCACGTCACGAAGGAAGGCCGCGTGATGGTTGTACTGAAGGACTGCATGGAGAAGATGCACGCAATGAACGACTACGTGACGAACGAAGGCGGCTGGAAGGACAGCGCGATGCGCAAGTGGCTGAACGAAGATGTATTGCCTCGGCTGCCGAAAGAGCTGCAGGCGATGGTCGTGCCGCGCACCATCCGGCAGAAGATCAACGGCGAAGAAGTGCAGACGCAGGACAAGCTGTGGCTGCCGTCGTTTACGGAAATGTTCGGCGCAGAGGCGGCGGCTGAGTGGACGACCGGCGATCTGGGAGATGAACAGTTTGAACTGTTTGACTCGGAACGCAGCCGCGTGAAGGAAGTTCCGGGAAGAGGAACATGGTGGTACTGGCTCCGCTCTCCGAATGGCAGCGGCTCCACGTATTTCTGCTATGTCAACAGCAACGGCAACGCCGCCTACAGCGGCGCGAGCTTTGCGGCTGGCGTGGCCTTCGGCTTCTGCCTTTAATCCGGAATCTACCTATGATCTGCACGCCTGTGTGCGTGCAGATCGGCTCAGAAAGGAGCGCACGATGCAGAAACAGACGCAGAACTTTCGCTGGCGCGTGACACACAAAGCGCATGGAACGGTCGAAGTCGAGGGCATCGACCGGCTGCGGGCCATTATTGCAGCGGCCATGACATGGAAGCAGCGATGGACGCTCATTGCCAGAGCGTGCGAGACAGAAAAGCTGGGGCCAGCGTGACGAGGAAGCAGGGATGCAGCAGCTGCGCACGGGCCTTCCGCGAAGAGCAGCCGGGCGGCATGACGGCGCTTCGCTGCGGATACCGCGCAGGCGCAGCGGAGCAAACACCTCCGAGGCCGGACGGAATCCGGATGCTGCAGCCAAGTACCTGCCATGGAAGAATTACCCAGCTATTTCCGACGGGAATGGACGGCTGCGCAGACGGAAGGCCGCCAGCATGGTGCCGAGGATACTTCATTCAGAAAGAACATTAGCCGAAACAGGGCGCAGCTGCGCCCTGTCTGTCGGGGACAGCCTCCCGGCACTGACGATGGCAGGCTGGCCATATACATTATATATTCGCGCGTACGCGCGAATTAAGGCTTGTAAGCAATCTTAACTTAGCAACCATTCTCTGAAGGAGGACACAGGGCCATGTATCAGGGGCGCACCTTCATCCGCGAAAGCGTATATGTCTGCGGCAATTACATGGACGCGGACATATATCCGGTGTTTCAGAAACCAGGCCGCAGACGCAGCCGCTGCAAGCCGACGAGCGAGATTCAGAGAAGACTTAACCAGAAGAACGCAGAGAAGAGACTCACGCGCCTGGTACATACGAATTTCACGGAAGACGACATCGCTCTGCATCTCACCTACCGGCCGGGAGAAGAACCGGAGACGAAAGAGGGTGCTCAGCGCGATCTGCAGAATTACATCCGCCGTCTGAAGCGGAGATATACAAAGCTCGGCAAGGAGTTCAAGTATATCAGCTGCACGGAATACGGAAAGAAGACAAACCGCATCCACCACCATCTCATCATCAGCGGCGGACTCGACCGCGATGAGATCGAGAAGCTGTGGGGACGCGGCTATGCAAACAGCATCCGTCTGCAGTTCGGGCCGGATGGCGTAACGGGTCTTGCGCACTATATCGCGAAGGATAAGCTGTTCTTCCGCCACTGGAACCAGAGCCGGAACCTGGTGCAGCCGGAGCCTGCCCAGTACGACGGGAAGATCACGCTGGACGAGGTGGGAAGCCTGGTAGACGCCATCGAGGAAAAGAACGCATGGGTGCAGCTGGAGCAGCGGTATCCGGAATATCAGCTGACATCCATCAGCTATGTCCGCAACGCCGTCAACAAGGGCGTTTATATTCACTTCGAGATGAGACGGAGGTGGGGACGATAGGCATACGGCTGAAAGACCTGCCGCTGCGTGCGCAGCAGCAGGCACTCGCTCAGCTCAAAACAGCGCAGATACAGAAGGCCAGGAAGTACCGGAACGAGCCGGAGATGGCAGAGGGCATACGCTTTGACAGCAAGAAGGAGGCCGGAAGGTTTCGGGAACTGCAAGCCATGCTGCAGGCAGGACTCATCCGCGAGCTGCGGCTGCAGCAGGACTTCACGCTGCAGGAAGCATACACCACGCCGGACGGAAGACGCATCCGCGCCATCCGGTACTGCGCGGACTTCTGCTATGAGCGGAAGACGCAGACCGGCTGGGAGAAGATCGTCGAGGACGTGAAGAGCCGGGCGACGCGGACACAGAAGTATATCATCAAGCGGAAGATGATGCAGGACAGATACGGAATCGAGATCAAGGAGATATGAACATGAAGATCGGAGACATCGTACAGAGAATCCCGGAGACATTCGGGGAGACGGAGATCGTCCAAGCAAAAGACAGAAAGCAGCCGAAGAAGGAGCGCAAGCCATTCACGGGGACGGTGACGTACATCCACCCACTGAGGAGATACCACGTCGTCAGCTTCCGGGTGCGCGGCGGCGTCATCCGCGAGAGCTTCGCAGGCGCATGAGACAGACGACGGCGTAAGAGAAAGGGCGTGAGGGAATGTTCCGTTTCAAATCTGGCGTGAAGGTAGACTACAACCGGCAGGGGTATATCTATTTCACCTCACGCCTTTACAAAGACCTGCCGGAAGAAGACCAGCGGGTCATCCTCAACCTGTGCCTGGAACATGGCGGGGAGAGCTACCAGGCGCTGTTTGAGTTCGTGACAACAGACGCGACGGCGACGGCGGTGTGCATGAAGCACTGCCTGAGCAAGTCCACGCTGCACCGGATGGTGCGAAGGTACTACGAGGATTTCCCCAAAAAGCTATAATTCGGGCAACGAAAAGCGGGACTGCAGGCGTGCAGCCCTGCTTTTTGTGCAAGGTGCCGAAAAAGTTGACACTTCGTGACGTGACTTTTCCAGTATCATGGCATCGTGACGGGGCATGCATTCGATATTGCAGCAAGACCCTGCGGGAGGGCGCCGCGCATTAGGCGGGATTTGAGCGGTGCGGAGAGCATATTTGAATTTTTCCCCACGACAAGCGCACGCATACGGGTGCGCACGCGCGGGAACCTTAGAGCGCCGGGACGGGAGGTGGCGCAGATGGCGGCAGGAAGGCCCAAAAAATACACCAAAAAGAAGCTGCGGGAGGAAACGGAACGGTATTTCCGCAGCATTTCGCGCACGATTCTGGCCAGAGACAACACGGGCGGCATCATCCGGAACGACGACGGCGATGAGATTCAGATTTTGCAGTACGTTGTGCCGCCGTCGATCGCCGGGCTGTGCCTGCAGCTGGGCATTGACCGCAGCACCTGGCAGAACTACGCAGACCCTGCGCTGCATCCGGAGCTGGCAGACGTGGCAGCCGAAGCCAGAGCGCGGATTGAAGCGTATCTGGAGCAGGAGCTTTTGACACGGGAGAAGGGACTGCAGGGCATCATCTTCAATCTGCAGAATAACTACGGCTGGCGGCAGAAGCAGGAAGTTGAGCTGGGCGAAAAGACGCGCAGCTCGATGGGGGCCGGTGAGCTGCGCATTGCAGACAAGCTGGCGCTGCTGGCCGAGGAACGCGACGCGCTGCTTATGACGGAGCGAGAAGACGATGGCGAAGAAGCAGACGCAGAAGGAACTTGACCTGAAGGTCGAATGTGCGCTGTGGTTCCGGAATCTCCGGGAGACGAACAACCGCACGTTCCTGCCGCTGTTCTGGGACGAGCACAGATACCTGGTTCTGAAGGGCGGCGGCGGTTCCGGAAAGTCGATCTTCGCGGGGCGAAAGATTCTGGAGCGGGCTATCACGGAGCCGGGGCACCGGTTCCTGGTCTGCCGGAAGGTCGCCAGGACGCTGCGGGAGAGCTGCTTCAAGCAGCTTTTGGGACAGCTGGCAGACTTCTATCCGGACAGCGGATACAAAGCCAACAAATCAGACCTTGCTATTTCGTTCCGCAACGGCAGCGAGATCATCTTCGCAGGTCTGGACGACGTCGAGAAGCTGAAGTCGATCTACAACATCACGGGCATCTGGATTGAAGAAGCGAGCGAACTGCTGGAGGGAGATTTCAACCAGCTGGACATCCGACTGCGCGGCCGGACGCGGGAGTATCAGCAGATCATCCTCACCTTCAACCCGATCAGCATCAAGCACTGGCTGAAGAAACGGTTCTTCGACCGAAAAGACCCACGGGCGCGGGTGCATGAGTCCACCTACAAGGATAACCGCTTTCTGGACGACGCGGCCATTCGGACGCTGGAGAGCTTTCAGGAGACGGACGAGTATTACTACCAGGTCTACTGCCTGGGAATGTGGGGCGTGACCGGCAAAACCGTCTTCGACGGAAAAGCTGTGGCGGCAAGGCTGCAGGCTATCCGGCCGCCGAAGCGCACGGGTATTTTTGAGTATGACGACGACGGCGTGAAGCTGTCTTCGATCAGCTGGACGGACGACAAGACCGGCTGCATCCGCATCTACCGCGAGCCGGAGCCGGGCGTGCCGTATGTCATCGGCGGAGACACCGCCGGAGAGGGCAGCGACAGCTTCGTGGCACAGGTGCTGGACAACAGAACCGGCGTGCAGGTGGCGCAGCTTCGCGGGAAATTCGACGAGGACGTCTTCGCCCGGCAGGTCTACTGCCTGGGCCTGCACTACAACACGGCGCTCATCGGCCTGGAGACGAACTTTTCCACCTACCCCGTCATGGAACTGGAGCGGCTGCGGTATCCGCGCCAGTATGTGCGGGAGACCATCGACGACTACACGCACAAAGTCCGGCAGTCGTTCGGATTTCTTACGAACACGAAGACGCGGCCGGTCATCCTCGCTGAACTCATCAAGGCTGTGCGGGACGACATCGAGATCGTGAACGACGAGACGACGCTGGAAGAGATGCTGTCGTTCGTGCGAAACCCGGAGACCCTGAAGCCGGAAGCGGAGCCAGGCGCACACGATGACTGCGTGCTGTCGCTGGCCATTGCGCACCACATCCGGCCGCAGCAAAGCTACCTGCTGCAGGAGCCGCGGGCGCAGGGCGTGAAGTGGTCGCGCAGCCAGTGGGAGGACTACGAAAACGCATCACCTGCGGAGCGGGAGATGCTGAAGAAGAAATGGGGAACCCCGGCTACCTGACAGGCAGCCGACGACATAGGAGTGAAGATCATGGCGAAACGAGCGAACAACGACAAGCTCCGGCTCTGGCAGGACAGGCTCTCTCGAAACGAAAGCGCTTATGAATCCGAGGCAAGCCGGATGGACGAGCGGGAGGCACTGTATGCAGGCGTCAATCAGCTGCGGGCCATCGTCCGGGGCGAGAGGAAAACGCAGACACCGCACGTCCGGAACATCTGCGCGGAGCTGATCGAAGCGCAGACGGACAGCAACATCCCGCAGCCGAAGGTCACGGCCCGGCGGAAGAAGGACGAGATGAAGGCCAAGCTCATCGAAGATATGCTCCGCAACGAGCTGGACAGGATGCCGTTTGAACAGCTGAACGACATGATGGAACGCACGGTGCCCATCCAGGGCGGCGCTGCGTTTTTGGTCGAGTGGGACAACACGCAGCGGACGCACTTCACGATCGGAGAGCTGGCTGTGTCTACGCTGCACCCGAAGCAGATCGTGCCGCAGGACGGTGTCTACACGGGCGTGGAGGACATGGACTATATCATCCTCAAAATCCCGCAGACGAAGGAGTACATCCGCCGGAAGTATGGCGTGAGCGTGGCAGACGAGTCGGAGCGCGAACCGGACGTCAAGGGCGCGGGCGACACGTCCACGGCGGATGATCTGGTCACGCAGTACATCGCCTATTACCGCAACGACAAGGGCGGCATCGGCCTTTACAGCTGGGTAAACGATACGGAGTTGGAAGACCTGGACGACTACCAGGCGCGGAAGCTCCGTCGGTGCGTTCAGTGCGGCGCCATTGAGCCGCTGGCAGCAGAACCGATGGATGAACCGAGCACAGACGGAACACCGCCGCAGATGATTCCGCAAACGCAGACGCCGGAAGCATCCATCCAGGAAGCGGCGAACGAGCTGGAGCGGGAAACCAGACCGGCGGTGCAGCGCGGCGGGCACAAGGCTTGCCCATACTGCGGCGGAACGAAGTGGGCAGAGTCCACCGAGGAATACGAGGAAGTCTACTTCCCGATTCAGCGCACGGACGGGAGCATCATTCCGGGCGTCGTTCCGAAAGAAACGGCCAGCGAGACGCAGACGGATGAGATGGGCCTGCCGGTCGTCACGGTCACGGAAGAACCGACGCGCATCCCGTTCTACAAGCCGGACATCTTCCCTGTCATTCTGCAGAAGAATGTGAGCATGTACGGCAGGTTCCTTGGTGACAGCGACATCGACAAGATTGCAGACCAGCAGAACACCACCAACCGCGTTGAGGCCAAAATCATTGACAAGCTGCTCAAATCCGGAAGCTATATCACGCTGCCGGACGAGGCCAGCATCCGCGTGGATGCAGACGACATGAAGGTCATACGGCCGGGCAACGCCGCGACGAAGGCACTCATCGATGTCTACGATCTGCAGGGCAATGTGCAGCAAGACCTCACCTATCTGGCACAGGTCTACGAAGAGGCGCGGCAGGTCATTGGAATTACGGATTCCTTCCAGGGCCGCACAGACCACACTGCCACGAGCGGCAAGGCCAAGGAGTTCGCAGCGGCGCAGTCGGCCGGGCGTCTGGAATCCAAGCGCGTGATGAAAGATGCAGCATACGCTGCGCTCTTCGAAGCGATGTTCAAGTTCAAGCTGGCGTACACAGACGAGCCACGGCCGGTCGTGTCGTCGGACATCCACGGAAACGCGCAGTATGAGACCTTCAACCGATACGATTTTCTGGAGCAGGACGACGCCGGGGAATGGTGCTGGAACGATCAGTTCCTTTTCTCATGCGACACGTCTGCACCGCTGGCATCGAACCGCGAGGCCATGTGGCAGGAGACGCGCATGAACCTGCAGACCGGCGCCTTCGGAGACCCGGCGCAGCTGCCGACACTCATCCTGTTCTGGACGAAGATGGAGATGCTGCACTATCCGGGCGCCAGCGAGACGCGCGGGTATCTCGAAGAAGAGCTGAAGAAGCAGCAGGCCCAGCAGCAGATGGCCATGCAGATTCAGATGGCCCAACAGCAGGCAGCCGTACAGGCCCAACAGGCGCAGCAGCCATCCGGTATCGACGAGCAGACGGCACAGGCCGTCGTGCAGCGGGCCAGACAGGACGCAGCACGGGACTCTGCCGCAGCGAGACAGCAGCCCCAGGGGACAGCCCCTGTTTGATTCTTTTGATCGTTTCTTTTATCCGGGTATCGCCCGGCCTCCTGAAGCGGCAGGCTGCGCGGGATTGGGGCACCCGCGCAGCTGGCCGTGACGCAGGAGCATCCAAAAAGAAAGGAGGACGAACACATGGCAGACAACAAGAGACCCGGCTACGCTGGCATCATCCAGAACACCGGCGCACAGAAGGTCAACGCGCCTTTCTCGCAGAACGTGAAGAAGGGCAACGGCCAGGTGAAGACCGGCAACGATCTTCGCACCGGCAGTTCTGGCAGCGGAAAGAGCGGCAAGTGATACCGCTCACCGCCAGCCCTGACAACTTCGCAGCAATAGCGTAAAAATGCAAGGCCCGCAGACTGCGGGCACCGGAGGGACACGTGAACGAGATCGATTACGGCGCACTGTTTGGCATCGACGAAGGCGGAAAAGAGCAGGAAGCCGCCGACCCTGCACAGTCGCAGGAAGAACAGGCGCAAGGCGAAGAAGTGCAGGAGGCCGCCGACCCTGCCGAAGAAGACCAGGACAATACACAGCAGACAACCGGCGCAGACGACCAGGCGTCTGAAGAAGATGCAGGCGGCGAGCAGCCGGAAGGCAATACAGAAACGGGCAGCGAAGGTGCGCAGGATGCGAATGCCCGCAACGCACAGTTTGCAGCGGCACGCCGGAAGGCGGAAGCAGAGCGGGATGCGGCGATTGCAAAGGCCAGAGAGGACGCCAGAGCGGAAGCGCAGCGGTTCATCGACGAGGCGTTTGCAAGCAGCGGCATGACAAACCCGTACACCAAGAAGCCCATCACCTCAAAGGCGGAGTACGAAGAGTACCGGGAGCGCTTTGAGGAAGAGAAGAAGTCTCATCTGCTCCGCAAGAGCGGGATGAGCGATGAAGAGTTCAACCAATTTGTGCAGAATCTGCCGGAGGTGCGCGAAGCGCGGGAGGCAAAGCTGGCAGCGGAGAAGGCCAGACAGGACGCCCAGGAGGCGCAGGCAAAGGTGCAGGTGGACGAGCAGCTGAAGAAGATCAGCGAGCTTGACCCGAACATCCGCGAGCTGCAAGACCTGGCGAAGATGCCGAGCTATCCGCAGTTCTATGAACTGGTGAAGAAGGGAAACAGTCTGCTCGACGCTTTTAAGCTGGCGAACTTCGAGACGCTTTCACAGGGCGCAGCGGCAAGGGCACGGCAGGCGGCCATCAATGCCGCGCAGTCGAAGCAGCATCTGGCGCAGACACAGACGCGGGGCAAGGGCGCCGTGACGGTTCCTTCGGACGTGAAGGAGCTGTACCGCACCATGAACCCCGGCGTCACAGACGCGGAGATTCAGGCACACTACAGCCGGACACACAAGGGCTGAGAAAGGAGCATTTCCCATGAGTTTCAAAATTCACAGCATCGATGACAACCGGATTTCGGGCATCGAATATCTGCCGTGCAGCGCCATCACGCCGAAGGTCGGCATGGCGCTCATCCAGTCGGGCGGGAACCTCACGCTGGCAACCGGCACGAACGCGCCGACGTACATCTCCATGTGCGAGAAGGACAGCCCGTGCACGGCGGGCGACATCATCCCCGTGATTCGGGTGAACAAGGACATGATCTTCGAGACCACGTTTGCAGCGGCGGCGACCAGCGTGAAGCTGGGCGACAAGGTGACGCTGCACACGGACGGTCTGCAGGTCACGGGCACGACCGCGAGCGGCGTGGCTGAAGTCGTCTATATGGACGGCACGGCGGCGGGCGATATGTGCCGCGTCCGCTTCTGATACCAGGAAAGGAGACATGAGCAATGGCTAACATTACCTTTACCGAAGGCTCCGGCCTTCAGGACAGCATTTTCGGCAAGAGCCAGGAACCGATCAAGATGTTCCTGGAGAAGCGCGGCGAGGCTTTTGAGCAGGCCAGTATGCTGCCGGAACTGTTCAACATCTCCCCCAGCAACCACTGGGGCGAGAAATTCACGACCATGACCGCGATGGAGGGCTTCCAGCCGGTCGGCGAGAACGGCGACTATCCCGTGGATGGTATGCAGGAAGGCTTCAGCAAGTTCCTGGAGCACATGACCTGGAAGAACAGCTTCTCGCTGTCGCGCGAGATCGTGGAAGACGGCAAGCTGATGGACCTCAAGAAGCAGCCTGCGGGCTTCATCACGTCGTATTACCGCACGCGCGAGAAGTTCGGCGCGGCGCTGCTCGGCGCGGCCATCACCGGCGCAACGAGCACGAAGTTCTACGGCAAGACCTTCTCTACGCTGGGCGCGGACGGCAAGTGCCTGTTTGCAAAGGAGCACCCGTCGGCGCTGGGCAAGAAGAAGCAGTCGAACCTCTTTGCCGACGGTTTCTCCAACGACGCGCTGGCTGCAGCGGAATCCGCCATGCAGGACTTCCGAGGCGACAACGAAGAAGTTTTGGACGTGGCGCCGACGACCATCCTCATCCCGAACGAGTACACGCTCAAGCGGGATGTCTTCGCCGCGATCGGTGCAGACAAAGACCCGAACACCGCCAACAACGGTTTCAACTTCAACTTCGGCCGCTGGAACGTTATCGTCTGGCCGTACCTCAACCAGTTTATCACCGCAGGCACGAAGCCGTGGGTGCTGCTGGACAGCAAGTACAACGAGGAATACGGCGGTGCCGTGTGGCTCGACCGTGTGGCGCTGGAGGTTCGCAGCGAGCTGGCAGGCAACGACGCCAACGTCTGGAAGGGCTATGCGCGTTTCATCGCGGGCTTCAACGACTGGCGGGCGTTCTGTGTCGGCGGCGTGACCGGCGGCACGCAGCTCATCGCCACTTCGACCGGCGGCTAATCAGAACACAGACCAGACGGGGCGGCGGCGCAGGCCGCTGCCCCGCTTTGCATTTTTCAAGGAAGGAGGTGCCGGGCATGGCAACCTTGAAGAGCGTCATCGACATGGTAGACGAGATCAAGCCGAACGCCTTCTCCAACGAGGCCAAGACGCAGTGGCTCAACGAGTGCGAGGGGCTGGTGCAGACGGAGGTTCTGCTCTTCGCAAGCGAAGAGATCATCACCTACCACTATGACGCAGATAAGGACAAGGAGCTGCTGGCGCAGCCGCCGCACGACAAAATCTACTGGGCCTATTTGACGGCCATGATCGACTTTGCAAACGGCGAGTACAACAAGTACCAGAACACGATGCAGGTATTCAACAGCTTTTTCAGCGAGTTCATGCGCTGGTTCGCGCTCAACTACCATCCGGCGGACACCCACATGGAGGTGTATGTATGAGCTACACGAAGATCGGAACCGAGTGGCGCGGGTATTACATCACGGCTTATGGCATCGCCGTGAAGCACGGCTTCACCGGAACCGAGGAAGAGTGGCTGGCCAGTCTGAAGGGCGACGGCGGCGAGCCGGTCGTCATCCGGTACAGCGAGACCGACGGGCAGCTGCAGTGGAAGTATGAAAACGAAGACGACAGCGCGTGGCGTGAGATTCTGACGCTTGCAGATTTGCAGGGAGACCTGGTTTCTGCGACGATCTCACAGGCGCAGGCGGCCAAGGCAGCGGCAGAGGCGGCAAAGACAGCTGCGCAGTCGGCAGCATCGAGCGCCCAGGCCGACGCCAGCGCTGCGCAGACGGCAGAAGCAACCGCCAGCACGAAGGCGGCAGCGGCAGCCGCTTCCGAGCAGACAGCTTCCGGGGCAGCGGACACGGCGCAGGCGGCCGCCACAAAGGCGGAGAACGCGCAGAAGACCACGACAACGAACGCCGCGCAGGCGGCACAGTCGGCCACGGACGCCCGCACGGCGAAGGCAGGCGCAGAGTCGGCGGCCAGCAATGCGGCAGAGTCTGAGGCGGCAGCAAAGACGGCGGAGACGAACGCGAAGAAAAGCGAGGCATCCGTCGCGGCAGACAGCGCAGCGGCGACAAAAGCGGCTGGAGATGCGGCAAACGCACAGACGGCTGCGGAAGCGGCCAGAGATGAGGCGGTCGGCAGCAAGACGGCGGCAGCTGCATCCGCTGCAAGCGCAGGCCAGGACAGGCAGGCAGCGCAGGCAGCCAAGGCTGCAGCAGAGACTGCGAAGACGGACGCCCAGGCAGCGGCTGCGGACGCGCAGGAAAGCGCGGAGCTTGCGCAGAGCAGCGCACAGGGCGTGGAGGCAAACGCAAAAGCAGCTGAGAGCTGGGCTGTGGGCGGCACAGGAACGCGCGAGGGCGAGAACACCAACAACGCGAAGTATTGGTGCGACAGTGCGCAGGCCATCGCGGGCGGCGGCGTGACGAGCTTCAACGGACGCGGCGGCGCAGTTGTTCCGAAGGTGGGCGACTATACCCCGGAGATGGTAGGCGCAGACGCGGCGGGAACCGCCGAGACCAAGGCGGGCACTGTGCAGGGCAACCTCGACGACCATGAGGCCGATACCACGAAGCACGTCACGGCGGCGGAGCGCACCAAGTGGAACGGCAAGCAGGACAAGCTGACCTTCGACACAGCCCCGACGGCGAACAGCACGAACCCCGTGACCAGCGGCGGCGTGAAGACGGAGCTGGACAAGAAAGCCAACGCCACGAGCTTGGGCGCACACACCGGAAACACGGACAACCCGCACCAGGTAACGGCAGCGCAGGCAGGCGCAGACCCGGCAGGAACCGGCAAGTCGGAAGCGGCCAGCGCGGTGTCGGCACACAACAGCTCCAGCGCGGCGCACAGCGACATCCGCACCGCGCTTGCAGGGAAAGAAACGGCAGGCGCTGCGGCAACTGTGCAGGGCAACCTCGACAACCACGAGGCCGATACCACGAAGCACGTCACGGCGGCGGAGCGGACGGCCTGGAACGCAAAGAGCGGGAAGGCTGTTTCCTTCACGGTGACGCTGGCGGCTGCCAACTGGAGCAGCAAAGCGCAGACGGTGAGCAACGCGAACTTCCTGACGGGCGCGTATGCGTATGTGGTGTCGCCTGCACCGGCCAGCTTCGGCGCGTACAGCGAGGCGATCATCCACGCGGACAATGTGACGCAGGCAGGAAAGATGACCTTCCACTGCAGCCAGACGCCGACGGCAGCATTGACGGTGAACATCACAAGAATTGAGGTGGGAGCATGAACGGATTAGTCTTCAACATGGTAGGCGGCGTAGGCGGCGGGGTGAAGCTGGTGTCGATCGCCATTACAACGCCGCCAGCAAAAACGACCTATGTCTCCGGAGAGACCTTCAATCCGGCAGGAATGGTCGTCACGGCGACATATTCCAACGGCGCCACGCTCAAGGCAACCGGATACAGCTTCAGTCCAGACACGGCGCTGACGGACGGCACGACGAGCGTCACCATCGAGTACACGGAAGGCGGCGTGACGAAGACGGCGGAGCAGGCCATCACGGTGGTGCACCGGCTGGAGTCGATCTCTATCACGACGAAACCGACGAAGACCACCTATGAGTACGGCGACAGCTTCCAGAGCGCCGGCATGGTGGTAAAGGCCACATATTCCGACGGCGCCACGGCCAACGTGACCGGCTACAGCTGCAGCCCGACGCTGCTTAGCACGGTCGGTACGCAGACGATCACGGTGAGCTACACGGAAAACAGCGTAACGAAGACGGCGACGACGAGCGTGACGGTGAACCGGAAGACGATCTCTGCGGTGCCGAGCCAGAGCGGAACGCTGACCTACACGGGAAGCAGCCAGTCCCCGTCCTGGAGCAACTACAGCACGACGCAGCTGACCATCGGCGGCACGGCCTCCGGCACGAACGCGGGAAGCTACACGGCAACCTTCACGCCGAAGAGCAATTACCGCTGGGCAGACGGAACGACGACGGCGAAGAGCGTGAGCTGGAGTATCGGGAAGGCGGCAGGGAGCCTCTCCATCTCCCCCACCAGTATGACGCTGGACACCACGACGAAGAGCAAGACCATCACGGTGACGCGCAGCGGCGACGGCGCAATCAGCGCCGTGAGCGGCAACACAGCGGCGGCGACGGTGAGCGTATCGGGCAACACGGTGACGGTGACGGGCAAGGCCAACGGCAGCGCGACGATCAACATCAGTGTGGCAGCAGGAACAAACTATACTGCGCCCGCGAGCAAGACCTGCGCGGTGACGGTGAGTTTCCTGAAGGATAATTTCGCAGACAACGACTGGGCTTCCATCATCGCGGCGTGCCATAGCGGCAGCGTGCCCAGCACATGGGTAGTGGGCAACAGCAAGACGATGACCATCAATGGCGCGAGTTATCAGGTGGACATCATCGGCAAGAACCACGACACCTACACCGCAGGCGGGAAGGCACCGCTGACCTTCCAGCTGCACGACTGCTACGCGGACACGAAAGCCATGAACAGCTCGAACACCAACAGCGGAGGATGGACGAGCTGCGCCATGCGAAGCACGCACCTGCCCGCCATCCTTGCCCTGATGCCGACGGAGATACAGAACGGCATCCGGGAGGTGAATAAGCTGACCTCGGCGGGCAGCCAGAGCGCCACCATCAACACCACGGCGGACAAGCTGTTTTTGCTCAGCGAGGTCGAAATCTTCGGCTCGACCACCTACTCGGAGGCAGGCGAAGGCACGCAGTATGACTACTACAAGGCAGGCAACAGCAAGGTCAAGAAGCGGAACGGCTCTGCAGCCGGCTGGTGGGAGCGCTCTCCGTATGGCAGCAACTCCGCGCACTTCTGCAATGTCAACGGCTACGGCGACGCCGCCTACGTCAACGCGAGCGGTGCGATTGGCGTGGCCTTCGGCTTCTGCTTTTAATCCAGAATCCGGAAAGCTAAGATTTCAAAACGAAGAAAGCTCTGCCTCCGGCCAGCAGCCTGTGTGCTGCGGGCAGGAGGCGGCAAGAAAGGACGAGGCGGTATGGCAGTCTACAAATCCAAACGGAGCGAAAGCAGCATGCAGTTCGTGGACACGGCGAAGAAACTGGAAGCGTTCACGCTCAGCTGCTGCATGAAGGCACCGAAGCGGTACACGTTCTTCCTCACGTCGCGCATTATGCAGCTGGCCAGCGACGTGCACGAGCACGCGGCAGCGGCCAACAACATCTGGCCGACGAATCAGCACGAGGCGCAGATGCGCCGGGACGAGCTGACGCGGGCAAACATTGCGCTGCAGAATCTCGACCCGAAGCTGCAGCTGCTATACGAGGCGGCCCGGCAGAACCCGGAAGGGTGCAAATGGATTGGGAAGGCCATGGAGCAGTGGGGTGCGATGATCGCGGAGGAAGCGAAGCTGCTGGCAGCTGTCCGGAAGAAAGACCGGCAGCGGTACAAGGATTTGCCGGACGGGCCTGCCGGAGTTTCGGAAGAATAGACAACATGGGTTAAGCTCTGTTTTTGTTGCCGTCGGCTCTGCAGCCAACTGGTGGGAGCGCTCTCCGAATGGCAGCAACTCCACGAATTTCTGCAATGTCAACAGCAACGGCAACGCCAACTACAACAACGCGAGCAATGCGAATGGCGTGGCCTTCGGATTCTGCACAGCACGGTCTGACGCAGTAACCGCTGGAAGGCGGCGAAGCAGTACCTATGCAGAAGGAGAGCTTATTCCCGGCAAAAGCCAAAACAATCCGCCGGTGCAGACGGCTGGACGCTGCTTGCATGGCAGGCCGATGTGCGCGGGCCTGTTTCATAGCCGGACTGCCACGAGGGTAGAACGCGCACCCGACAATCATCCCTTACGGCGGGTGCCCGAACGGGCAAGGAGAAGAACCATACATGACAAGCGAAGAGCGAAAAGAGGGCCGGTATCAAAGACGCTGCGCCAGGCGGGAAGCAAAGCGCCGGGCCAGGAGCGAAGCGTGTGGCAGCTTTGAGCAGGTATTCAGTTACGAGAACCTATACAAAGCGGGGCTGGCGTGCTGCAAGGGCGTGCGCTGGAAGTGCTCGACGCAGCGGTATCTGGCAAGTTTGTCTGAGAACACGGCCAGGACGCGGAAGGCACTGATGGACGGAACGTGGAAGACAATGGGCTTCCACGAATTTGACATCATGGAGCGCGGAAAGCTGCGGCACATCCGGAGCGTCCACATCTCAGAGCGCGTGGTGCAGCGGTGCTTATGTGACAATGCGCTGGTGCCGCTGTTCTCATCGGCCTTCATATACGACAACGCGGCGAGTCTGAAGGGCAAGGGCATCGACTTTGCCATGGGCAGAATGAACCGGCACCTGCAGCGGCATTACCGGAAGCATGGGATGCAGGGCGGCATCCTGGTGTTCGACTTCACGGACTATTTCAACTCCGCACCGCAGGAACCGATTCATCGGGAGAACCGGCGCAGGCTCTACGACGAGCGCGTCCGGGAGCGGGCAGAGATCTTCATGGCGGACTTCGGCGAGCGAGGATTCGGCCTGGGCAGCCAGGTGAGCCAGATCGACGCGCTGATGCTGGCCAACGGACTCGACCATTTCATCAAAGAGCAGCTGCACATCCGGGGCTACGGCCGGTATATGGACGACGGGTATCTCATCTGCGAGGATGACCGGTATCTGGAGGAATGCGCCGCACGCATCCGGCAATACTGCGCCAGCATCGGGTTGCAGCTGAGCGAGAAGAAAACGCGCATCCTGCCGATCAGGCAGGGCGTGCGGTTTCTGAAGACGAAGTTCAAGCTGACGCAGACCGGTGGCGTCATTCGGAAGGTGCAGCGCAAAAGCACCAGAAAGATGCGGCAGAAGCTGCGGAAGTTCCGTCGGTGGGTAGATGACGGACGCATGACGGAAGAAGACGTGCGCACGTCGTATGAGAGCTGGAAGGGCCATATGCGACGGGGAAACAGCTGGAAGGTGCTGCGGAAGACGGACAAGCTGTATCGAAAGCTGTTCGGGGAGAAAGGAGACCATCAATGTACGAAATTCGGAAGGACGGGGGCGTGATTGCACTGACGGAAGCCCCTGATTATATCCGCAGGCATCCGGACGGGTTCTGGCTGCTATGCGGAGAGGATGAGGCCGAAGGCGTGGCCGTGGGCGGAACGCCCATGCTGCTGTCGCAGATCATCCTGGTAAAACGTGACACCGGAACATTCCTGCAGGAAAACCAGGCGGCAAGCGCCATCGCATTTGTCACACTGGCTGAGAACGGAAGTATCGACGGCGTGACGGCCGGTGAACACGCGGAGCTGTTCAGCCCATGGGAATGCCCGGTGGCCTACACTGCGGGGCAGATCAGGGAGCGCAGCGGCAAGCTCTACAAATGCCTGCAGGCGCACACCTCGCAGGCGGACTGGAAACCGGAGGACAGCCCGTCGCTGTGGGTGGGCATCTCTGACCCAGCAGAGGAATGGCCGGAGTGGAGCCAGCCGGTGGGCAGCACGGATGCCTACGCCAAGGGCGCAAAAGTGAGCCGCAACGGCAAACACTGGACGAGCGATGTGGACGCGAACACGTGGGAGCCGGGCGTGTATGGATGGACAGAGGTGACGGCATGACGGAGACCATCGTAGTGGCCGTGCTGAGCCTTGCCGGTACGCTCATCGGGACATACCTGGCGAACCGGAAAAGCGCAGCGCTCATTGCATACCGGCTGGAACAGCTGGAGAAGAAAGTAGCGAAGCACAACGGTTTGGTGGAGCGCACCTACCATCTGGAAGAGGCGGCGGCGGTCTTCGAGGAAAAGCTGAAGGTTGCAAACCATCGCATCGACGATTTGGAGCACGGAACATGAAGCAGCAGAAACGCACCAGCTTAAAGACAACCACAAAGCGGGCGCTTTGGTTCTGCCTGGGAAACGGCGTGGGCTGGGTGTGGTGCAGCTACATCCTGGCATACCTCGGAAAAGAGTCCATCGCCGAGAAGCTGAGCCAGACGGCCGTGACGGAGATCGTCGGCGTTGTCGCTCTGTACTGCCTGAAGAGTCTGTTTGAAAAGCGGAAGGGCTTCGGGGCAGTCGGGAAAAAGGAAGCAGAAGAAACCGATCAAGAAATCTGAAAGGAGATCACCATGAACATTACACCAATCATCGAAACAGTATTCGCGCTCATTGCGGCGGTCATTACCGCCATCGTCATCCCGTACATCCGCTCGAAAACAACAGCGCAGCAGCAGACGGAGATCAACGCCTGGGTGCGCATTGCGGTTAGCGCAGCGGAGCAGATTTATGTAGGTTCCGGGCGCGGCCAGGAGAAGAAGGCATACGTCATCAACTGGCTGGCGGAACACGGCGTCACGCTCGACGAGACGCGCCTGGACGCCATGATCGAAGCGGCGGTATATGACCTCAAAAAAGGGCTGTTTCCGGCAGGAGGTGACTCGCAGTGAGTATCCGCATCGGCCAGGCAAGCCTCGGAGAGACCGGCGGCCGCGGGCAGAAGCCCGGCAATCAGACGGGCCGGGAGCTGAATTTTTCGTACTGGTACAACGGAAACTGGCTGGGGATTCTCCGGTTCAAAGACCCGGCCATGTCGGAGCGGGCGGCGCAGGCCTGCGAAGACGGCGTACGGAACCGGAACATCGGCTATGACATGGACGGGCGCAACACGGCATACGCCGCTGCGGAAGCCGTGGACTTTGCACTCGGGAAGATCAACAAGCCGGTCGAGACAGACTGCTCGGCATTTATGATGCTGTGCGCGATCTCGGCAGGCGCGACGGAACTGAAAAAGCTCTTCAAGCGCCAGGGCAACAGCTGCACGACCTACTGTATGCTGCACGACTGGCCGACGACCGGGCAGTTCGAGATGCTGAGCGGGAAGAAGTTTTTGACGGAAGATCGCTGGCTGCGGCGCGGCGACATCCTGGTATCCCAGGGACACACGGTAATGGCATTAGACGACGGAGAAATGGAGGACGAGAACATGGACAAGGATAGATTCGCAGAGCTTTTCGGACAGATGCGCAAAGACCTGCAGGACAACGACTGCAGCCAGTACAGCGAAGAAGCCCGGCAGTGGGCCACGGAAAAGGGCATCGTGCTCGGCGGCGGCACGCTGGAAGACGGCGAGCCGAACTATATGTGGCAGGACATGCTGACGCGAGAACAGTTTGTGACGGTACTGTACCGGTTCGCAAAGCTCGCGGGCCTGGCGTGAGACGCACGGGAGGGGCCGGAGACGGCCCTTCCCGAAAACGCTACAAGGAGGCGATACGGTGCCATCCAATATTTTGAGCGCGGACACGGGGTTTCCACAGTTCACGAAAGAAACGTCCGACAAGGACAAGATCGAGCAGATTACGAGCTACCTCTATATGCTGCTGGAGCAGCTGCGGTATTCATTCTGCAATCTGGACAAAGACAACTTCAATGAGACAGGATTTGATGAGATCGTGAACATCATCACGGAGCCGGTATATGTGCAGCTAGAAAATGACGAGAAGCAGATTCTTGCGCTGCAGGTCACGGCAGAGGGCCTGGGTGCGAGGCTGGAAGATGCAGAAGGAAACATCACGTCTCTAACTGCGACGGCCAACAGCCTGACGACGCGCATCACGAACGCAGAAGGAGATGTTTCGTCGCTGCAGCAGACGGCGACGGCGCTGCAGAGCAGAATCACGACGCTGGACGGCAGCGTATCGTCTCTGACACAGACGGTCAACAGCATCACGCTGTCGGTCTCCAACGGAGAAAGCAGCAGCACGATCAAACTCCTGCGTGACGGCGTGGTAGTGTCCAGTAAGTCGATCAGCTTCAGCGGCATGGTCACGTTCTCAGACCTGTCCACCGCAGGACAGACAACGATCAACGGCAGCAACATCACGACCGGCACGATCGACGCCATCGACATCTACGGCTGCACCATCGAGGGCAGCACCTTCCGAAGCGTCCTGCAGTCGAACGGCATCTGGGGCGGTGAGATCGAGTTCTGCTATATGAACAGCAACTACACCGCAGGCGGCATCCGGCTGGACGCCAACGGAGCAGGCAGCCAGTATGAAAACCGGTACAGAATGTTCATCTACACGAACTACATTCGCGGCGTGTCGTTCGCCATGAAGCTGCAGTCGGCAGGCGGCATCTCCATCGAGGCGGACGAAAATATTTACATCTACGGCGACAGCGGCGTGACGATCTCGTCGGGCGGGAATATCAAATTCTACGGCACGGTCTACATCAACGATTCGCCGCTGAGCACGAGCTGAAAGGAGCACAGCATGAAAACAACACTCATCCGATGCGTCAACGCCTGCATGGCGGTGAACTATCTTTCGCAGATGGAATGGGACTACAAGACGGCCTTCACGCTGGCAAGACTGCGGCGGGCCTTGCAGCCATCTGTGGACTTCTATATCCGCGAAGAGAATAAGCTGACGCAGGAGTTCGGGCAGCTCGACGAAAAAGGCAATGTCGCCTTCACGGAGCGCGGCACCTTCCTCTTCAAAGACCCGGCAGACGCACCGGAATATAACACGCGACGGTTTGAGCTGGCCAATGTCGAGACGGAGATCGACTGGAAACCGGCGGCGCTTCCGGAGCCGCAGAAGATCAAGCCCATCCATCTGGAAGCGCTGGAGGGGTTCATCCGGTTCGGAGGTGACGGCGCATGATCGGCCTGCCGCCAATGGCAAACCAGGACGGTATCCAGAAATACAAGCAGACAAAGTTCGGCGGGTACAACCACACGCTTGGCGCAGACAACGGCGACATCTGGGACATGAAGAATATGACGAGCGACTTCTATCCCCTGCTCGCGCCCAGGCGCCCGCGCTGGAAGGTACGCACGCTCACAAAACCGAACGGGTTCTACGCACATGACGGGCTGTACTGGGTGGACGGAACGGGGTTCTACGCAGGCGGAACGCTCAAGGGAACCGTCACGAACGGGAGAAAGAAGTTCGCGAGCCTGGGAGCGTACATCATCATTCTGCCGGATAAGAAGTATTATAACCGCCTGACGGACGAGTTCGGCGCGATGGAAGCGAGCTTCACCGGCAGCACGAAGATTCAGGACGGAACCTACGCAGGAGAGGACGCAAAGGCCAACACGATCTATGCGTCCGGCGCGGCATGGGATTCCATCTTCAAGGTCGGAGACGCGGTGACGATCTCCGGCGCAGTGAAGCATGAGAGCAACAACAAAACGCCGATCATCCGGGAAATCGACGGCGACTACCTCCGCTTCTATGAAAACACCTTCACGATCTCAGACGGCGGGGACAGCGAGACCTTGACCGTCAAGAGAACTGTGCCGGATATGGACTTCCTATGTGAGAATGAGAACAGGCTCTGGGGCTGCAAGGAAGACACGATCTATGCCAGCAAACTCGGAGATATCTTCAACTGGAATGTGTTTGACGGCGTGGCCACGGACAGCTACAGCGTAAATGTCGGAAGCGCTGGCGACTTCACGGCGTGCTGCAGCTACCTGGGCTATCCGTGCTTTTTCAAGGAAGAGCACATCTACAAGGTCTACGGAGACAAGCCGTCGAACTTTCAGGTGATGGGCAGCGCTTCATTGGGCGTGGAGGCTGGCAGCGATGCGTCCATTGCCATTGCCGGAGAGACGCTTTTCTATCTGGCCCGCACGGGCATTGTCGCCTACTCCGGCGGCATCCCGCAGCAGGTGGGCGCAGCGTTCGGCACGCAGCGGTTCCGAAACGCCGTGGGCGGCAGCGACGGGACGAAGTATTACGTCTCGATGAAGGACACGGCGGGCGCCTGGCATCTTTTTGTGTATGACACATTGCGGGGCCTGTGGCACCAGGAAGATGCGCTGGAGGTTGTCGGCTGGGGCTGGAACGGGGAGCTGTATTTCCTGGCTGCAGACGGAAGGCTTCTGCTGAACGGCAATGCCAGGACGGCGCCTGATACGGCGGTTCGGGAGACAGAGGTCTCCTGGATGACAGAGTGGGCGGACTTCTACGAGTACACAACGTATTCCTCGGCGTCGGTGCCGATTCCGCAGAAGAAGGGCATCGGAAAGCTGCTGGTGCGGCTAGAGCTGGACGAAGGGGCCAGCGTGAAGATCGAGATGCAGTTTGACTCAGACGGCGTTTGGCGCGAGGTGAAGACGCTGCAGGCGGAAAAGAAACGCAGCTTCTATCTGCCGATTGTGCCGCGCCGGTGCGATCACTTCCGCATCCGGATGACAGGCAGCGGCGGGTGCAGGCTGTATTCGCTGGTGCGCGAGGTCTATACGGGCAGCGAACTGTAACCACGAAAGGAGACGACAATGGCACAGAGATTTACATACGATGAGTTTCAGCGGGAGCTGACGAACTCCGGACTTGGCAGCGAGTTCTCGGCGGCCGATCTGAAGCTGGCACAGCAGAATCCGGATGCGGGAATGAGCATCCTGAAATACAAGCGCGACTACCACAACGCCACGACGCCGGAACAGCGGGCGCTGGCGAACCTGGGCGCGGAAGGTATCCGCAGCAGCTACGGAAACTACACGGGCGGCGGAGCGGGTTCACAGTTCTACCTCGACCCACTTTCCCCGAACAGCTTCCAGCAGGATGCAAAGCCGACGTACTCTTCGAGCCGAACGGGGTTGGTGGACGATCTTCTGAACAAGCAGCTGAACTATGGCAACTATTCTTATGACGTCGCACAGCCGGAATACACGAACCGGTATGACGAGACCATCCAGGATTTGCTGAAGCAGATTTTGAACCGAGAAGAGTTCAGCTATGACCCGGAGCGCGACCAGCTCTACAGCCAGTATCGCAAGCAGTACACCCGCGAAGGAGACCGTGCACAGCAGAACGCCATCGGCGCAGCGGCGGCAGCGTCCGGCGGCATCCCATCGAGCTATGCGGCGACGGCAGCGGCACAGGCCGGAGACTACTATGCGGCGCAGATGACAGACAAGATTCCGGAGCTTTATCAGTTGGCCTACAACAAGTACATGAACGACTACAACATGAAGCTCAGCGATCTGGGCGCCGTGCAGGGCGCAGAGCAGTCGGACTATGACAAATATCTCAACGAGCTGCAGCAGTACAACACGAACCGGAACTTCGATTACCAGACATGGGCAGATGCTTACAGCCGGATTGCAAACGACGTGCAGACGGCGAGCGCACTGGAGCAGCTGGACTACACGAAGTATCTGAACGAGCTGACCCAGTACAACACAGACCGTAGCTTCAACTACCAGAACCTGCTCGACGAGATCAATCAGCAGACGGGACTTCGCGGCGAGGCACTGGAGAAGGCGCAGCTGGCTGCGCAGTACGGCGACTATTCGTACCTCCGGAAGCTGGGCATCGACACGTCCGCATACGAGGCAGCACTGGCGGCCAAGGGCGCAAGAAGCGGAGGCGGCGGTTCCGGCTCCGGAAGCGCTGGAGGCTCGAAGATCAACGGCGGCGGCAGCTACAGCGGCAACGTGGCCATGGCGAGAGATTCGTATAACGGCGTACAGCGGACGATCTCGACACTGCTCGGCCAGGGCAACTATGACAGGGCCTATGATGTGGCCGTCGGTGCACGCGGGCAGATGTCGAAGCAGCAGTGGTCTGACGTGGCGAAACGGATTTACGAGGTGAGCGGAATCAAGATAGACGACTCCGTGAAGTACAAGTAAGGAGGAAAGTATGAGCGTTATTTCCAAGAAATCTTTCCTGAACAAAGCGGACAAGCAGCAGAGCAACTGGGAACAGACCACCGGCCAGGAGGCCGGTGGCGTCCTCAATAAGCAGGACTTCATCCGCCAGGCACAGAGCGCCGCGCAGCAGCGCCGCCAGGCGCAGGAGCAGAAGACCCCTCAGAGCGAGAGAAGCGGCTTCGACCGGACGGCGACGCCTGCCAGCATTGCAGGACTCGGCGCACCGGCCCCAACTTCTCAGCGGCAGAAGGAGCGATACAACCAGGAGATCGGCCAGTATGGCGTGGGCAACATCGACCTTTACAACCGGCCGCAGTATCGGAACGCCGACGGCAGCATCTCGACCGTGGACAGCACGAGCTTCAACATTCAGGGCAAGGAGGTGCTGCTTCCGTCGGTCTGGATGAAAGACGGGAAGGCATACCGCAGCAGCGACGGAGACGAAATTCTGCAGCACTTCTATGACACCGGGGAGTTTCTGGGCGTATTCGACACAGTGGATGCTGCGAACAGCTACGCAGAAAAGCTGCATGATGCGCAGGATTATTACTACACCACGCAGCGCAAGCAGGCGCTGGACGAAACGGCAGCACACGATCAGCTGCAGGGCATGAAACGGACGCTCGCCATCTTGGAGAGCCAGAAGAAGCAGGAGCAAGTGCAGCAGCCCGGTATCCTTTCCATGCTGGGCAAAGCCAGCGATTCGACGCTGCCAACTTTCCGGGCAGACTCTGCGCAGAGCGAAACAGACCGGCGCATCCAGGAGCTGCAGGACGAGATCGACCGCCAGGAGAGCGAGAGCCAGATGCAGGGCACGAAGCGGCCGGAGACGTACACCGCGAAAAATGTGGGACGATATAAAGACCGGCTCATTGCGCTGGCCAGCGTTCCGGGAACCTGGACGAAACGCCAGAAGCAGGAGGCAGAAGAGATCATCGGCACGCAGAGCGGGTTCGGCGGGCTTCTAGGCTATGAGCAGAATGTGACAGCCTTTGCACCGTACCAGGAAGCGATGCGCAAGGGTGACACAGAGGCGGCAAAGCAGTGGCAGCAGATTTACGATGTTCTTTACACGAGACTGTACTCCAGGCAGACGGCGGTTGCGAGCGGGCTGCAGGAGGGGCTGGGTGTGACATCGGCTGCGGCTGCAGTCGGAAAAGCGCTCGGCGCGAACGAGGACGAGTATCACCGGCAGATGGAAAATGCACAGCGGGCGCAGGCGGAGCATCCGGTGCTCGCAGGCGGCGCGAAGATCGCGGGAAGCCTGGCGTTGATGTCCGGCATCGGAGAAGCGGCGGGCGCTGGGCTTGCGGCAGCAGGAATGAATACCGGCAGCCTCGGCTTCAAGGTGGCGGCGGGAGCGCTGAGCTTCGCCGGAGCTGATGCCGTACACAATGCAGGTGCAGCCGCCATGGGCGACATGAGCACGGAAGATTACCTCAAACGCATTGCCATCAGCGGCACACAGGGCATGGCTGGCAACCTGGCAGGCGGCCTGGTGGGAACAGGCCTTGCCAACGTGCTGCGCGACACACATATGATGACGCCGTTCATGGAGTTTCTGCGGCAGACGGCAAGCGGCGTGACGAACGCGAGTGTGAACCAGGCAGTCGGCTATCTTGCGGCGGATGAAAAGCCGACGAAAGAAGAGATCGCCACAAACCTCGTGACGGCGTTTGCGTTCTCTGTGCTCAACAGTGCCATCAGCAGCTACCAGACGACACAGCAGCAGAAGGCACAGATGAACCAGGCATACCAGGCCATTGAGCAGGGATACCGTGCAATGACGGCCGGAACGGAAAATATGACGCCGGAAGCGAAGGCACAGCGGGCACAGTTCATCATGCAGCAGACGCAGAGCCTGCGCGAAAGCGTCAACAGCTACTACATTGCAGGCCAGCAGAAGGCCGTGGACAACCTGAATGAAACGCTCGATCTCATCGACGAGGCGATGCGGGCGTATGTCAACGGGTACGCTGCGGCGTCCAGCGCCATGCAGACACCGAACGTCATGCTGCCGGGCGGCGGAAGCACGGGCCAGCTGCCGACGGCGGCAGACCTGCCAACGACACCGACAGACCCGCAGATGCAGAAGCAGGTGGAGCAGGAGCTGCAGACCGCCATCCAGCAGGGACTGCAGCAGGCAGAGGCCGGAACACAGAGCGCACAGCAGCCGGAGAGCGGGCAGGCTCTGCAAAGCGGGAACGCGGCGGCCGCAGCTGCGCAGATTGCGGGGCAGAGCCAGCAGGTGCAGCAGCCGAATCTTCCAACGGCGGCGCAGGCCGCAGCCGTGCAGCCGCAGCAGTTGGAACAGAGCACGCAGCAGGAAGCTGGGCTGCCGACGCCGCAGCAGGTGCAGACCGAACAGACCGCCACACCGCTGGAACGCCTGGAGGCCATGGGCGTGAGCGGAAAACGCGCACAGTCGATGGCACGCGGCATTGAGGCGTTTTATCGCGGGCAGATCACAGACGGCGAAGTTCTCAGCAAGCTGCTTTCTTTCCCGGAAGTGCAGAACGTCATGCGGCAGATGACGGACGCGGATATTGAGGCAGTCGTATCAGGAAACGCGCAGCCGCAGAATCAGCAGCCGGGCAATGCTGCCGTGCAGCAGGTGCCAGGCAGCCAGCAGCCCGGCGTACAGAATGAAGCCACAACACATGAAGGAGGAATGAACAATGGCACAGAACAGCTTCCAGCCGGGCAGCAGCCAGGCACAGAACAGCAGGGCGAGCAGCTACCTGATGGAGACGGCGGACGGATTCTCGGTGAGAGTACCGGCGGACAGAGTGGAATCCTGGCAGAAGGCAGACCACAACGCGCCTTTAACCAGGGCAGAACAGCTGTTGAAAGAGAGAATCTTGGACGAACTCTACGGCTCGAAAAAGTAAGCAGCCAGAGCCTGGGCCTGCCGAACGGAACGGAGGAACGCGAGATTCAGGTCATGCCGGAATCTCACTGGGATTCGCAGATGCAGCAGACGGCGCAGCGCATTTCCTATGAGACCGGGAAACCGGTGACGTATGTGCTCGGCTCCATCCGCATCCGCCAGGCAGATGGCTCGGTGAGCGCGGCACGCGGCGTCTACACGGAAAACGGCATCATCGTCCAGGCAGACCACCGCTATCTGAACATCGATCAGATCGCAGACCACGAGGCGTTCCATGACATTGCTGCCAACAATCCAGGGCTTGTGCGGCAGATCGAGCAGGCCATCGTCGAACAGTACAGCCGGGAAGAATTTGACGCAGTGGTCGAGAAGTACCTGAAGAACCTGCGCGGCGTATATGATCTGCCGGAGTACGCATCCGGACAGGAAGTAGACGAGGTTTACGGCATCGTCAAAGAAGAAATCTGCGCGGACGCTTACGCAGGAATCAACTTCTTCGGCGCCCACGCCGAAAAGTACCGCAGCGAGGCGCAGGCCGTCCTGCAGGCGCGGAAGATCACCACGCCAGGCAGCGAGACGGCAGCGGCGACACAGCGCAGGACTGGGCCGCCAGAGCGCTACAGCATCGGTGAGATCACTGACAAAGCCGGAAACAATTACGGGCGCGGCGTACATCTGGATTCGACACTGTTGGAAAATCTGAGTGACAGCGAACGGGTGCAGATGGTCAAAGAGCGCGTGAAAGAACTCGGTGGACAACATTTTACGGCGTATGACGGCAACGGGAATGAGGTCGATATTCAAATCGCAAAGCCGGGTGCTCGCTTTGTAAATAAATCGGGGAAAAGCGTTCCGGTAAACAAAGACCTAACCACGAAAAACCGCAAATCAAAGGTCAAGCAGGAGGCGGTTGTTCTTGCGGATGAGCTGATAAATACAGCGAAACACAAGAAAGACACGCCTGCAAGGTATCCACACGGCTGGCTCGACGATAATGGTAGAAACGATTGGGCTGAATGGAAAACCTATATCCAGGACAAAGAAAACACCGTATGGGAAGCGACACTTCATATTGCCACATCCGCAGACGGTGAAAAGATTCTGTATGATATTGACCCAATAAAAAAGACGGGGCAGTCCGGAAACTCGGACACATCCACCGTCGAACCCATTGTAGCAGATGAAGCTGAACCTGTCAAGCGCGAGGACGAGGAAGAAATGCCGAAGCTGATGAACCTGCAGCGCTATTCGGACATTGCCGGGCAACAGGAACAGACGGCGGAAATGACTAACGCAGAGCCTACCACCGTTGGGGCTATCACCAGCGGTAGTCAATCGCTGGGAGGGAGCGCACCGGCCATCAGCTCTGCGTCTGAGGCCAGTGTAGCAGAGAAACGGCAATCCGTCAAGATTCCGTCCGCTTCGGACGAGTCGAGCGAAAACACAAATAAAGCACCTGCGCCTCCCCGTCAGTACCAGAATGGTACAGCTAAAGCGGAAAACCGCCCTGTTAGGGTGCCCACAGATGCTTCTGAGGCCAGTGTAGCAGAGAAGCGGCTGCCTGTCAAGGCCCGGTTCTCCATGGACGAGCCGGTGGAGCAGACGCAAGACTTGATGGCCATTCACAATCTGGACGGCAAGAAGATGGACAGTATGCTGCAGCTCGGCGCCATCCCGTCGCCGTCGGTCGCTATTGTGAAGGCGAGCCAGGGGCATACACAGTACGGAGACTATACGCTGGTCTTCCCACGCCAGAGCATCGACCCGCAGGCAGACCGGCGCAACAAGGTCTACGGAGCAGACGCCTGGACGCCGACGGCAGCAAACGCAATCGTCGAGCGGGAGGTGAACTACGAGGCCAGACGCGCCGCAGAGCAGAAGATCGCGCAGCTGGCGAACCAGGTGGCGGGCGGCATCTTCTCTCGTGACAGCGTCATCGGCAGCCGCGTGGACGAAGTGGCCACGATGGACGAAGCGGAGCTTGCAAAACAGCTTGCCAAAGACGACGCAGTGCGGGCCGCATATCTTGCAGAGCAAGGGAAAGACATCGAGCCTGTACTGAAGGAGAAAGTCTGGGACAGCTTCGGCAACCAAGCGCTGCAGGACTACACGGAGAAAATCGGTGCACAGGAGCTGGCACGGCTGTATGTGAAGCTGGAGACCGGCGACCGGCTGACAGCGGCAGAACTGGAGACGGCACGCGAGAGCATCATGGACGCCTGGATTGCAGACCATGAGTATGCGCTGAACCGAAGGCCGGAGCTGCGCGAGACGCGCATTGCACGGCAGCGAGACAAGATCAGCGATGTGCGCGTGGAAGACTTCATCCGGAACGCAGAAGCGCTTTATGAAGACGGCGGCCAGACACGCGACGGCGTAGACCGCTATGCCACGCAGGATAAGCTCCGCGAAGCGGTGGACGATGCTGATGTCGAGGCATGGGTACGCGGGCAGCTTCGCGGCGTACTGGGCGAGCCGGGCATCTACAATGGGAAGGAACGCTTCACGGCTTCCGGCAGGCGCAGGAGTTTCCTGGAAACGCACGGCGCGTACACGGCGGAGAACATCGTAAAAGCGATGAACCAGGCAGACGCCAGGGGCGAGAGCTACTGGGGCGTGGGCGCCAAGGGAATCTTATCTGTGGCGACGCCGAGATACAAAAGCGTGGACGCCATCCATGCAGACGAGGGCCGTCTGCAGAATATGCCGGAAGAGGAATATAACCAGCTACTGCAGGAACTGGACAAGCGCATCGAGGGCATCGTTGCAGATGTGCAGAAGACGGCCGGAAGCTATGATATGGATGAGATCGCGGGCCTTCTCATGGAGAACGCCGGGCAGGACGCCATGCGCATCCAGCAGGCCTTCAGCAGGCAGGGGTATGACATCGACGGCGGGCTTGCCACGGAGATTGCCGGTATGTACCGCCAGGCGGCAGAAATGCCGACGGGATATTTCGAGGCGAAGCCGCAGCGCGTGGTCACATTCGACGAGCCGGTCTGCATTGCGCCGGATGATTGTCCGCCGGAACGGCTGGAGAAGATGAAGGCGGCGGGCCTGAACGTTATCGAGTACGAGGCCGGGAACGACGAGCAGCGCATGGAGATCGCCAGAAGTCTGAAGGGTATGCGCTTTTCCGTGGATGAACCGCAGGCGGAAACCGGCAGCGAGATCGAGCAGGCGCCGGAGAACAAACCGGCAGAGCCTGAGCAGAAGGAGAAAAAGCCGCGCAAGAAGAACGAGACGAAGCCGGTGGCTGAAAGCCTGCCGATCATCGCAAAGCGGAATCTGCGGCAGGATATGCAGGGCATCTTCTCCATTCCGGAAGGACGGCGGGCAGAGATCAACCAGATCATCGACGGCCTGGCAGACCGGATGCTCAAGAACGGCGAGCTGACACAGGAAGACCGGGATGCCTTCTTCGACCGGATGTACGCGGAGGGCGTCATGGAAGTGGCAGCAGATGAGTATCTGCAGCAGGCACGGTCGGAGATTGCGGGGCGTCGCATCTATGTGCCGGAGAGCGTGAAGCATGAGTTCGGAGACGACTGGGGCTATTTCCGGAAGAAGGCATTTGCAGCAGGCGTTATGCTGGTAAACGATACGAGCGCAGCTGGTATCGACATGGTAAACGCAGAGCTTGCAGACACGCTGCCGGGGATGTTCCATGCGGACGATCTGGACAGCCGGGAGATTCTGGAGAACATTGTGCAGACGGCGGAAGAAGGCAAGAGCCAGAACATGAGCCTGGCGCAGTACACTGCGCTTCTGGCCGGGCAGGAATATGTTTCGGAAGACGAAGTCCTAGACAATATCGAACGACAGATGGACGAAGCACTGCGCACGTTCACGCGGACAGCAAAGCTGGAGGTTCATCTGCGAGACAGAACCGGCGTGAAGATCGCGCAGGAGCGGGAGAAGTCGGCAGCCGCCCGGCAGCGCGAAGCACTCAGCCGCGCGAAGGAGCGGCAGCAACGCAAGGAGATGAGCCAGCGGCAGCGGGAATACCGCGAGCTGAAGGAGCAGCAGAAGAAGACACTGAAGGCGCTGCAGTGGCTGGCCAAGAACCAGTACCGGGCACCGGAGGAACTGCAGGGAACCTGGGACGAGGTGCTCGGAGACCTGGACATCTACGCAGTGAGCGCAGCCAACGAGATGCGCTATTCCAAGAAGTACGACGCGACGTGGAAAGACCTGGCCGAGATGTATAAGGACGCACAGGCAAACGACCCGAACTTCCTGCCGTCGAAAGAGCTGGAAAAGATCGTTCACCGCCTGGACAACAAGAAGATCGCGGACATGGATTTGAACGCGCTGCAGGATTTGTATAAGGCAGCCGTCGGACTGCGGACGGAGTTCTACAACCGGAACAACGTCATCAATGACGACATGAACCGGCTGTTTGCGGAGGTCTACACGGACAGCAAGAAAGAGCTGGACTTCGGCGCACAGACGAAGGCAGGCGAAGCGGCACGCCAGGGAAAGAAGCTGGACAGCCTGTTCAACCAGGAACAGCTCTCCCCGATGAACGTGATGCAGCGCATGGCAGGATGGAACCCGAACAGCGCGTGGTACTCCATGGCCAAGCAGCTGGAGAAGGGCGAGCGGGACATCCGCGACTACACGGTAAGCGCCACAAAGCAGCTGCGCGAGTTCCTGACGGAACATGAAGACTGGGCCAAGAAGGCAGACGGCCAGGGCGACGACGGCATCTGGTATGAGGTGAAGATTCCACAGCTGGTCGGCGCACTGGAAGTCGGCAAGCCGCCGAAGTTCGGAGACACGATCACGGTATGGATGACACCAACGCAGAAGGTGCATATGTACCTGGAGAGCAAGAGCACGGAAAACCTGCGGCACATGGAAGGCGGCCGCACCTTCGCCGACAAAACGCTCTACAGCCAGGGCAAGCGTCGCGAGGCCTTCGCCCAAGGCAAGACCGTGCGCATGGCACCGGAAAACGTGAAGGCGATCGTCGGCAGCTTAACGCCGGAAGAGCAGGAACTGGCACAGGCGCTGGAGCAATATTACAACGTGTTTGCCAAGAAGGAGATCAACCGCGTTTCCAACATTCTATACGGGTACGACAAGGCCGTGAGCAAGAACTATACGCCGATCTACACCAACTCCAACTACACCAAGAGCGAGCTGGGCGTCTACGACGCGACGGCGGAAGGCGTCGGCAATCTGAAGAGCCGCCAGTTCTCCAAGAATCCGAGTTACAACATCGGCGCCTTCGATGCTTTTGAGCGTCATGTGGAGCAGACGGCACGGTTCGTGGGCATGGCAATTCCGGCCCGGAACTGGCAGACGCTGCTCAACTGGCGCGAGCGGGAAAACTCCATGGCGGATATTATCACCCACGACTGGGGCGACGAAAGCCTGAAGTACATCCAAGACCTGGTGCAGACGCTGCAGGGCGGGGCCGCCAGCACACGCGACAGCGTGAGCATGGGCACGGAAAAAATCTTCAGCAATTATATCGGCGCCGTGTTCGGGGCAAACCCATCCATCGTCTTTAAGCAGCTGGGTTCGATTCCGCTGGCGGGTGCGTGGCTGGACTTCAAGAACTTCCCGTCGCCGGGACAGGTGAAACGTATCGACCGGGGCCTGATCGAGAAGTACACGCAGGAGCTGGACTGGAGAACGCTGGGCTATTCCACGCCGGAGACCAAGCAGCTGAAGGAAAATCCAAACTGGACGCAGACAAACAAGTTCACGAACTTTGTCTTCGGCGGCGGTGCGATCACCGCCATGGACGGCTGGGCAGCGAGCGTGCTGTGGCCGTGGGCGGAAAACAAGGTTCGTGCGGAGTTCCCGGAGCTGGAGACCGGAAACCAGGAGCAGATCGACAGCGGCAGCAGCCCATTCTACCAGAAGGTCGCGGAAGTATTCAACGAAGCGGTAGCCAGAAGCCAGTCCACCTCGGACGAGATGCACCAGGGTACACTGCGCAAGAGCAAGAATCCGGTGACGCGGGCGTTTACGATGTTCAAGTCGGACAGCTCGCAGACCTACAATGCGCTGCGGCAGCGTGCCGGTGAGGCGGAATACTACAAGCGAATCGGCGACACGGAGAATTACAACAAGGCCAAGCGCGGGCTGGGCGTTGCGTTCCTGGCAGCCGTCGGCGGGTACATCTGGGCGCAGGGAATCGAGTTCTTGATGAACCTCTGGAAGCGCAAGGGCAAGGCGTACCGCGACGAGGACGGGAATCTCACAGCAGAAAGCGTGGCAAAGGAAATGGCGCTGGGGCTGGTGGGAGACCTGGCTGGTATCGTCACCTACGGAGAAGAACTTGCGGACGTCATCGGCAACATCATTACAGGCGACAAGTGGTACGGCATCGACACGCCGGGCCTGGAGCAGCTGTCCGACGTTGTGGAGACCATCGTGGAGCAGGGGCAGAACGGTCTGGATGTGCTGAAGGACGCAGCAGACGTCGTGAAGAACGGAGGAAGCCTGGGCGAGTACCTGCACCGGCACAGCGGAGATATTGTCGGCGGCATCAAAGACCTGGCGGCTGCAGCGGCCACATACCTGCCGGGCATCTCAGTCAACAACCTGGAGGCGTATCTGCTCGGCACGGTGCGCTGGGCCTCGCCGGAGCTTGCGGCGGCATACGACGATGCGCTGGCCACGGCGAACAAAAACCAGATGAAGGGCCTGCGCGGCGCGGAGCTGGAACGCAAGATCAGCGACACCCTGCACAACCGGCGCGTGGAGACGGACGAGACGACGAACGAAACGCTTGCTTCTCTCTACGAAGGTGGATTCACAAAGGCGGTTCCGTCTGATACGCCGGGCAGCATCAGCGTTGACGGCGAAGACCGCAAGCTCTCGGCCTATCAGAAGCAGGTCTACGATAAGACGTGGAGCAGCGCCGTCGGAAGCAGGCTGCAGGAGCTGATCGCAAGTGACGTGTTCCAGGCGGCGGACGACGAGACGCGGGAGAAGATGCTGAGCGGGCTGTACGAATACGCCGGAGAGAAGGCAAAGGCAGCTGTCTTCGACGACTATGAGGTGAAGACCTCGACGCAGAAGGCGGACGACGTGCTGGCAACGGGCGCAGAGATGGTGGACTATCTGGAGCTGAAGCTGGCAGGAGCCGTGGACAAGTATCTGGACGCGATTGATGGCGGGCTGGACACACAGAGCGCGAAGGACGTGGCGCTCGGTATGGCAGAGCTTACGCCGGATGAGGGGAAGAAAACGGTATCCGACGTGCAGAAGTGGCGTGTAGCCATCGACGCAGTAGATGGAGCGGATGCACAGCACGACGCTCTGCTCGCGGTGATGAAGGACTCGACAAAGCAGAAATACGAGATCGCCGACAGCTACGGCATCGAGGCAAGAACGTGGGTGCAACTGAAGGAAATCCTGCCGCAGTTCGACGAAGATGGGAACGGCAGCTATAAGGGCGAAGAGATCGAGAACGCCATTGATGCGATGAACGGGCACGGCGGCATCATGCTGCCGGGCGGCGACGGGCCGCAGCAGCTGACAAACGAGATGCGGGCCGTGCTCTGGCAGCTGTTCACCGGGAGCAAGAGCGCGAAGAACAATCCGTACAGCGAGCGCGTGGGCAGCCAGGTGATCGCGGAGCGCGAGAAGACAAAGCAGGAAGACTAGCAGATGGGCATAGAAAGAGCACCGCCAGGGAGACCTGGCGGTGCTTGATCTTAAAATTCATCGATGTCTATGGAGATCGTCTGCATATTTCCGTTGTAAACAGGATAGAGCGTGACAGTCCAGCCGCTCACATATCCGCCTATTTCGCTGAAGTCAAAAAGGCTGGTAGATTTTGAACACACTGTAGCATCACCAAATAAACGCTTCAAACCATACCATACGTCGCCGGAAGCATAGAAAAGATCGAAGTCGCCTAGCGGCACATCAACATCGACGATGTCACCGGCACGGATAAAAACGCACAGCACATCAACGCCAGAAATATGATCTTTCAATTTAACGACGTAGTACCCACTGCCGGACGTTTCGATGGTAAAAGGGGCAACACGATCTTGCTGATCGTGATACAACACCTCCCCGCTGTCCGGAACAGGAAAAGGTTTCATGGTAGAAGCTGGCGGAAAAGATGGCTGCGCAGTCACTGGAGTATTGATTGCTTCTGCGGTCACTACAGTCGTGGCTGAAGGTTTTCCTATATTAGAGGAAATGCAGATGAGAACAAGACACCCGAACAATGTGGCTGCAATGCTAGCAAGAGCGACAACAGTTTGCTTAAACCTAGAAGGCGCCCGCGAGGCGTGACGTGGTGGCTGAGTGGGCGGCGTTGGCGAAGTTGAAAAAATAGGAGACGCTTCGGCCTTTACCGGAGAAAGGAGTTTAGCGTCATATAGCCTTTTGGCATCGGGGTCTCTCAGCGTATCGTAGATCGCATTGAGTTCCTGCATTTTCTGGTGTGCGATTTCGGGAGTAACATTCCCTGCGTCCGGGTGAAAAAAACGAGCTTGCGCAAGGTATGCGCGGCGTATTTCATCTTGCGAACTGCAGAATTTGGGGACACCTAGGAGAGCGTAATAATCGACAGACATGGCTACACCTCCACAAAATTTTCATTTTAATCATCTTTTTTATAAGATTAGCACGAAGATATGTTAAATTCAAGCAAGATTATGCAAAAGATGATTATAGGGAGGCGGAGCGGTGCGGCTCTATACTCTGGATGGACGGTTCAACTTATGCGGCAAGCGGGTGCGTGAGGCGCGGATAAAGGCTGGAATGAGCCAGGACACGCTGGCGGCGAAGCTGCAGCTGGCCGGGCTTCAGATTGGGCAGATGGCAGTGAGCAGAATTGAAACTGGGAAGCGCGTGGTGCCAGACTTCGAACTGCCGGTCATCGCCGGTGTACTGGGTGTCAGCACGGACTGGTTGCTGGGAAAAGAATAGACCTCTCTGCTGCGCAGCAGGGAGGTCTATTTTTGACGGCTTGACATTTCGGCTTAATCAGCTTTAGAATAAAAAGCAAGAAATGGCAATAGGAGGCCGGACAGATGGAACAGATGAAGCGGACGTTTAAGCACCTGCAGTACAGAGACAGAATCAAGATCGAGATGATGCTGCGCGAGAAGGCCAGCATCCAGCAGATTGCAGACCGGCTGCACGTCACCTATCAGACCATCTGGCGCGAGCTGCGCCGCGACGGGGTGTGGTATGAGCATACGCTGAGCAACTTAACGACAGAGCGGCGGTACTCGGCGGACATCGCGCAGGCGCAGTATGAGAAGAACAAGCGGGCGAAAGGCGGGATGATTAAGCTCGGCCACGACTTCGCACTGCATGATTTCATCGAGCAGAAGATTGGGCGGGAACACTATTCCCCGGCGGCAGTCATCATGGAGATCAAGCTGCGCGGGCTGAAGTTCGACGTGGACATCTGCGAGAAGACGATCTACAACTACATCAACAGCGGGGATGTTTTCTTCTCCATCACGAACAAAGACCTGCCGCAGCGCGGCGAGCACAAGCGGGAATACAAGAAGGTGCGCGAGGCCAAACGGCAGGCGCCAGGAGAAGGCATTGAGAACCGGCCGCCGGAGATCGATGAGCGGAAGGAAGAAGGACACTGGGAGATGGACACGGTGAAAGGAAAGAAGAATGGCCGCAAGTGTGCGCTCATGCTATCGGAACGCGCGATGCGAACGGAACTGGTTCTGCCGATGGCGGCGTGCACAATGGAGTGCGTCGTGGAAAAGCTCGATCAGCTGGAGCGGCGCTGGGGCAACAAGTTCAGCCGCATCTTCAAGACGATCACGGTGGACAACGGCAGCGAGTTTATGGACTACGAGGGAATGATGACGAGCAAAGAGACCGGCGAGCGGCGCACGCAGGTCTTCTATTGCCATCCCTATCGCAGCAACGAGCGCGGCACCAACGAGAACCAGAACCGGATGTTCCGCCGGTTCTTCCCGAAAGGGACGGACTTGGACGCCGTTCCGGACGAGGACATCAGCGCCGTGCAGGACTGGATGAACAACTATCCGCGCAAGCTCCTGGGCGGAAAGACGGCGGGGATGCTGTTCGACGAGTTTGTGGCCTCGCTGAGCTGAAAAATTTTTTCGGATTTTTTGAAATTAACTCTTGCAATTTACGTTCCTGCTGCTGCATTGTCATTTTCCTTTACATTCCTGCCGTGGTGTGCTATTCTAATAGCGGCCGAATTTGGCTTTGTTAACATAACGCATTTCCGCAAACACTCTTAGTGTCAACTGACGCTACCAAAGAGGGATTACATTTTGATCAAATACATCGTTCAAGGCGGCACAAAGCTTTCCGGCTCCGTGACCATTTCCGGGGCCAAGAACGCGGCGGTCGCGATCCTGCCGGCCACGCTGCTCGTCAGCGGCCCCTGCCGGATCGAAAACGTACCGGATATTTCAGACGTTCGTCTGCTGCTGGAGATCCTGCGCGATATGGGCGCGGAGATCCGGCGCTACGGCCGCAACACGCTCGAGATCGACTGCACCCGCGCCCGCAACGCGACCGCGCCCATCGAGCTTGTCCGCCGTATCCGCGCGTCGTATTATCTCATCGGCGCAGAGCTTGGCCGCTTTGGTCATGCCCATGTTGCCATGCCGGGCGGCTGCAACTTCGGCGTCCGCCCCATCGACCAGCACATCAAGGGCTTCGAGGCCATGGGCGCCATGGTCGAGCAGGCCGGCGGCTATGTCTGCGCCGACGCCCCGAAGGGCGGGCTGCGCGGCGGCCACGTCTATCTTGATATCGTCTCCGTCGGCGCGACGATGAACATCCTGCTTGCGGCAGTTTTGTGCAGCGGCATGACGATCATCGAAAACTGCGCCAAGGAGCCGCACATCGTCGACCTCGCGAACTTCCTGAACGCCATGGGCGCGCAGATCTCCGGCGCGGGCACCGACGTCATCAAGGTGCGCGGCGTCAAGGCGCTGCACGGCGGCTGCTATTCCATCATCCCCGACCAGATCGAAGCCGGCACGTATATGGCCGCTGCCGCCGCAGTCGGCGGCGACGTGCTGATCGAGAATGTCATTCCGAAGCATCTCGACTGCATCACTGCAAAGCTGCGCGAGATCGGCGCGGACATCACGGAGTATGACGATGCCATCCGCGTCGAATCCGCCTACCGCCTGCACCGCGCGAACGTCAAGACCATGCCGTACCCCGGCTTCCCGACCGATATGCAGCCGCAGATCACCGTCTGTCTGGCCACCGCCGTCGGCACCAGCCTCGTGACCGAGGGCATCTATGACAACCGCTTCCGCTACACGGCCGAGCTTGGCCGCATGGGCGCAAATATCCAGGTCGAGGGCAAGACCGCTATCATCGACGGCGTGCAGACGCTGCGCGGCTGCGAGGTCCGCGCCTGCGACCTGCGCGCGGGCGCTGCGATGGTCATCGCTGCCATGTGCGCCGAGGGCATGACGCTCATCGAGGATGCGCACTTCATCGAGCGCGGCTACGAGGACATCGTCGGCAAGCTCACCGCGCTCGGCGCGCATATCCGCCGCATCGAAACCTACGAAACCCCCAGCGTCTCAGAGGACGCCGGCTGAACAAAATTTCCCCGGCAGGACAATTTTGAAGTGATCCCAAAAAGCTAGTGTTCAAGCAGCCGAACGGGCTTGCTGTCTGTGAATCACAGGCGGCAAGCCCGTTCGCTTTGCCTTGATTCAGCGGTTGTTGCAGGTTTGTAAGGTTTTGTCACTTAAACCGTTGGCTTTCCTGTTGGATAAGACCCGCTCAAAGGTAGCCGTGTTTTGGAGCATCTGCACCAGAATGCCCTTACTTTCTCTGACCTTCAGCAGATCCGAAAGGCTGTAAATTTTCTGATGCCCATGTGTCAGGCGAACCGGCAGACACAGCGGGAGCTGATGGGTGTCAATGCAAGGACAACGGCGCTTCTGAATACCTCGTATAATTGCAGATAACGCAAAAGGCACGACGCAATGTCGTGCCTTTTCTGCATCATTCATATTGCCGGTTCAGTGCAGGAGTTTCGGCTTTCCTGCGCTCATTTTTGCACTTGTTTTCGCAGCAAGGACTTTACTTGCCCATGCGAAGAAGTATGGTACAGAGTTGAACAGATAACTGGTGTGCATCAGTTCGTCCAGCAGCTCTTCCATCGTAAACGGCCGGTATCCATAGGGGCTCATCTCGCCAATATAATCGTCCAGCTGGTCACGCGCCGCCGCCCGCAGGAACTTCTTCGTATCCTTGTTCGCTTTCGCAAGGCGCTTGATGTAGTCCTCTGCCTTATCGAACTGATTCAGCTTGTAATACAAAACTGCCAGCGGCAGGAGCATCTGCGTTTCCTCATAGGAATCGAACTGCTTATGGAGCGCCAGCGCGTGCATCTCGTCTTCCATATAGGCATACAAATGCATCAGCTGATAGCGGACGCCGAGATTATCGTTCTCGCACAATTCCAACAGGCGCTGCCCTTCGTCGATCGCCCGGCGCATCATGCCGCAGGAAATTAAAACGTCAAAGTATGTATAGCGCACGCGCATATATGGTCTGGTTTCAAACGCTGTCCAAAACTCACCGGCGTACTCCTTGAACGCGCCGGACTTTTCCATCTGCTTGTCCGCTGCGTCGAGCAGCTCCTGCAGGGCAAGCCGCCGCTCGTCCGGCTGCTCCGCTGTACGCAGGATCAATTGGAGTCTTGCATCCAGATTGTCCGGCTCCAGCTCCAGCGCCTTGTGCAGATATTCTACTCTTTTTTTCTTCGACGTGACCTGTTCGGCGAGATCCAGATAATCGTCCGCCGTTTCAGGCGCAGATTCTTTCTGCTCTTTGCATTTTAGATTGTATTCTGCAAAGAACCGCTCCGCCAGGGCATCCACGTCGGCTTCGTTCTCCGTGTCCTCTGCGTGAGCGTCCAGGAATTTCTGCAATTCTTTCAAAACCTTTTCTGAGTCTCTGCTCATTTTATCGCGCCTCCCGTATCTGTTGCATGCTGTTTGGTTTCTCTGCATGAATTATACCAGATTCGTCAACATTCGTCGAGAGATACATGCCAAAACGACTATGATTCTTACCAGTCTGTACCGCACCATCCTTTTTTCCTGAATAGCTTTTTCAGAAAATGCCCAATTCTCTCGATTTACGTAGAAATATGAAAATCAAAAAACTAGATTTACGCTGTCCTCTCTGAAAAAATTCAAGACGAAATATGCCGATCAGCTTCATATCCCTTATGTTTTGCATACCGGCGATTTCAAAGAGGAAGACAGCATCGTATTTCTTCCGTTGTATATGACCCCACTGCTATAATAAATGATGTGCAAAAGTACGGCAAGCGCTCCGCAGCCGTCTTCGCCTGTGCCGCCCACGCGTCCTGCGCAGCCCGAGCCTGCCGAACCTGTGACGCAGCCCGCTCCGCCGGGAAAGCCCGTTGTGTTCTCTCTGGCGCCTGAGCTGCCAGCCCAGCCGCAGCGGACTAACAGATACTGCCCGCACTGCGGCGCGCCCGTCAAGCTGTCCGACGCCGTATTCTGCACCGTATGCGGTAAGAGCCTGTCATAATCCCCCCCGCCACAAGAAACAGGGCTGTCTCAAATGATCGAAACATCATTGAGACAGCCACGTTTTTTGATTGATAGACTTATGCGAACGTACCGTTCAGGGATTGGGTCAGGCCGGACAGTACGCCGGTGATCGTCAGCAGGACGCCCAGAATGATCGCCAGCACGTAGACGCAGAAATAGCTGCGGGCATAATTGCGGCGGTTGATGTTCGCGCTGCCGATGGCGTGGACGATCAGGAAGATCCAGCCCAGGAGCGGCAGGGCGTAGAGAATGCCGAGGCCAAAATAGCTCCACGGCGACAAGGGGCGGTACGCCTCCGGCAGGTGCTGCAGTTCAAATTCGTTCATGTGTCTTCCTTCTTTCTTACAAATGCTCCTTGCAGGTCAGCTGCGCGACGTCCAGCCGGAACACGGCCGCGCGCTGCGCCTGCTCGTCTGTAAAGGTAAACAGACGGCTCTTTTCATAGTGCGCCATAATTGCCGACAGTGCCCGCTTCTTTTCCTCCGGCTCCTGCACCTCGCAGATCACGCCCGTTCCGATCACGCTCTGATAGCGATAGGAATACGAGCAGCCGGTCTGTCCGGCTGCGAGCGCGTGCGCGCAGTCCAGCTCAAAGCCGACGCGCGGCGCAGTGCGGATGAGCTCTGCCTTGCGGCCCTCGTGCGCGCCGTGGAAATAAAACCGGTCAGGTGAGCCGGGGACAAAGGCGAAATTCAGCGGCACGATGTACGCCCCCTCCGGGCAGGAAAAGCCGACACGGCAGCATTCGCAGGACTCGATCACCTGCAAAATCCGTTCGCGGTCCGTGACCGCGCGGTCAGCCCGTCTCATGCCAGCCGGACGCCGCCCGCCTGCCGGATCGAGAGCACGTGGCAGCGGCCCTCGCCGAGCACGGCCTCCATATTGGCGCGGAAGGACGTGAGTGCATCGTTCGGCACGAACGCCAGCAGCGTCCCGGCAAAGCCGCCGCCGTGAATGCGGCAGGCGCCGCGCCCGGCAAGCTGCTTTTCACAGGCAGCCAGCGCAAGGGCCATCTGCTGGTGCTCCCGGCTCCCGGCAGGAACCACGTTCTGCAGCAGCATCCACGACGAGCGCCCGGAATCGCGCACGCCCGCAAGGAAGCCCTCAAAATCGTCCCGTTCCAGCGCCTGCACCTGCTGCTGCACCCGGCGGTTTTCGTCAAAGAAATGCATCGCGCGCAAAACGGCGCGGTCGCCCGCCGCCTCGCGGGCCGCCTTGAGCTTTGCGTAGAATTCCGCCTCGTCCACCTCACGCAGCACGTCCTTGCCGAACACGCGGGCTACGCGGCGCATTTCCTCGGGGATGGCGGCGTATTCGTCCGTCAGATCTGCGTGATCCGCGCCGGAATCGAGCGTGCAGAGCGTGTAGCCGCAGTGCGCAAAATCGAACGCCGCCTGCCGGACGGCGGGGTGCGCCGGGTCGGCAAAATCGATGAAGACCAGCCCGCCGACGCTGGAGGCCATCTGATCCATGAGGCCGCAGGGCTTGCCGAAATAGACGTTCTCGGCATACTGGCCGATCTGCGCAATCTCGATGGCGGAGCATTTTTTATCGAAAAACAGCTCGTTGCAGATCGTGCCGATCAGAACCTCGAATGCGGCGGAGGACGACAGACCGGAGCCGGGCAGGACGGTCGAGCGGACAGCCGCGTCAAAGCCGTGCAGCTTACAGCCGCGCTGCGCAAACGCCGCAGCAACGCCGCGCACGAGCGCGGCGGTCGTATTTTTTTCTTCCGCGTGGACGGACAGATCATTCAGATCAATCTCGACCGGGGCATAGCCCTCGGACGCAACGCGGATGATGGAATCGGGCCGCAGCGTGACCTCCGCCGTCGTTTCCAGATCGACAGCCGCAGCCAGCACGCAGCCGTGCTGATGGTCGGTATGGTTGCCGCTGATCTCCGTGCGGCCCGGCGCGGAAAAGCGATAGCTTGTCTGCATATGCAAACGCCTCCGTTCCCCCGCCTCCCGGCGGGGCGTCTTTTTCTGTATTATACCTGATTTCCAGCCTTCCGGCAAGAGCCATTCTGCCAAAACAGAAAGCAGCCGGCAGACAAGTCTCTGCCGGCTGCTTTGGTACACAAAGGATCGAATATGAATCGTATCAGAACGTTGCGACGTTCTGCTCGGCAGGCTCGGCGGGCTGCACGTTCACAGCCGTCAGGATGGGTCCGACGCCCTTGTAGAGCGTGTGGAACTTGACCTCGACCGTCGCCGTTACCCAGACCCAGCTTCTGGCCGCAAGGCCGGAGGCCGCCGCGAATCTGCACGGCAGGCCCATGAACGTGATATCCGCCTCGCAGCAGGTCATGACGAACCGGCCGGGAGCAAACATCCCCTCTTTTTCCCGGCGCAGGCGCGCGACCTGCCCCTTGAATTTCACGGTCTTGCCCGCGTATTTCTTGGGTTCCTCCGTGATATCGCGGTAGAACAGGGCATAATCCTCGTCCCTGATCTCGACCACGGGCGCGTTCAGGTCGAACGGCAGCGGGTCTTCGATATCGTCATAGTGCGTCGAGCCGTCGGTGTATTCATAAAGAATGTCGATCTTCCGGTTCACGGCGCGGGCGATCTTGTGGTACGGCATGACGTCCGTGCCGGGGGCCATGCGGTTGAGAACCAGCATCTCCGCGCCTGCCAGCTTGTCCACGACGAGCTGGCGCATATTGGCGTTGTAGCTGAGGAAGGTCGTCGCGTCGGCAAACATGACCTCCTGCGCGATCTTCCAGTGGTCGGGGGTCTTGAGGTAGAAATCCGCAGCAAGATGCATCCCGTTGAGCTCCACGACCACGCGCTCGGCCCGGTATTTTTTCTGCAGATCGGTCAGCATTTCCGGGCTGAGGTCTTCATAGTCCAGAACCTGCTCGTAGACCTCCTTGTGGGGGTAGGCCGAGACGTCGTATTCCTCCTCGCCCTCCTCGAAAACCAGCAGAAGCGTCCGCTCGCCGGTGTTGAAGCGCTCGTCCTCGAGCGTTTCCTGAATGAACTTCGTCTTGCCGGACTCCAGAAAGCCGGTAAAGACGTACATGGGGATATCAGGCATAGCCATAGAGAAAACTCCTTACTGCTTTTCCACGCCGAAGAGCTTCGCAACAGCCTCTTCGTTCAGCTTCGAGCCGATCACGCAGATGCGGCCCGTGACCATCGCGCCGCCGTCGCGGATATCCGGCTCACCGGGGACATAGTCGAAGTGGATCCACTTCTCGCCCTCCGCGTTCGCCACATAGCCCTTTGCGCGCAGGACAATGCCGTAGGCATCCGTGTCCCCAAGCGCCTTCAGGATGCGCTCGATCTCGGCCTTTGTGAATTTCTTGTGCGTTTCCTCGCCCCAGCTGATGAAGACCTCGTCGGCGTCATGGCCGTGGTGGTGATGGTGATGATGGTGGTGCTCATGCTCGTCGTCATCGTCGTCATCGTGATGGTGGTGGCAGGCGCAGTCCGGGTCATCGCATTCATCGTCATCGTCGTCATCATGGTGATGATGGTGATGGTGCTCGTGCTCGTCGTCATCCTCGTCGTGGTGATGATGGTGGCAGGCGCAGTCCGGATCGTCGCACTCGTCGTCCTCGTCATGGTCATGATGATGGTGGTGCGCCTCTTCTTCGAGCTTTGCAAGCTCGATGGCGATGGTGCTGCGCTGCTCCATCGCCTCCATCAGCTGCTCGCCGGTCAGCTCCGGCCACGGGGTCGTAACGATCACGGCGTCCTTGTTGTGTTCGCGGATCATGTTGACGCACTGGTCGAGCTTTTCCTCCGTCATGCCGTCGGTGCGGCTGAGGATGATGGTGTTGGCCGTCTCGATCTGGTTATTGTAGAACTCGCCGAAGTTCTTCATATACATCTTGCACTTCGTCGCGTCCGCCACGGTCACGAAATTGCCGAGCTGCACGTCGTCGGACGTGACCTTGCGCACGGCGCCGATGACGTCGGACAGCTTGCCGACGCCGGACGGCTCGATCAAGATGCGGTCGGGCGCATACTCCGCAATGACCTTCTTGAGCGCGCGGCCGAAATCGCCCACCAGCGAGCAGCAGATGCAGCCGGAGTTCATCTCCGTGATCTGGATGCCCGCCTCCTGCAGAAAGCCGCCGTCAATGCCAATTTCGCCGAATTCGTTCTCAATGAGGACGAGCTTCTGGCCGTGATAGGCTTCCTTGATCATTTTTTTGATGAGCGTCGTCTTGCCAGCGCCGAGAAAGCCAGAATAAATATCAATTTTTGTCATACAGGAACACCTTCCAGTTGCATTATTTTATTGAATTAGTATAGCACTTTCCCATGGGAACATCAAGGTTTCTTCCTAAAATATTCATCGGTTTCTGCAAAAGGAATTGACAAACCTGCCTGGATATGATAAGATAATTCACGGCTTTGGAGGCCGGCATTCGGAGAGATGTCCGAGCGGTTTAAGGAGCTGGTCTTGAAAACCAGTGACACAGCAATGTGCCGTGGGTTCGAATCCCACTCTCTCCGCCATTTTCTTTCCTTCATACCGGCCTGACCGATCTGCGGAAGTACCCAAGTGGCCGAAGGGGCTCCCCTGCTAAGGGAGTAGGCGTCTAAAAAGCGCGCGAGAGTTCAAATCTCTCCTTCCGCGCCAGAAAAACCTTGAAAACATCTGTTTTCAAGGTTTTTCTTTTATCAATTTTCCGCTGCTTCAAGCGGTTCGGGCGTCCAGAATTCCGTGTGGCGGCTGCTTTGGCCGGGGTGCGAGTCCCGCAAGCTCTACGGCGATCATCTTCCCACTGACCACGTGCTTGCCCGCCAGCTGTGCGGTGCCGCCGCAGCCGCAGCCCTTTGTTTTTTGCACGCAGGCCAGTTCTGTGGTAGTATAAACAAAACGTTCAGAAGGACGGGATCAGAATACTGGTGGCAATCCTTGCGGCGATTCTGCTGATGGCCGCATATTTTCTCGTTTTGTACGGCGGCGTCGGCTTTATTCAGGATAAGCGGTTCTTTTCCTCCGCACCGAAGGAGAATCTGAACGCGATCCCGGACAAAAAAGAGCGGTTCCGCGGGGCGCACATCATCGGCTGGATCATAGAGGGGATCGCGGTCCTGCTGTTTCTGGCCGCAGCCGTTCTTGCCGCGTGGGACGGAGTCCGAAACGGCTTTGGATTTTTCCGCTTCTTTGGCCGGTATCTTATCATGCTCTATTGCATGGAGCTCTACGATATTCTCTTTTTCGACTGGTTCCTGCTCTGCCATTCAAACTTCTTCCCGCATTTTTATCCCGAGCTGAAGGGCATCGTAGGGCCGCATATGTTCGGCTACAATAAAAGGACGCACATCCTGCACTTCCTGCTCTATATCCCCCTCTGCGCCGTGATCGCAGGGATCTGCATGATTTTTTAAACACCCCTGCGCCGCCCTGTCATACCGGCGATTCGCCGGTATGTTTCTCGCAACTTTTCTGCACCTTCCGCTTGACAAGCAGGAATATCTGTGGTAATATATCCGAGCAGTTGAAAGACTGCAAACGCGCGAGTGGTGGAATTGGCAGACTCGCTAGATTCAGGTTCTAGTGTCCACTCCGGACGTGCGGGTTCAAGTCCCGCCTCGCGCACCATGATTGCCGAACACTATAGATGAAATGGCAAAAAAGCCAGTCATCTCAAGGGGTTCGGCAATTTTTTATTCTCAAAATTCTTTGGTAACTCCATAGATGAAATCGTGGTTGGCAGAGGTTCAAACAGGATTTGAACCTCTGTTTTTCCATATTCAAGCGGATTTTCAGTGGCAGCGCCCTTTTTCAGAGGGCTGCGGCGGCGAGATTCCGGAAGAAACGAAGAAAAATCTTTCACAAAGTTATGGGCGCTGGATTGTTGGTTTTCACGAACCAAGTCCAGCGCCTTTTTTGCGCTCAAAAAGGGCGCTGAGAACGGAGGTGTATTGTATGTGCGAAGAAAACACATCGCAGAAGGAAAGATTTCTGCAAGAGGTGGAACAGAAGCTCCTGCGCAAGGAGCTGGACGTAAGGCTGTTGGAAGACGGCCTGATCTACGTCAGATGGAATGAGAAGCCGCTCTGCTCGGTTGACAGAGACGGTATCGTCCGGTTTAGACCGGCAGATATCACAGGACCGGAAGTAGACCGGCAGCTTCGAACGGTGATACAGACTGCCGGGCATATCAAAGAGTATATGCGAATCTTTGAACGAGCGCCCGCGCTGAAGGCTGTCGGTCTGGATGATACCTACAAGGTGCTTGCGGATTTCGGTGACGCGGTGCTGGCTGGGCAGCTCGGCAAAAAGGGTGCTCGGTTCGTGACGTGGGAATGGGACTTTGACCGGCAGGGCGTCCACGCTGGGCATTATTTCATGGAAAACTACGAAGCGGCAAAGCAGGACTTCGCTGTCCGCGCCGGTCTGGTGGAGAGCCAGCGCCTTTTTTCAGACGAGCAGCTTGCTGTGATCCGGACCGCCTGTGAGTTTGCGCTGGAGGATGACGCAACGCTTTCGTATGCCGAAGAAAAGCAGCTCCAAAATGTGCAGGAGCAGATCGAGTCGCTTCTGCCGCAGCAGGAACAGGAGCAGGAACAGCATTCCGAGATGGAACAGACAATGTAATTTTCGCAGAGGGCCGAGATTTCGTTTGGAAGTCTCGGCTTTTTTGCGTTCAGGGAGGAATTTCATGAAACACAAGCAAGAAGAATATTGGCGGCCGCACCCAGATCCGCCGCCGACTATCCAGTGCAGCTGGTACCCATACGAGGGACAGTGCCCGTATATGCGGTTGGCACTCATCTGCTGGCGCGGAAACGGTGAGTGCACATTTACGGATATGCAGAAAATCGAGAAGCGAGGTGAAAAACGTGTTTGAAGCAACGCTGAAAAACAGGATCAGCGCACATTTCGCGCCGGTCACGATCACGTTCCCAATTCCGGAAGATCAATATGAACAGGCAATTCTGGCGCTGGAAAAAAGCCAGATCGGCGATGTCAGAGTGCAGGACTGCCTGATTGACAATGTTCACGCACCAAACTGCCCTGCCCTGAACAGAATGATCGGTACGATGGCGAATGTGGACGAACTGGACTGGCTTGGAAAGCAATTGGAGAGCTTCGACCGATATGAACTGCTGCAATTTAATGCAGCGGTGGAGCGATTCGGATTATCCGCAGCGGACGAGCTGATCGATCTTTCTTTCCGCGCCAGAGATGTGACGGTCGTTTCAGACTTCACCGACTTGGAGAAGATCGGCAAACGCCACTATCTGACTGTCCATGGCGCCTGTGATCCGAAAGAACTGGAAAATCTGGATGGAAAGGAGACGGCTTTGGCGCTGATCTCCGGCCAGCCCGGCTATGTAACGAGATACGGTGTTGTGTATGACAACGGCATGAAGCTGGAGCAGGCGTATGACCGCAAGCATCTGCCTCCGATCTGGATGGCAGCAAACAGCAGCCTGGAGCTGAAAATCCGAGCCACAGGTGAAGATGATCCAAAGAAACAGGAGTGGGTGCAGCTTCTGGCAAGCCGGATCAAGCTGGAACGCGCGATGCTTCGTGCCGGGATTCCATCCTGCGGCGAGATGCAGATGCTGGTCACAGATAGCCGATTCCCGGACGAGGTCAACTGCGCATTGAATGTTGAACACGGGTCGCTCTTTGAACTGAACCGGCTATGTCAGATATGTTCCAATTTCAAGGAACAGGATCTCGAGAAGCTCGGCGCGGTCTGTCAGATGGCGAAACCGGCGTGCGCAGCAAATATCCGCCAGCTGGCAGAAAACCTCGATCAATTTGATTTCGCACCAAATGTCCACACGCCGGAGGAAATTGGAAAATACATGATCCAGCAGTCCGGTCATTACGAATATGACGAGAACCTTGAAGATTTCTATAACTATGGTGATTACGGCGTAAAACGGATGCTTCAGGAGGACGGCGTATTTGTAGATCGTGGCTACGTTTCCTACCACGGCACACTGACGCTGGACGAGCTGATGCGGGATGATCCGGCAGAGAGATATCAGCAGGAACAGGATGTAAGAATGGAGGGCATGGCATGGTGACGCTGTTTTTAAGGCAGGGCGAGACTGGGAAGCAGGTGCTGCTCTCCTTCCCTGTGACGACTCCAGCAGAAAAAGAAGACGTGGCTGCAACGATGGAAAGCTTGAAATCTATGTCCAAAACGGTCACGATTCAGGGTGCAGCAAGCGAGGTCATGAATTTAGGGCTGTATCTGAGCGGCGTAGATCTTGCCGCAGAGGGCGAAGTCGAGCGCATCAATCAGCTTGCCAAGCGGCTGGAGCATATGCCGGAGGTCGACTGTGACAAATTCGCTGGGATGCTGGATGCAAACAGCATCTCCGGCACGAAAGACATTTCGCAGTTGACGGAGCGGCTGGATGATTACGTCATTCTGCCAGGATGCGGCAGTGCACAGTCCATTGGAAAGTATCTGGTGGACTGCGGCGCGTTCCCTGTCCCGGAAAAGCTGATTGGGTACATCAATTATGAAGCCGTTGGAATTGAATTTTGCGACGCGCATGGCGGCGCAGCGTGCAGCCGTGGATTCGTTGTGCGCAAGGAGGGCTTGCCGAAGGCAGTTCTGGATGATCTGCACACCTCAAAGCAGACATACGAAATGACGTTATAGAATGGAGGTTTTGTCATGAAAAAAGCAATTGTAATTACACTTGGCATGATCATTGGCGTGACCGGTGTTCTTGCCATCTGCGCACATCTGGCAGATGCCGCAAGGCTGGCGTTGTATGTGCCGGAGGACGAAGATGACGAAGACATCTACTGACGCGCAAATTGTGGGAAGTGTCAGCTTTATCAACGGCGATGCACAGCAGTTCACAGATGCCAAAGAATATCTGGACTGCATCCGCGAGGAACTGCCGCATGAGGCAACAACTGGTTTCCGATTCCGTACAATCACGCAGGACCCAGCCGTTCGGAAGGCGGTAGATGATATTGTGTTCGATTTTTATGGTGAAGAAAATCCGTGCAATGAAGAAGATTATAATTTAGCCCCATCTGATGAAATACAGATGGGCGGGATGTAAAGGAGGTTCATATGGAATTCAAGGTTATCAAACGAAACGGCAATGCCGTCGTTCCGGACGGGATGTTCAAACTCTGTGGCATGGAGGACGTGAAGCTCATTTCAATGGTGCAGCTCAATGGCGGGATTCTGCTTATGCCGGAGAGCGTGAGCACCTATCAGCTTCTCATGCTTGTCGATGCGCTGAATGAACTGGCGTGCGACTTCCTGGAGGCGGTCGCCATAGAATGCGGTCCGGCAGAGGAAGAACACAGAGGGATGACGCTGGACGAGGTGCTTTCTGAATTTGATGTTGTCGTGCCGAGTTGGGCGCGTGAGAGCGCGGGAATTGCGAAAAACGTCAAGCTGGGGTGTTACACGGAGGATGGCAGCGGTGCAGTGCTGGTTCAAAAGGCAAGCCACCGGCATGACCTGACGGATATCCCCCGTTCGATCCTGCAATGTTTTCTGGCATCCGGGCGCAGCCTGTACGCGCTGAACGATATTCTGACTGCAGAAAGCGAGAACAGTGATGCAGAGTAAAATTCCGCTTTATCCGTATTCGGCAAAAGACGCAATGAAGCGCGGAGAGATCGAAAAATGGCGCGAGAGCTTCCGCGAGAATTGCGCCTGCGCGGGTGGGATCGATATTCTCATTCGGGAAAATTTCGACGGGATGCATCTGAAGGACGGCACGGTGGAAAAGATCGTCGAGCTTTACGGCTATAAGCGCGTGGAACACGTTTTAGCGAACACCGTGCAGGAGCGGCGCGGCGATGGACGTTTCCGTCCGGACAACCGAGCTTGGGCGGAAAGCTATTACATTCCGGAGGATGAAATGAATAATTACTGCTTCGCAGCCCGAAGCCATTCTGCCATTCTGGATGGCTTCATTTCACACTACAGAAAGCTCGTCATGGATCTTGGAATGTTCGACCAGAAGCAGTGCGAACCGGATTCGAGCGAACTGGATTACACCGGCAAGGTGCTTGTTCTCTCGCCAAATACCCTGAAAGAAGAATACTGGTCGCCGGAGAACCAGCTCTGGCTGGCGGGAAGCGGCTTTGGGTGCAGCCCGACCGCACGCGGCCGCTCCATTCTTTGCACCTGTCTCGGTGATGGAGAGAAGACGCGCTGGAATCGGAATGATTTTATTGGCGTTCTGAAGGATGAATATCTGCCGGATTGGGCGAAAGAGAGCCTCAAGCAGTATCAACGACCAGAACAGGCAGAAAAACAGGAAATGCAGTTTGGAGGGATGTAAATTTGGACAGAAAAATGGTAAAATTCATCAAGGAGCAGTATCCACCCGGCACGCGCATCCGGCTCAATTCCATGCATGACCCATATGCACCGATTACTCCCGGTACGGAGGGCATTGTGGATGTGGTGGATGATGCGGGAAGCATCCATATGAAGTGGGACAACGGCCGGACGCTGGCGATTGTTCCCGGCGAGGACAGCTTCACGGTGCTGCCGCCCAAGCTGGAAACGCTGAAGCTCTATATGCCCTTGACCGCCGAATTTTATGAACCGAACGAATACGGAGACCTCGACGAAAATGGCGTTACATTGGAGGGAGAAGAACTGCGCGGGTATGAATCGCAGATCGCGGCGGCGCTGAAAAAATACCGAATGCCGGAGGAAGCGGAGCGCAGCGTTATGCACTGGTATGACGAAGTGGACAGCGTCAATCGTAAGGTTCATTCGGCTGTTTTCACTGTGGAAGAACGGAATGGTCAGCTCTGGGGCGTAGCGGAATGCCGCGTGGCGGGCAAATTGACCGGCGCAGAACTGGACAATCTGAAGCGCTTTGCAGCCGGACAAGCCAGTGACGGGTTTGGGGAGAGCGTGGAGCAGCATGAGATCCGTGTCGGCAGTATGGAGCTGTATGCCCATCTTTGGCAGGCGGTCGATTGGGACATCCAGACCGAGCAGGAACGATTTGAACAGGAACAGACGGGAGGAATGACCCTTGCGCAAAGTATGTGAGGTCTATCTGGTAAGCAGCAGCGCCACGGATGAGCGCGGCGTGGAGCTGACGTTTCCTGTCAGTCAGTACGAGATGATGGACGCATTTGAGCAGATTCACACAAAGTCGCCGGGTGATGTGTATTGGCAGGTGGATGAATTCTACTGCTTTGACTACCTTGCGCCCCATCTGGACGAAAATATGTCGATCTTCGAGTTCAATTCCCTGACAGAGCAGCTCAGTAAGCTGGATAGCTATCAGGAAACAGCGCTGGAAGGACTCTTGCAGATGCAGGTCAACAAGCATATGCAGGAGAACGGCGGCCCCATCACGGTGCAGGAGCTGATGATGCTGGCCCACAATGTGGATCATTGCCATGTGCTTGCAGATGTTCATACAGACACAGAATTAGGAAAATTCTGCGCGGACAATGATTTCCTGCCGGAGTTGACTGCCCTGCCGGACAGCGTCTATGCCCTTCTGGATTACGCAAAAATCGGCAAACAGATGCGCGAGAGCGAAGCCGGTGCGTTCACCCCGCACGGCTACGTTGTACGAGCGGAGGAATTGCAGCCACTGCCAGATTACGAGCCGCAGCGAGAAATTTCCTATATGATCCGCCTGACGCTCATGAACCACGAGAATGAGCAGAGAGCATCCGTTCTGGATTTGCCTGCAACAGAACAGCGGCTATTGGAGGTGCAGAACGAACTGGACGCGCCGGAATGGTTCGACGCGCAGTTCACAGCCTGTGATGCCATCGTGCCGCGGCTGAACACCTTGCTGACCGACGTGGAAGACCTTCCGCGAATCAACGAGCTGGCACAATCCCTTCAGGAGCTGAAAGTCAGTGGACAGCTTACAAAATTCAAGGCCGTAGTCAGTGCGACACAGTGTGAGACGCTGGAAGATGTCTTCGACCGCATTGAAAAGCTGCCGCAATACTGCTTCGAGACAAAAATCCGCGATAGCGACGCGCTGGTGCGTGATGAGCTTGAATTTGTTCTCGGCGGCAAGGATGCAGACCTGATCTACAAGCACCTGAACCGCGAAGCCTACGCAGAAGACGTCCTCAAACAGTACGGCGCGGAGATCACACCCTACGGCATGGTCAACCGTGAGGATTTCGGCCCGCTGCACGAGCCGATCTCGGAACAGCAGCAGGAGCAGACACAGGAACCGCAGATGGGGATGTAAAAAGCGCCTGCCGAAGCAGACGCTCGTCTTATTTCCGTATTTCCATCAGCCGTTCCACCGGAACGCCGAGAACCTCCGACACATCCAGAAGCAGACCGACCGTTGGCTTGCAGACGGCGGTTTCGACGCGCTGCAAATGATTGCGCGAATAGCCTGCCATCTCGGAAAGCTGATCCTGTGTCAGCCCCTGCTCTTTGCGGTACCGCATGATATTCAACCCAATCTGGATGTAATCCTTATAGTGCTTATCCATGACGCACCTCCCTGCTGCCTCTATTTTACGAGAGATGCCTATAGTATTCGTCGATATACTTTGCGTAAATACGCAGACTATGTTGTATTTTGGAGAAATTCATGGTATAATACCACACAAGACGAGTATATGCTGAAACTGTGTGGTGAAAGAGCATGATGAGCAACGAATTTGAAAAGGCGCTGGACGCTTTTCTGGAGGGAGCCGACGCGGACGAAGCGCATCAGGCGCTCTATGACATTATCCGCGCCGCGTTTCTTGCCGGATGGCGCTCGGCGGGCGGCGATCCGCCGCAGGAGCACAAGCTCTTTGAATTGATTCCGGGCGGTAAGCCGCTTGAACCATCCAAATGAATAATGAACTTGCAGAAGGGCCGTTTTCCCGGTAAGGAAAGCCGCCCTTCTTTTTTTGCGCCCTTTTCCGGGAAATCGGCCCGGAAAGGACAAACATGAATGATGAAGAACTGCGCGACTATCTGAAACGCTTCTGCTTTGGACGCGAACATCTCATTTGCAGCCGTGACCTTGTGCGGCAGAAGAACCTCCGCGAGAGCGACCTGCGGAAAAAGGTCAACCGTCTGCGGCGCAAAGCCGTTCCCATTGCCAGCAGCCGCGAAGGATATTTTTACGCCAGCAACGCTGCCGAGCTGTATTCTACCATCCGGCAGCTCAAGGAAATGCGCGCCGGTCTGGACGCGGCAATCTGCGGCTTAGAGCAGGCAATGGAAACCTTCACCGAACCCTCGGACGGGGGTGGCCGGGATCGCTAGACCGTTCATTCCGTGGATCGGCAGCAAGAAAAAGCTGATCCCTTACATCTGGCAGGTGTTCCCGCCAAGCCCGAAGCTGTACTTGGAGCCGTTCGGCGGGGGCGGCGCACTTTTGCTCGGTATGCAGCCGAAAATCAGCCGCATGGACATTTACAATGATTTCAACTGCGACCTTGTAAATCTTTTTTTGTGTGCGCGGGAATGCACCATTCAACTGGTGCAGGAACTGAAATTTATCCCGTTCCATTCGAGAGCCGAGTTTGATCTCCTGAAAGAATTTATGAAACATAAGGATCTCCTGCAGCAGCGCATTGCAGACGAACGAAACGCTGTGATGGAGTGCTTTGACGGCGAGGAACGGGAAGAACTTCTGGAAATTCTGCGGGAGCGAAGCTGCCTGTTCGATGTCCAGCGCGCCGCAGCATATTACAAGGTCTGCCGCGGCAGCTTCAGCGGCACGACCACCTCCTTTGGCGTGAAACCGAACAATCTGACGAACTTCCTATATCTTTTTGACGACGCCTCCAAGCGCTTGCAGGATGTAGTCATCGAGAACAAGGACTGTCTGGACATCATCCGTGAGCGCGACGGGCCGGACAGCCTGATCTACTGTGACCCGCCGTACTTTGACGCCGAGAGTTTATACGCTGTCGATTTTCCGAAGGAAAAGCACGAAGAACTGCACCACATTCTCTCGCAATGCAAAGGATACATCGTCGTGTCGTACAATGACTGCCCGTTCATCCGCAGTCTGTACGGCGATTTTTATATCCTTGCGTTCCGAAGGAACAATCCCCTCTCTCAGAAGCCCGGCGCGACCTACGGCGAACTCATTATCACGAACTACGACCCGCGCCCGTACATCCAGCCGCAGTTCAGTATGTTCCCAGCCGAGATCGAGAACGGCGACCTCGTAC
>CDZA01037499.1_pt1 | contig 119553 bp, 87 predicted proteins | sample 554881 | NCBI WGS metagenome assembly CDZA01 (sample SAMEA3182082, study PRJEB8094) | gut metagenome | biome: human; feature: gut; material: Stool; isolation source: human stools | place: Canada | collected 2012-12-04
TTAACAATTATCATTAGCTTGAAATCTATGATGATATCGGCTCAAAACATTTCTTCTGCCACAGTTATATATTCAGGGGATCTTACAACTTGTAGAATGTATGACATTGTTCCTGAAATGTTTGATAAAGGCAATTATGGAGAATATGTAGTTACAGTAAAGGACACAACGGAAATAAATGAATTGATAAAATGTGCTGAGACTTTAAAGTTATCCAAACGCAATACTTTGGATACTCGAGGGAAAATAACGATTAATTACGATTACAAAATTCCGATAAAGCATTTGTGGATTTATTGGGGACAATTTGATGTATGCATTGGCATTAATGGACTTCAGTATGAGATCTCGGAACAGTTTGCAAGAAAGCTGAACCAAATTATGCAGAAAGAAGCCAATATAGTCGTATTCGACAGTCTTTGGTTTGAATTTCTTCATAAAAGGAATGGTGAATAAGTAGTTCGGTGCAGTACCCAAGACACATAATATTTATAATCTCCTGTTAATGGTGAATCTTACAGCACAAACAGTTGAATGGTATAACCCGCAAAAAAATAGGTTATGAAGACATTGGTTTTTAAATTTTTCGCATAAACTTATTTCATCCTTAAAAAATAAATTATGAGCAACGATTCCACAAATAAAGTCGATCCCGTTATAAAATGCTTTTTTGTCTCATTTTGTACAATTATGGCAGTGGTATTTATTTTAAGCTTTTCCATAAAAGTCCTTATTTTGTGTTTTGTAATATATGGACTTACAATAATCCCTTTAAATACATTATTTATTTATGTCATCAGTCGTATCAGACTATTCAGATGGTCATTACATAGTGTGTGGTATGTAATATTTGAAAATCTTCTACTCCTTTCTCATATGTGCCTTTATGACAGAATAACTTTGATGTACTTTCCAAAACTTAGATTCAATACTTTAAATATTATATCTGTGTTTATAGCCATTCAATTGGTGTTTGTTCTTGTAGCATCAATTTGTAGGAATAGAATGATAAAAAACAAGCAAAAACAAAAAGACGTATAATGTGGCGTCTCTTTAGAATCGGTGGCGTCTCTTTAGAATCACCATTCCTACGCCTGCTACCGCACCGACTGTCGCTCCGATTGAGTTGGCTGCGAAGTCGAGCCAGTCGCCGCTGCGGCGTCCGCCAGTGCAGTATTCCTGCAGAATCTCGATGATGCCGCTCATCAGTATGGGCGCAATCCAGGCGAGGCAGAACAGCTTTGTCCAGCTCAGCATTGGCTTGTCTGAGGGCGATGCGATGTGCATTACGGGTTGACGCTTCGTGTTGTGAAGGCGCAGATATTCGAGCCATATAGTGGCGCAAGTGCCGCCGTACATGGCTATGTGTACCCATTTGTCTATCAAAGTGACGTTGTCGAGCGGCGTACTCGGTATCGTTGCGAAACACAGAATCCATATCATAAGGATATAGAAGCACGATACCGGGTACGCCTTGAGTAGATGTCTGATGTATGTCATTGTATAAGAAATTCTTTTAATTGTTGTGTAAGAACTTCTTATTAAACGCATAAACCTTACTTTTATTGTTAAGGCATTCCCGCTTTTATTGTTAAGGCAACGGCTTTAACGCACGAGAATCTTCTTGCCGTTCACGATGTATATGCCTGCAGCGAGTCCGTCGACAGCCTCGGCTGCCGACACGGCGCTCTTGAAGCGGCGCACCGTTCTGCCGTCGGTCGCCACTACGGTTGTGGTGGCTGGGGCGGCGTTGGCTGCGATGTCTATGATGGCGGTGGGCTGGTCGGCTGTCACGTTCTTCAGGAGATAGTGGCCCTGAGAGTCCTTTTGGTTCAGTATCTCGAAGTAGGCGTTCGCCTTAATGCCCGTTACATCGGCGGTCTGCACCGAGCTCGACTTGGCGAACACGAAGTTGACGTAGTCGGTCGGTGTGTTTATCTTGAACTGCTTGCTGTACCATTTCTTTCCGTTCTTCTCCGTCGGTGTCGTCACGTTGTCGCCCGGCCATTTTTTGTTAGCCGGTGCGTGTGTGTCGTCGCCGCCCCACGTCCAGAAGTAGCAGTTGGTCCAGCCTACGTTGTCGGTGTTGACATACACGGCGATGTTGTAAGCCTCGAACTTATGCACGCTGTATGTGCGTGTCACGATAGCGCCCACCTTGCCGTTCACGAGCAGCGCAGCCTTCAGCGTGCACTTGCCGTCGGGCAGCGCAATCTTGGCGCCGTTTGTCACCTTTGCGCTCGACGCCGTAGGAGCGGTGCCGTCAGTTGTGTAGACAATCTGTGCGTCTTTGGCTGTAGAGATAGCGCGCAGCGTGACGGTAGGGCCGTTGTAGTATTCGCCCGACGGCAGCGACGGGAACACCGTCTCGGCAGAAGTAGGCAGGAAGTAGCGCCAGTGGTAGCCCTCGGCAGCCAGCGCCCATCCGTCGTCGGTGGGTGTGTATGCGTTCGCCGTGGTGCCCACCGCCGCACGCAGCTTCATGTTCTTGCCCGTTGTGGTTACGACGTAGCGCTTCGCAGAGTTCTCCGTGCACGACCATCGGCTCTCGTTGTGTATTCCGGCTATGTAGCGCACAAGAATCATGTTCTTGATGTCCTGCTTGCAGTCGGTCCAGTGCTTGTAGAACACGCATGGCGTGCCCGGCATGGCGAGCATGTAAGCGTTTGCCGCCAGCGTGTCCTTGCGTATCGGGTCCTGGTCGGCGTCGCTGCGCTTCTCGGTGTCGTGGTTCTCGAGGAACGTCACGGCGTAGCGCTTGTACACCACGTCGGTAGCCAGTCCGCCGTTCGCCAGCTTCGACCAGTTGCCGTTGTTAGCCGCGTCGCGCATCGAGTAGCGTATGGGGAAGTCGAACGCCGCCGACATTATCTTGTCGTCCACCTTCGTAGCGTTCAGCCAGTTGATTACATTCGTCTTGTTGCCGTCGAAGTATTCGCCGACGGAGTAGGTGGGGTTCGCCGCCTTGTTGTACAAGCCCGTGAACCTTCCGGCGTATCCCTTCGTCATATCGTAGCGCACGCCGGCATATCCTAAGTCGTTGAGCAGCAGGTCGAGATACGCCTTCACGCAGTTCTGCACGTTGGCAGAGTTGTGGTCGAGGTCGCGCATACCGTCCCAGTCCTCGCCCGTATCGTAGTTGGCGCTGAGGCTCACGCCCTGCTTCTTCGCCTCCTCCGCAGCCTTGCCTTTGTCGTCGCCAGCGCAAACGTCTGCAGCCGTCATCTTGTACGTCTTGCCCTTGTACGTCTCCTCGGGAAAGTCGAACCAGTTCTTCACGGTTCCGCGGTGGTTGATTACGACGTCGGCGATGGTGCCGATGCCCTTCTTCTTGAACGTGCCGATCATCGAGCGCAGCTCCTGCTCCGTGCCGAACGACGAGTTGTAGTTGGAGAACCAGTAGAGGTCGTTATAGCCCATCGACTTGCCGCCGCAGTAAGCGCTCTGCGGCACCCAGATAAGTTTGAAGTAAGGCGCCATGTCGTCAGCCTCGCTCTCAAGCTTTGTCCACTGCGATGCGTCGTAGCTGTTCCAGTAGAAGCCCTGAAGCATTACGCCCTCGTATTCAGAAGGCCAGCCTTGCGCCGACGCGTTAAGCGGCGAAAGGCACAAGCCGCATGCTATTGCGGCTGCCGATTTTAGGAATCTGTTCATTTTAGGTATCGAATTGATTGTTATTGTTTGAGGTTATCTGATGTTTGCCGAAACAATATAATTGTGTAGAAGGGCAAACAGTAGGAGAAATATGTGCAAAACCCGATTGAGGCGGGCAGCCCGTCTGGGAGATGCTGGTAGATACTGGTAGATGGCTGGTAGATAAAAACGCTATCTACCAGCCTTCAACCCGTTATCCAACAAGACGTTACAAGCCTGCTGGAAGATATGGGAGATTTTTTTAGTTACATACTAAGTACAAGTACACCTCTCGGCTGCAGCTTCACGTCCTTAGAGAGGTCGATCTTGCGACCGGTAAGGATGTTCGTAGCCTCCGTGCGGTTGCCGATAATCTCGGCGTAGCGGGCTACGGGCATTGTTGCAGCCTTCGATGTGCCGTTGAGTACTGTCATCACCGCCTTGTCGCCCAACGTGCGAGCCACTACGTACACGCCATTCACCGGTATGAACTGCGTCTGCTTGCCCTTCGTGATGACGTCGTTGTTCTGACGCCAATGGAGCAGACGGCTTGTGAAGCTGAACATAGCCTGCTCCTCCTTTGTGCGCTCCGCCTTGTTGAACGCGTTGTGTGAGTCGCCGGCGAAACCGCCAGGGAAGTCGCGGCGCACATGTCCGTCGGTAGAGCTCTTAGTGCCGTTCATCAGTATCTCCGTGCCGTAGTAGAGCTGCGGAATGCGGTTGACGGTGAGCAGCAGAGCCAGCGCCTGCTTCAGAGCTAATGTGTCCTGACCCTCGCCGAGGAAGCGGTCGGTGTCGTGGTTCTCGATGAACGCCATCACGTGCGACGGGTCGACGTACAGATAATCGTAGCAGAGCGAGTTGTATATGCGGTTGAAGCCCTTCCACCAGTCGTCGGTCTCCTCGTTCTTCGCCTGGTTGATGCGGTCGAAGAACGCGAAGTCCATCACCGTCTTCAGGTTAGAGTTCACTTCTGCCAGCGGCGAGTCCTTCTGCCATGCCGCCGTGTATGCCGGCTCCGTCACCCAAGTCTCGCCAACCGTGTTGAAGTTGGGATACTCCGTGTTCAGCACCTCCATCCAGCGTGCCATACCCTTGCGGTCGGCATACGGATAAGTGTCCATGCGTATGCCGTCGATGCCAACGGTCTCAATCCACCATTCCGAGTTCTGTATGAGATAAGTCATCACGTGCTCGTTGCGCTGGTTGAGGTCGGGCATTGAGGGCACGAACCAGCCGTCCACCGTCTCGCGCAGGTCTACCTTCGACGCATACGGGTCGAGCACCGGCGTCAGCTTGTAGCTTGTCTGCAGATACTTGTCGTTAGTCATCTGGTCGCCGTCCACGGTCTTCGTCTTCACAGCCTTCGCCTGATTCTCTGGCGCAAGCCATTCGGGTGTGTTGAACCAGTCCTTGGTAGGCATGTCCTTCACCCAAGGATGCTCGAAGCCGCAGTGGTTGAAAATCATGTCCATCACCACCTTCAGACCCTTCTTGTGCGCATCAGAAACAAGCTGACGGTAGTCGTTGTTCGATCCGAAGCGCGGGTCAACACGATAGTAGTCGGTCGTAGCGTATCCGTGATACGTACTGCTCTTGCCGTGGTCGGGCGAGTTGTTCTCAAGCACCGGCGTGAACCACAGCGCCGTGACGCCAAGCTCGTTGAAGTAGTCGAGATGCTGGCGTATGCCTTCGAGGTCGCCGCCGTGACGCAGCGACGGCTCCTTGCGGTTCACAGTGTAAGCGTTCAAGCCCTTCACTTTAAGATTCTTTCCGCTCGATGCAAATCGGTCGGGCATGAGCATGTACAGCACGTCGGCGTTGGTGAAGCCCATGTGGTCTTCGCCCTTCATGTCGCGAGCCTTCAGCTCGTACTTCACGTTAGTCTTGCTCTTGCCCGCACGGAACAGCAGGTTCATCGTGCCCGGCTTAGCATCCTTCACGTTCATGTACACCAGCAGATAGTTAGGCGAGTCGAGACGCACGAGCGAGTCGATGCGCACGCCAGGATAGTTGGTCGACACCTCTGCAGCGCGCACGTCCTTGCCGTAAACCATCAGCTGCACCTGCGGATTCTTCATGCCTACGAACCAGTTTGTAGGCTCGATGCGGTCTATCTTCTGTGCTGCATTCATAGAAAGTGATGTTGAAAGAAAGAGAGCGACGAGCGTCGCGCTCTTCATTCCCTTGTTCAATGACAAGAGAAAATGGTTTTTGAAGTTTATCATAGTTTAAAGTATTAATCGTGAACAATCAATGCCGACTGCGGAGCAACCGTCAGAGTAGAGCCGCTGATGAGTCCGAGACCTTCGGCGTTCACCTTGCCGTTAGCCACCACCTTTGTGTAGCTGCCCTCAGCAACCTTAACGTTCTGCGGCGTCTTCTGCGAGTTGAGCACCACGTATATGTTCTGCCATGCGTCGCCGCCGGCGTTGTTCTTCAGTCGGAACGCCACCACGCCCTTCGGAGCATCGGCGAACTCGAGGTTCTTGCGCACCTCCTCAGCCTTGCCCATGCGGAACGCAGGATGCGCCTTGCGCAGCGCTATGAGACCAGCGTAGTAGTCGAACACCTGCGGATAGCGCTTCAGGTTGTTCCAGTCGAGACGGTTGATAGAGTCGGGCGAGCGGAACGAGTTGTGCACGCCCTTCTTGTCGCGCAGCATCTCCTCGCCAGCGAGAATGAACGGCACGCCCTGCGAAGTGAGCACAGCGGTCTGTGCGAGCAGGTCGAGACGTATCAGTTCGTCGTCGGTTATGTACGGCATTGTAGCGCGCAAACGGTCGGTGAGACACATGTCGTCGTGACAACTCACGTAAGCCACCATCTGCGACGGCTCGTTCGTCCACGCCTCTCGCGAGTAGTTCACCTTCGTTATATCTATCTGCGGATGCGCAATGGCACCCACGATGCCGAACTTGATGCTTTCCTCTTGATTAGGCTCGCCAATGAGGAAGCCGCCCTTATGGTCGTCTGAGAACGGACCGCGCAGAGCGTCGCGCATTTCGTCGGAGAACGCACCGATGCCGTCGAGCTGCTTGGCATGAGCCTTCATAGCCAGTTTCTCCTGCGGATAGGCACAAGAGCCAGCGCTCCATCCCTCACCATAAATATATATAGACGGGTCGATCTTGTCTACCATAGCACGTATCTCGTTCATCGTTTCGATGTCGTGAACGCCCATGAGGTCGAAGCGGAAGCCGTCGATATGATACTCCTTAACCCAATACTCCACGCTCTCCTTCATGAACTCGCGCATGAGCGGCTTCTCGCTCGCCGTCTCGTTGCCGCAGCCCGTACCGTCCGAATACTTGCCTTCCGCAGTCTTGCGGTAGAAGTAGTCGGGGTAGGTCTTTTGGAAGTTGGAGCCGTTGATGTCGAACGTATGATTGTACACCACGTCGAGTATGACGCGAATGCCAGCCTTGTGCAGTGCCTGCACCATCTGCTTGAACTCGCGTATGCGTGTTGTCGGCGTAGCGGCGTCGGTAGAGTAGGAGCCTTCGGGCACGTTATAGTTGAGCGGGTCGTATCCCCAGTTGTACTGCGGCACGTCGGGCTTCGACTCATCCACGGAAGCGTAGTCGTACGACGGCAGAATGTGCACGGCGTTCACGCCGAGACGCTGCAAGTGCTCGATAGCCTTCGGCTCTGTGAGCGCAAGAAACTTGCCCTTGTTCTTCAGTCCCGACGAGAGGTCGACGGAGAAGTCGCGGTGGTGCATCTCATAGATGACGAGGTCGCACGGATTGTTGAGCGTCGGGCGCACATCGCTGTTCCAACCCTCAGGGTCGGTGTCGCGCAGGTCGACGATGGCGCCGCGCTTTCCGTTCACACCCACCGCCTTTGCGAATATGCCGGGTGTGTTGTCAGGCTGCGCATTGTTGTACACGCTGAAGAGATAATACTTGCCTTTCAAGTCGCTCTTCACCGTTAGCTTCCACTTGCCCGCACCCACATGCTTCATCTGCTTAATCATCTGCTCGGCAGGATTGTCACTGTCTGTGTCCGACAGCAGCACGTTCACTTTCTTCACGTCGGGCGACGTGGTGAGCTGGAATGTTGTCTCTTTGGGCGAATACTCCACTTCGTTGAACGTCTGTGCGACGGCGCTGTGAGCCGTGCAGGATGTCAAGAAGGAGAGGAGAATGGTCTTTAGGGTCATGATTGTTGTTATTGAACGTTTTTCAACTCTTAATTTTAAATTTACTTTCTTCCCGCTTCGTCAATCAGTTCCTTCACCTGCTCGTTAAAGTCGCGGTCGGCGAGGAGCTGTTCGATGTTCATGTGCATACGATAGCGCCAGTAGTGCTTCGGGATAGACGGAATGTTGATGCGCTCGGCGTTGGCATCAGCGAGACGAATACGCTCGTCGATGGCGAACCAGTCCTGCAGCGAGAGTACGCAGAGCATAGACGGCGAGGTGAGCTGCTGCGAAACGATGTCGCGAGCGAGCCATCCCGGCAGCGGATGCGGTGCGGCGCCGCCGCGGTAGAGCATGGTGTTGTAGAACTCCTGCGTGCGGTCCCAGTCTTCGTCCCACCACTGGCGCAGCGTAGGCATATCGTGAGTAGAGAGAGTGCACACAGAGCGGTACGGGTTGCGCGAGAGATAGCCGAACTTAACGCTCGGATCCTTCGGCATCGACTGCAGTTCGAGACTCAGGATGCGCAGCTGCTGCATTACCCACTGCACGCAGTCGGGCACCATGCCCAAGTCTTCTGCGCATACCAGCATACGGGTAGCCTGCACCAGAATCGGCAGCTTCTTCATCGCCTCGCCATACCAGAAATTGTTGTTGCGGCGATAATAGTAGTCGTTATAGAGTCGGTTGAACGCAGCCTTGTCGCCGTCCCACAGCGCCTCGTACATGAAGTTGAGCTGCGCCGTGATGCGCGGGTGGAAGAGGTTGGGGTTCTTGCGGTCGCGCACGAAGAGCACGTCGTCAACCAGCGCGTAGAGTCCGTCGCGCAGCCACACGTCCTTCTCCGTCGTCTTGCCCTCGAACGCAGTCTCAATCTTGCGCTCCGTGTCGTATTCGGGCTTGAGCGAGTAGATGTCGTCGTGCTCGTGGTTGAGATAAGTCTTGATAACCTCCTCGGTATGTTCGCGGAACACGCGCTCCACTACCCAGTGGGCTATGAACGGCGTTGTGAAGAGATGCTCCTGGAAGTTGAGACCATAGCTCTGTATTTCGTCGCGCGACATGGCGAGTGCCGGCTGGAACTGTCCGAGCAGTCCGCCTACGCAGTCGGTAGGTATAGCCCATATACGGAAGAATCCGAGCACATGGTCGATGCGGTAAGCGTCGAAATACTTAGCCATGTTCTGGAAGCGGCGCACCCACCACTCGCATCCGTCTGCAATCATGCGGTCCCAGTTGTATGTCGGTAAGCCCCAGTTCTGTCCGTTCACCGAGAAAGCGTCTGGCGGAGCACCCGCCTGCGAGTCGAGGTGGAAGTATTCGGGCTCGTGCCATACGTCGCAGCCGTTGCGGTTCACGCCGATAGGAATGTCGCCCTTGAGGATGACGCCGCGAGCGCGGGCATACTCGTGAGCTGAGCGCATCTGCTGGTCGAGCACGAACTGCATGTAGTAGTAGAACGCCACCTTATTATATAGTTCGCTCTTCGGGTTGCTGAGCGCCTTGCGGTCAGCCTCGTTCCACTGCTTGTGGTCGGGCCACTCAGAGAATACGCATGTGCCGTAGAAGTCGCGCAGATAGCAGTAGTGGGCGTACGGCGCGAGCCAGCGCTCGCAGTCGGTGAAGAACGTCTTGAACTCCTTCGACGCCAGCACCTTCTTGCCCTCCTGCTCAAACAGCAGACGGAGATACTTCAGCTTGGCATTGTTCACGCGCTCGTAGTCGATCTGCGGCAGAGCGTTCAGTTCCTCGCGCAGCACCTCGAAGCGGTCTGCCTCCAGCTTGTCTTTCAAAGCGGGCAACTGGCGCAGGTCGGCATACTGCGGATGCAGTGCGAAGATAGATATGCATGAATATGGATATGAATCGGTCCACGTGTGTGTGGATGTAGAGTCGTTGATAGGCAGCACCTGCAGGAGGCGCTGGTGGGTCTTTGCCATCCAGTCGACCATCAGTTTAAGGTCGCCGAAGTCGCCCACGCCGAAGCTACCTTCAGAGCGGAGCGAGAAGACCGGAATGAGTGTGCCCGCCACCTTCTCGTCGCAGAGTGCGTAGAACGACTGGTCGAGTGCCACCACGCGCACTTCGTTCTGCTCCAAAGGCTTGAGAGTGAGCTTGCGGTTGTCGCATGTCTCCCACATCTCATCGCCTTTGTCGCTGAACGCCACGAACTTAAACTCCAGTTCGTGTACTAACTTACTACAAATCTTATTATTGTTACCTAAACCTACTTCTTTTTCGTTTGTATTGAGCGCGTCGCCGTCGATGTCTACAATCCATTCGTTGTAGTTGTGCTCGGTCATTGGCAGCGCCTTCTTCAAGTCCCAGTTGCCCAGCGCAGCGCCTTTGCCCGTGAGAGCGAGGCGTGAGCCCGAGTGCAACTGCGGAGCGCGCACCACGAGTCGCAGCGCCTTCTTGTAAGCCAGCGGCTCCACCTTGCCCTTTGCGCGTCGGTTGACGCAGTCGGTGAACGCCGAGCTATATAAATATGTGTCGCCCGGTATCTCGTGCCAGCGGTCTTCTACGGTGAAGCGGTGCGACGGCTTCGCGTTGAGGTCGAGTCGGTGCATTATGGTCTTCCACTCGCTGCACTTTATTCCGCAGCTGTTGCGCACGCTATAGTAATAGTCTACGTGCTGTTCGCCCATGCCTGCCTCTACCTCGCATGTCCATGTCAAACCGTCGGTTGTAGACATAGCCACTGTGCGGTTGCCTTGCTGTCCGCCTACGGTGTTCAGCAGCAGCTCTTCGCCGAATACTGTCTTGTATTGGATGTTAAAAGTAATTTGCATAGTATTGTTTAGTCGTTATTAGATTCTAATTGTATTTTGCTGCAAAATTAAACAATTACGCAATTTTTTGCAAAGTTATGAACGCATTTCTTCCAAACTGCAAGGTAAACGTTTGCGCAATGGTTAACGATTACTAACAAGTATATGTTATTTATCACAAATTTCTTACTTTTGCAATCATTAGGGGGTGCACTTGTCTCAAGTGCACCCCCTGAAAGCCCTCCCTGAGAGTACCCAAGCTTATTACTAAACTTAATTATATATGAAAGTAAAATCAATCATCCTCGCTTGCTCGCTGCTGGCTACAATGTCGGCAAGCGCGCAGACCTCAAAGGGCATCGACCTCGCCAACATGAACACGGCAGTGAAGCCCGGACAAGACTTCTATGAGTATGCTATCGGTGGCTGGCGCAAGGCCCATCCGCTTGATGCAGAACACGCTCGCAACGGCTCGTTCACCGACCTCGACGAGATGAACCAGAAGCGCATCCTTGCTCTCATCGAGGAGTACTCTTCTAAACCGCAGCCCAAGGGCACACTCGGACAGAAGATAGGTTCGCTCTACAACCTCGCTATGGACAGCGTGCGTCGCAACCGCGAGGGTGCAGAACCGCTGAAGCCGATTCTGAAGAAGATTAACGACGTGAACGACCGCCGCGAGTATCAGCTCGTCACAGCACAGCTCGACGCACGCGGTCTCGACTGCCTCATGTTCGGAGTCGGCGTAGGTGCCGACATGAAGGACGCTGCCAACAACCTCGTGGGTCTTGGTCAGGGCGGACTCGGACTCGGCGAGCGCGACTACTACCTCTCTGACGACGCTCAGGTGGTTGCTGTGCGCAAGGCTTACGCCGAATACCTCAAGAAGATGCTCGTTCTCGCCGGCAACGACGAGGCTACTGCTCAGCGCAAGGCCGACGCCACAATGCGCATCGAGACACGCATCGCCAAGGCAAGCAAGAGCCAGGTAGAGCTGCGCGACGTGCAGGCCAACTACCACAAGATGACATACAACGCTCTCGTGAAGGACTTCCCGGGCATCGATTGGGGCAACTTCTTCCTGGCTGAGGGCTTCCCCGCATTCTCGCACATCGACGTAGGCCAGCTTGAGCCTATCCACGAGGTGGAGAAGATATTGGCTGACGAGCCGCTCGACGACCTCAAGGCTTACGCCGAGTCGCACGCCATCAGCTCTGCAGCAGGCTACCTCGACGACAACTTCCGCGCAGCCGAGTTCGAGCTGAGCAAGGTGATGTCGGGCGTACAGCAGGACCGTCCGCGCTGGAAGCGTGCCACAGCTCTCGTGAGCGGCGTGCTCGGCGAGGCTATCGGCAAGCTCTACGTAGAGAAGTACTTCCCCGAGTCGTCTAAGCAGCAGATGATTAAGCTCGTGCGCAACCTGCAGAAGGCTCTCTCGCAGCGCATCGACGAGGCTACATGGATGTCGCCCGCTACAAAGGCGCAGGCTCAGGACAAGCTCGCCAACTTCATCGTGAAGGTGGGCTACCCCGACACATGGAAGGACTACACCAACCTCCACGTAGACGAGCAGCTCTCGCTCTTCGAGAACATGCAGAACATCCGCGCATTCCTCTCGCAGGACTATATCTCGCGCAAGGTGAACAAACCGGTTGACAAGACCGAGTGGCAAATGACTCCGCAGACCGTAAACGCTTACTATAACCCGACCACCAACGAGATCTGCTTCCCGGCAGCCATCCTCCAGCCGCCGTTCTTCGACCCGAACGTTGATGAGGCTGTTAACTACGGCGGTATCGGCGGCGTAATCGGTCACGAGATGTCGCACGGCTTCGACGATCAGGGCTCACAGTTCGACAAGTACGGCAACCAGAACGACTGGTGGACACCAGCCGACAAGAAGAACTTCGAGGCTCGCACAAAGGTGCTCGTCGACTACTTCAGCGCTTACGAGGCTCTGCCTGGCAAGAAGATCAACGGCAAGCTCACACTCGGCGAGAACATCGGCGACAACGGCGGTCTGAACATCTCGTTCCGCGCCCTGCAGAACGTGCTCAAGGAGAACCCGGCTCTCAACAAGCCAATCGACGGCTTCACACCCGAGCAGCGCTTCTTCCTCTCATGGGCTACAGTATGGGCAGGCAACGCTCGTCCTGAGTTCGTAGACCGTCAGATCAAGACCGACCCGCACTCACCGGCTGAGGCTCGCGTCAACGGCGCTCTCCCGCAGATCGACGCTTGGTACAAGGCTTTCAACATCAAGAAGTCTGACAAACTCTTCGTGCCGCAGAAGAAGCGCGCACAAATCTGGTAATTTGTAACGGAAAGCTTTTCAAAGGTTTCTAAAGAAATATACGAAAGCGCCCTGCGTTCGGCAAAACCGGACGCAGGGCGCTTCACTTTTTGTAATCTACTTAACAATCTTCTTTCCTGCTACAACATATACACCACTTGCAAGACCATCAAGGTTCTTTGCATTGTGTTTTACGCAAACACCTTCTAAAGTATACACATTGAAGGTCGTTTCCTCCGTTACTCTGCTACCGTTGATAGCCGTAGACGGAGTTACCGTTAGCCAACCATTGTTGTAAAATAACTCGTAGTTGTCAGCCTCGCCACCACTTACAATGATTTCGTACTTGCCGGCTTGCGATGTGGCATCTGCCATGCACGAAGCAACCGGCTTAGTAGTCAGTACGTCTGCCGTCTCTTCAAGCTTAAATCCGTCATAGGTGATGTTGAACACGGGGTTCTCCATACCAGTCTCACGAGTAGCGTCCTCAGCAGTTACGTAAAGCGGAGCTTGTGTCACAACGAGATAGCCGTCTTCAAAATCAACCGCCTCATCTGTGATAGTTCCCGGCTCTATATGAATAGTGTAGCGACCACACTTACTCTCTGTAGTAGCCTCGCAGCTAAGCACGGGTTTGCCTTCTACCTTGTCACCAATAATGGTGAAGGTGAGTCGTGGATTTTCGTCGCCATATTCGCGAGCCTGATTACGAGCCTTAATCGTAGTGCCAAACTCAACAATGTTAGCAAAGTCGTTCCATTGTGCAGTGTTCTGGAAACGCATCTTTGAGCCGGCACGCACCATGAGTAAGCAACTCTCAACGTTGGCTCCTTTGAAAACGTTAGTGCCATTTAACTGCGGTATATTCTTAGAGAAGACTTTGAACTCTGTAAGAGACCAACAGTTGGCAAATGCTTCCTTACCTATCGTCTTTACATCGCTACTGAGCGAAACACGTGGCATAAGGTTACAACCCGCAAAAGCATAGTCGGCCACATTGATAACTCCATGCTTTATATCCACACCATTCGGCTGAAACGGTAAGGCAGCAATAAGAGTAGTCTTGTCGCTATTGTACACTATCCCGTCTTCGTATATAAAGTTGGCATCGGCAGAGGCCGTCAGCACCACTTCCTTTAGCTTGCTCGTATATGCCCATACTCCCTTGCCAAAACTGCTGATGCCGGTCTTTGGGAACACAATCTTCTCCAATCGCGTATTTGAGAACACCTTGTCGGGCAGACTTGCATCTCTTTCTACAGTAAGCTTCTTGCCGTTTTCCATCATGTAATAGTCGGAGCCGGCAATGATACGAGCTTCACTAAGGTCGAGAACGCGCAGATGTCCGCGGGTGCGGTTGCCTTCAGCGTCACGTCCAGCCATGCTACGCAGCGCGCGCAGGTCGGCAGCGTTGATGTTTCCACTCACTGTTAGCGTGTCGTAGTTGTAAAACTTGTCGGCCTCTATTTGTGCAGCAAGCGTTCCTGCGGCTTCAAGAGCAATGCTGCCCTTTAAGGTTGATGATGTCTTGTCTGGCGTGATGTTTATCACAGCTTCTTGATTGCTTGAGAATTTGTATGCCTGTGGGTCGAGGATGTTTATATCGTAATAGCCGTCGTAGTTGCCATCCCATCCCCAGTTGACATGCACCTTACCTTCTGCGTCATATCCGTCGAGAACGAATGAGTGGCCACCCATTGACTTATCGAATCCGCCATACACGAGAGGCTGCTTATTGTTGATCTGTTCGTAAATGATGCGCATCCACTCATTGTCAGAATAATCCTTCCTCACGATATATTTGGCATCCTCAATGCCATAGTAGCGTTGCAAGCCTTTAGCCACATTCTCGTGCAGGGCACCGCTACCACCATCGGTTTCGCTGCCGTACTCCATACCAACCGCCACACCCAGGTCGTGCATTATGAGTGCCACGGCGTCGCCTTCTTCTACGGAGTACTTGGAATCGTAGGTCTCGAGCATTGCGTTCCAGTCGTACTTGCTCTTTTCGAAGTCTGCACTTATCTTTGTGCCCGACATATTGTTGGCAGGATAATAGATGGTGCGGCTGCCGATGCCATGCTCCGGAGCACGATGATAGCGAAGCACCTGAGCTGTCGACGTAGCGGCGCATCCCGTCAGTGTGCGTGTGCCGTTGGTGGCAGTAGGGCAGAGGTTGTTGTATGGCTTATTCTGTCCCCAGCGAGTCTCGCAAAGAGCTGCTACCGACTCGGCATAGCCATACCCGCTCGGCATCTTGTTCACAAGAGCCACTTTAGACGCCTTTGCGCGTGAGACCACCGCCTCGTTCACCATAGAAAGCCACCACTCAAAGTTGGGGTTGGCTGACTTCGGCTCGAACTTCGTGTCGCTATATCCTAATATGGCTGGTGAAGTGTCGTCGGTTGCTATAACTGCAAACCCATTGCCTTCAGAACCATATACCACATAGCCCTCTGACACTTTCAGCTCCTTTATTGCTTTGGTGTCGATTGAGAACGATCCTCTTGCCGCAGCCCTCATTCTTGCGCTACCTAATAGCTTTATTGCCACGGCTTTCATCTGTGTCTTGGAGCGCGGCGCTGCAGAAGCGCCGGCTACAAGAAACATGATGGCAAGAGGAACGAATGTGTATCTTTTATTAATGTTCATATCGTCTACTTGTCTACTCGTCTACTTAACTATAACTTTCTTACCATTTACGATGTACACTCCCTTCTTCATTGTTGAGAAGTTGCTTACGTTTGTAGCAACGCGTATGCCGTCGATGGTATACACATCGAATGTCTTATCGGCTTTGAATACGTCGTTGATGCCGGTTGTGGCGTCTGTAGCAATGGTAGCTTCCGACTCGCCGTCGAAATAAACCGCTGTTACACCGTAGACGTATTTAGTGTTGCTATCGGCCGTTTTGTCAACAAACGTTGTCTGGTCTGACGGTACTGTGCCCACGAGGGTTCCATCACGATATATGCGATATAGTATCACGGTACCCGGACCGTAGGTGTAAGTGATGTCGTCAATCATGAATACGAACGAGTTAGCTGCCTCTGTATTATGGTTGATGGCAAAATACTTGCTGCCTGCTGGCAACTCTACGCTTACTTCCTCCCATTCGCCTTTCGATGTGGTGTGCGTCTCACCAATCTTTGTGAACGAAGCCTGCTTGCTATCTGTAGTAGAGTAGAGCACGTCGAAGGTCTCCGGATAATTAATCTTCTGGTCGGTATCGTTCTCGTTTTTCACCCAGAACGATATTGTCTGCTGCTCGCCAGACAATTCGGGCGAGAAGAGCCAGTTGTCCTGCGTCACGTCATTGCCTCCATCGTCGGCACGGTGGAAAGCGGCAAGATACTTACTGCCGGTGTGTGCCTTGAAGCCCGGAACCTGCTCGAGTTGCTCTTTAGAGAGCCATCTGTCGAGTGGGTCGGCAAGGGTGAATGCAAACGAAGTGCCCTGTGACGGATACTTCATGTTGAACGGACCGCCCGTCGTTCCCGTATTGTTTGCCACCGACTTCCAGTCGCCAAACAAATCGGTGCTCCATGACGTGTACGACTCGAAACTCTCTGTTGCAGTCTTCGATTCGGAATCAACCGCTGTCCATGCTACCTCCACTCCGTTCTCTGTCTTTGTGGCTGTAGCCGAGTCGGGGTGCGGCTTGGTTGATATCTCAAACTTAGTGGATGCTGATACCTCATTGTCATCGGTGTTCAGGTCGTTGCTGTATACCACGACGGCCTTTAGCTCTACACCCTCCTTGTCCTCAAGGATGCTGATAGGATACTCAAAATTGAATGTCTTGAAATAGTATGCCTTCAATGGTTCGGCAGGAGTCTTAGAGGCAATAAGTTTGTTGTTGGCATACAGCTCTACCTTATAGCCGCGCGCATCCTTTGAGCCGAAGTTGTTCACCGTGACCTTCACATTCTCCGTGTCGCCCTTTCTTGCTGTCTCCGGAGCTTCTATCTCTGCACTCAAATCGTAGGTGTATGTATCGCGTATGAACATACGGTCTATGTATACTACATTGCCGGTGTTGGCCTGCGCCACAAAGTTGACAGACACGAAATCCTTATCTACATAGTCGGCAAGCGAAACGGCAGAAGCGGTCCACTTTCCTTCGTCCTTAGCTGCGTCAATATTTGCTACCTCTTCGGTCGTACCATCGGGCAACTCTACTTCAATCTTTATCTTGGCATTGCTGCCGGTTTCTGCCTTGTGGTAGAAGATGAGTTTCGGTTCGGCAGCACCGGCGAGTGCTATCTTTCCGGTTCCGAGATAAGCCCAGTCGGTATCGGCTTCCGAAATCATGTGGAAGGCTCCGCCATCGTTGTCAACACAGTCGGGATAATTGTCGTCAATGGTCCAGAAATCTGACTTGCCCGTGCCGTACGTGGTCCACAAACGTCCGTGCAGAAGATTCTTAGCCACGCTCTCAGAGAACGGAAGCTCGTAGGGCTTGCCGAGCATGATAGAAGGCAACGCCTTGTATGAGCTCTGTCCGTAATCGTTTTTGGCCGAAATCCAGAGTGTTTTAAGAACCTGTGCACCGGTGTTCGTAACCATTGGTATGTCTATTGTTGTTTGACCCTTAACCGAGTCCACTTTAGTATAAGTGGGATAATAGTCGGAACCGCCACGCTCTGCAATGACATAGGTCACGTCTGAGAGGTCTACATATCCGTCGTAATTGCCGACATTCGACTCCTCCCATGTGAATGTCACCTTGTCGGGATGCTCTGCTGTGCGACGATTTTCGGGTTCCAGCGGCGATGTCTGTCCTACATATATAGCTACCGGCTTACAGTAGAAGCCCGCACCCTGCTCGTTCACTGCTGCCACACTATAGATATTGATGCCGTTTGTTGCGGTATTGTCAGTGAATGTCACTGTCGCACCAGGTTCGGCTGATGGTGCCTCTGCCACTACCTGGCCCGAACGGCGGATGAGAAACTTGGTTATATTCTCGAGGTTGCTGCCGTCGTAAGTCTTTTCTGGGGCCTTGAATGAGAGAGTGGCTTGCAGTGATCCTTTCTCAGCGGCTACAACAGAAAGATTGCTAACGCTGTCGGGAGCGTTTAGCGAGATGCCCTCGCCAATAGTGATATCGTCGATTTTCAGACCTTGCTGTCCCTTACTGCTGATGTCGTGGAAACCGATATACAACTCATCGTCTTCTGTGGGCGTGAAGGTGGCTTTGCGCACTTCATAGTCGGAGAGCTCTATAGTCTCCTCGGGCATAAGTGTCTCTGTCATGCCGGCAGCCGTTGCGCTTTTGCCATACTTCACCTCAAACTTCTGCGGATACCATTTTGAGGTGCCCTTGACACGGAACGATAAATTGTATACGCTACCTGCTTTCACCTTCAGAGCCGGCAGTATAAGCCACTCGTCGGCATCTGTGTTCTCCGATTTTGCAGTAGTTGCACATGCGTCCTGATCGTTTGACCAGTTAGGCTCGTCCCAAGCCCATGTTACACCGTCGCCGTTGCCGTCGATTATTTCATAGAGCGCCATCTCCGAAGCATCGTCAAACGTACCGTAGAAAGGTGGCGTTATGGCGTTGCCGAAAGCCACATAGTTGCTCACAACCTCATCGCCCTTCACTCCGCCGTTGACGGGTGTGATGCCATAGCCGTATACGGCCTTGCCGGCATCGGAAGGAAGCATCTCTGTATAGGATGTGCCAGCGTAGCCTTCCTGCACAATCTTTCCTTCTGGGTATCTCACAATGTTATATTTGATGTCGCCCATATAACCTCCGTAGAGTCCTTCTGTAGGTGCGCTCCACGTGACGTTCACCTTGCCGTTCTTGTCAATGGTGGTTGTTACGTTCTGAGCCGGTTTCGGCTTGTCCATACCGACATACTTGCTGCCAAGAAGGCGTGGGCTCTGTCCTGCTTCATTGGCAAGAGTGATGATGAAGTTCACGTTGCCGTTGTCTTTCAGCGTCACGTTCTGACGTACCTTACTGCCTGCTGCGGCCTTACCCTCGGCAAGGGTGTCGGTGCCGTCGGTGATGGTATAGGTGATATCGCCGTTGAGTTCATCGCCGGCGAACGTCTTTGTAGGCACATCAAAACAAACATCGCCCGTGAGCGAGCCGTTCTTGAAGTCGAATGTAAGGTTCTCGGCAATGGCAGGTGCTCCGTCCTCGGCTGCAGGCTTCGGGATAGAGAGCATTGTTATCATGTTCTGACCCTCGAAATCGCCGACAAGCGACAGACTTGCGTCGGTGAGGTCTACAGTGTAGAGCGTCGACTTCTTGTCGGCCTCTACACAGGCCCAATAGAAGGTGTTGGTCTTTTGGTCTATCTCACCACTCTGGTAGTAGAAGCTACCATCGCTCAACTTCAGTTGCTTGCCCGTTGAGCCTATATAGGTCTCTGCTGCAGTATCGGTGTCTATCTTGTAGAGGTTGCCGTCGGTAGCTACACCATAAAGCACGCCCTGCTTGGTCACACCCATTGCCACATACGAGTGGCGCAAGTCGCCAATCTTGGTGCGCGTCATCTTCTCGTAGTCGACAATGCAAAGTTCGTCGCCGTTTCCTTCCGAATTGAGGAAGTCGCCATATACCGTCAAACCATCGGGAGCAATAGCCGTTTCGTTGGCTATGAACGATTTGTTGTCAATCGACTTTTCTGCAAGTTTCTCCCACGTGTCTGTGTTATACTTATAATAGTATATCATATCAACACCCCAGAAGTTCTGATACATGATGAAGTAGAGATTGTTGCCAATCCATGCTCCACTGCCCGTAGCACGGAAGAAGTCTTCAACATATAGCTGCTTAACCTTTACGGGATCTTTAGCCATAAATTCATACCATCCGTAAGCGTAATAGTCTTGGCTGACACTGGCCCACCTGTTGTCGAAGAGTACATTGCCCCAAAGCTTCCGGCCATCCTCGGATGCCACACGCATAATGGTGTTGCTAATGCTTGGGACAGATTGCTGTGTAGCTCTAATCTGAGCATTTGCACCACAGATTGCGAAATTCGCTAACAGTGCAACTGCCCCGATTCTTGATAAAGTGTACTTTTTTCTCATATTTTTTTAATTGGTTATAGTTTACAAAGAGTTTTAGAAAAGAAATTCTATGCAAAGATACATTATTAATATTTAGGAATAAAAGGTCTGGCAGCCTTTCTTGCAAAATGACACGCAAAATACCTACAACTTGTTAGTTGGTTTATGCTCAAATGAGCAAAATGTACACAAATAGGTATCGTATCGTGCAATGTGTTTGTTGAAGTTCTCGGTTCTTTAGTGTATACGTATCGGTTGTTTGTAGTGGGAACGTGCCACCGCTCGCGTCCGCCGTCCGAACGGATCGCGTCCGCCGTCCGATCAGATTGCGTTCGGTGTCCGATCGGATTGCGTTCGGAGTCCGATCAGATTGCGTTCGGTGAACGATGACAAAGCGACGGCAACTGCCGCGTTAACACTGAAATGATTGTTTGCGAACACACGCTGCAAACTATCTAAAAGAACGTGAAAAAGCAGAAAAACTCGCTGTTTTATTTGGCTGATACGCCGAAATAATCTATATTTGCGCTGTCTTAGTTACATAACGGCATTGACGTTATACAGACGACAGACAAACAATTTAAAAACGAAAGAATCTATTATCAACTAAAAAACCTTTTATACTATGAACGTAGAGAAAATCATGCATGATCTCGAGGCTAAGCACCCGGGAGAAGCCGAGTATTTGCAGGCAGTACGCGAAGTTCTTATCTCAATCGAGGACGTTTACAACCAGCACCCAGAGTTCGAGAAAGTTAAGCTTATCGAGCGCCTTGTAGAGCCGGAGCGCATCATCACTTTCCGTGTTCCTTGGACAGACGACAACGGTGAGGTACATGTAAACATCGGCTACCGCGTACAGTTCAACGGCGCCATTGGCCCGTACAAAGGCGGCTTGCGTTTCCACCCGTCAGTGAACCTCTCAATCCTGAAGTTCCTCGGTTTCGAGCAGACATTCAAGAACGCACTCACCACTTTGCCAATGGGCGGTGGCAAGGGCGGTTCAGACTTCTCTATCCGCGGTCGTTCAGACGCAGAAGTTATGCGTTTCTGCCAGGCATTCATGACAGAGCTCTATCGCCACATCGGTCCTGATGAGGACGTTCCGGCAGGCGACATCGGCGTAGGCGGCAGAGAGATTGGTTATCTCTTCGGCATGTATAAGAAGCTCACACACCAGTATCAGGGCGTGCTCACAGGCAAGGGCTTGGAGTTCGGCGGTTCGCGCATCCGTCCTGAGGCTACCGGTTACGGCGCACTCTACTTCGTACAGCAGATGCTCGCAACACGCGGTCTCGACATTAAGGACAAGACAATCGCTATCTCTGGCTTCGGCAACGTAGCTTGGGGCGCAGCCAAGAAGGCTACAGAGCTCGGTGGTAAGGTTATCACTATCTCTGGTCCTGACGGATACATCTACGACGAAGCAGGCATCGCAGGCGACAAGATCGACTACATGCTCGAGCTCCGCTCTTCAGGCAACGATGTCTGCCAGCCGTACGAGGACGAGTTCCCAGGCTCTAAGTTCGTTGCAGGCAAGAAACCTTGGGAGGTTAAGGCCGACATCTACCTCACATGTGCTACACAGAACGAGCTCAACGGCGCCGACGCCGACATGATTCTCGCTCAGAAGCCGTTGTGCGTTGCCGAGGTTTCAAACATGGGCTGCACAGCTGAGGCTGTAGACAAGTTTGTTGCTGCTGAGCAGCTCTTCGCTCCTGGCAAGGCTGTCAACGCAGGTGGCGTAGCTACATCTGGTCTCGAGATGACTCAGAACTCTATACGTCTGAGCTGGAGCGAGAAGGAAGTAGACGAGAAGCTCCACTACATCATGCACTCTATCCACGAGCAGTGCGTGAAGTACGGCAAGCGTGCTGACGGCTACATCGACTATGTACGCGGCGCTAACATCGCTGGCTTCATGAAGGTAGCCAACGCTATGATGGCTCAGGGCATCGTATAATGATCCCGACCGCCGCAAAAAACAATATGAATACGTGAAAATAAGAAATACGACATTAGTAATTCTTGCAACAATAAGCCTTGCCTATGTCTGCGCACAAACGCAGACAGGCAAGGCCTCGTTCTATTCTAAACGTGCCACAGGCTCTCGCACAAGCAGCGGAGAGCGCCTGCACCACGACAGTCTGACGTGCGCTCACCGCACCTATCCCTTCGGCACGCTGCTGCGCGTAACCAACGAGCGCAACGGCAAGCAGGTTATCGTGCGCGTCACCGACCGCGGTCCGCACGGACGCGGACGCATCATCGACCTCTCTTATCGCGCCGCCGACGAACTCGGCATTATTGCGCAAGGCGTAGCAGTAGTAAAGGTGGAACGTCTGCGTAACACGAAAGTGCCGTTCAAGTCCGAAGACGCCCTGCCCGAAATCGACTTCGAAGTCACCGAATACACACTACCCGAAGACGGCATATTCCATTTCAACAACAATGATCAGCAGGTGCATGTAAAGAAGCTGCATACGCCTGACAAGAAGAAACAGTCTGCTGATAAGAAGAAGTCGGTTGCAGACAAGAAGAAACAGTCTGTGGGCAAGAAGAAACAGACTACTCATAAGAAGCGTTCTAAGGGCAGGAAGTAGGGTGGAGCTTTTGCCATTCTTCAAGCAAAAGCCCGGCTATGTAGCCATCGCTACGGCAGTGCATGTCAGCAATGCCCTCGCTGACCATTCTATATACATACGAGTCGTAGAAGAACTCCAAGGAGTTTTCTAAAGAAATTCCGCTCTGCTCGCTGAATAGTTTCACGATGCGGGCATATTTCATTTGAAGTATAGTCTTGTTTGCTTCCATTCTCTCGTTTCTTGTTTTTATTTTATCTCTTCTGCCTCAATGAAGTGCAGACTTTTACTGATTACCTTCTGACTGGTGATGCATATCTGATGGTTGGGATGTATGAATGCCAGGCGTTCCAATGCTTCCGTCTTGCTGATGTTGCCAGAGAAGTAAAGATCTATCGTGTTGAACACTTTGTCGTCTGCGATGCCGCCTGAAACAATATCGTAAAGCTCTGTTGGCTTTCCGGCACGACACGCTGCAACAAAATCAAGCCATTCTTCGTTATAGGCTTCAAACTTTTTGACGTTATACTCACTTAAATCATCATTCAGTATGTAATGATTCAAGAAAGCCTTGTCACCGCGGAACAGAAAGCGTTGCGAATACTTCCGCGCTTGTTCTTCAAGCGCAGTAAGATAGAAACCTTTTCCAAAATCAAGCAAGTCGCGCGAGTGGTATACATCGGGAGTATCAATGATACAATTAGATGCGTGGTATAGTTTCATGCTAAAGTTCCTCTTTTTTTCAGTAGTTCAATCAAGTCGTTCATAATATAGTCTTTGCCGAACGTGTGGAGTACGTCGTAGCAAGGCAGAATATATCCGTCCAAGATTCCAGACGAACGAAGCATTTTGTAAACTTTGCTTGCGCTCATGTTAAGACGCTCGGAGAGATTGCCTACGCAATAAGTTATGAAATCCAGCTGATACTCTTGCATAAATTAAAATCTGTGTAGTATTATATTCGCAAATATACTTCTTTTTGGCTAATCAGCCAACTTTTATTGCCGTTTTCTTATAATTCGTATGCTTTGTATTGCTATTTTTTCTAACTTTGTAATGCAAAGTATATTAACGTGTTAAAAACAAACTAATCATGTTGAAGCAAATCATAACAGCAATATTCTTCTCCGTGTTCTGTCTCTGTGCGCAGGCAAAGACAGTGTCAACAGCCAACTGGCAAGTCATTCCGCTACCGAAGCAGGTGACTGCTGTCGACGCACAGTCGTTTGTGCTCAGCAAGAAGACAAGCATATTCTACACCGACGGCGACGCTAAGCAGAAACGCAACGCTGAGTTCCTCGCTTCTTACATTAAGGAACTCACTGGCATCGACGTTGCGCTCACAACACGCAAGACCGACAACCAGATTCGCCTTGCCGTTGCAGATGTGGATGGCGGCAGCGAGGCTTATCGCCTCAATGTGTCGAAGAAGGCGGTCACCATCGACGGCGCAACCCATGCCGGTGTGTTCTACGGAATGCAGACCGTGATGAAGTCGCTGCCTATCGTGAAGGGTGAGAAGCAGGTGCTCTTGCCGGCTGTGGAGATAGCCGATGCGCCGCGCTTCGCCTACCGCGCGTTCATGATCGACTGCGGCAGACACTTCTTCAGCGTCGACTATCTGAAGAAACTCATCGACATCTTCGCGATGCACAACATCAACTACTTTCATTGGCACCTCACCGAGGACCAGGGATGGCGCATCGAGATAAAGAAATATCCGCTGCTTACCGAGATTGGCTCGAAGCGTACGGGCACAATCACGGCTCCGCAGTCGGGCGAGTACGACAGCGTGCCGGTTTCGGGCTACTATACGCAGGAGGAGGCTCGCGAGATAGTGCGCTACGCTGCCGAACGCTACATAACTGTTATCCCCGAGATTGATATGCCTGGCCACATGCAGGCTGCTTTGGCTTCGTACAACGACCTCGGCTGTACGGGCGGTCCGTACGAGGTGTGTCGCCACTTCGGAGTAATCAAGGAAGTGATGTGCGCAGGCAAGCCGCAGACGCTGCAGTTCGCCAAGGATGTCATCAACGAGATTATGGACATCTTCCCTTCGCCCTACATCCATATCGGCGGCGACGAGTGTCCGAAGGAGCGTTGGAAGGAGTGTGAGCGCTGTCAGGCGAAGATAGCCGAACTCGGACTGAAGGATATAGAGGGACACTCGAAGGAGGAGCAGCTGCAGACCTGGTTCATGGACGAAGTGGCTAAGCAAATTCGCGCTCGCGGCAGAAAGATGATAGGTTGGGACGAGATACTCGAAGGCACGCCTTCGAAGGATGTGACGGTGATAGGCTGGACAAGTCCGAAAGCCACCGTGCGCGCGGCGAAAGCCGGTCACCCTACGGTGATAGCGCCCATACAGCACTTCTACTTCAGCAACGTAGGTCTGAACAAGATAACTGGCATCCCGAGCATAGAACGTGTGTACAACCTCGAACCGTATCAGGACGGACTCACGCCTGCCGAACAGCAGAACGTAATCGGCGCCGAGGGCTGCATCTGGACCGAATGGGTGAAGGACGCGAAGAAGATGGAGTGGGAACTGCTGCCGCGTCTGGCTGCGCTTTGCGAGGTGCAGTGGACGCAGAAGGAACAGCGCAATCTCGACTCGTTCCTGCAGCGTATGCTCCACATCCACGACATCTACCGACTCAAGAACCTCAACTATAAGGAGGACATTGAGGCGGCTGTGAAAAAATAGACAGCTATGCCGACGTTTTTTAAAGATAATTGACTATTTACAAACTGTAACAGAAGGCTTCTGCCTTCACCATAAACAATAGAGTTATGAAGAAATGTTTGATAATGCTTTTAGGTGGAGCGATAACGGTGAGCAGTTGCTCCACTGGCGCAGGCACGGGTGCCTACGCAGGCGGCTCAATGGGCTCGGTGCTCGGCTCCGCAATCGGCGGAATCGTAGGCGGACCGCGCGGACACGATATAGGTACAGTTGTAGGTATGGCTACGGGTGCAGCAGCCGGTGCGGCTGTGGGCGACGCTGCCGAGAAGAAGCAGCGCCAGAGCGTGGGCGTGCCGACAGAAGAACAGCAGCAGCGCAGACCGTCTGAGCGCGAGATGCGTGCGCGCCGCAACCAGCGCATTCAGCGTGAGAAGGCTATGCAGCGTCAGCGTCAGCAGATGCAGCAAAACGATGCCGAATACGATGATGATGTGTACTTCGACGCGAAGAAGCCAAGAGATATTGACGCGAAGAAACTCAAAACTTCCGATGCTGAGGAGCCAGGAAAGCCAGAAAGACCTATGCCGTTCTACAATAACGAGGGCTTCCCGGAGGGTCAGCACTTCAAGTTGGAGCGCATACCGAGAAAACAAATCGACAACAATGTGCAGGAGGAACAGCCGCAGGAGAGCCGTCTTGACACTGATATCGTTGTCGATGAAACCAATTCAAGTGACGACAGCTTCGACTTTGAAAAGGGAGAATAATAAGAAGACTTGTAATAAAAGTAGCGGAGGCCGGAAACCTCCGCTACTTTTTTTATTTCAGTACGAATACTTTCGTCTCGTGCGCAGCCACCGTGCCCTTCCATTTGTTTGCACGCTGCGCAATGTTGCGGTGTTGCCAAACGTCGCGCACGGTGTACTTGCCGTTGAGTCCGACGGTGGCGAAGTTGAGGCTCACACGCTGTGCTGCGTCCGACGGATTGAGGATAGCCACGGCGTGCGAACCGTCAGCCAGCGGTTTCACGTACACCTGCTGCGTCGGCTCGTTCACGATGCGCTCCGCAGCCTTGCCCAGAGCGTCCTGATTGATGGCGATAATCTCCTTGTTGAGCAGTATGCGGCGGTCGTCGTCGGTCACTTTGCGCAGGTCGTTGGTCATGGCGAGCACCGACGAGAGCATACACCACATGCTCATCTGCGTCTGATATTCGGTCTGAGTGCAGCCCACGCCGCCGAGATCGCTCGACGGACCGCCCGTTCCGCGCAGACCAACCACGAGCATGTCCATGTCGGGCCATTGTCCTGGGCGGGCATGCTTGGCGAGTGGTGCCGTAATGTTGACGATGTCGAGAATGCCCATGCCGCCTTCCTTCACGATGTCCTTCCACATGTCGCGCACGTCGTAAGAAGTGCGCCAGAGCTGTCCGCCCACTTCCTCGCACCACTCCTCGCCTTGGCGCTGTCCCCATTCGCAGATGCCGAGCACGATGTCGCGGCCAGAGTTCTGCAGCGCGTTAGCCATTGTGCGGTAGCGCTGTCTTGCCGTGGCGCTGTCCTCAGGCGCGTTGCAGTAGTCGTACTTCAGATAGTCGATGCCCCACGAAGCGAAGGTGCGTGCGTCCTGCTCCTCGAAACCGAGGCTCGCTGTCCATCCGCCGCAGGTGAGTTGCGCCGCATCCGAGTAGATACCGAGCTTCAGACCCTTAGAGTGGACATAGTCGGCGAGCGCCTTTATGCCCGACGGAAACTTCTCAGGGTCGGGTATGATGTTGTTCTGTCGGTCGCGACCGCCCTGCCAGAGGTCGTCGATGAAGATATATTCGTAGCCGGCGTCGCGGAATCCGCCTTCGACCATAGCGTCCGCTGTCTCGCGGATGAGCTGCTCGTTGATGTTGCCCTGGAAGAGATTCCATGTCATCCAGCCCATAGGCGGTTTCGGCGCAAGTTGCTTGCGTGGAGTGGGGACGTTCTCAGCCGAAGCAAAGAGCGACGAGAGGCAGAGAGCTGCCGAGAGAATAAAAGATTTGTTCATAATGATTTGTTTGTTATAGATGTTGTGATGTTGAGATGTTGAGGTGGTGAGATATGATGGTGAGGTGTTGAGATGTGATGTTGAGGTGTTGAGATATGCATTGCTAATGTCAACACAACACCATCTCACCATCTCACCACCTTTATTGTGCAAAGTTAGCAATAATTTCCGTTCGTTCTGTATAATGTCCCCGATTTTCTTTGCTCATTGAAACGTAAAGGTTAATTTTGCACGTAGCGGAGGTCTCCGGCCTCCGCAGCACCAAGTGTATAGCGTGAAGAGTTGTATTCTAAACACGACAACTCGCTATAAAGTAATTTGTGTTATTGATTGCTGCGGAGGCCGGAGACCTCCGCTACGGAAATAGCTATGGAAAAGAAATATAGATTTGAAGTCTGCGCCAACGGCGTAGAGAGTTGTTTGGCAGCGCAGGAAGGCGGCGCCGACCGTGTAGAACTTTGCGCCGGCATACCCGAGGGCGGCACCACGCCGTCGTACGGCGAGATTAAGGTTGCGCGCCGTGTGCTCAGCACGACACGCCTCCACGTGATAATACGTCCGCGCGGCGGCGACTTCCTCTATACGCCGCTCGAAGTGGAGCTCATGGTGGAGGATATACGCGTGTGCCGGGAGTTGGGCGTCGATGGTGTGGTGATAGGCTGTCTGTGTGCCGATGGATCGCTCGACATGGATGCCAACCGTCGCTTGGTTGAGGCTGCCCAGGGCATGTCCGTCACGTTCCACCGCGCCTTTGACCGCTGCAACGATCCGCGCCGCGCACTCGAACAGCTCATCGAGCTCGGCGTCGACCGCGTCCTGACATCGGGTCAGCAGCCCACGGCGCTCGAAGGTGCACCGTTGCTCGCCCAGCTGCACAAGCTTGCTGCCGACCGCATCATTATTCTCGCTGGCTGCGGCGTGAATGAGCAGAACATAAAGCAGATACAGACTGAGACTGGTGTCTGCGAGTTCCACTTCTCGGCGCGCGTTCCCATAAAGAGCCGCATGCAGTACATCAATCCCGACGTGTACATGGGTGCGAAGGATGCCGACGAAGGCACGCTGATGTACACTTCGGCTGAGCGCGTACGTAATACCATCGCGCAGTTGCAGTAGAAAAAGTCTGGTATCTATCGCATACAACACTTTAAGAAACTTTCATGTGCCTTCAAGGGGGTGCACTTGTCTCAAGTGCATCAACCGAGCAAGAGGTGCACCAACCGAGCAAGAATTACACCGTTTACTTGGTTGTGCAGCAGAGACTGCTGCACCCCCTGAGAAAAGTGCATCAACCGAGCGAGATTTGCTGTCTCCTACAGATTTCACTTTAAACGGATTTAGGGTATATAATGAAAAACGGATTAAGCGGATTAATCAGACTCCTTCATTGTATAAGGAATCCGTTTAATCCGCTTAATCCGTTGTTGAATTATTCCGAGCAGTACAATCCGCTGTTAAATCATTCCAAGCAGACAGTCTGCTTAATCAGTTGCCGCTTTATCCCAGCACCTCGATAGCCTTGCGCATGCGCTTCAGCGTCTCCTCCTTGCCGAGGAACGCCGAGATGTCGAACATGCCCGGGCCCTTGCCGATGCCTACGAGCGTGAGTCGGAAGGCGTTCATAACGTCGCCGAGCTTGTAGCCCTTCTCCTCAATCCACTTCATCACTACCGGCTCCTGACCCTCTACCGAGAAGTCGTCGATGCCCTCGAGCACCTCAGCCAGTTCGCCCATCACCTTAGCCGAATCAGCCTTCCAGCGCTTCTTCACGGTCTTCTCGTCGTACTCCGTCGGAGCGATGAAGAAGAACGAGCAAAGCGGCCACAACTCCTTAACGAAGTTCACGCGGTCCTTCATCATAGCCACCACCTTAGTGATGCGCTCCATCGACTCGTCTACGCCGTTGTTAGCCACGATAGGCGCGAAGAGATTAGCCACCTCCTCGTTCGACTTCTTCAGCATGTACTCGTGGTTAAACCAGATGCCCTTCTGATAGTCGAAGCGTGCGCCAGCCTTAGAGCACTTGTGGATGTCGAACGCCTGCACAAGCTCGTCAAGAGTGAAGAGCTCCTGCTCTGTGCCAGGATTCCAGCCGAGCAGTGCAAGGAAGTTGACGACTGCCTCGGGGAAGTATCCGCTCTCGCGGTAGCCTGAAGAAACGTCGCCCGTCTTCGGGTCGTGCCATTCGAGCGGGAACACAGGGAAGCCCAGTCGGTCGCCGTCGCGCTTTGAGAGCTTGCCCTTGCCTTCCGGCTTCAGCAGCAGCGGCAGGTGAGCGAATTTAGGCATAGTGTCTTCCCAACCGAACGCGCGGTAGAGCAGAACGTGAAGCGGTGCGCTCGGCAGCCACTCCTCGCCGCGAATCACGTGCGTAATCTCCATGAGGTGGTCGTCCACGATGTTAGCCAAGTGGTATGTAGGCAGCTCGTCGGCGCTCTTGTAGAGCACCTTGTCGTCGAGAATGTCGCTCTTGATAACCACGTGACCGCGTATCATGTCGTCGATGTGCACCTCGATGCCCGGCTCTACCTTGAAGCGAACCACGTACTGCTCGCCGTCAGCGATGCGGCGCTCCACTTCCTCCTTCGGCAGAGTGAGCGAATTGGTCATCTCGCCGCGTGTGTGCGCGTCGTACTGGAAGTTCTGAATCTCGGCACGCTTAGCCTCAAGCTGTTCCGGCGTGTCGAAAGCGATGTAAGCCTTGTCGGCAGCCAGCAGCTGCTCTACATATTTCTTATATATGCTGCGGCGCTCGCTCTGTCGGTACGGACCATGTTCGCCGCCGAAGCTCACGCCCTCGTCGAACTTGATGCCGAGCCAGCGGAATGACTCGATGATATACTCCTCAGCGCCCGGTACGAAACGGTTGGAGTCGGTGTCCTCGATGCGGAATACGAGGTCGCCGCCGTGCTGGCGAGCGAAGAGATAGTTGTACAATGCTGTGCGCACGCCACCGATGTGCAGCGCTCCTGTTGGACTTGGTGCGAAACGCACCCTCACTTTTCTATCTGACATATTTTGTTTTGTTGTTTTGTTTTCAGTGCAAAGGTAGTGCAATTATTTCGTATTTTGTGATTTTTTTTGTAATATTGCAGTCGAAACCCCCAAACACGGCGGACTAACCCCCGTAGAACCTCTAAACAAACTGATTTATATGGACCGATTGAACCAACCAAAGCGAATTTTCTGGCGCAACATGCTCTCGCGAACGCTCCTTGTACTGGTCACCGTGACGCTCATCGTGTGGGCTCTGCCGCACAACGAACGCCAACGCTACAAGTACGACGTGGGCAAACCGTGGATGTACGGCTCGTTCATAGCCAAGTTCGACTTCCCCGTATACAAGACCGACGCCACCATAAAGGCGCAGGAAGACTCGCTGCTCGAGACCTACCAGCCCTACTACAACTACGACAAGCAGGTGGAGACGAAGATGGTGAGCCGATTCCTCGCCGACTATCGCAACGGCATACCCGGACTCTCGTCGCTCTACGTGAAGCTCATCGCCGACCGCCTGCACAAGCTCTATCAGCAGGGCATCATGGGCACGCCCGAATACAACGAGATATACCGCGACTCTACCACTGAGGTGCGCGTCGTACTCGGCAACAAGGCGCAGAGCATACGCCTCTCCGAGTTCTACTCTACGCTCTCGGCGTACGAGCAGCTCTTCGCCGACGACATCATCGCGCAGCAGCGACCGCTACTGCAGCGCTGCAACCTCAACAACTATATTGAGCCTAACCTCATATACGACAAGAGCCGCTCCGAGACCGAGCGCAACGACCTCCTCTCGTCGATACCGCCCGCAAGCGGAATGGTGATGAGCGGACAGAAAGTGATAGACCGCGGCGACATCGTCGACGAATATACCTACCGCGTGCTCGACTCCTTCGAGCGCGAGATGGAACGGCGCAGCGCCACCGACAGCGAAATGATGGTGATGCTCATCGGACAGATAGTGTTCGTGGCGCTCCTCGTCACGCTCTTCACCATCTACCTCGGACTCTTCCGACACGACTACTTCGCCAAACCGCGCTCCATCGCCATGCTCTACACGCTCATCACGCTCTTCCCTGTGCTCGTGTCGCTCATGGTGAGCCACAACTTCCTCAGCGTCTACATACTGCCGCTGGCTATGGCGCCGATGTTCGTGCGCGTCTTCATGGACTCGCGCACGGCGTTCGTCTGCCACGTCACGATGGTGCTCATCTGTACCGCCGCCGTGCGCTACCAGTACGAGTTCATCATCATACAGCTCGTAGCCGGACTCGTAGCCATCTACTCGCTGCGCGAACTCACACGCCGCGCCCAGGTGTTCCGCACGGCGCTCTTCGTCACACTCGCCAGCGCTCTCGTCTACGTAGCCATGCAGATGATGCAGAGCAACGACCTCTCGCTCGTCGACACCGATATGTACTATCACCTCGTTGTCAACGGCATCTTCCTGCTGCTCTGCTATCCGCTCATGTACGTCGTCGAGAAGATGTTCGGATTCGTGTCGAGCGTTACGCTCTTCGAGCTGTCTAACACCAATCGCGGACTGCTTCGCGACCTCTCGGAGGTGGCTCCCGGCACGTTCCAGCACTCTATCACCGTCGGAAACCTCGCAGCCGAGATAGCCAACAAGATAGGCGCCAACTCGCTGCTTGTGCGTACCGGCGCACTCTATCACGACATCGGAAAGATGGAAGACCCAGTCTTCTTCACCGAGAATCAGGCAGGTGTCAATCCGCACGACAACATGTCGTACATCGAGAGCGCACGCATCGTGATGCGCCACGTCACCGAAGGCGTGCGCATGGCGGAGAAAGCTAATCTTCCGGCGTTCATACGCGACTTTATCCTCACCCACCACGGACGCGGCGTGACGAAGTATTTCTACATAAAGTACAAGAACGAGCATCCCGACATCAACGTCGACGTCACGCAGTTCCAGTACCCCGGACCTAACCCGTTCACACGCGAACAAGCCATTCTTATGATTGCCGATGGCGTGGAGGCAGCGTCGCGTTCTCTCTCCGAGTACACCGAGGAAAGCATTTCCGAACTCGTCAACCGCATCATCGACGGCGACGTAGCCGAAGGTTTCTTCAAGGAGTGTCCTATCACCTTCCGCGACCTCGCCCTCGCCAAGCTCGTACTCATCGAACGCCTCAAGTCGATATATCACACCCGCATATCATATCCCGAAGCGAAGAAGTAATTAAGGAGGCTACGGCATTTTTGCCGTAGCCTTTAATTTTGAAATACGGACCATTATAAATACTTGCAATGCCTACGGATAGTCCGAATTCTCGTGCTATGAGTTTTGCCATACATCCTAAATATTTTTATTGAAACCTGCTGTAATTCAATAAAAAGCAGTAACTTTGCAACATTCTAAAAACCAATCTACAAATGAAAAAATTTACTTTGTTCTTTATCGCGCTTGTCGCTTGCTTCTTCGCAGGCGTAGAGTGCATTAGTGCAGCTACCGCAGGCGGCCTTAAGAAGGCTTCTCCGAAACTGCCTGAGTTTGTAACGTCGGGAGACGGCGGCACTTACTATTACGTTAAGTTCTTGCGTAACGAGAAGGTGATGTCTGTCAGCTCAGACAATTGTATCCGTCTCTACGCAGGCAGCGGCGAAAGCTCACAGCAGTGGCGCCTCGTCGGTTCGCAGAATAACTTCCAGTTCCAGAACAAGGACGGACAGTACATAGTGGTTAGCTCGCAGAGCCTTGGCGCTACCTCTACTGGTGCTGCTAACCCTAACCCGTTGCGTCCGAGCACATCAGAGCAGCCTGGCGGCTTCAAGCTTCAGGTGGCTCCGAACACAGACAACGGCACAGGATGGGAGATTGTAGCCAACTCTAAGTCGGGCAACAACGTCGTTAACCTTTGGGGCGACCCGGGCGACGGCAACTCGATCGGCTTCTGGAAGACCAACGACCAGAACAACGTTGTGGTTTTCGTGAAGCCAGACTCTGACCTCGGCGCTGCCGACTACAAGACTGTAGGCTCGATGACATTCAAGCCCGAGAACAAGCTCACACTCTGGTACACAGAGCCGGCTACAACCGCACAGCTTTACAGCGGCGGTCAGGGCTATTCTAACTGGATGGAGTACGCATTGCCTATCGGCGACGGACAGTTCGGCGCTTGTCTCTTCGGTGGTGTCTACAAAGACGAGATTCAGTTCAACGAGAAGACGCTCTGGAGCGGCACACCCGCACGCTCTTCGCAGGGCGGCAAGGGCTACGGCAAGTACGAGAACTTCGGTTCTATCTACGCTAAGGACCTCAGCGGCGAATTCGGCCTCACAACCGACAAGGCAGTTTCAGACTATGTACGTTTGCTCGACCTCACAACCGCAACCGGCAAGACCATGTTCAAGTCGGCAGCAGGCGTTGAGTACACACGCGAGTATATCGCATCTAACCCAGCACGCGTCGTTGTGGCTCACTACACAGCAAGCAAGGGTGGCAAGCTCAGCTTCCGCTTCACAATGGCTCCAGGCTCTATCACAGCCGACCCGACATACGCTGACGGCGAAGGCACATTCAGCGGCAAGCTCGAGACCATCAGCTACAACGCCCGCATGAAGGTGATACCGACTGGCGGCACAATGACAACAGACGAAGAAGGCATCGAGGTGATCGGCGCTGACGAAATCATGGTTGTGCTCGGTGGCGGCACCGACTTCGACGCTTACGAGAGCACATATACCAAGAACACATCGGCTTTGGCTCAGACTATCGCCGACCGCGTTGCAGCAGCTGCCGAGAAGTCGTGGGCTGATCTCTACGCAGAGCACGTAGCCGACTACCAGAGCTTCTTCGGACGTTGCGACTTCGACCTCGCAGGCACAAAGAACGATATGACAACCAACCGTCTCATCGACTCATACAACGGTGGTCGTGGCGCTGACGCACTCATGCTCGAGCAGCTCTACTTCGCATACGGTCGCTATCTCGAGATTTCTTCATCACGCGGTGTCGACTCTCCGTCTAACCTCCAGGGCATCTGGAACAACATCAACGGTGTAGCATGGAATTCTGATATCCACTCTAACATCAACGTTCAGATGAACTACTGGCCGGCTGAGCCTACAAACCTCAGCGAGATGCACATGCCGTTCCTCAACTATATTTGGGCTATGGCAGAGAAGCAACCGCAGTGGAAGCAGTGGGCAAAGCTGCAGGGTCAGGACCGCGGTTGGACTTGCTTCACCGAGAACAATATCTTCGGCGGCGTAAGCGCATTCAAGAACAACTACGTTATCGCTAACGCTTGGTACGCTACACACCTCTGGCAGCACTACCGCTACACACTCGACCGCGAGTACTTGAAGCGCGTGTTCCCGGCAATGCTCTCAGCATCGCAGTTCTGGATGGACCGCCTCAAGCTGGCTTCAGACGGCACATACGAGTGCCCGAACGAGTGGTCTCCTGAGCACGGACCAGAGTCGGAGAACGGCGTTGCTCACGCACAGCAGCTCGTATACGACCTCTTCAGCAACACTCTCGCTGCCATCGACGTGCTCGGTGACGACGCAGAAGTATCGGCTACAGACCTCGGCATACTCAGAGACCGCTTCGCTAAGCTCGACAAGGGTCTTGCTACAGAGAACTATACCGGCTACTTCGGCACAGCTATTCCTACTGGTTCTAAGATTCTGCGCGAGTGGAAGTACAGCACATATACAAGAGGTGAGAACGGCCACCGCCACATGTCGCACCTTATGTGCCTCTATCCGTTCTCTCAGATTGAGCCGGGCACAGAGCTGTTCGACGCAGCTGTCAACTCTATGAAGCTCCGTGGCGACGGTGCTACCGGCTGGTCAATGGGTTGGAAGATGAACCTTTGGGCACGTGCCCTCGACGGCGACCATGCTCGCAAGATTCTGAACAACGCACTGGCTCACAGCAATGGTGGCGCAGGCGTATTCTACAACCTCTTCGACTCGCACGCTCCGTTCCAGATCGACGGCAACTTCGGTGCTTGCGCCGGTATCGCCGAGATGATTATGCAGAGCAACTCGGGTCTTATCCGCATCTTGCCGGCTCTTCCGTCGGCTTGGACAGAGGGACACATGCACGGCATGAAGGCTGTAGGCGACGTTACGGTTAGCATCGACTGGAAGAACGGCGAGGCTACACGCGTTGAGCTCACAAACAACCAGGGTCAGACAATGCGCGTTCACTACAAGAACCTCGCTAAGGCTAAGGTTTACGTAGACAACGTGCTCACAGAAGTGGCTGTTAAGGACAACGTAGCTACACTCACCGGAGCTAACGGTTCGGTAGTAGTGCTCGACTTCGACGGCTCGTTCACTCCGACCGGCATCGACGCCGTGAAGACCGAGGCTGCTCACGACGGCTATATATATAATGTAAGCGGTCAGCGCGTCAACGACTCATACAAGGGTCTTATCATCAAGAATGGCAAGAAGATGCTGAAGAAGTAATATTTTCTATGTTTTACTTGCTTCGTTTATTATTTTTGGATATTTTTGCAGTCCGAACTTGAAGATTATATTCAAAGTAAACGAAATATATAAACAACAACCGAAGAAGATGAAAGAGATAGCTGGCGTAAATTCAGATACGTTCACGATTCTTATTGTAGACGACATCGCCTTGAACCTGCTTTTGCTCGACAAGATGCTTAAGCCGTTCGATTTCCAGATTGTAAAGGCAGCCAACGGCCGTGAGGCGTTGGAAACCATACAGTCGCGCATAGGCACGCCGGACAGCATCGACCTCGCTATAGTAGACCTCATGATGCCCGACATCGACGGCTTCAAGGTGATAGAGCACGTGCGCAACGGCTGCGACAACGCAGAGTTCCGCATTCCGGCGCAGAGCAAGAGCGACCTTCCGATACTGATTCTCTCGGGCATGAACTTCGGCGAGGACATAGAACGCGGACTTGCGTTAGGCGCCAACCAGTTCATCACGAAGCCTATCGTGATGACACAGCTCTACAGCATCATCGTAGAGGAGCTTACGAAGAAGGTAGAAGCAATGAAGTAGCTTGACGTGAAGTTAAAGTAGCAACTTGATTTATCTATTATATATACGAAGCGGGGGACAATTTGCGTAAGCGAATTGTCCCCCATACTTTTGTAGAAGAATTTATTTGCGCAGAGCCATGTCGCCACCAAGGCGTGAGGCTCTGCTTTTTTTATTATTGGCTATGTAACTTAAGCTTTCTGTTGAGTCGGTTTAGAACGTGATGTTCACACCGGCTGCAAACGCGCTGTTGTTACGCGTGTAATCAGAGTTGTAAGTGTTAGACACGCCGGGTGCGAGAGTCACGGTCTCCGAAGTCTTCACGTGGTTGTAGAATGTGTGGAAGTAAGCCACGGAGAAGTCGAGCTTCTTTGTGATGTGGTAAACGCCGCCCAAGCCAACAGAGTTGGAGCCTACAACGAACGACTTGTCGTCCATGTACTCGTCTGTAAGACCGTAGTTGGTGTTCTGCCAACCGGTGCTGACCGTAATCTTCTTTGTCACGTCGTACTCAACGCCGGCGTTGAACTCGAGTGTGCCGCGCTTCTTGAGAAGCTTGTTGCGGTTGTTGTAAGAAGTGGCGTTATAGTCGTCGAACCAGTGGAAGCCCACGTTGATGCGCAGCTCGTCGATGGGGCTGTAGCCCACGCCCACGGTGAGCAGCGACGGTATGTCGCCAGCAATCTTCTTGCCGTCGGCGTACTCGCCGATAGCCTTGTCGATCTTCGAGTCGAACTGCTGCTTCAGAGCTGCTGTTGTAGCCACAACGGTCGGGTCAGCTAGCACCGCAGTAGAAGTCTGTTCAGCCTTGATGACAGCCTGCTCCTGCGGCAGACCAGCCTGCATGAACTTGGCGGTGAGAACCTTGTTCATCTGGTTCTTCAGATTGTCGTCGAGGTTACCGATAGACGGCAACTGGTTGACCGACTTGTTCTTCAGACGCATACGAGTCTTGAACTCGTACTTAGCCGAGAAGTTCCAGCGTCCGGTCTTATAGTCGACAGCCAACATTGGTGTGAAACCGATGCCGCTCTGGTCGCAGCTCAGCTCGATGTTAGCCGAGTTCTCCTTCGACGGGTCGAGCACCTGGTAGAGCGGCATATTGCCCACCTTGATGTCCTCAACATATCCGTAGTAGTTGCAGGTAGCGTAGATGCCGCGCAAGCCGGCGTAAACGCTGAAGTTGTCTGAAACCTTGTAAGCTGCACCAGCCGAAAGACCGAAGTAGTACTGACGGCCATGCATGTAGCTGTTGAAGCTGTACGAGCCCTTCTTGCCGAAAGCCTTGTCAGAGGTGAACATCTCTGCGCCGAGTTTGGTGTCGATAGCGCGAGCCAGTCCGATTGCGCCCATAGCAGTCTCGCTCACAATCTTCTCGAACGAGCCGAGTCCGTTGTCGAACGTACACTTACCGCCGCCGCCAGTCAGTGCGAAGTTGCCCTGCAGCGACCATCTGCCCTTGTTATAAGCATACTGGAAAGAAGGAATAACCGGCGCGACAGCCTTTCCCTTGAAGTCGCGTGGAGTAGTAGGATTGTTCACGTTGTTTGTGAACAGCTTGTAGTCGTTATTGATTGTACGTGTCTGCCAAGCCGCCTGCCAGTTGATAGCGAGGTGGCTTCCTTCGCCCATAAATACAACACCTGCCGGGTTATAATACACACCATCAATACCAATAGAAGCCTCGCGGCTCATCATACGATTGAATGCGACGTGCTGGTTGGTGTTAGTGAGAAGACCGCCCGCAAAAGTCGCGCTGCTTGAGGCAATCGCTGCTGTCAAGCATACTGTTTTAAACTTGTTTATCATAATTACCTTGAATAATTGGTTGCAAAGTTAGCTGAATTGTTCTAAACTTCGGCTATATCATGGTTTATTTTAATAACTATTAACGCTTAGAGGCTCAACTTTGCGTGTGTGTATGTTATGCTTTTGTCACCGTTCGCGTCCGCCGTCCGATCAGATTGCGTCCGCCGTCCGATCAGATTGCGTTCGGTGTCCGATCAGATTGCGTTCGGTGTCCGATCAGATTGCGTTCGGTGCACGATCAGATTGCGTTCGGTGCACGATGAAAAGAGTAGGGAGTTAGCCTCATAGTAGCGGAGGTCTCCGGCCTCCGCAGCACCAAGTCAGATAGTATCTCCCTGCCCCAAGTCAGATAGTATCTATCTACCCCAAGTCAGATAGTATTCCGGAATAAACCGCTTGATGCTGCGGAGGCCGGAGACCTCCGCTACTATGTGTTGCTACAGAGGCCGGAGACCTCCGCTACGAGATGTCCAAAACGATAAAAAACGTTTAAATGCGTGCGGCTATAGCCTCAGTCTTGAAAAAAAAGAGTAACTTTGCAGCATAGTACTATTTTATACGTATATATTCATTAACAGCAAATTAAGATCAAGACCAATTCCTTGCGACGCGTGGATGCGCCGTCGGGAGTGTCACCCCTTTTGTTTAAACAGAAAGAAATATGCACAAAGCAGGATTTGTAAACATAGTGGGCAATCCTAATGTGGGCAAGTCGACGCTGATGAACCAGCTTGTCGGCGAGCGCATCAGCATTGCCACGTTCAAGGCGCAGACCACGCGCCACCGCATCATGGGCATCGTCAACGAGGAAGACGCGCAGATCGTATTCTCTGACACGCCCGGCGTACTCAAACCAAACTATAAGCTCCAGGAGTCGATGCTCGCATTCTCGGAGTCGGCGTTGCAGGATGCCGACGTGCTGCTCTACGTCACCGACGTCGTGGAGAACCCCGAGAAGAACCAGGACTTCCTTGACAAGGTGAAGCGCATGACAATACCCGTGCTGCTGCTCATCAACAAGATTGACCAGAGCGACCAGAAGACGCTCGGTGACACCGTGGAGCGCTGGCACTCGCTGCTGCCCAACGCCGAGATTCTCCCCATCTCGGCTAAGAACAAGTTCGGCGTCGACATGCTCATGCGCCGCATCAAGGAGCTGCTGCCCGACTCGCCGCCGTTCTTCGACAAGGACCAGCTCACCGACAAGCCCGCACGCTTCTTCGTCTCGGAGATAATCCGTGAGAAGATTCTGCTCTACTACGACAAGGAGATTCCGTACTCGGTAGAGGTGAAGGTGGAGTCGTTCAAGGAGACCGACAAGCACATCGACATACACGCCGTGATATACGTGGAGCGCGACTCGCAGAAGGGCATCATCATCGGACACCAGGGCGTGGCGCTGAAGAAGATGTCGACCGAGGCACGCAAGTCGCTCGAGAAGTTCTTCGGCAAGAGCGTATACCTCCACACCTTCGTGAAAGTGGACAAGGACTGGCGCAGCTCGCAGCGCGAACTCGACAACTTCGGATATAACCCGGAATAAACTCCCCTGAATAGCAAAGAGGGGATACTCTCGTCAGACTGGCGAGGGCCGGAGTAGGGTCAGCTTCGGAAAATCGTTAACAAGGATGCAGAGACCACATCCTACAAGCCTCCGTGAGATGCGGAGGAAAGAATGACTAAAAGAATATGGCAAATTTAGTGGCAATAGTGGGACGCCCGAACGTGGGCAAGTCTACACTGTTCAACCGCCTGACCAAGACACGTCAGGCAATCGTTAGCGACACCGCAGGCACCACACGCGACCGCCAGTACGGCAAGTGCGAGTGGAACGGACGCGAGTTTTCTGTAGTAGACACCGGCGGATGGGTCGTGAATAGCGACGACATCTTCGAAGATGCTATCCGCAAGCAGGTTATCGTGGCAACCGAGGAGGCCGACGTGGTGCTCTTCGTCGTTGACGTGCAGACCGGACTCACCGACTGGGACCAGGACGTGGCTACAATCCTCCGCCGCACCAAGCTCCCCGTGATTCTCGTGGCTAACAAGACCGACAACAACGACCAGATATACGATGCGGCTGAGTTCTACGCACTCGGACTCGGCGAGCCGCAGTGCATCTCGTCGGCAACCGGTAGCGGCACGGGCGACCTGCTCGACCTCGTGCTCACAAAGCTCAAACCCGAAGTGAAGGAAGACGTAGAGGACGGCATACCACGCTTCGCCGTAGTAGGACGCCCGAACGCCGGTAAGAGCTCTATCATCAACGCCTTCATCGGCGAAGACCGCAACATCGTGACCGAGATAGCCGGTACCACACGCGACTCTATCTACACACGCTACGACAAGTTCGGCTTCGACTTCTACCTCGTAGACACAGCCGGCATCCGCCGCAAGAACAAGGTGTCGGAAGACCTGGAGTTCTACTCGGTGATGCGCTCCATCCGCGCTATCGAGAACTCCGATGTCTGCATCCTCATGCTCGACGCAACACGCGGCATCGAGGCGCAGGATATGAACATCTTCCAGCTCATACAGCGCAACAACAAGTCGCTCGTAGTGGTAGTGAACAAGTGGGACCTCGTGGAGAACAAGGACCAGGCAGTCATCAAGACCTTCGAGAACGCCATCCGTCAGCGCATGGCTCCGTTCGTCGACTTCCCTATCATCTTCGCCTCGGCGCTCACCAAGCAGCGCATCTTCAAGGTGCTCGAGACAGCCAAGGAGGTGTACCTCAACCGCAAGGCGCACGTGGGCACATCGAAGCTCAACGAGGTGATGCTACCGCTCATCGAGGCTTACCCGCCACCATCAACAAAGGGCAAGTACATCAAGATAAAGTACTGTACGCAGCTGCCTAACACGCAGATACCGTCGTTCGTGTTCTACGCCAACCTGCCGCAGTATATCAAGGAGCCGTACCGCCGCTTCCTCGAGAACAAGATTCGCGAAAACTGGTCGATGCACGGCTGCCCGATAAACATCTTTATCCGACAGAAGTAACTAAAAGGGGGTGCAGTTGTCTCAACTGCACCAACCTATTTGCACCAACCTATTTGCACCAATAGCTCGGTTGGTGCACTTGAGACAAGTGCACCCCCTATCTGCACCAACCTATTTGCACCCATCTAATTGGTTGGTGCACTTGAGACAAGTGCACCCCCTATTTGCACCCCTATTTGCACCCCCTATTTACACCAATCTATGCGACACATTATATATTTAATAACAACCTTGTGTAGTCTGGCCCTCGTCTCCTGCGGCAAGCAGTCTGCTGCCGTCAGCCCCGACGAGATGGCATCGCGTGCCGCCAAGGTCTACTACGACTATCTGCTTCACGGCAACTGCGCGGCATACGTCGACGGCTTCTACCGCCCCGACAGCATACCAGAGAGCTACCGCGAGCAGCTCATCGTGAGCGCAAAGCAGTACGTAGGGCAGATGAAGACCGACCACCAAGGACTCGTGAGCGTTGAGGCTGCCGGAGCACGCACCGACACCGCGAAGCACGTGGGCGAGGCGTACCTCATGCTCGGCTTCGGCGACAAGACTAAAGAGGAGATCGTTGTGCCACTCGTGCTGCACAACGGCAACTGGATGCTAAGATAATGATATAACATATACAAAAAAAGAGCCATGTTGCATCAACTGCGACATGGCTTTTCAATTAATAGTAAAGTGATGACTATCAGTTTTTCTTATTCTTTGAGAAGGTAATTATTAGGTGATTGTTTAAAAGGTACTTATCTGCTCGCTTCGTCCTGTAAAAGAACCGCTCGCAGACGGTTTGTGTCTTATGGTTTTGGTAGGTTGTTATGTACTGATGATAATTTTCGTGTGCAAAGATAGTTTTATTTTCCAATATGGCAAAATTATCTGGCACTTTTATTTCAATTTAAGCGATATTTGTTTAAAATTCGCAATTATTCTGTCTTTTTTCTGTTTTTTACAGGAAATATTGAGCCAAATCAATATGTTATTAAAATAATTATCCGTACTTTTGTATTACACCCGAAAACGGTTGAAATCCAATCACCACCTCATCACCTCACCATAACAAATCTCACCACCTCACCATCTCACCATAACACCACCATATGTCTACAATATCTCCATTTGCGCGTCCGCTCTACGTGATGCTCAAACCTGTAGGCGCAGCCTGCAACCTGCGCTGCGAATACTGCTACTATCTTGAGAAGTCGAACCTCTACCGCGATGCGCAGAAGCGCGTGCTCTCGGAGGAAATGCTCGAGCAGTTCACCAAGGAATACATCGAGGCGCAGACCTCGCCCGACATTCTCTTCACATGGCATGGCGGCGAACCGCTCATGCGCCCACTTGCGTTCTACCGGAAAGCTGTGGAGCTGCAGCGCAAGTACGGCGTGGGCAGACGCATATCCAACTCGATACAGACCAACGGCACGCTGCTCAACGATGAGTGGTGCCGCTTCCTGCGCGAGAACAACTGGCTCGTCGGAATATCCATCGACGGACCGCAGGAGTTTCACGACGAGTTCCGCCGCACCGCCTCGGGCGCACAGACATGGCAGAAGGTGATGCACGGCATACGCCTGCTGAAGAAGCACGGCGTGGAGTGGAACGCTATGGCGGTGGTGAACGACTTCAACGCCGACTATCCGCTCGACTTCTACCGCTTCTTCAAGGAGAACGGATGCCAGTTCCTGCAGTTCACGCCTATCGTTGAACGCACGGTGAAGCACGCCGACGGACGCCATCTCGCCACGATCACCGACCCGGCAGACGCGCCGCTCTCCGACATGAGCGTCACGCCGGAACAGTGGGGACGCTTCCTCTGCGCCATCTTCGACGAGTGGGTGCGCCACGATGTGGGCAAGATATATGTGGAGCTGTTCGACTGCATGCTTGCTAACTGGGTGGGCGTGACGCCCGGCATCTGCATGTATGCCAAGGAGTGCGGACACGCCGGCGTGATGGAGTTCAACGGCGACGTCTACTCCTGCGACCACTTCGTGTTCCCCGAATACCGACTGGGCAACATACGCGAGAAAACCATCACCGAGATGCTCTACGGCGAGCAGCAGCAGCGCTTCAGCGAGCTCAAACACAAGTCGCTGCCGCAGGAGTGCAAGGAATGTCGCTGGGAGTTTGCCTGCCACGGCGAGTGTCCGAAGAACCGCTTCATAAAAGACCGTTATGGCAACCCCGGCAAGAACTATCTCTGCCGCGGCTACCAGCAGTTCTTCGAGCACGTAGCGCCCTACATGGAATATATGAAGAACGAATACCTCAACCAGCGTCCGCCTGCGAACGTAATGGATAGGGTAGACGAGATAGCAAAAAAGTAGCGGAGGTCTCCGGCCTCCGCAGCAAGCAATAATACTGAATAAACAAATGTATTATCAACTGCTGCGGAGGCCGGAGACCTCCGCTACTAATATAATTGTGTAGTTAGAGCTGCTTGAGCTTGTTCATCTCCACTTCCTTCACCCGCTTGAAGAGGTCGGAAGCAAAGACGAGGTCGTTGAGCTTCTCGTTCGTGGCACCCATCACGTCGTCCTTCGTGCCCTGCCACTCGTTGTTGCCCTGGTAGATGAAGAGAATGTTCTCGCCGATGCCCATCACCGAGTTCATGTCGTGCGTGTTGACGATGGTCGTGATGTTATACTCCTTCGTGATAGACGAGAGCAGCTGGTCGATAACGAGCGACGTGTGCGGGTCGAGGCCCGAGTTAGGCTCGTCGCAGAACAGATACTTCGGGTTGAGCACGATGGCGCGCGCTATAGCCACACGCTTCTGCATGCCGCCCGAGATCTCGCCCGGATACTTCAGCTGTGCGTCGCCAAGATTCACGCGGTCGAGACACTCCTGGGCGCGGCGCACACGCTCGCGGTAGTTCATTGAAGAGAACATGTCGAGTGGGAACATCACGTTCTCCAGCACGTTGAGCGAGTCGAAGAGCGCAGCGCTTTGGAATATCATGCCCATTTCGCGGCGCATGAACACCTTCTCCTGCTTTGTCATAGCCACGAAGTTGCGTCCATCGTAGAGCACCTCGCCGCTTGTAGGCGTGAGCAGTCCCACGAGGTTCTTCATCAGCACGGTCTTTCCCGAACCGCTCTGTCCGATGATGAGGTTCGTCTTGCCGTCCTCGAAGACGGCGTTGATGTCTTTCAGCACTTCCTTGTCGCCGAATGACTTATATAAGTGTTTTACTTCTATCATATTGTGTTGAGATGTTGAGATGTTGAGGTGTTGATATTTGTTGTTGAGGTGGTAATGTCACCACATCACCATCTCACCACAACAACTTCATTTTGCTTAGCTGAGCAGTTGAGTGAGGAATACGTCCGAGAACAATATCAATACACTTGAGCAGACCACAGCGTCGGTACTCGCTTTGCCTACTTCCACCGAACCGCCTTCGACTGTGTAGCCGAAGAAGCTCGACACGCTCGAGATGATGAACGCGAAGACAAGACTCTTGATGATACTCATCCACATGAACCACGCATTGAACGAGTGCTGCAAGCCCAGCGTCAGGTCTTCGGGCGAGAGGATGTGTCCGATGTACGCCGTGCCGTAGGCGCCGAGAATACCCGTGGCTGAAGAGAAGATGACGAGGAACGGCATCAGCGTCACCAGTCCCAGTATCTTCGGCAGGATGAGATAGTTGGCGGAGTTGACGCCCATTATCTCCAGCGCGTCAATCTGCTGCGTCACGCGCATCGTGCCCAGCTCCGAAGCGATGTTAGAGCCCACCTTGCCGGCAAGAATAAGACACATGATGCTCGAAGAGAACTCCAAGAGCAGAATCTCGCGCGTGGTGTAGCCCGACACCCATCGCGGCATCCACGGACTCTGGATGTTCAGCTTCATCTGGATGCAGATTACGGCACCGATGAAGAACGAGATGAGCAGCACGATGCCTATGGAGTCGACGCCGAGCGCAGACATCTCCTTTACGTACTGCTTCAGAAACATGCGCATACGCTCAGGTCGCGCGAAGGAACGGCCCATCAGCATGATGTAGCGCCCCAGTGTGTTTAAGTATTTTAATATCAACATAGTTGCGTTCGCTTTATATAATATTGTATTAACGATGCAAAAGTAGCAATAAAAAGATAAAAACTCGGCATTGTGCATAAGTTTTTATGTTTTATTTGTGGGTTTTCTATCAATTTGCACTACCTTTGTAGAGTAAATAATAACAAGATCATGAGTGAAATCGACATAAAGAATGGTCAGGCGGCAGAAGCTGCTGCAGAGGACAAGCCCCACTGCATGGTGCTGCGCACCGAAGGACTGGTGAAACGATACGGCAAGCGTACCGTTGTCAACGACGTGTCTATCAACGTGAAGCAGGGCGAAATCGTAGGTCTGCTCGGACCGAACGGCGCCGGCAAGACAACGTCGTTCTACATGACCACCGGACTCATTGTGCCCAATGACGGCCACATCTACCTCGACGACAAGGAGATAACCGACTATCCCGTTTACAAACGAGCACGCGCCGGCATCGGCTATCTGCCGCAGGAGGCAAGCGTGTTCCGCAAGCTGAGCGTGGAGGACAACATCATGGCGGTGCTCGAGATGACAAAGCTCACGCACCATCAGCAGCTTGAGAAACTCGAAGCGCTCATTGCCGACTTCAACCTCGGAAAGGTGCGCAAGAACATGGGCGACCAACTCTCCGGCGGCGAGCGCCGACGCACCGAGATCGCTCGCTGTCTCGCCATCGACCCGAAGTTCATCATGCTCGACGAGCCTTTCGCCGGCGTCGACCCTATCGCCGTAGAGGAGATACAGCACGTGGTGTGGCGACTGAAGTACCGCAACATCGGCATTCTCATCACCGACCATAATGTGCAGGAGACACTAACCATCACCGACCGCGCATACCTGCTCTTCGAAGGACGCATCCTCTTTCAGGGCAACCCCGAGGAACTGGCGCAGAACCGCATCGTGCGCGAGAAGTATCTCGGTTCGCAGTTCGAACTGAAGAAGAAAGACTTCCAGCTCGTGGACGAACAGAAACGTAAGCGCGACCGCGACCGCGAACTGCAAGGATAAACAACCGGCTTGGCGACTCACGCTACACGCATTTTTCAATAGTAAATAGACAAGAACTTTAAGGCATAACCAATAGACATGAAGATATTATTCGTTTCTGATATTCACGGTTGTCTGCCAACGCTGCAGCAAGTGCTCAGCTTCTACGACCGCGAACACTACGACATGCTCTGCATTCTGGGCGACATACTCAACTACGGACCGCGCAACCGCATTCCCGAAGGCATCGACCCGAAAGGCATCGTCGAACTGCTTAACGCTCGCAAGCACAACATCATAGCCGTGCGCGGCAATTGCGACGCAGAGGTAGACCAGATGTTGCTCCAGTTCCCGATAATGGCAGACTACGCCCTCGTCGTAGACGGCACACAGCGCTTCTTCCTCACACACGGACACGTATACAACGAGCAGAACCGCCCAACGCTGAAGCACGACATATTCATCTACGGACACACCCATCTCTGGAAGCTCGAAGAGACGGAGCAGGGCGACGTGGTGTGCAATCTCGGCTCTATAACCTTCCCCAAAGGCGGCAACGAACCCACTTTCGCCACCTACGACGACGGCGTGATGCGCGTGCGCAGAATGGACGGAACCGTGCTGCGGGAGCTTGTTAAAAAAACAAATTTTTGACCTTTATATTCTCTATTTACATTATTAATGTGTAATTTTGCACTTCCGTGGAGTGCAGCGAATATGAAGACTACAAGCTGAAGCTGCAAAAGCTATAAGCTGAAACGGCAACACGCACTCCGTCAAACCGAATATAATAAGTAAAAACAATAAATACAAAAAACAGAAAAATGAACATTTCATTTGAAAATCCCGACAAAGTGAATGGTCTGTTGACTATCACAGTCGAAGAGTCAGATTTCCAGGACTCTGTCGAGAAGACACTTAAGGACTACCGCAAGAAGGCTAACATCCCTGGCTTCCGCCCGGGTCAGGCTCCTATGGGTCTCATCAAGCGCCAGTTCGGTGCATCTGTACGCTACGACGCTGTTAACAAGTTCGTAGGCGAGCAGCTCTACAAATACATCAAGGACAACAATATCCAGATGCTCGGCGAGCCTCTGCCTTCTGACAAGCAGGAGACTCCGGCTGACATCGAGAAGCCGGCTCCTTACACATTCGTATTCGACATCGCTGTTGCTCCGGAGTTCACAATCAACCTCGACGGTCGCAACAAGATCGACTACTACACAATCAAGGCTGACGAGAAGCTCATCAACGAGCAGGTAGACATGTACGCAAGTCGTGCAGGTAGCTACTCAAAGGTTGAGGAGTACGATGGCGAGAAGAACGATATGCTCAAGGGCGACCTGCGCGAGCTCGACGCTGAGGGCAACACAAAGGAAGGCGGCATCACCGTTGAGGCTGCTGTGCTCATGCCTTCATACATCAAGGTTGACGAGCAGAAGAACCTCTTCAAGGGTGCTAAGCTCGGCGACATCATCACATTCAACCCGCGCAAGGCTTATCCGGAAGGCGAAGCAGAGATCTCTGCTCTCCTCAAGATCGACCGCGAGGTAGCTAAGGAGCTCGAGTCTGACTTCAGCTATCAGATCACAGAGATCAGCCGCTACAACAAGGCTGAGATCAACCAGGACCTCTTCGACCAGGTATTCGGCAAGGACGAGGTTAAGAGCGAGGAAGAGTTCCGCAACAAGATCGCAGAGTCTCTCAAGCCGCAGCTCGAGACCAACTCTAACTTCAAGTTCCTCCTCGACGTTCGCGAGTACTGCGAGAAGAAGGTAGGCGAGCTCACATGGCCTGACGCACTCCTCAAGCGCGTTATGCTCATGAACAACCAGGACAAGGGCGAGGAGTTCGTAGAGAAGAACTACGCTGAGAGCATCAAGCAGCTCGAGTGGCACCTCATCAAGGAGCAGCTCGTTAAGGCCGCTGAGGTGAAGGTAGAGGACGCTGACATTCGCGAGGCTGCTAAGGAGATGGCTCGCATGCAGTTCGCTCAGTACGGCATGACAAGCATTCCTGAGGAGTACATCGAGAACTACGCTAACGAGCTTCTCAAGAAGCGCGAGGCTGTAGACAACTTCGTAGAGCGTGCTATCGACGTGAAGCTTGCTGCTGCACTCAAGAACACCGTAACTCTCAACGAGAAGGAAATCACTCTCGACGAGTTCAACGAAATGATGAAGTAATAAGTCTATTTGATAGATATAAAAAATCCCTTGCAGAGCAATCTGCAAGGGATTTTTTTAATTATTAATTATTAATTATTAATTATTAATTGGCTGGTAGATGGCTGGTAGATGGCTGGTAGATAGAGCCTATCTATCAGCTATCTATCAGCCTTTAACTCTCTACTCAACAACGCGTTACACGCCTGCTGGCAGATATGGTACATTTTTTCGCGTTGATAGAGTTTTTACATATCCTCTTCTCAACTAAAGATTCTCTTTACTCTTTCTCCGGAGCCTTGTCGATAAGGTCCATGAACTGGTCGAGCTTCGGAGTGATGATAATCTGAGTGCGGCGGTTGCGCTGCTTGCCTACCTCGGTAGAGTTGGTTGTAACGGGGTTGTACTCGCCGCGTCCGCCAGCTGTGAGGCGCTTCGGGTCTACGCCGTACTTGTTCTGCAGAGCCTGCACCACGCTCGACGCACGCAAGCAAGAGAGGTCCCAGTTGTTGCGGATGTTCTTCATCGTAGCCGCACTTGAGTTCACCGGCACATTGTCGGTGTTACCCTCGATGAGCACCTCGTAGTCCTTGTAGTCGGTGATGATTTTCGCAATCTTGCTCAGAGTTTCCGCTGCGCGGTCGTTGATTTCGTACGAACCGCTCTTGTAGAGCATGTTGTCGGCAAGCGAGATGTACACGACGCCCTTGAGCACCTGCACGTCTACCTCCTTCATCTCCTCCTTAGAGAGCGAGCGTGTGAGGTTGTTGGTGAGCACCATGTTGAGCGAGTCTGACTTCGACTTCACCTCAACCAAGTGGCGGATGTACTGGTTCGACTCGTTGATCTGGTCAACAAGCTTAGAGATATTCACGTTGTTATCGCCAGCGTTGGTCAAACTCTTGTCGAGCGAAGCCTGCAGCGCAGCATAGTCCTGCTTCTGCTGCTTGAGAAGTTCCTTTGAAGCGTTGAGCTGTTCCTCGAGAGCTGCCACGCGAGCCTTCGATGCAGCGAGGTCTTCCTTAGCTGTCTGATAGTTGCCGGTGAGTTCTCTGTTTTCGTTCTGGCAGTTTACAAGATCCTTCTTTGATGCGCAGCTTGAGAAAGCGAGCAAGCCTGCGAACATCGCGATTGTCAATACGTTTCTTTTCTTCATATTCTAAATGTTTTTTATTGTTTTCAAAGTAGCATTTCGGTGCAAAGTTAGCATTTAAACTTCATATCTACTACATATAAGATGTTTATATAACTAAAATGTAAAGTCGGTTTAATGTAATTTAACTGTATATGATTGTCGTAGCATGGTGTAAACTGCTATTTTTTTGTTCTTTTTATAGGGTTATTTCATTTAAAATGCTTTATTTTGCAAATAGTAATAAGTATAACGCAATAATGTTGGAGGATTTCTGTATGGATAAGAAGAAACTGACACGTGAAGAAGCTCTGCGACGTTGGAATGCGTCTAAGGAGCTGAAGCGTAAAATGTCTGAGAAACTCGAACGTCTGGTTCGGGAAAGTTGCAAAGGACGTGATGATAATGGAACCGTAAGTGTAGAAGTATGGTAAATCCTTAATGGCAAGCCTGATATGTAATTGCTTATTCACAATAAAGACTAATCAAAACTAAAAACAAACATATAGAATGAAGAACTTGAAGTATATGGCTGTGGCGGCATTGCTGGCGTGCGGAGCGCTCAATGCCTCGGCGAAAGACAACGTAGAGTACGTAGACCCGTTCATCGGAACGACTAACTTCAGCATCTGCAACCCGGGCGCTATCCGTCCGCACGGACTGATGTCGGTGGTGCCGTTCAACGTAATGGGATCTGACCTCAACGTGCAGGACAAGGACAAGCGCTGGTGGTCGGCGTGCTATGAGTACAACAACAAATACTTCACCGGTTTTGCGCACGTGACGCTCAGCGGTGTGGGCTGCCCCGAGATGGGCACTCTGCTCACCATGCCTACATCGGGCGAGCTTTGCGTCGACTACCGCAGCTACGGCTCCGAATACAAGAACGAGACGGCGCGTCCGGGCTACTACAGCACCATGCTTACAAAGTACGGCATCAAGTGCGAGGTGGCGTCTACGATGCGCTCGTCTATTGAGCGCTACACCTTCCCGAAGGGCAAGGGCAACCTGCTTTTCAACCTTGGCAACGGACTCACCAACGAGATTGGCGCTTCGCTGCGCCGCGTCAGCGACACCGAGTTCGAGGGCACACGCCTTTTAGGCACGTTCTGCTACAACCCGCAGGCGGTGTTCCCAATGTACTTCGTCGTTCGTGTGAGCAAGAAGCCCGCTGCTTATGGCATGTGGAAGAAGCAGCCAGCTTTCGGTAACGCTCAGGCTCAGTGGGACTCCGACCAGGGTAAGTACAAGCTCTATCCGGGCTACGGTCGCGACATGGCTGGCAACGATATAGGCTATTATATGTCGTACGATTGTGCCGAGGGCGAGCAGGTGGAAGTGCAGGTAGGCGTGTCGTTCGTGTCTATCGACAACGCTCGCGAGAACCTCAACGCCGAGCAGAACGGCTTCGAGTTTGAGAAGGTTGTGAAAGAGGGTCACGACGAGTGGGCTCGCACGCTTGACCGCATCACCGTAGAGGGCGGCACCGAGGACCAGCGCCGTGTGTTCTACACCGCTCTTTACCACACACAGATTCACCCGACCGTGCTGCAGGACGTAAACGGTGAGTATCCGAAGATGGAAAGCAACGAGAACGGCAAGACCGCAGGCAACCGCTACACAGTATTTTCGCTGTGGGACACATATCGCAACCTCTCGCAGCTCGAGACATTGCTCTATCCCGACAAGCAGGTGGACATGATCAACTCGATGATTGACATGTACCGCGAGTGGGGTTGGATGCCGAAGTGGGAGTTGTTCTCTCGCGAGACATGGACAATGGAGGGCGACCCTGCCATTCCGTACATCACCGACGCTTACATGCGCGGTCTGCGCGGCTTCGACATCAACGAGGCTTACAAGGCGTTCCGCACATCGGCTACTACCGAGGGCAAGAACAATCGTATGCGTCCCGATATCGACCCGTACATAGAGCGTGGCTACGTGCCGATGGGCTACTACGCTGCCGATATGTCGGGCGATAACTCCGTGTCGCACGCATTGGAGTATTACCTCGCCGACAACGCGCTCTCTATACTTGCTGGCGAACTCGGACACAAGACTGACGCCAAGCTGTTCCGCCAGCGTGCGCTCGGCTACAAGCACTACTACTCAAAGGAGAGCGGCACGCTGCGCCCGATAACTATGGACGGCAAGTTCCTCTCACCGTTCAACCCCGAGGACGGCTACGACTTCACCAATGCGCCGGGCTTCCACGAGGGTTCGGCATGGAACTACACGTTCTACGCTCCGTACGACGTGCTGGGCATGGCTAAGCTCATGGGCGGACAGCGCAAGTTCTGCGACAAGCTGCAGATGGTGTTCGACAAGGGACTCTACGACCCCGCCAACGAGCCTGACATCGCCTACCCGTACCTCTTCTCTTACTTCAAGGGCGACGAGTGGCGCACGCAGAAGACCGTCAGCGAACTGCTCGCAAAGTATTACACAGCGCGTCCGGACGGCATCCCCGGCAACGAAGACACCGGCACGATGTCGGCTTGGGCTATCTTCTCGATGATGGGTCTCTATCCCGACACCCCTGGCGATCCTTCATACACGCTCACCACTCCGGTGTTCGACAAGGTGACACTGCATCTCGATCCGAAGTTCTACCCGCAGGGCGACATCACCATCGAGACCGACCGCACATCTCCGTCGCAGCTCTACATCAAGAGCATGACGCTCGGCGGCAAGAAGCTCAACGGCTACCGCATCTCGCACAAGCAGCTCGTGGAAGGCAAGACGCTGCGCATGAGTCTGAAGCAATAGCACCTCAGAAAGAAACGCATAACAGTATAAACTTAATAGGGCGTGCTGGAAGTAGCAAAACTTCCAGCACGCCCTTTTGCTGTTCAATAGCAGTTGTTTAATTCCCTGCAACTATTTTCGTTGTCTGTCCACCTATTTTTAATATGTATATACCATTGGTAGGTAATATTATGTTGGCGGCTCCTCTTTCTACGACCAACTCTTTAACAAGTTTGCCATCTGCTGAAAACAGTTCCACTCTTTCCGGCTTACCTATATTGGTTACAGTAACGTTCTTTCCGCTTACAGATGTTTTCAATCCGCCAGTAGCCACGTTCTCAACACTTGTCGTATTGTTAGAATAAATCACCTCACCATTGTAAGATACTTCCATCAATATTCTTCCAATTCCGTCAACTCCACAACCATTGTTCCATAGCAGACCTAAGTCTGACGACAGCCCTTTGTACCAGACAAAAGTTCCACAGTCGATACCTTCCAAACTTTCTTGCACGAGCATTTTGTCGAATCCACTGTTTTCGTCTTTCTGTACGTCCAGACATGTGATGTGCGATTCTTTCAAATTGGGATAGTTATCGATGTTCCATGCGCTGTATACCTCGCAACTTTCACCTACTTTTAGTCCGAAATCGTACATCAGATACCATGTGTCTTTTGCTGCGTTAGCAGGCTTGAAGTACACTTTATCGCCATCGGTACGTATGTAGGCATATAATTGGGGCTCAGGTTTGGCTTCTTCATAATAGAATAGTTTCAAGGCTTGGTGCCCGTCAACTATTTCCGTACCATTTAACTTGGCATACGTGTTGTTGTATACGGTATTGTCTGCCGATTGAGTTCCACACAATCTCGTTTTCCATGTCGTACCGTCTTTGAAATATGTTTGGGCGGTAGCAAGCATTGGCATTATTGTAAATGCAATCAGTGCAAATATGTTACGTATAAGTTTTTGTTTCATAGGTAAAATGTTTAAATGTTAATAATAAGTTCGTTTATGTTGCAAAAATATAAATGATAAGTGTAATAAGCAACTAATTGTTGTGGTTTTTTTTGATTTGTCAGTTTTTTTATCTATTTTTGCGGAAAATGTTAGTAATAGAATTGCTATCACGCTTTTAATAATATTAAAAAAACATTGTATTATGAAAATCCGCCATCTTAAAGTGTCAGCTGTGCTTCTCGCAGCTACGTTATTGACAAGTTCGTGTGTTGGTTCGTTCAGTCTGTTCAACAAGCTTGCTGGTTGGAACAAGGATGCAACCGGCAACAAGTTCCTCAATGAGCTTATCTTTATCCTCATTTCGCCGGCATACGCAGTGTGTACTGTGGCTGACGTACTCGTGCTCAACACCATCGAGTTCTGGACCGGCAGCAATCCGGTTGCACAGCGCGTAGGCACAACGCAGGAGATTACGGGCAAGGACGGCAAGCTCTACGCCGTGACCACTCTGCGCAACGGCTACAAGATCAAGTCGCCTGATGGTGAGGTCATAAAGTTCAAGTACGACAAGAAGACCAATTCTTGGAGCAAGGAGGAGAAGGGCAAGATTGAAGAGCTCTTCCGCATCAACGAGGACGGCACTATCCAGGCGCATCTGCAGGACGGTCGTTCTATCACCGTTACACCCGATGCTGCTGGTCTCTATGAGGTTCGCATGGCTGCAGCCGGCGCGTGCTTCTGGGCACAGCGATAACAATGTTTTATAAAAAATATTTACCATTTAAACCCTTTCTATGAATATGCTGCTGACTGTTTCAAATTGCGCGATGGAGAGTTGTAATACCATTTCTTCTGTGCTCGTTGTGTTTGTCCTTTTACTGGCGCTTTTGTTCATTGTTGACTTCAAGGCGAAGCGTGCGTTAGCGAAAGGCAAGTCGGAGGATAGTGAGGGCGCAAAGCCTTCGAGCGTTACAAAGTTCATGAACGGTGTCGACTTCTTTCTGGCATTGTCGTTCTTAACTGTTGCCGTGAACCACTTCCACGTGTCTGTTTACACGCTGGTAGCCATGGCTATAGACTTCTTTTTAGGCGTATATACATTGTATCTGTGCCTTACGTTGCGCCAGAAGCTACTCACGTTCAGCGTTATCGTGAAGTTTGCAATACTCGTGTTGATTTACGTCTCGTATAAGTAGCCGCTGAACATATACAGAAAAACGACATATCTTAGGGCTTTCTCCCTGAGATATGTCGTTTTTTGTTGCTTATTGCTGTAAGTCATGCTTCAGCAGATACTTCTTTTCGCCTTATACCACGCCTCGTAGCGCTCCTGCATCGTGCGCACCGAGAAGCGTTCTTTGGCGAAAGCGTAGGCTTGCTGTGTGAGTGCGTCGCGGTCGGCGGTGGGCAGCCGGTCGAAGATACGGCGGTAGTCGTCGATATTGTTGCCATGCGCAAGCAAAGACCAGTCGGCGGGGAGCGTGTCGGCGAGTCCTGGGCACGCATTGGCTATCACGGGCAGGCGGTTGAGGCTTGCTTCCATAGAGAGCATGCTGAGACCCTCGAACTCCGACGGCATGAACAGATAGTCGAACGACTGCATGTAGCCGGCGAGTCCGAATATCGGGGGCACGAGCTGTGCGTTGAGGGGCTTTCCTTCGGCGGCGATCTCCGCAAGTGTCTGCTCTACGAGTGTGCGCTGCGAACCGTCGCCGGCTATGGTAAAGAAGAAGCGTGCGTCGCCTGCAAGCATCTTCAGCACATTGCAGAGCACAACTACGCCCTTCTGAGGCTCAAGGCGACCGGCGAACAAGATGTTGAGGTGTTCTTGCTCTGGCAAGCGGCAAAAGCCGAGCGGAGGTGTTGTTGGTGCACTTGAGACAAGTGCACCCCCTGAGGTGTTGAGGTGTTGTTGGTGCACTTGAGACAAGTGCACCCCCTGAGGTGTTGAGATGTTGAAATAATCCTTCTGCTCAACCTCCGCCACACCATTATTAATTATAGGCGCCACTTCGCCGAAGCGTTCGGCGTAGCTGTCGCGCACCGAGTCGGAGATGGCGATGTTGGCGTTGCGGCTCTTGAAGAACGCCTCAACCCACTGGGCGGTGCGGGGCAGACCCGTCCAAAGGCGTGTGTTGTGAATGGTGCGCACTATCTTCACGCGGCGTAGCATACGCGGAAAAACACGACTGAAGACGTAGAGTGCCAGGTCGGGCGTCTCGGTGTGCGTGTGTATCACGTCGGGGCGCCAGCGCAGCATGATGTAGAGCATGCGCAGCGGAAAGAGCAAAGCGGCGATGCGCTCGAAGAGGAAGTGGAAACTCACGTCGGGCATCCACGAGCGGTGGCAGCGCACGCCAGCCTTTTCGAGTTCGCCGATGAACTTCGGTGTGTAAGCGGTGCGTCCGCGCATTATCTCTACGACATGATACTCCATGCCGTGGGTCTGCGACTCGGCGATGTTGGCGGCTACGCGTTCGGCGCCGCCAAGCGAGAAGTGGGTTATGAGGTGGAATGTTCGCATGGAAATATGGTGCTGAGATATGATGTTGAGGTGTTGAGATGTTGTTGTGTTGAGATGTTGAGATATGATGTTGAGGTGTTGTTGTGGTGAGATGTTGAGATGAGGTGTTGGGATGTTGTTGTGGTGAGATGGTGAGATTTGATATAGTAATGTCACCACTTCACCACCTCGCCACCACAACATCTCATGTCACCATCTCACCATCTCACCACTTCAACACAGATAATCAATAACAATTACTGCATTATACGCCCAGAGCCACAGCGTGAGTGCCGCAACGAGCACCCTTGCCGCCATGCTGTTCTTGCGGCGCAGTATGTATCCGGTGGCGATAGGGATGATGAACGCCCAGTGAGCCGTCATGATGTACACCTCGTTGAGGCCGAAACCGAAGCCCATGTGCATGAGCATGTCGAATGCGAACCACGCGAGCACCATGAGGAAGAACTTCTCGCGGCGTGCTATCCATGTGCCAGCAACAAGAAGCAGTACGACGAGAGCCTCTACGATATAGTTGACCGCCGAGCGATACTCTACGAACACGGGGCGCGTCTGCTGCACGTCCTCAAGCAGATAGTCGCGGTGGAGCTGCAGCGACTCGCCGAACAGATTGTCCACTGCCGACTGCCAGCGGCTGGTTGTCATATCGCTCCATTCGAGCAGCGGCACGCTCTTTGTGAGCGCTTCGCCGTTCTGTTGCTTCACGAAGTCGTCGTGCTCTTTCAGTTTCGCGATGCGCGCCGGGTCTTTCTTTGCCACCGCCGCCTCGATGCGCTTAATATTCCTCTCCTGCGGCGCAATGATGGCTTCCTTTTGCCACAGATAAACCGCGCCGAGCAGCAGCGTCGGCACCACGAACGAGAGTATGCTGCGCCACGAGAACACCTTTCTGCCGTTTACGAACCAAGCCGCCAGCGCCACCTTCACGCCGTTGGTGAGCGTCATGCCCGCCGTGAGGAAGAAGAGCAGGGCGCTCTGCCACAGCTTCATCGGCTTGCCCTCCTTCAGCCGGCGTCCGGCTATGAGCAGCGTGAGCAGCAGCAGCGGCAGCGAGAGCGCGAAGTGGTCGGGCACCATCGTGGCTATCATCACATGCGCAAAGCCGTAGAACATAGCCGTGAGGAAAGCCGCGTCCATGCGGTTCACCTCCACCACGTCGCGCAGCAAGCGGTGCATGAGCACAACCCCCCACACGTCGGTAGCCACGAGCAGCGCGCCCATGAGCAACACAGCGGCGTTGAACTCCGTGGGCGGCATTATCTGATGGTTCAGCCAGAACAGCGGCAGCAGCAGCGCCACGAACAGTGGGTGGCGTAGGGCGTTCCAGTGGAGACGCATGCAGGAGATGAATATCAGCGAGAAGATGTCGTAGCCCGACATGTTCAGGTGGTTGTAGAACACCGACCAGAAGCCCACGTGCGCACCACGTGTGAACGACTGCCAATGATTGGCGATGAGCAGCGCGTTGAGCGCGGCGAACACTATCAGCGCCACTATGGCTACGGGGCGTTCCTCTTTGCGAAGTATTTTCATGTTATGTTTTCCTATATGTTGTCAGAAGAAGAGATACTGCACGATGAGCGCCACGTTCCATATCCACAGATATGCCGCCAGCGCGGCTATCAGCCCTTTCAGCGCGAGAGCCTTGCGGCGCTTCTCGGTAGCCTTCAGCAGGAACGCCACGGCTATCGGTATGATGTATATCCAGTGGGCTGACATGATGTACACCTCGTTGATGCCGAAGCCCAGACCCACGTGCAGCACCATATCCAGAGCGAAATAAGACATGGCGAGCCAGAAGAAGCGCGACCGTCTGCCTGCCCAGATGCCGAGCACGAAGAGCAGAGCGATGATGCCCTCAACGATATAGTTGAACGCATAGCGGTAGTGTACCATCATCGGGCGCGACTTCAGCACGTCGCCCAACAGATAGTCCTGGTGCAGCTGAATAGACTCGCCGAAGAGATTTTCCACTATCGACTCTGAGCGCGAGGTCGTAACGTCGGTCCAGCTGATGAACTCGCCGTTGGCTATCGGCTTGCCGTTCTTGCGCACGCGCTTTTTCTTCTTCGCCGCAGCCACCTTCGCCTTGTTTACAGAGTCGCGCTCAGCCTTGGCAGCCAGCGCAGAGTCTTGCTGTGTGGTGGTGAACGCAGCGAACGCTATCGAGTCGCGGTGCGCCTGCTCAGCCTGCTCTGCCTTCCGCTTAGCCTCCTTCGCGGCTTTCGCCTTCTCGCGTGCAGCTTTTGCCGTCACGTCGCGCGGCCAGACGATGTAGTCGTAGCTCAAGCGTGCCACGCCCCATGTGAGCGCCGCCGGCAGCAGAATGCAACCGAAGAGGAACTTCGGTCGGAAGATGCGCCATCCGTTCACGAAGAGGTCGGAGAGATAAATCTTCAGTCCGTTGTTCAGCGATGTGCCCGCCGTCACGAAGAAGTAGAGCGCCGCCTGCCATCCGCTCAGCCGCTGCTTCTTCAGTATCAGCTTGCCCGACACGTAGAGTGCCAGCAGCAGAAGCATCATCGAGATGACGAAGTGGTCGGGCACCATCGTAGAGAGCATCACGAACGCGAAGCCGAAGTAGAAGACGGTAGCCAGCGTAGAGTCGGTGCGGCTCACGCCCACCACCTCGCGGCAGATGCGGTAGAGGAATATCATCGAGTAGAACGCCGCGAACAGCAGTATCGCCGACACGATGAAGATGGCGCAGTTGATGCCCGTGAGCCACATCAGTCCTTGGTTGATGAGGTAGGGCACGTACATGAAGAACGCCAGCAGCGGATGGCGGTAGACGTTGTAGCCCGCCGTCCAGTTGCTCACCACGCTGTACGTGATGGGGTCGAAACCCGAGATGTGGAACTTCGAGATGAACAGATGCCAGTAGTGGGCGTTCTGCGGTGTGAACACGTCGTAGTACTTGCAGATGACGAGGGCGTCGAGGGCAAGGAACACCAAGAGCATCACCGTCGCCAACGGGCGTTCTTCGCGCTTCACGCGGAAGAGGCGGAACGCACTGAGGAGGGAGTCGCTATTCATATTGTTTGTTGTTTCTGTTTTCTTTCTTTTCTTTTAAGCCTTTCTAAGCCTTTCTAAGCCTCTTTAAGCCTTTGCGTAAACTTTTGCTAACTAAGCCCTCCCCGACGGGGAGGGTTGGGAGGGGCTTTTTAAAAAGAATCTCACGAGCACGAAGTTCACGGGCACGCAGATACAGAACATCGGAATCGGCGCCCACTGCTTCGGCACGCCTATCCAAAGGAACAGATTAAGCGTGAGCATCTGCAGCACATAGTTTACGGCGTGCGAGAAGGCGAAGCCTGCGCCGCGCTTAGCCGACGCCTTCACGCGGAACGTGTAGCGCGTGGACGCCACGAAGTTGAAGACGAAGCTGATGGCGTAGCCGATGGTCATCGCCACGCTCGGGTTGAGCCAGCTGATGAGCAGCCAGTAGATGGCGTACTGCAACGCCGTTGCCAGCACGCCCACTATGCCAAAGCGTATCACTTCGCCAAGTTTTTGTCTGTCTATCATATCTTTCTTTTTTTTATATGGATGGGTGTTAACAGATTCTCTGCGCACACGAACTATATATTATAATGATTTCATGTGTTATGAGCATTTACGGTTTTTACTCTACAAACTTGGTGCTGCGGAGGCCGGAGACCTCCGCTACGGATAAATCGCATTTCTATAGTTTTGATGCACACACACTGTGTATTTGTCATCGTTCTCCGTCCGCCGTCCGATCAGATTCCGTTCGCCGTCCAATCGGATTCCGTCCGCCGTCCGATCGGATTGCGTTCGCCGTCCGCCGAAAAAGTCAAAAAAAAGCGTTCTATCTGAACGGCTTGTAATGGGCTTTATCTGCGAAGGCGAGCAGTTCGCGGTCGCCCCTGCTGTCGCCGAACGCCTCGATGTGGTAGTCGCAGCGGTGCGTCGTGAGTTCGGGCAGCTGCTTGCAGAGTCGCTCCACCTTCTCCGCTCCGTAGCAGTTGTTGGAGAGGAAGCGCCCCGTGAGGCGTCCGTCTTTGTCAGTCTCCACCTGCGTGCCGAGCACACAGAACGCCGACCGGCTCGCGCGCGCCATCTCCGTAAAGAACGGGCGCACCCAGTTGTCGATGCTTGCGCTCACCACACACACGTTCTCGCCCTGGGCGAAGAGCTTCGAGAGCAGCGCCTTCGCCTTCGGTCTTATCAGGCAGGCGTTGTCGTCGGCGAAGCGGCGGCACAGTGCGTCGAATGTTTCAGCCTCCATGCCGCGGAAGAACCACGCGAAGATGCGCTGCTTGGCGCGGTAGTTGGGGTAGAGCTTTAGTTTCATCAGCACCAGCAGCGGACTGTGCACGAGGAATCCCCAGACGAACCGCCACGTGCCGCAGGCGTAGCGTATGAACACTAACAGCGTGTCCGCCGTCGTCAGCGTGCCGTCGAAGTCGAATACGTAGAGTCGTTTCATATTATATAACGTATATCATGAGCAGGAACGTGAGCAGCCACGCCACCACGACAATCTGCGAGAAGTGGTCGCGCAGGATGATCTTTGTAGGGTCGCCGCTCTTCTGGTCGACCACCGCAATCTGTATGTAGCGCAGCAGACCGATGAGCACGAAGACGAACGTGAGGTAGAGGTAAGGCGTCTGGAAACGCTCCACAACCTCCGGCGAGACGCAGTACATGATGTAGCAGACGAGTGTGACGGAGGCGGTGATGGTGATGGCTTGGTTGATGAACGTGAGGTTGTAGCGCACGGTGTTCTTGCGCGGCGCCTCGCCCGTCTCGTTCATGCGCAGCACGTCGTCGCGGCGCTTGGCGAACGACATGAAGAGCGTGAGCAGGAAGGTCATGATGACTATCCAGTTGCTCAGCGGCAGCTCGCAGGCGAAGCCTCCGGCGAGGATGCGTAGCACGAAGCCGAACGCCACGATGCACACGTCGAGTATGGCATACTGCTTCAGCTTAGAGCAGTAGGCGAGGTTGAGCACGTAGTAGAACACGATGACAGCCATAACGTTGCTCATCACTTCGGGCGGCAGCGTCAGCGCCACGCCGATGCCGAGCACGAACATCACTATCATAAGCGTGTAGCCCATGCGTATGGACAGCGCGCCTGAGGCTATCGGGCGCTGACACTTCACAGGATGGTTGCGGTCGGCGTCTACGTCCACGATGTCGTTGTAGCAGTAAATGGACGACGCCACGAAACTGTAGGCGAAGAATGTGAGCGTCACGAGTTCTATCGAGTGGAGGTCGAAGAGCTCGCCACCGAAAAACATCGGGATGAAGACGAAGAAGTTCTTTATCCACTGCTTGGGGCGCGTAAGGCGCAGAATATTCTTTATCATAATGTGTTGAGGTGTTGAGATGGTGAGAAATGTTGTTGAGGGGTTGAGGTGTTGAGATGGTGAGAAATGTTGTTGAGGTGGTGAGGGGTTGAGGTGGTGACATTACTTTTTGCTGAAGATATTCAGCGCGAAGCTCGTTGCCTGATGCAGCACCCACGCTACGGGCAGCGTGATGGCAACGGTGGCGGCGAACGTTCCCCAATAGCCCAAGCCCATCGGCTGTATGTATACGAGCACGAAGTGGATGTGTATGAGGTAAGCCTCCAGACTAAGCATTCCGACAAGACGGAACGCGCGGTTCACCCACTCGGGCGTGCGGCGGAAGATGCGGTTCATCACCAGTATGGAGCACACCGTGAACGGTATGTAGAGCATTCGCTCAACGAAGAGCGGGAAGTGTCCGTGGCGCACCTGCTCAAGATATAGGCACGTGCCGAACGTCATGAGGAACGTAACGAGCAACAGCCACACCGCATCGGGCGGCAACTGCTTGCGCGAGCGAACCATCTCGCCCATGTTGATGCCGATGAAGAAGATAGGCACGCGACTCCAGAATATCTCCAGATGACCCACGGCGGCATGTATCGGCAGCACCCACTGCACCATCACGCACCACACCACCATCAGCATCGGCAGCCAACGATAGGTAGGGTAGCGCTCGATGAGGCGCATATACCACGGCGCAACGAGGTAGAGCGCCATGATGGCAGGCACGTACCAGAACGTTAGCTCGTCGTGCAGCCAGAAGTCCCAGTTGATGGTGATGTCGCCGATGAGGTCGATGATGTCCTTCGAGAAACGGCGCGCTCCGAGATAGTCGCGCAGGTAGAACGCCGTGGAGCAGATGAGCCATGTAGGCAGGATGCGGATGAGTCGGCGGCGATAGAAATGGCTCACCGACGGCGTCTTTGTCCATGCGAACCACAGGCCCACACCACTAAGGAAGAGGAAGATGTCGACCCCCACGTTGCCGCAGCGGCGCAGTCCGTAGAACGGGTCGCCGCGGTCGAGCGCCACATGGAACAGAATGACGAAGAGCATTGCGGCTCCCATCTGTTCGGCGCGGAATCGCGATATGTTTCCTAACTCAATGCTTGGTATCTTCATTGCGTAGCTTGAAATTATGGTAGAACCATGCCAATGCTATCGACGCCACGATGTACAGCAGCAGACCCGTGTACACATCGCCGTGGCGAGAGATTGGTATGAATATTTTTCTTGTGAGCGGATGCAGCACGAAAAGTGCGGCAGAGATGGTGCCTACCCACGCTATCCACTCGTTCACGGTTTTCGGCAGTAGCTTTACGATGCCGATTGAGGCGGTGCACACGAAGAGCGGCGCCCACAGCCATGTCTGGAAGTTGAAGCTGAAGAAGAACACTGCTACGACGGATATCACCATGAGCGTCATGCGTACGCCGTGTGTCAGTTTTTTGCCGTGGCGAGCATAGAGCAGTCCGGCGCAGAACGGCAGCACGCCGCCCATGAAGTTGTAGCGTACGCGGTTGAGCGTGTCGCCCTCTGGGTCGCAGAACGCCTGCATAGCCCAGCACACCGCAATGAGCAGTAGGGCGTAGACGTCGCCCTTGCGCCAAAGCAGCAGGCGGTAGACTATATAGAGCTGCATCATCAGTCCGAAGAACCAGTAGGGGCCGGGCCATATCACATGGTCGGGGTCGGGCATCATGTTGTTGAACATGAACATCTGTCCGAGTATGTCCATGACGTGATACTTGTGCGATCCGGGCGTGATGGCGTCAACCATCGTGAACGCCACGAAGCCCACTATCATCATCTTGAACAGCTTAACGTAGTGATGCTTCAGGAACGGCACCACGTTGGTCTGCTTCGGCGAGAGTGCGCCGCGCTTTTCGTACTTCATGACGAGTCCGTAGGCGGAGAGGAAGAGGAACACCGGCACACCGTAATGGCCGAAGAACGACACGAGGTGGATGGGCAGGTTGAGGTCGGGGTGTGCGAGCGCCTGCATCAGATCGCTTGCCTTCGACATGGTGAAGGTGTACTCGTTTTCCTTTACGGCGAAACCGAGCCAGTGACAGTAGTTATGCAGGAAGATGCCTATTATGGCGAGTCCGCGCATGGCGGAACATTCTGTGCGGGTAAGCATTATTTATTCTTCAATTCAAAGTTTGTCGTAATCCGTAGTTTTCTTTAGTATTCTCGGGCGGTTCTCGTTGTACTCGGGCGACAGCAGGTTGAGCTGTTCGTTGTAGTCGCGGGCGTGGATACCACCGAGATAGAGCAGCATGTGCGCAAGAGCGTCGGTCATGAAGCGTCGGTTGCGTGCGTTCACCACCTGGCGGAATACCTCAGGACGCTTCTTTATATACTTGCGCGAGCACCATATCCACATCGGAATGTCGAACTCGGCGTGCGCCAGTCGAGCATCTATCTTCGCCGAGTGCATTCGGCAGAAGAAGTGCATGTCGCCCTCGTAGCACTCCTCGCCATGATCGGGCACGTAGATAACTATAGCGTCCTCGTTCTCGAACTTTTTCACTATCTCTGTCACCACCGAGTCGTTGTACAGAATAGCGTTGTCGTAGTCGGCAAGCGTCTGACGCTCGCGGGCGTTCAGATTGGGCTTCATTTCCTTATAGTCGTCGCCGCGGAAGAGCTTGCGCTCCTTCGGCGAACGCTGGCGATACTGCACGTGCTGGCCCAGCAGATGGAATATTATGAGGTTGTGGTCGGTGTTCTGTCCCTGCAACTCGTCGTAGTCTTTCAGCAGGTCCTCGTCGTAGCGGTGCAGCTGCGTGTTGCGCGTGTCGAACTGCGCCGCGCTCAGCTTCGGGTTGTTCAGGAAGAAGCCGCCACTGAAGTCGTACACCGCCTCCTTAGCCTTCGGCAGGAACTGGTTGGTGATGAACGTTACGTGGTAGCCCGCCTTGCGGAACAGTTCGGGGAAGAGCGGATAGTCGCACCATTCGCCCTTGTCGCCCACGCTGTACATCGAGAAGAGCAGCTTGAAGACGAAGCTCGTGAGGTTCCACGGTGACACTACGTCGGTGTACTTCACCAGTCGGCCCTGACGCTCGAGCTTCTGCTGACGCGGTGTGGTGGGCATCGTGTAGCCGTACTGCGAAGAGTGGTGGCGGTTGTAGCTCTCGCCTATGATGAGCACGATGTTAGGCGAGCGGAACGAGCAGGAGTCTACCTGCACTTTGCTTGCCGTGCGTACAAGTCGGTCGATCTGCTTCGCCGTGAGCGTGTTGGCGTATATGCTGAACACGAGTCGGTATATCGGTTGGTAGAGCACGGCGTGGTCTTTCTCGGTGAGGGTGTGCTCAACTTCGCCGATTGTGGTGCCCGACATCAGTTTGTGCGTGGCAACCTTGTTATGCGCACTCGCGCAAACCGACCATACGAGTAGCGCAAGCACGGCGGTACCTATCACGGGGCGTGCACGGCGCAGCAGTTCGCAGGTGCGCAGCCATATCGACTTGATTAGTTCGCGCCAGCGGCGTGGAATGAAGTGGGGAAAGCGCAGTTGCAGTGCGCTGATGATATGCACGAACATGAGCAGCAACACCCATCCCACATTGCTCAGCAATACATCCGGCGACACGCATGAGCGCAGGAACTCGCCCGACTCGCGCGAGTCGGTCTCGCCTACAAGCTGCAGCATGGTAGGCGTGAGCGTCGACTGGAACTTCACGAAGCAGTAGACGTCAACCACTGCCGTGGCGTAGAGTGCGAAATAGAAGAAGCCGCGCACCCATATCATCACCTTGTGTGGCAGCACGGTGAGAATCAGCGTGAGCACGTACACGTCGAGGAACAGTTCGAGGTAGAGGTTGTCGTAGAGGTGTGCTCCGCGTGCGTCGGGCAGCGTTGCCCACGCCGTTATGCAGCCGAGCATATACATGAACACGGCGAACGCACAATTGCGGCGCAGCGGCTCAGCCACAGCAGCGAGCACCTTACCAATAGTTTTCAAATATTTCATCTATATCTTCTGTTGTATAGTTTTCAACCTTTTATGTATAGTTTTCAACCTATTAAAGTAATATAACGCAAATTTACACATCTTTTCTGATATATTAATTGATTGTCTTTAAAAAATATCGGTGTACGTTAAAACTTACCCACACAGATATACGAAAAAAGGGCACTCCCTTTCGGGAATGCCCTATATCTTGCAATTAAGTCATTGCTTTATTTTGCAATCAATTCTCTGCTTCGTAGCATAGAATCTGTTGCTTCTTAAGCCGTCTGATTAGTCAGCGAGCTTAACAGTAGCGCGGCGGTTGTAAGAAACCGGTGAGAGGTCGTTAACACCACCCTTGCCCTCTGTTGTGATCTGGTCGCGGCTAACACCCATCTTAACGAGCTCGTTAGCAACTGTCTCAGCACGACGCTCAGAAAGCTTCTGGTTGTAAGGAGCAGAACCAGTAGCGCTGTCAGCATAGCCAGTAACTACGAGGTTAGAGTTGTTCTCCTTAGCGTACTCAGCGAGGTTCTTAACATTTACGAGATCCTTGCGAGAAGCGATGTTGTACTTGTTGAGGTTGAAGAATACAGACATCGGAGCGTTGTAGTAAGCCTTAACGTCGTTAGCATTCTGCTCATCCTTCTTTGCAGCGAGGAGGCTCTTCAGACGTGCGTTCTCAGCGTTAGCATCGTTGAGCTGTGCGTTGAGTGCGTCGATCTGTGACTGAGAGAGTGCCTTGATAGCGTCTACGTCCGGAGTCTTGTTCCATGTAGACTTGCCGAGGTTGAACTGAAGACCGAGCTCTGCGTAGAGCTTGTTGTCGTGTGAATCCCATACGCGGCTGTTTAAGTTCGGATCGCCGTTTACGTTGCCGTCGAAGTCAGGCTCAGCCCAGTTCCAGCCAAGCTCGAAGTAGAGACCTACGTGCTTGCTCAGGCGGAATGTATTGAGGATACCTGCAGAGAGGTTCATTGCGTAGCGGTTGTAGTCGCATGTACGGCTGATACCTGCACCTACGAAAGGAACGAAGTTCCAAACGCGTGTCTCGTTGTAACCATAGATCATGTTGCTAAGGTTGAAGAGAACGTTCTCGTTGAGTGTCCAGTGGTTGTTGTCGTGCTTGTGCTCGTCGATTACTGTGCGGCCCCAAACGCCAGAGAACTTAGTGCGAAGACCAAGACCCGGTGTGAACCACTTACCTACAGCAACTGAGAAGCCCGGAGTTGCACGGAACTTCTTGAACGGGCTGCGGTCGAGGCCCTGACCATGCTCCTGGTTTGAATAGAATGCGTTCCAGTCTGCACCAGCCTGAATAAACCAATTACTCCAGAATGAATTTGTAGCAACGCTGTGCTTGAGTGTAGGATCAGCAGTTGTCTCCTGAGCCATTGCACCCATTGATAAGCCACACATTGCCAAAGCAATTAATAACTTTTTCATAGCTTTTATATTTAACAATCAATTAATATTCGTTGTAATTGTAAGTACTTTTTGCCTATATTAGTTGTGCAAAGTTAATAAAAAAACAATTAGTAATACTGTTTTTTTTGAAAAAAACGTTCTAATACCTTAATTTTTATTGATTTATGTATGCATTATACTCCGAAAAGCTGTTCCAAGTCGGTCTGGCGTAGCATTGTGAGTATCTTTTTGCCGTCTGGAGTGTAGCTAAAATTGGAGCAAGCGAATAGGCTATTGACGATATTTTCCATCTCTGCGTTGGTGAGCACCTGACCGTATGTGACGGCTGCGTTGCGTGCCAGTTCGAGAGCGATGGAGTGGTTGATGTCGTCGATGGCGGATGTGGTCTTTTCGCGAGCCGACGCCACGAGGTCCTGCACAAGAGCCACGTAGTCGAGTCCGTCGAGTCCGCTCGGCACAGCCGTTATCGTGTAGTCGCCTTCTTCGTTCGGAGTGAGTTCGAAGCCGATGTTCTGCAGCTCGGGCATCACTGCCTCCACTACAACCTTGTCAGACGCCGAGAAGTGAATGGTGTCGGGGAAGAGCGGTTTCTGCAAACTTGGACGGCGCTTCTGCATCTGCTCGATGTAGCCTTCGTAGAGAATGCGAGTGTGGGCACGGTACTGGTCGATAATCATCAGACCCGACTTTACGGATGTCATGATGTAGCGACCCTTGTACTGATAGTGAGTGGGCGACTTCTCTTCGAGCGGCGACGGCTCGGTTGAGGCTGACAGCATGTCTGTGTCTGCTGATAGTGCGTTGAATCCTGCCGACTGCACGTCTGTGCCACCCGGTTGTGTATTCGCGTCTGCGTTGAAATCAAGCGAATCGGCATCGAATCCTGCTGATTGCGAGCTGGAGCCGTCCGGCTTTGAAAAACCTTTCGAGAGAACGATGCCGTTGTCGGCGAATGGTTTGTTTGCGACGTTAGAACGCGACTGTATTACGCCACCCGTATCGTTGCCGAAGAGCGACGGCGCTGACTGCTGGCGCGAGTGTGCCGAGCTGAGGCCTTCGTAGAGCTGCTCCCAATTGTCGGGTGCTGCGGAAGAGCGCTGCGCAGACGGCTCGTTGAACGGGTTGTACGCAGGGTTGTATTGTACTTTCGGTGCGCTGATGTCTGCCTGCGGCATTGCACCGAGTGCCGGAATGTCGGGCTGTCCTTCGGTGTCGAACTCTATCGCCGTCACATCGTTGAACATACCCACGGCGTCGCGCACGGCTGCTGTGAGAATCTGCCACACCGTCTGCTCGTTCTCGAACTTAATCTCGGTCTTCGTGGGGTGGATATTCACGTCGATGTCCGTCGGGTTGACTGTGAAGTATATGAAATAAGGTATCTGTTCGCCTTCGGGTACGAGTCGTTCGTAGGCGGTCATGATGGCTTTGTGGAAGTAGGGGTGCTTCATGTAGCGTCCGTTGACGAAGAAGAACTGGCGTGCGCCCTTCTTTCTTGCCGACTCGGGCTTGCCTACGAATCCGCTTATCTTGCACATCGTGGTGTCGATGTCTATCGGCAGCAGGTGCTGGTTTATCTTCTTTCCGATCACGTCGACGATGCGCTGGCGCAATCCGCCTGCCTTCAGGTTGTAAAGCTCGGTCTGGTTGTTGTAGAGCGTGAAGGCAACGTCGGGGTAGACGAGTGCGATGCGTTCGAATGCGGTGACGATATTGTTGAGTTCGGTGGTGTTAGACTTGAGGAACTTGCGGCGTACGGGGACGTTGTAGAAGAGGTTGCTGATGGTGAAGTTGCAACCTACGGGGCACTGCACGGGTTCTTGTGACACGAAGCGCGAACCGGCGATGGTGAGTGCCGTGCCGAGGTCGTCGTCTGGTCGTCGCGTGCGCAGTTCCACTTGAGCTACGGCGGCGATAGACGCGAGCGCCTCGCCGCGGAAGCCCATCGTGTGCAGATTGAAGAGGTCGTCGGCTTGGCGTATCTTCGACGTGGCGTGACGTTCGAACGACAGGCGTGCGTCGGTCTCCGACATGCCCTTGCCGTTGTCGGTCACTTGTATCGACGTGCGGCCGGAGTCGACGCATACAACGTTGATGAGCGTGGCGCCGGCGTCGATGGAGTTTTCCACCAGCTCCTTTATCACGCTTGCGGGGCGCTGTATCACCTCGCCTGCGGCTATCTGGTTTGCCACTGAATCGGGCAGAAGTTGTATAATATCGTTCATGTCGTTAGTTGTTCTCTTAGGGTGTGTCTTTTAATATATGTGGCTCGGCTACATCGCTATCAGTAGTATGATGGCTAAGAGCAGGAAACCTATCATCACAAGCAGTCCCAGCAGCCGCACTTGTCCGTTCTGACGGCGACGCGACGGCGGTTCGGCTTCTCTTATCGAACGCTCTGCGAGTTCTTCGGGCGGTACGCCACGGCGCAGATTGTTGAGAAGGTCGCGTTGCTCGTTGCTGAAGCGGAATGTATGGTGGAAGCCGCGGGGGCGGCGGTTGAAGAAGTACATTGTGAATGTTGAATGTTGTGGTGTTGTGAATGTTGAGATGTTGTGGTGTTGAGATGGTGAGGTGTTGTGAGATGTTGTGGTGTTGAGATGTTGAATGGTGAGGTGTTGTGGTGTTGAGGTGTTGAGATATGTCATTTCGGCTTTGACGTTTGCCGTAGCGGAGGTCTCTGGCCTCCGCAGCAGCAAACAAGTCTTATTTTGTTGTAAAGCCGAGCAGCAAACAAGTCTTATTATGCAGCAAAGCCGAGCAGATAATAGTTATTCTAACCTCTGCAGCGGCGCCTCTATTCGCAGCATCTCCTTCAGTTCTGTGCCAGCCGCCTTGCCTCGCCAGTTGAACACATCGTACTTGTCCTTCGGTCTTATTTCCTCGAACCATGCGAACTCCGGCAGCTTGTACTTCTCTGGTGGAATCTGCGTGATAGGATACATCGTTCCTACAGCCTTCGACGCCCATATCTTCTGCAACTTGCGTTCAGCCGACATGTACATGCGTAGCGTGTCGGTCTCCATATAGTTGAGCTCTGAGAGCACGGAGTCCTTCTGGTTGGCGTTGTAGTAGAGCGACTTCACGTTGCCCGTTGCCTCGGCGCGTCGTATTGCTCCGTCGGTGAAGAACGCGTCCATGCGTTTCGATGAAATCTGGTTGAAGTGGTTCTTCTCGTCGCACTTCTCCACAGACAGCGCCTGCCCCACAATCTCAGCCTTGCGCACCGTCGAGTCGTTCATGTATACATGTATCACCTCGCCCAGCAGCTGTCTGCCGAGGTTCCACACTATCGGGTCGCGGTACATCGTCATGCACGAGTCTTGCGAGCTGAACACGAGCGAGTCGCACACAGCCTGCACGTCGTCGCGGTAGGCACGCACATGGTTGAAGGCGTGCACTTTGCGGTAAACCGAGTCGGTCTTGATGTTGAACGTGTAGAGCTTCAGCGAGTCGGCATGCACGTAGAGTGTGTCCTTCTGCGAGTAGTCGAGCATCAGCGCGCGCTTCGTAGCGTAGCCGTAGCCCGTCGTCTCGTTGTAGAACAGATGGTCGCAGCGCAGTTCGTTCTTGTTCTCCGTGTCGGTGTATATCACGTTGCCGAATCCTTCGTTCTGCTTCAGCTTGTCGTTGTGGAAGAGCGAGTCGCCGGTGATTGTTTTCTTGCCATCCACGATGGTAGAGCGTCCGAACAGTTGCGACATATTCGTCTTGCTGTTGGTGTAGGCGTCGGTAGTGTTGATGACGGTGCTCTTCGACTTGATTGTAGACGGACCCGTAACGTGAGCGATGCGGGTGCGTGTGTCGTAGTGGAGTGAGTCGGTGTTGATGATGTTCTCGCCGCTGCGCATGTGTACGTCGTAGAAGAACGCCGCCTTGCGTGTCGCGGTGTTGTACTCGCCCCAGTCGCTCACCAGCTCGTCCTTGCCGTCGATGAGTTTGCCGCCCTCGAAGAAATAGGCGTTGTCGTACAGACGGTCGTAGTCGAGCGAGTCTGTGTAGAGCGTCTGCGTGCGATGCTTAAGCACCACGTTGCGGCGTGCGTGCATCATCTGCTCCGCACCTATATAGTCGGCATAATCGCACTTGAGTGAGAGCGTATCGCCCTGCTTGAAGTGCACGTGTCCGAACGCCTTTACCGAGTTTGCCTCCTGGAAGAAGTAGGCGCTGTCGCACCACAGCTGTGATCCGGCATGCGTGAAGTGTACCTTTCCACGCAGAATCTGTGCGTCGGGCACCGCGCCGTACATGTCGTATGCGAGCTCGTCGGAGTGGACGAGATACACGCGTTCGTCGGTCTTCGGTCGCTTCCTCTTGCCCTTCGACGCCGCAGAAGCCCATATCAGGCAGAAGCCAAAAAGGCATAGAACTGCTGCGAGAGCGGTTCTATGCCAGTTGTTCGTTATTGGGGATTGTCTTTTCTTCATTATTATTCTAAGCCTTTCTAAGCCTTTTAGGCGTTCTTAAGCCTTCCTGAGAGCCTTATTTAACCCAGCCTTCGTACTCGTACTTATAGTTCTTGTAGCGGTCCTGCATACGCACATAGGTGGTCTTTATCTTCTTCACCACCCAATTGTGCAGGAACTCGGCGCGCTGCTTCTGAAGCACTACGTTCTTCAGCACCTGGAAGTCTTCGTTGATAGTAGCGCGGTGAGCCGGTATGCGGTTCTTCAGCTTCACGATAGCCACAACGTTCTTGCCCTTCTCGTTCACCATTGTGAACGCGTCAGACACGTCGCCGACCTCCATGTTCTCCACTTTGCGAGCCACTTCCGTCGGCAGGTCCTTCATCTGGAACTTCGATGTGCGGCCATCCTCACTGTTGAACGACATGAGACCGTGGTTGTTGCGTGTGTCTTTGTCGTCAGACATGTATGTAGCAGCCTCCTCGAACGCGAGCTTGTTGGCGCGTATGTCGGTAGCGAGCGAGTCGAGCTTCACGCGCATCGAGTCGGTAGCCTCTGGCGATACACGTGGGATGCGCAGGATGTGGCGCACCTTGATCTTGTCGCCGCGCTTGTCGATAAGCTGTATGATGTGGAAACCATACTCCGACTCAACAATCTTCGACACGCGCTTCGGGTCGGTGAGGTTGAACGCAACCGCAGCGAAGGCTGGGTCAAGCATACCGCGACCAACGTAGTCCATCTCGCCGCCCTGACGTGCAGAGCCTGGGTCTTCGGAGTAGAGGCGTGCGAGCGTTCCGAAAGAAGTCTCGCCGCTTGTGATGCGGTCGGTATATTCGCGCAGCTCGTTCTTCACGTGGTTGATTTCCTCCTGCGAAATCTTCGGCTGCTTTGTGATTATCTCCACCTCTACCTGAGTTGGAACGAGCGGAATGCTGTCCTCTGGCAAGTTGTTGAAGTATTTGCGTACGTCAGCCGGCGTAACGGCGATGTCGCTCACGAGTTTCTCGCGCATCTGCTGTATGAGCTGGTTGTTGCGGAAGTCGTCGTGCAGCTGCTGGCGCATCTGCGTAACAGTCATCTTCTTGTATTCCTCCAGCTTCTCCTTAGAACCAGCCTGCTGTATCCAGCGGTTTATCTGCATCTCTATGTTCTGCGAAATCTCAGCCTCAGTAACGTTGATTGAGTCGATTTCAGCCTGATGGAGGAACAGCTTCTGCACAGCAATCTGCTCAGGAATGATATAGTCGGGGTCGCCGTTCCATGTCATACCCTCCATCTCGCCCTGGAGTTTCATCATTTCCACGTCCGATTTGAGGATGGGCTGGTCGCCTACCACCCATATCACTTCGTCTACGATGCTGTGCTCTGGCACGCGCTCCTCGGTCTTGAGCGTGTCCTGCTTAAGCTCTGTGTCCGAACCGGCATAGCTGCCTGCGTTCGCACCGATGCCCACAAGCAGAGCCGCAGCGGCGAAAGTCGCCATTATAATGTTGCGTTGTTTTCTCATGTATATGTATATATTATAATATGTATAGTGTGTAGAGGGCGCGCCAGCACCCTCCGACGATTAGTGCTTGTTAACGGTGCTGAGCACATCCTTGTTCACTACGACCGTGTAGCGCTTGCGCAGAGCTTCAATCCACGCCTTCTCGAGCTGCTCCTGATAGTCGGCAACAACCAGTTCGCGCACGTCGTTGTATGTCTTCGGAGCCTTCAGCTTCTCGCCGTATGTAGCCGAGATGGGGAAGTCTTTCACGTCAGCCACAGTAGTGTCCTTAGCAAACACCACCTTGTCAATGAGCGCGTTGTCGCCCTCGCGGAAGATGCCCTTTACGACCTTGATGCGTATTGTAGAGTCGTTGAACTCCTTGCGCAGACGCTCAGCCCATTTTTCGAACGGAATGTTCTTCAGCGACTTCTTCACAGCCTCTACGTCGCCATCCTGCTTCACCCAGTAGGCGATGCCCTTGAAGCGCGGCTGTTCCCACTTGTAGCGCTTGCGATTCTTCTTGAAGTAAGCTGCGAGACCCTTCTCGTCCTTCGCTGCCTTGTCCCACACCGTGCGGTTAGAGATTTCGTAGAGCAACAGTCCGTCGTGATACTCGCGGATGAGGTTCTTCAGAGCCGGGTCGGCAGCCGCCATCTCGTCGGCGCGACGGTTGAGTATGTCCTCCGGTGTGCACTGCGGAACGGAGTGCTTTGCTATAGAGTCGATGTTCTGCGAGATGATTCGCTCGCGCAGTCCGCGGCTTTCTATGAAGCGGTGGATGTCGGCGCGAACCGTATCGTAGGGGAAGAAGTTCTGCTTTGCTTCGACCTTAATGATGTGATAGCCGAACGGTGAGAGGATCGGCTTTGATATCTCGCCCGGCTTCATTGCGAAGATGGCGTCCTCAAACTCCTTCACCATATATCCGCGCTGCACCCAAGAGAGGTCGCCGCCGCGGCGTGCCGAACCCTTGTCGTCTGAGCAGCGCTGTGCAAGCTCAGCGAAATCGGCACCCTTGATGAGTGCGTTGTATATTGAGTCGGCACGTACGAGTGCTGAGTCGCTCTGTGCCTTTGTTGCGTTCTGCTTCAGTGAGACGAGTATGTGGCGCGGGCGAACCAGTCCGCCGTTCCCGTCGATGCGTTTGCGTGTGTCTTCGTAGATGGTGCGTGCCTCGCGCTCTACGTCGTTGTCGTTGATGAAAGAAGGGCGTATCTGCTGGTCGCGGTACATGCGGAACTCGTCGCGGAAAGCCTTTGTGGTGTCGATGCCAGCCTCTTCAGCTGCCATCACCTTCAGTTTGTAGTTCACAAACAGGTCGATATATTCGTCCACGCTCTTCTTGTCGACAACGGTTTCAGAGTTGTTTTTGTTGTACGAGTATTCGAACTCCGAGCGCGGCACAGCCTTTCCGTTTATAGTCATGATAGTTGGGTCGGCTGTCTGTGCCGATGCTGTGGTTGCTGCCACGAGCAGTGCTACCAACAATGATTTTACCTTCATTTTTTCTTTTGGTGTTTGTTTATTGGGGCTTTCTCCCCACGTTTCTTGTATATTTGAATTGGCTTGAAAACCCAATAACTACACGGCTGGAGATGCTTTCGCACCTCAAGCCGTGTGGTTGTTGGGCTTTCTTTCAGTGTTCAATATTTATTACTGTGGGCGCGAGTAGTTCGGAGCCTCACTTGTAATTGTGATGTCGTGTGGGTGGCTCTCGAGCACACCTGCGTTTGTGATGCGTGTGAACTTAGCGTTGTGCATAGCCTCGATAGTGCCAGCACCGCAGTAGCCCATACCTGAGCGCAGACCGCCGATGAGCTGGTAGATCACCTCCTGCACGGTTCCCTTGTAAGGTACGCGTCCGGCGATGCCTTCCGGCACGAGCTTCTTCACGTCCTTTGTGCCAGCCTGGAAGTAGCGGTCCTTAGAGCCGTTCTCCATTGCCTCAAGCGAACCCATGCCGCGATAGCTCTTGAACTTACGTCCGTTGAAGATGATTGTGTCGCCGGGGCTCTCCTCTGTGCCTGCAACGAGCGAACCGATCATCACTGAGCTGCCGCCTGCTGCGATAGCCTTCACGACGTCGCCAGAGTAGCGCAGACCGCCGTCGGCGATCAATGGAACGCCAGTGCCCTGGAGTGCAGAGTAAACGTCGTAAACTGCAGAGAGCTGCGGAACACCTACACCTGCTACGACGCGGGTTGTACAGATTGAACCCGGGCCGATGCCTACCTTAACGGCGTCGGCACCATTCTCAACGAGCATTCTTGCAGCCTCGCCGGTAGCCACGTTGCCTACAACGATGTCTACGTTCGGGAACGAAGCCTTTGCCTCGCGCAGCTTCTCGATAACGTACTTAGAGTGGCCGTGAGCGGTGTCGATAACGATAGCGTCGGCGCCAGCCTCTACGAGAGCGCTCATGCGGTCGAGTGTGTCTACTGTTACGCCCACACCTGCTGCTACGCGCAGACGACCCTTATCGTCCTTGCAAGCCATCGGCTTGTCCTTAGCCTTGGTGATGTCCTTGTATGTGATAAGACCTACGAGGTGGTTCTCGCTGTCTACAACCGGCAACTTCTCAATCTTGTTCGACTGGAGGATGTCAGCGGCCGCTGCGAGGTCGGTCTTGATATGTGTAGTCACGAGGTTCTCGTGTGTCATCACGTCGTCGATGAGTTTGTCGAGATGACGCTCAAAGCGAAGGTCGCGGTTTGTAACGATGCCTACGAGATGGCACTCTTCGTCCACTACCGGTATACCACCGATGTGATACTCCGCCATCATATCCAAGGCGTCCTTAACGGTCTTGCCACGGCGAATTGTCACCGGATCGTAGATCATGCCGTTCTCGGCACGCTTTACGATGGCTACCTGACGCGCCTGGTCTTCGATAGACATGTTCTTGTGAATAACACCGATGCCGCCTTCGCGTGCGATGGCAATAGCCATAGCCGACTCCGTTACGGTGTCCATGGCTGCTGTGACAAAGGGCACATTCAAGCAGATGTTACGCGAGAACTTGGTTTTCAACTCTACCGTCTTGGGCAGTACCTCTGAATAAGCGGGAATAAGGAGGACGTCATCGTATGTGAGTCCGTCCATTACAATTTTATCAGCAACAAATGATGACATATAACTTAAAAAATTTATTGCGTGCAAATTTAGCAATAAAAATCCATACGTGAAAAATTAAACACGATTTATTTTCTGCGTTAATGCTAATTAACGGAATTTGAGCGGAGTTGTGTTGGTTAGGGGTGTGGTTAGTTAGGGGGTGCAGTTGTCTCAACTGCACCAACCGAATTGAAATACTATCAAATATATTTGGTGCAGTTGAGACAACTGCACCCCCTAAAAGCACCCCCTGAAAGCACCTCCTGAAAGCACCTCCTGAAAGCACCCCCCTAACAGTGTTAGTTGGCTTGTTCTGAAAGGAACTTGATGCGCACGAGGCGTATTTCGTTTTCTTCGTAGTCGCCGAGTTCGTCGAGTGCGGTGTCGATATCGTCGGTGTCCGATTCGCGGAAGTACTCGTAGATATCGTCAATCTGGTCTTCGTCCATCACGTCTTCGAGGAAGTAGTCGATGTTGAGTTTTGTTCCGCTGTAGACGATGGCATCGAGGTCGTTGAGAAGGTCCTCGAAGTCGAGTCCGAGTGCCGAGGCGATGTCGTCGAGCGGCATGCGACGGTCGAGATACTGTATTATCTTCACCTTCTTCATAGAGTCCTTCGCCACGGTGCGTACGAACAACTCCTCGGGGCGTTCTATCTCGTTGTCCTTGCAGTACTGGCTGATAAGCTCGCAGAACGGCTTGCCGTAGCGGTTCGCCTTGCCTACGCCGATGCCCTGAATGTTGCGCAGTTCCTCAATCTTCACGGGGTACATCGTAGCCATCTGTTCGAGCGACACGTCCTGGAATATGACGTATGCCGGCAGGTTCTGCTTGCGTGCCGTTTTCTTTCTGAGGTCAACGAGCATGTTGTAGAGCGTAGGGTCGAGCGCCGAAGCTGTTGCCTCGCCGCCTTCGTCCTCTGTGTCGGAGAAGTCGGTGTCCTCTACGTATGTGAATGGCGTAGGGTTCTTCACGTAGCTCTTGCCCGCCGCCGTCACCTTCAGCAGTCCGTAGCTCTCTATGTCCTTATGAATGTAGCCCGCAATCATTCCCTGACGAATTACGGGGTTCCATATCTTCGCCGGCATGTCCTCGCCAGCACCGAAGTCTTCGAGCTGCTCGTGGTGATGGCTCACGATGTCGTCGGTTGCGCGTCCCTTCACGAAGTCGACGATATAGTCCTGTCGGAACGCCTCCTTCACGGCGATGATAGCCTTCAGCACTATCAGCAGCGCCTCCTTGCCGTCGCGCTGCACCTTCGGATGCAGACAGTTGTCGCAGTTGCCGCAATTCTCGTGCGGATAATCCTCGCCGAAGTAGTGCAGCAGCACCTTGCGTCTGCACACCGATGTCTCGGCGTATGCGGCAGTCTCCTGCAGCAGCTGCTTGCCTATGTCCTGCTCAGCCACGGGCTTGCCCTCCATGAACTTCTCCAGCTTCTGCAAGTCTTTGTAAGCATAGAATGCTATGCATATACCCTCGCCGCCGTCGCGTCCTGCGCGACCCGTTTCCTGATAATATCCCTCAAGACTCTTCGGTATGTCGTAGTGTATGACGAAGCGCACATCGGGTTTGTCGATGCCCATGCCGAAGGCTATGGTAGCCACGATGACGTCGATGCGCTCCATGAGGAAGTCGTCCTGCGTCTGCGAGCGTGTAGCCGAGTCGAGGCCGGCGTGATAAGCCGCCGCCTTTATGTCGTTGGCTTTCAGCACGGCAGCCAGTTCCTCCACCTTCTTGCGCGAGATGCAGTAGATGATGCCGCTCTTGCCAGGGTGTTGTTTGATGAATTTAATAATCTGCTTGTCGATGTCGTTCGTCTTCTGTCTCACCTCATAATAAAGGTTAGCGCGGTTGAACGAGCTCTTGAATTCCTTCGCGTCGGCTATGCCCAGACTCTTCTTTATGTCCATGCGCACCTTGTCGGTGGCTGTAGCCGTGAGCGCTATGACCGGAGCTGCGCCAATCTTGTTTATCGTAGGGCGTATGTTGCGGTATTCGGGGCGGAAGTCGTGACCCCACTCCGATATACAGTGCGCCTCGTCGATGGCGTAGAACGAAATCTTGAACGAACGGAAGAACTCCAGGTTGTCCTCTTTGTTGAGCGACTCCGGCGCCACATAAAGCAGTTTTGTGCGGCCCTCGTGCACATCCTTGTACACCTGATTGATGGCAGCGCGGTTGAGCGACGAGTTCAGATAGTGAGCCACGCCGGTTTCCTCGCTGAGTCCGTTCACTACATCCACTTGGTTCTTCATCAGTGCGATGAGCGGCGACACCACGATTGCCGTGCCTTCCATGATGAGCGACGGCAGCTGGTAGCACAAGCTCTTGCCTCCGCCTGTAGGCATGAGCACGAATGTGTCATTGCCTTCAAGCAGATTGCGTATTATTGCTTCTTGGTCGCCCTTGAACGAGTCGAACCCGAAGTGGTGTTTCAGTTGTTCGTTGAGGTTGATTGTCCCAGTCATAGTAAAAAGATTTGTCTAAGTGTATCTCGAAGCCACTACTGGAGATTTGCCTTCTCCAGCTGTGCCTTTGCGTACTCCAGTGTTACGGTGAAGCTGTCGATGTTCTTGGTCGGAGCCTCGAACATAGCGTCCATCACGATCGACTCTACGATAGAGCGCAGTCCGCGTGCGCCGAGCTTGTACTCCACAGCCTTGTCTACGATGAAGTCGTATGTCTCGGGTGCGAACTCGAGCTTGATGCCGTCCATCTCGAAGAGCTTTGTGTACTGCTTTATGATAGAGTTCTTCGGCTCTACGAGGATGCGTCGCAGCGCTTCGCGGTCGAGCGGGTTGAGGTAGGTGAGCACCGGCAGACGGCCGATAATCTCGGGTATCAAGCCGAACGACTTCAAGTCCTGCGGCAGGATGTACTTCATGAGGTTGCCCTTGTCGATGTTGCGCACGTTCTGCACCGAGTTGAATCCCACCACGTGGGTGTTCAGACGCTGTGCAATCTTGCGCTCGATGCCGTCGAACGCACCGCCGCAGATGAAGAGTATGTTGCGTGTGTCGACGTGTATATAGTCCTGGTCGGGGTGCTTGCGTCCGCCCTTTGGCGGCACGTTCACCATTGTTCCCTCGAGCAGCTTGAGCAGACCCTGCTGCACACCCTCGCCGCTCACGTCGCGCGTGATGCTTGGGTTGTCGGCCTTGCGCGCAATCTTGTCAATCTCGTCGATGAAGACGATGCCGCGCTGCGCCGCCTCCACGTTGTAGTCGGCTACCTGCAGCAGGCGCGAGAGAATGCTCTCCACGTCCTCGCCCACGTATCCCGCCTCTGTGAACACCGTTGCGTCTACGATGGTGAACGGCACCTTCAGCAGTTTTGCTATGGTGCGTGCGAGCAGCGTCTTGCCCGTACCGGTCGAGCCGACCATGATGATGTTGCTCTTCTCTATCTCCACGCCGTCGTCCTCTGCACCTTCCGCGTGCTGCTGCAGACGCTTGTAGTGGTTGTATACGGCTACCGACAGATACTTCTTCGCATCGTCCTGACCGATGATATACTCGTCGAGATATTCCTTTATCTCTGTTGGTTTCGGCACGTCGTTGAGCGACACGTCGAATGCGCCCGAGTTCTTGCGCGTTCCCTCCGGTCCGAAGCCCGCTTCGAGCACAATCTGATAGGCCTGCTGCGCACACGAGTCGCAGATGAAGCCGTTCAGTCCGGTGATGAGGAAGTTTACGTCCTTCTCGCTTCTTCCGCAGAAGCTACATACTTTCTTTGGCATTTTTCTTCTTTTCTCTTCTCTTTACTTCTTGCGTATCATTACTTGGTCGATCATTCCGTACTCCTTAGCCTCCTCGGCTGTCATCCAGTAGTTGCGGTCGGAGTCTGCCCACACCTTGTCGAACGGTGTGTGCGAGTGTTCGGAGATGATGGTGTAGAGTTCTTTCTTGAACTTCTGTATCTCGCGTGCTTCGATCTCGATGTCCGAAGCCTGACCCTGCACGCCGCCGAGCGGCTGGTGAATCATCACGCGGCTATGCTTCAGCGCCGAGCGCTTGCCTTCCTGACCTGCCACGAGCAGCACCGCAGCCATCGAAGCCGCCATGCCCGTACACATCGTAGCCACGTCGGAGGTGATGAACTGCATGGTGTCGTAGATGCCGAGACCTGCTGTCACGCTACCGCCGGGAGAGTTGATGTATATAGAGATGTCCTTGCCCGGGTCTACAGAGTCGAGGTAGAGCAGCTGCGCCGAGAGCGTGTTGGCTGTATAGTCGTTGATTTCGGTGCCGAGGAAGATGATGCGGTCCATCATCAAGCGCGAGAACACGTCCATCTGTGTCACGTTGAGCTGGCGCTCCTCAAGGATATACGGGTTGAGGTACTGCGCCTGAGCCTTCATCACGTCGTCGAGCATCATGCCGTTAATGCCGAGTCTACTTGTTGCGAATTTTCTAAAATCGTTCATATCTGTAAGTTTCGTTTTTTCTGAAGTTCTCTTCTGCTTCCAGTTCGTATACGCCGGCTTGCGCCAGCCGTATCTTATATATAATAATGTGTAGTTTTATATGTATGATATCGAAGCAGATACAAAGATACAAAAATGTATCGAACAGGGCGAATATTCTGAAGAAAAAATTTTGTAGCTTTGCAACTTATCGCTTTCATTATCAGTCAAACATACAGAAACAACTAAAAAATACGAACAGATATGAAAAAGACAATCTTTTTAATGGCAATGCTGCTGGCGCTCAGCGCAGCGGCTCCTATGGCTTCCGCCGCACCGCAGTCTCACCGCAATCGCCCGCACACACAGATGGTGGACAAGAAGGATAAGGACGCTGCCGACGAGGAGAAGGGCATCGTGGCTTACTCGGATACTGTAACTGCCGACACGGCGTCTGCCGCTAACGGCGGAGCCACGTTCGACAACGATGCCCCAGTCAGTCGCGACGAACTGCTCTCGTTCTACAACAGTTTGCCAGGATGGATCGTAAAGCTCTTCCTTATAGTGTGCGTTTTCGTGCCGATGCTGCTGTGCTTCCTTGCGCCTATCATTGTCGTTCTGCTCGTCATACGCTACTTCATGCGCCGCCACAAAGACCGCGTGCGACTGACTGAGATGGCTATGGAGAAGGGCGAACCATTCTCCGACGAACTGAAACCGCTCAGCAAGAAGTCGCCCGAGTATATGTGGCGCCGCGGAGTGCGCAACACGTCGATTGGTGCCGGACTCATGATTCTCTTCTGGTTCTTCGGTATGCAGTCGCTCATGGGCATAGGCGCTCTTGTGGCGTGCATCGGACTCGGACAGATGTTCATGGTGAAGTACAACTACGACAGTAAGATGCCGTGGCAGAAGCGCGACGACGAGGACGAAACCGACCATTGACCCTATTCTTTTAAAGACAGAACGAAATGAAGGATACTAACGACGATCTCTCTCTTATACAGCAGGTGGCTGAGCTTCACGACAAGACGGCTTTCGACCGTCTTGTCAGGAAGTATCAGTCGCCTATAAGGCGCTTCTTCCTCCACCAGACGCTGGGAGACGCGCAGCTGAGCGACGACCTCGCGCAGGACACCTTCATAAGGGCTTATACCAGCATCGGGACGTTTCGCGGCTCGGCGGCGTTCTCCACATGGCTCTTCCGCATAGCCTACAACGTGTTCTACGACTATCGGCGCCGGCTGCGCCCGTCTGCCGACGACCTCGACGCAGCGCGCCCCGCTGCAGCCGGTGCCGACCGGTCGCTCGGGATGGATGTCTACGGTGCTCTCGCCCGTCTGCCCGACGCCGAGCGCACATGCGTCACGCTGCAGCTCGTCGACGGCTATCCCATCGAACGCATCGCCGCAATAACGGGCATGGCGGAGGGCACGGTGAAGTCGCATCTCTTCCGCGGAAAGCAGAAACTTACCGCATTCCTGCGGCAGAACGGCTATTCTTAAGACCCTAAATGTAGGTGGAAAATAAAAGACAACGTAAAAATTCAATCATGCTATGACTGATGTAAAGAATAAAACAAGTTATGACGAGACTGTCGATGAGGCGCTTCTTCAGCGGTTCTTCGCCGACAGCGCTCGCATGGATATCGCCGACGACGGATTCACCGACCGCCTCATGCGCCGTCTGCCCGAGGAAGTGGACACCCGCTGCTACCGTCTCTACCGCTTGTGGACGGCAGCGATGGTAGCGGTCTGCGTTGCCGTCTTCTTCTTCGTCAACGGCTTCCAGCTGCTCAAGCTGCGCGTGTGCAGAGCTGTCGGCGGTTTCCTCGGCGACGTGGTTCACGCCGTACAGGATAGGGTGGCATCGTTCTCGCTGCCCGCTTCCGTCTCCTTCCCCCCATCCGCCGACTGGACAACGCTGCTTCATGTTCCGCTCATGATAGCGATAGCGCTTGTCGTGCTCGGCTCGCTTGTGCTGTACGACATCAACGAATCGGTCTGATACACAAGCCGCCTCGTCCTTCTGCTCACGAAATGTCATCGTGTAGCGTACGGAATCCGATCGGGCGGCGAACGGAAACCGATCGGACGGCGTTCGGAGTACGATGATTGGAGTACACAATAGTAGCGGAGGTAAAAGCCTCCGCAGCACCAAGTCTGACACTAATAATAATGGTTAGCATCGCTGGTTGCTGCGGAGGCTTTTACCTCCGCTACTAATATGGCTGTTTAGAAAACGAATGTGCTGAATCGCTTGGTGTTCGCTTCCTTCTGCTTCAGCTCCTCCTGCATCCGCTGCATCGCCATCTTGAAGAAGAAGCGTATGAGATGCTCGTCGGTGGCTTCGGTGCGAATCATGCGCAGAGCGGAGATGTACTCCTGACGGGCTTCCGACGGAATGATGAGCAACGGATGCCCCATGCGTAGCAGGATATAATTGCTCACGAGACGACCCGTTCTGCCGTTTCCGTCGCGGAATGGATGCAGATACTCGTAGAAGCCGTGAAAACGGGCGGCAAGCACCATCGGGTGAGCGGCGGCTGTGGCGATGGCTTGCTCCGTCGTTTCGAGCAGTCGCGGCACTCTGGCTACCAGCTCTTCGTGGTCGCCGAACACGGTGTCGCCGGCAGCCATGTCGGTTGTCGTGTATTCGCCTGGCGTTGCGTCGGGCGCACGGTAGGCGAGCGTGTGACTTGTTACGCGACGGTTAATCTCTTTCAACAGCGCCTCGTTGAGCGGATGCTGCACGTTCCGCATCATATACTCAAAAGCCTCGAAGTGGTCGAGCATCTCGAAAGCCTCGAACAGCGTCTTGCCGGCTGGAATCATGCCCAGGCCCTTCTCCTTCAGTTCGCGCGTGTCGTCAACAGAGAACGAGTTGCCCTCGATGGCGCACGAGTGGGTGGAGAAGAGCACCTCGTTATACTTGAAGTATTCTTTCCCGTCCATTCTGTCGACGACAAGCGACAGGTACCTGCCCCGCAAGTCGTCGTATTCCTTTATTTCCTTTTCGAATGTCATAGTCGTCCGTTTCAGCTTGCTAAGATACAATTTTTGTGGAAAAGCGCCAAGCGCTTGAACAAAAAACATCAAACACTTGAACAAAAACGTACGAAACGCTTGAAGAAGAAGCGTACGAAACGCCTAAACAAAAAAAGAGGATGCAACCGAAGTTGTATCCTCTTTTTGCGTGACTCGCATGGGGCTCGAACCCATGACCCCAACATTAAAAGTGTTGTGCTCTACCAACTGAGCTAGCGAGTCTCCGTATTTGCTTTATATTTCAAAAGCGAGTGCAAAGTTAGTGGTTTTTTATAAATTACGCAAATATTTTGTTTGTTTTTTACGCTTTCCACTTCTTTTTCGTCTATTTCTGTTGGTTTTCTACTGCTGTAGGCGGGTCTTCGTCGTTCAGATGCTCTTTTGTGACGTAGCGCTGCCAGTAGGCTATGATGAGCGACGTGAGCGGTAGAGCAATGATCAGACCGATGAAGCCGAGCAGTGCGCCCCACACCGAGAGCGAGAGCAGCAGTATGGCGGGGTTGAGGCCCATCGCCTTGCCCATAATCTTCGGCGTGACGTACATGTCGGTGATGATCTGCACCACGCAGAAGAGGCCGAACGCCAAGCCGAACACCATCCAGAAGTCCTGCCCCGTGTCGGCAGCCTTAAGCATGGCGAGGAAGGCTGTAGGAATGAGCGCGAAGGTGTGCAGATAAGGCACGAGGTCCATCACGCCGATGAGTATTCCGAGGCCGATAGCCATAGGGAAGTCCATCAGGCTGAAGCCGATGCAGAACATCACGCCCATGCAGAGCGCCACTAAGCCCTGACCACGTATGTAGTTGTTCATCTCGCGCTCCACGTCCTGCGCCAGTTCCTGCCAGAACGGACGGTTCTTCTTCGGGAATATCTTCACCCAGCTCGTCGTGAGAAACTCGTAGTCGAGCAGTATGAAGAACGTGTAGAGCAGCGTGATACACGACGCTACGATAGACATCACGATGTTGGCTGTCTGCCCGATCACGGCGAAGAGCTTCGGCATCGTCGTCTTCAGCGTGTCGCTGAAATCCTTGCTTTTGAAGAAGCGCTCCAGCGCCTCCTGGTTGTTTATGGCCCAGTCTTTCGCCATGCGCGAGAAGTCGTTGGTGTGTGTTGTCTGGTGCAGCCAGTGGAGGATGAACTCGTACAGTTTCTGGAACTGGCTCACCATCGGCGGCACGATGAAGTATACAAGCAGTCCGATTACGGACAGAATGGCGAGCATGGCGATGATGATAGCCAGGGCGCGCACCTTCACGTGCATGCGATACTGTATGAACTTCACCATCGGGTAGAGCAGATATGCCAGGAACCACGCGATGAAGAAGGGCAGCAGCACGCTGCTCAGATAGTTGGTGATGGCGAAGACGGCCACGGTTATGCCGCCGACGGCTGTCCAGCGCATCACTTTGTCGAATGTAATCTTTTGTTCGTTCATATTATTGTTCCATTGCTTTCTTGTAGCACTCGCGGCAGAGCGGCTCATACTCGGCCTGTTCGCCGATGAGCACTTGGTTCTGGTCGTGCACAAGACGATGACTCACGTAGGCGAGCGCTCCGCACTTCACGCAGATGGCGTGCACCTTCGTCACTTCGTCGGCTACGGCGCACAGAGCCGGTATCGGGCCGAAGGGAGTGCATTGAAAGTCCATGTCAAGGCCGGCTATTATCACGCGCACGCCGTTGTTGGCAAGCTGGTTGCACACCGCTACGAGGTCCATGCCGAAGAACTGCGCCTCGTCTATGCCCACCACGTCGAAGTCGTAACCGTCCGTGCTTGTGGTGTGACTGCTCAGGTAGTTCAGAATCTCGGCTGACGTGGAGAGCGGCACCGACATCACGGAGTTGCGGTCATGGCTCACCACCTCCTCCTCAGAATAGCGTGTGTCTATCTGCGGCTTGAATATAACAACTCTTTGGCGAGCGAAGGTAGCTCGCTTTATGCGGCGTATAAGTTCCTCGGTCTTGCCCGAGAACATTGAACCGCACACTACTTCAATTCTTCCTTGGCGATACTTCTCGCCCTCTAAATTTGCTTTCATTGTGAGTACAAATTTACGAATACGTTTTAAAAATTGCAAAGAAACGACATGTTTTTTTGCCGTTCTTGATTAATATAACTATATTTGCCCACAATATGGGTATATTATATATTGTGCCTACTCCGGTGGGCAATATGGAAGACATGACGATGCGTGCCATCCGCATATTGAAAGAGGCAGATCTGGTGCTTGCCGAGGACACTCGCACATCGGGCATTCTGCTTCAGCATTTCGATATAAAGAACCGGCTGATGTCGCATCACAAGTTCAACGAACACGGCACAACGGCATCCGTAGTCGAACGTCTGAAGGCTGGCGAGACGATAGCGCTCATCAGCGACGCCGGCACGCCCGGAATCAGCGACCCCGGCTTCTTTCTCGCTCGCGAGGCGGCTAAAGCCGGCATCACGGTGCAGTGTCTGCCCGGCGCTACGGCGTTCGTTCCGGCTATCGTAAGCTCGGGTCTGCCGTGCGACCGCTTCTGCTTCGAGGGATTCCTGCCGCAGAAGAAAGGCCGCCAGACGCTGCTGCAGTCGCTGCAGACCGAGACGCGCACGATGATATTCTACGAGTCGCCTTACCGACTGGTGAAGACGCTCGAGCAGTTTGCCGAGTTCTTCGGCGATGACCGTCAGGCGAGCGTCTGCCGCGAGATATCCAAGCTGCATGAGGAGAGCGTGCGTGGCACGCTGGCTGAGATAATAGCACACTTCAAGCAGACCGAGCCGCGCGGAGAGATCGTAGTCGTGGTGGCTGGCTGCGCCGGCGTTGACATCTCGGCACGCAAGGCGCTCAAGGAGCAGGCTAAGGAGAAGAAGCCGAAGCTGAGCAACAAGGAACGCTACGCTATGCGTGAGGCGGCGCCTGCGGAGTTCAAGAAAAAGAAATTCAGAGACGAATAATAAAAAACAAAACGATATGAAAAAACTATCTTTAGTATTATTATCCGTGGTGTTGCTGTCAGTGACATCATGCGATTTAATTAGCAAGTCAAAAGAAGGTAATGCACCTAACGTAGAGCAGACCGACTCGCTCCAGCGAATCATCTCGCAGAAGGACAACGAGATTAACGACATGATGGAGACATTCAACCAGATTCAGATCGGTCTGCGCGAGATAAGCGAGGCTGAGAACCGCGTCACCGTAGCACAGACTGGTGAGGGAACAAGCAGTCGCAAGCAGATGCTCGAGGACGTTCGCTTCATCTCGTCTACAATGCAGCAGAACCGCGCTTTGCTCGAGAAACTCCGCCAGCAGTTGCGCGAGTCGAGCATCAAGGGCGACCAGCTGCGCCGCACTATCGACGAACTCGTAGCGCAGATTAACGACAAGGAACAGCAGCTGCAGCAGTTGCGCGCCGAACTCGACGCTAAAAACATACACATCGCCGACCTCGACAAGACCATCACCGGCCTTAATGACAACGTATCATCGCTGCAGGAGGAGTCGTCGAAGAAGACCGAGACTATCAACGACCAGGACGCACAGCTCAACACCGCATGGTTCGCGTTCGGCACAAAGAGAGAACTGAAGGATCAGCGTATCATCGACGGATCAAAGGTGCTGCAGTCGAACTTCAACAAGAGCTACTTCACAAAGATCGACATCCGCGTGCAGAAGGAGATAAAGCTCTACTCTAAGTCGGCTAAGATTCTCACTATGCACCCCTCAAGCTCTTACACCTTGCAGCAGGATGCCAACAAGCAGTACGTTCTGCGCATCAGCAATCCGCAGATCTTCTGGTCTACCAGCAAGTATCTCGTAATCCAGGTTAAGAAGTAATTGCGCACGAATCATTATACAGACGACAAATGCGCATAGGTGTAATCGTAGCAATGGACAAGGAGTTTGCACAGTTGCAGACTCTTGCGTCCGACAAGAAGGAACAGACCGTTGCGGGTCGCACTTTCGTTGTGGGCCGCATCGGTGAGAACGAAATTGTAATGCAGAAGTGCGGCATCGGAAAGGTGAACGCAGCGGTTGGAGCGTCGGAGATGATTGCGGCGTTCCATCCCGATCTGGTCATCTCTACCGGCGTGGCTGGCGGTGCCGACACGAGTCTCGAGGTTTGCGAGGTGGTGGTGAGCACGGCTTGCTGCTACCACGACGTTTATTGCGGCGACGAGTGCGCAATGGGTCAGGTGCTCGGCATGCCTGAACGCTTCGAGAGCGACGCCGCTCTCGTTGAGAAGGCCACATCGCTCAACTGCCACACGCAGGTTCACGCCGGACTCATCGTCACCGGCGACTGGTTTGTCAACTCTCGCGAGAAGATGCAGCAGATTCTCGACAACTTCCCAACGGCAATGGCTGTAGACATGGAGAGCTGCTCTATAGCGCAGACCTGCCATATCTATAACACGCCGTTCGTCAGCTTCCGCATCATCAGCGATATTCCGCTCAAAGACCACAAGGCACAGATGTACTACGACTTCTGGGAGCGTATGGCTGAAGGATCGTTCGAAGTGACGAAGGCGTTCCTTGAAAGAGTATAAAAGCCCCTCCCAACCATCAAGCCCCTCCCAACCCTCCCCGTCGGGGAGGGCTTAGGATAGTTTAGAAAAGAATAGCCCTTGGCTTAGAAAGGCCTAAGAAGGCTTAGCTAGGCTTAGACGCCGCCTTCCCCTCAGCCTTTCCCTTGGCTTAGAAAGGCCTAAGAAGGCTTAGTCCGGCTTAGACGCAGCCTAAAACAATAAAAAAGACAATGAAAAAAATACCAAGTTTTACAATAAACCATAACACCCTCTTGCGCGGCATCTACGTTTCGCGCAAAGACTCAGTAGGTGGCGACACCGTAACCACATTCGACATCCGCATGAAGGAGCCTAACCGCGAGCCAGCGTTGCATCCCGGCGCACTTCATACCATCGAGCATCTCGCTGCTACATATCTGCGCAACGATGCGGAGTGGAAGGACCGCATCGTATATTGGGGCCCGATGGGCTGCCTCACGGGCAACTATCTGCTGATGCGTGGCGACCTTGAGCCGCGCGACATCGTAGATCTCATGCGCCGCACGTTCCGCTTCGTGGCAGACTTTGAGGGCGAGATACCGGGTGCCGAGCCGCAGGACTGCGGCAACTGGCTGCTTCACGACCTGCCGATGGCACGTTGGGAGTCGCGCAAATACTGCGAGGAAGTACTCGACGTAATCACCGACGCCAATATGGTGTATCCGCAGAAGTAGAGAAAACGAGAATATCTATATATTCAAGAGGTATAAACTTGTAAAAAAAAACAAGTGTTGACAAGAAAAAGTTAGCAAAATATTTTGCCGAACCACCGAAATTGCTTACCTTTGCACCGCTTTACAAAAGCACGGGATGTAGCGCAGTTGGTTAGCGCACGCGTCTGGGGGGCGTGAGGTCGCAAGTTCGAGTCTTGTCATCCCGACCTGATACGGGGTAGAATGTTCAACATTCTACCCCGTTTTTTGTATCTGTAGGATTGTATGGTAACAGTAAAAATCGTAAATGTTCCTAACACATGAAATCGTTATAACACTAACGATTAAGTACGTGAAAAAATCCTCCATATCTGCCAGCATTGCCGTAACCTGCACATTATTAATGCAATAATGGCTGGTAGATATCACGCAAAAAAGCGATATCTACCAGCCATCTGCCAGCTTATCTGCCAGCTTATCGCAAGCTGCTGGGGTTTATATCAAATTCGTCCTTGAAGCACTTGTTGAAGTACGAGGGAGAGGTGAAGCCAACCTCGTATGCAATCTCGGAAACACTCTTTTCGGTCTTTTCCAACAGCTGACGAGCCTTCGTGAGTCGCGCCTTGCGTAGCAGCTCTACCGGCGTCTGACCCGTCAGAGCCTTCACCTTTCTATATAGCTGCACGCGCGAGAGTCCTATCTCTTCGCCCAAGCGCTCCACCGAGAAGTCGCTGTCGCCGAGATTCTGCTGGATAGCCGAGCGCAGTCTGCCCACGAACGACTTGTCGGCTGCGTTCAGCTTCTCTTCTTCCTCCGCCTCCTGCTTGTCGCTGGCGAACACCGACCGCAGCATTACGCGCGAACGCATCAGGTTTTCGATGCGCGAGAGCAGCACCTGACCCGAGAACGGCTTCGTGATATACGAGTCGGCGCCCGTGTCGTAGCCCTCCTTGCGCTGTTCTGAGAGCGAGCGTGCCGTGAGCAGCACCACCGGAATATGGCTTGTTGCGGTGTCCGCCTTCAGTCGTTTTGTGAATTCCAAGCCGTTCATCACCGGCATCATCACGTCGCACACCACCAGTTTCGGCACCTCGCGGCGTGCTTTCTCCAAGCCCTGCTCGCCGTTCGTAGCCTCCGATACGTTGTACTTGTCCTGCAGAATAGATCGCAGGTAGGCACGCATGCCGTTGTTGTCGTCGATGATGAGCACGAGCGGACGCTCTGCGTCGAAGTCCTCGGCGTTCGTAATGCGGTCTGAGTTCTCTTTCGGTGTGCTGTCGGTGGCAATATAGTTGTCGTCCACCAGCCCCTTCTCCGCCTGAGTTGCAGCCGGCGCATCCTTTGCAGGGTCGTAACCGGGCTGCGAGTCGGGCAACGTGATGACGAATGTTGTACCCTTGCCATCCTCGCTTTCGGCGTGAACGTCGCCGTGGTGCATGTCTATGTACGCCTTCACGAGCGACAGACCGATGCCTGTACCGCCGATGGCGCCCTTCGCCTGGTAGAAGCGCTCGAAGAGATGCGGCAGCTCCTCAGCCGGAATGCCCTTGCCCGTGTCGGCTATGCGCAGCGTGTAGCTGTGGTCGCTGTGTATCAGCGAGATGCTGATGCTTCCTTTCTCGGGCGTATACTTCAGTGCGTTCGACATTATATTAAAGTATACATGCTCCATCTTGTTGCGGTCGGCAATCAGCATCGCATCGTTCTCCACGCCCGACACATCCACGCGTATCGTTATGCCGCGGCGTGCCGCCACCGTGCGGAAGTCCTCAGTCCATGTCGTCAGTTCCTGCTGCAGGTAGAAGCGGTTGAGGTGCAGCTCAGCCTTGTTGTTCTGCACCTTGCGGAAGTCGAGAATCTCGCCCACAAGTTGTATCAGTATTCGCGTGTTGCGCTGCACCATCTCCAGCATCGAACGCTGCCCACCCTTTATCGTCGGGTCTTCGAGCAACTGTTCTGCAGGTCCGGCGATGAGCGTCAGCGGTGTGCGCAGTTCGTGACTCATGTTCGTGAAGAACTGCAGCTGCGTCTGCGTCATTTCCTCCATCTCCGCCGTCATTCGGCGCTGCTCGTCCATCGAGGCTTTCAGCTGTCGGTTGATGCGGGTACGTGTGAAGAACGCGTAGACGGCTGCGGCGCACATCACGATGAGCAGCACCACGAATACGAGCAACACGAGCAGGTAGATGCGCTGCGTGTTGAAGTCGTTGGCAGCCTTGTCCACACGCGAGCGAAGCGTAGAGAGATGGTCCTGCTGTCTTACCGTCTCGTCGTACTGCATGAGCAGCACACGAGCGTTGTTGCGCGTCACGAGTGCAGACGAGAGCTGGGTCTCTCTGTTGTATTTCTTTCCCGTCAGTATGTTTATGGCGAGCTGCATCACCTCATCGCCGCGAGTGGGGTAGGTGTATGAGGCGAAGAGCGTGCCGTTGTTCACGAGTTCCATGCCTCCGCCATTCTGCGGCATGGCGTCGATGCCGCAGAATTTTATGTGCGAGAGGTCGAGTCCGTGCTTTTCGGCGGCGCGGCGTGCGCCCATTGCCATGCGGTCGTTATGAGCAAACACGCAGTCGAACTCGTTGTGCGGTTTCGAGAGCAGCGAGTCGATGGCGCGGAATGCGCCCTCCTCAGTCCAGTCGGCGTTCAGCTGTTCCACAATGCTCAGTCCCGGTCGGCAAGCCACCAAGCTGTCGAAGCCCTGCTTGCGCTCTATCGCCGGCGACGACGTAGAGAGTCCGCACAGCTCCAGTATGCGTCCACCGTCGGTGAGTGCGCCAGACAGATATTCGCCCATCGAACTGCCTATCTCCTTATTGTCCGCGCCGATATACGCTGTGTACTTGTTCGACCGTGTGCGTCGGTCGAAGATAATCACCGGTATGCCCTTTTCGTATGCGCGGTCTATCGCAGGCGATATGCTCACCTGACCCGGCGCCACGATGAGCAGGTCTACACCCTCGTCCACGAACTTGTTTATCTGTTCGGTCTGCAACTGCACGTTGTCGTTAGCCGAACTGATGCGCAGGTCTACATCGTTGTAGTAGAGTGCGGCGATGCGCAGCTCCTCGTTGAGCTTCTCGCGCCACACGTCTTCCGAGCATTGCGACACGCCTATGACGAAGCGCTTCGGCTGACTGGTGCATGAGATTATCAGTGGGAGCAGAAACAGAAGGAGATACTTGCAGAATCTGCGTGCTGAGTGTTTCATTAGATATGTTGTTTTTAAGTTGTTTGTATTTATCGGGGTAGGAAAAACCACGCTTCCTACTATTTGTTTGAACTTTATCGCTTAAATTCGCTGCAAATATAGCAAAAATAATGCATTTGTGCATATTATTCAAGCATTTTTGTTTCATGCAACATAATTACAACAGCGTGAACGATATGTTGAATATTGGTTGGTTGCTTATTTCTATCTTTGCAATGTCAAAAGGAAAAAACATTGAAAGACCGTAAGGCTTCAAATCTTTAAAGAAAACACATCTAACGAAAATGCATAGATTGGATAATGATATAGATTGTTAATAGATTTTGATTAGTATAGTTGTTTAAGTATAGTTGATTAGGTTAGTAAGTAGTTAGTTAGTAGATTGATAATCGGGACACAATACTTTGTAAAAACACATAGGGCTGCATCAAGACTCTCCAAGCAGAGTTTTGATGCAGCTCTTTTTTTTATCTCTTTGTATTAAGTAGATGCGTTCTCTTTACATTAATAAGACAAGTCGATTGCAACCGGATACACACGGTATGGATCGAAGTATTCCATGCAGCTGTTCACCATTGCCTGCAAATCAGCCTTGGCAACACCATGGAAGACCTGCTTGCCGTTTATCTTGACAGTTACTGGCTTCTTGAGGTCCACCAGCTGTTCGTTGAGATACACTCTCAGTCTGCCACCGGTAGCTATAGTGTAGTTGCGATTGAACTTCAGGTCGATGCCCCACATCTTGTCCTTCATCGTCGTAACGTATTCAACATTACTTACCTTGATAGAAACCACGTTCTTGTCGATATCCATCTCGTAGTATGTTCTTGCCTCTGACGGTCGTGCCAGCACCTGCAGGTTATAGAATCCCGAACGATGTCTGCCATCCATCTCGAAGTCCTCCCAAAGCACCGTCTTTGGATACGGATTGCGCACAAACTGCTTGAGCCAAGGTGTGGTCAGTCCGTAAGTGATGTGGTGCTGCATGCCAGGCAAGAGGTTGATGCGATGGCGGAAGATGGGCGTGTTGTCCACAGCCAACGGACGAGCCAGCTGCACAGAGTCGAAAGCCACCTGAGTGAACCATGTGAGGTCGTTGCGATAAAATCCCGTGTCATCAGCACCCGTAAGCAGCGAGAAACCTATATTGGCGCAGTTCTCTACCGGCGCATTCTTCAGAGGCTCGCCACCTGCCATCGGACCTGCCGCCGCCCAATAGTCGGCGTAGAACGAGGCGAGACGCTGACTGCCATAACCGCCCTCGCTGATGCCGAACACGTAGAGTCGGTTGGCATCCACCTCGCCGCTCGTCAAACCCAAACGAATAAGCTTTTCGAAGGCATACTGCTTCGACAGATGCCACCAGCGATAGTATTCGCCCTCGTTCGGAATCTGCGGAATGAAATAGATAGAAGGCGCATCCTTGAAGCCGAGACCCAGTTCGATACCATTCGCCCATTCTCTGTCCTTCGAGCCCGAACCGTGTGTGTATAGGAAGAGCGGGTATTGACCATTGGCAGCCACACCCTTTTTGCCGTAATAATAAGGCATGACCGCATTAGGCTCCAGGCATTGCGGCAAGTGCCAGGCGCTGTTCTTCGCCAGCTTCAGTTCGGCAGGCTCTATGAGCTTCTCCTCCTGCAGCGCATTGTTCGCCTCGCACCATGCTGTCCAAACCATCTTCTGATAGTTGGCTATGTCCTTGTTCTTTATTGCTGTCTGAAGCTCAGTGTCGAGAGGAGTGTTCTTAGCGTAGTCGGCCTTGCCGTCCTGCTCCAATGCTTTCTGCTGCGCTTGAAGCGACTGCTCGAAGTAGTCGTTCACCTTTTTCTGCAAGTCCTGCGATTGCGCCGTTGTGTGAGTAGAATAGGTTAGTGAGGCAATAGCCATCACCGCATAAATCATTTTTTTCATATTTATAAAATGCTATTTGATGTTGATTGACAATGTCTCCTTTGGCAGACCATCAGCCGACACGCTCAGCGTAGCCTTGCCCTGCTTTGTGCCTTCCATCACGACAACCAGCTCGCCACTGAAGAGCGGCATCTCCGTCGAGTTGAACGCCACGAGCGATGTTGCGTCGCCGTTGCAAGCCGCACGGAACTTCGCTGCGCCCGTCACCTCGAACTTCATCTTGTTCGTAGCCGTCGGACACGGCGTGCCGTCCTTGTCCACTACCGACACCTTCACGAACGCCAGATCCTCGCCCTTGGCAGCGATGCTGCTGCGGTCGGCTTCGAGCACGATGCGTGCCGGCTCGCCCGCCGTGCGCACCGTCTGTTCGCCCATCACCGATCCGTCGTAGTTGTAAGCCACCACCTTCATCTCGCCCGGCTCGTACTTCACGTTGTTCCAGCGCAGGCGGTAGCGGTCGAGGCGTGTGTTGGGGTTCTTCACTATTCTGCCCTGACTCTGTCCGTTCACGAACAGTTCAGCCGACGGCGCATTGGTGTAGCAGTAAACCGGCGTCACCTCGCCCTCGCGTCCCGGGAACGTCCAGTGGGGCAGCACGTGCAGCGTGTTCACGTCCGTGCGCCAGTGCGAGCGGTACAGCCAGAAGCGGTCTTTCGGCAGTCCGGCGAGGTCGCAGATGCCGAAGTAGCTCGAACGCGACGGCCAGTATTCGTCGTACGGCGACGGCTCGCCCAGATAGTCGTAGCCCGTCCATACGAACTCGCCTATCACATAGTCGCGGTCGTCCTGCATACGCCAGTCGTCGTCCGGCAAATTGCTCCACGGACAATACTCCACGTCGTACGACGAGCACTGTCCGTCGGCGTACGTCTTCGAGTCTGACGGCTCCACGGGGAACTTATACACGCCGCGCGAGCTCACCGTCGACGCCGTCTCCGAACCAAGCAGGAATCCCTTCGGCAGTTGCTTTATGTTGTTGTCGTACTTATGCACGCGATAGTTGAAGCCCGGCACGTCCATCACCTGCGCGAAGCCCGATGCGAGCGCCGCTTCAGCCTGGTCCATGCCCTGCGTCACGGGTCGTGTAGGGTCGTACTTGTGGCAGAGCGCCTGCAGATGTTCGCTTATTTTGCGACCTTCTTCGCTCCATTGCTCAGGTATCTCGTTGCCGATGCTCCACATAACGATAGACGGATGGTTGCGGTGGTTGCGCACGAGGTTCTCTATGTCGCGGTCAGCCCACTCCTCGAAGTTCAGCGCGTATCCGTTCTTGCATTTCGGGTATATCCACATGTCGAAGCTCTCCGCCATCACCATCATACCCATCGAGTCGCACACCTCCATCTGCCACGTTGACGGCATGTTGTGCGCCGTGCGTATGGCGTCACTTCCCATGTCCTTCATCGTGCGAATCTGACGGATGAGCGCCGCTTTGTTCACGGCTGCGCCCAGCGGACCGAGGTCGTGGTGCAGACACACGCCCTTTATCTTGCGCTGCTTCCCGTTCAGCTGAAAGCCGTCATACTGCGCCACACTTACCGTGCGTATGCCCACCTTCTGCTGTGTCTGGTCTACGAGTCGGTTGTTGCGGTAAAGACGTGTGACGAGCTTATATAAATAAGGTGTCTCTGGCGACCATAGCTGCGCGTTCTCAACCGTAAGGCGTTCCTCGGCGTCGCTTGTTGTCTTTGTCTGCGCTACCGTCTTGCCCTCGTTGTCGATGAGCAGGTTCTCCACTACGAGCCCTTTCTCCGCATTGTTGATGTTCGTGCATACGATCACCTCCGCCTTGCCGTCCGCAATCTGTTCGGTGCGGAAGTAGCTTCCCCACGGGTTTATGCTTGCGCGGTCGGCGGTCGTTACGAGCTGAACGGGTCGGTAGAGTCCGCCGCCGGGGTACCAGCGCGAACTCTCCTCGCGGTTGTTGAGGCTCACGCTGATTTCGTTCTTGCCTTTCTTCAAGAACGGCGCCGCATCCACGCGGAAGGCGTTGTAGCCGTACGCCCAGTGACCAGCCAGCTTGCCGTTGATGTACACGTGCGGGTCAGCCATAGCGCCGTCAAACTCCAGCACGGCGGTCTTTGGCAGACGCTTTATGTCGATGGTAGTCTTATAATAGCCGCGACCTATCCAGGGCAGAGCGCCCGAACGTCCCGACTTCTCCGTCTTCTCCGTCTCGCCGTTCTGCGCGATAGCCACATACTGCAGGTCCCATTTCTTGTCGAACGGTCCGTTTATAGCCCAGTCGTGCGGTATTGTCACCGACTTGTAGTTGATGCTGTCGCGTGAGAACTGCCATTGGCGCAGGTTCTGCGTCGTGCGCTGCGCCGAAGCCGAGAGGGCTGACAGAAGAGCGAGAGATATTAATGTTGATTTGTTCATGTTTTTAAAGATGTTGAGATGGTGAGGTGTTGAGATGGTGAGAGTTGAGAGTTGAGAGTTGAGAGTTGAAAGTTGAGAGTTATGATATGCAATACAATCTCTATATTGAATAAAGAAAGACAACTGCAAAGGTAATCAAAACTCTCAACTTTCAACTCTCAATTCTCAATTATTTAAAAGCATCCAGCGCCGCCGTCGGTTTGCCGTTTGCGTCCGCCGTCTGACCGGTTTGCGTCCGCCGCCCGATCGGATTGCGTTCGCCGTCCGATCGGATTGCGTTCGGTGTCCGATGACATAAGTCCTACGTTTGGACGACTTTCCTTTACACTTTCCACTGCCCACAGCCCACTTCTTGCTTATTTAAAACCTACTACTTATGCTTTAATGTGTTAGAACTTCAGACCCACGCTGAGCGTGTATGCTAAAAAACATACGGCATCACGCCGAACGATTACTCGCACGGGTGATGCCGTATATACGTTTTTTTCAGTATTGTAAAATAGCTCCTTTGCTACTTCAGGTTATAGACAGCGTATTTCGCCCTGCCTTTGACCATGACCTTGTTGTAGGGCTTGGTCGGGAATACGAGGTTGGTCATAGCCATGCGACCTTCTGCGTCGAACGCCTCGATGCTGCAGCGGTCGATGAACACTCTGAGCTGAGTCATCTTGCCGTGAACCGGAGCCGTTGTGACGGCAGAGAAGTCGTCGCTGAAGTCCTTCAGTCCGCTCTTTGAGCGGTCGACGGTGAACGTGCGAATCTTGTCGTCGTAGACCATCACCACCTTCTCGCCTTTTTCGTTCAAGAGAGTGATTGTGGCTGTGCCCTTGAGTGTAACCACCAGTTCGCACGACTCGCTCAGCGTCTTTGTAGACTTCTTCGGGCGAGCTACTGTCAGCTCGGGCGACGGAGTTACGCCGCAGTAGGTGTTGCCCTGATACTCGTAGAGGTCGAGGTCGCGCGGAATGGAGTTGCCCGAGCGATACTGCATTGTAGGCACCTGATTGGCATACTGCCAGTTGCTCATCCATGCCATAGCCACGTGGCGACCGTTAGGAGCGTTGTCGAAGGTAACGGTAGCGTAGTGGTCCTTGCCGTAGTCCATCCAGCGTGTCACCTCAGGCGCTGTCTCGCATGTGAACTTCTTACCGTCGAAGTCGCCTACGAAATACTGTGTAGCCGAACCACCGAACGGGCCACCGGGGTTGACGTTGCACATGAGAAGCCACTTATATGTGTCGGTGCCGCGCACGCGCAGTTTCATAAGGTCGGGACACTCCCATACGCCGCTGTGGTTGCCGTATTCGGCACCGAACTGGCTCTCGAGTTTCCAGTCCTTAAGGTCGTCAGACGAGTAGATGTCCATGTGCTGACCCTCGGCAAGAATCATGTTCCACTTCTTGATGTCGTCGTTCCAGAACATGTGCGGGTCGCGGAAGTCGGGTGTGCTGCTTGTGATTATGGGGTTGCCCTCGTGTTTTGTGAACGTCATGCCGTTGTCGTTGCTGTAAGCGAGGCTTTGCGTCTGGTTCTCGCCAGCCGATGTGTACATAGCCACTACGGCATCCTTACCGAATCCGGCAGTATTGTTGTGGTCTACCACAGCCGAACCAGAGAATATAGTGCCCCATGCGTCAGGCTCAATAGGCGTACCCTCAAACTTCCAGTGCATGAGGTCGGTAGACGTAGAGTGACCCCATGTCATGTTCTCCCACTGCGATCCGTACGGGTTGTACTGGAAGTAGAGATTCCATACGCCGTCCTTGTAGAACATGCCGTTCGGGTCGTTCATCCATCCGTAAGTAGGAGTGTGGTGGTAGACGGGGCGATACTGCTCGCGGTTGGAGAGGTCGAGCGAGTCGGCGTACTTCATGTTCTTCCAGCAGGTGAAGCTCGCGATGCCGCCATCGTTGCGGTAGGTGCCGTTCACGTGGATGTCGAAAGAGATATTGCTGTTCTCCTTATACTCGTCGAGGAAGAACGGCACATAATAGTCGATGTGGTTCGAAGCCAGACGTATGTTGAACGCCTTCACCTGGTTGTTGCCGTCTATGACCTTCACGTTGCACATCTCAGCCTTCTCCTGCACCGGCAAGAGCAGGTATTTCTGCGATTTGTCAACACGATAGATGCAGTGGTTGCTACTGAGAAAATGGGTCTGCTGCGCCGAGGCTGTCATTGCAAGTCCTACGAGAAGCGACGCTGCCGCTGTGCGGCTGAAGAAAGATTTGTCCATATTTTATATAGGTTTTTAGAATAATCGAAATTGCCGAGTTGGTAGACTCTCGGTTTCTGCTGCAAAATTAAGCTATATGTCTAAATCTGTATAACATTTATGTTTCCTAAAATTGCAGAAAACAGCGTATGAAACAATTATTGAGCGAATTGTTTAAAATATTGTGTACACTTTTCGATAAATTACTTAACTTTGCTAACGAAAGCATTAAAACCTTACATGTATTTATGAAAACCAGAATCTCTAATACATTATTTATATTATTAGCGACGCTTGTTACGCTCAGCGGTTGCACCAATCACTATAAATATAAGATAGGTGTATCGCAGTGCGTAGGCGGTGCGTGGCGCGATAAAGCCAACGTAGAGATGCTCTCAGCGCAGCACCTCTACGACAATGATGTGAAGGTGATAATAAAGAACGCCGACAACAACAACGAACGCCAATGTCTGCAGATAGACAGTCTTGTGGACGAGGGCGTCGACTTGCTTGTGGTTTCGCCTAATGACTACCATGCTCTGAATGGCAGTCTGCAACGCGCTCGCGAAAAGAACATCCCTATTGTTTTCTTCGACCGCACTACAGCATTGAAAGACTATACCGCTTATATCGGCGGCGACAACGTTGAGGCAGGACGCAAGATGGCGGAGTATGCAGTTTTGCTATGCCGTGACAGCGTTAAGACTGACGGACGACGCCCTATTGTGCTGGAGATGACCGGACCGCTCGCAATATCGCCTGCCGCACAGCGCCACGCCGGATTTAGCGAAGTCATCAGCAAAAATCCGTCAATAGACTATCGTCATGTGCCAAGTCAATGGTCGTATGACGACTGCAAGCGCATTATGCGTGAATGGCTGGAGAATGGCAAGGCGGTAGATGTAGTGTTCTGTCACAGCGACCTTGCTGCTGTGGGAGCTTACGAGGCTGCAAAAGAGTTGCACAAAGAGCGTGAGATACGCTTTCTTGGCATCGACGGACTGCCGGGCGAGGGTCTTGACGCTGTGCAGAACGGACAGCTCGCTGCCTCGTACATATATTCTACGCATGGCGAGGAAGTGATAGCTCTCGCTCTGCGCATACTTGAGGGTAAGCCGTTCAAGCGTACGAACAACCTGAAAAGCATTGTCGTCACGCCGCAAAACGTGGCAGACATAGCGCTGAGCAGCCACTCGCTGCAGAAGCAGAACTCCTATCTCGCCACCATACAGACAAAGCTTGAGACCTATCTCGGCTTCTACCACATACAGCGCGCGCTGCTCATAGTGTCGCTGCTCGTCATCCTGCTGCTGGCTGTAGCCGTGTTCACTACATGGCGTGCCGTGCGCGCCACACGTCGTGCCAACCGCCGCATGCGCGAACTGAATGATGAGCAGACTCGATTCTTCACCAACGCATCGCACCTGTTGCGCACGCCGCTCACGCTTATAGCCGGACCGGTCAAACAACTTGCAGAAGGCAAGGGCGACCGGCAGCAGCTCGTGGGCATCGTGCAGCGCAACGTAGAACAGTTGCAGCGCCTTGTGAGCGACGTGCTGCTGTTCCGCCGCGAGAACAGCGCCACCGTTGACGACACTACCGTAGCTACCGACGAGCAACTCCTCGCAAGTCGCAAGGCAGTGCAGGAGAGTCGTCACGACACACTTATCAACGACAATGCCGAAGAACTCGCCACGGTGCTCATCGTCGACGACAACGCCGATATGCGTGCTTATCTGCGCACGTTGCTGCTCGACCGCTATTATGTTATAGAAGCTGCCGACGGACAGAGCGGACTGAAGCTCGCGGTGGAGAGTGTGCCCGACATCGTAGTGTCGGACGTGATGATGCCCGTAATGGACGGACTCACGTTCTGCACCCGTCTTAAGCATCACGAGGCAACAAGCCACATTCCCGTGTTGCTGCTTACAGCACGCAGCAGCGAGCAGCAGTACATCGAAGGATTGCAGACTGGTGCCGACATATACATGACAAAGCCGTTCAGCGCCGACTTGCTGCTTGCCAACATCGCCTCGCTGCTTGCCAACCGTCAGAAGCTGCGCCAACTGTTCAACACTCAAAACCTCAATACTCAACACCTCAACACCACACCATCTCAACATTCAACATTCAACACTCAACATTCAACATCCTCTTCGCCCGACCGTCGCTTCCTCGATGCCTTCCTCAAGGCAATGGAGAAGCACATGTCGAATACCAATCTCAAGATAGAAGATCTGGGCGGCGAAGTAGGACTCTCGCGTGTGCAGCTCTATCGCAAGGTGAAGGCGCTTACGGGCATGACTCCCGTCGAGATTTTGCGCGAGACACGACTCAAGCGCGCCATGCAGCTGCTCAAAACAACAGATAAAACAGTATCAGAAATAGCTAACGAAGTGGGATTTGCCACCCCGGGCTACTTCTCCTCATGCTTCAAAAAGCAGTATGACAAGTATCCGACAGATGTCAGAGAGGAGATGAAGGTTTAGCTTTTCGTGAAAAATATAAAAAAAAACTCAACGTTTTTGACTATTTAGTCAACGATTGTTGCATGTAACATGAGTGATATTTTGTGAACGATTCATGAAATATCACTCATCTTTTGTTTTATAACTTTGCAACCGTAAAACTTAAACCCACAACAAAAAACGTAAAACTTATGAAAAAAGCAAAAGTAGCTTTAGTAGGTATGCTCATGCTCGCTGGGTCAGGCGCATATGCTCAGACCAACGGCATCGGTGGAACAGTGACCGACAACGCCGGTGAACCTATTATCGGTGCATCGGTTAAGGTTAAGGGCTCCACGAACATGGGTACAGTGACGGATATCGACGGCAACTTCAAACTTGACGTGAAGCCAGGCGAAACTCTTATCATCTCTTATATAGGTTGTAAAGACCAGGAGGTGAAGGCAGGCGAAAACCTCAAGATTGTGCTTCAGGACAACTCGGAGGTTCTCGGCGAAGTGGTAGTAACGGGTTATCAGGTGCAGCGCAAGGCCGACTTGACGGGTTCTGTATCTGTAGTAAGCACCAAAGATCTCAAGTCGACAGCCGACACAGATCCGATGCGTTCGCTTCAAGGCAAGGTGCCGGGCATGACTATCACCACCGACGGTTCGCCAATTGGTACCGGTACGGTTCGCATTCGTGGTATCGGTTCGTTCAATTCTTCTCAGGATCCTCTCTTTGTTATCGACGGTGTGCCTACCACCACAACCCTCAACTCGCTCAACATGAACGATATTGAGAGTATGCAGGTGCTCAAGGATGCTGCTTCGGCATCTATCTATGGTTCGCGTGCTGCCAATGGCGTAATCATCATCACCACAAAGCATGGCAAGAAGGGTAGCAAGCTGAATGTAGACTTCTCAGCAAACCTTACTGCTCAGTTCTACAACTCGCAGTCGATGATGAAGCTCTGTAACACCTCAGAGTATGCAACGGCAATGGCTCAGGCTGCACTCAACGATGGTCTCGACCCCGTGGCTTATGCCCACAACTATGGTCTTGACTTCAATGCCTCTACCGGCCGCACCATCAAGGCATACGATCCTGCCTCAAAAAGCTATAAGACATATACCGTAAACGGTGCATACGACGGCTATATCAATGCAAAGAAAACAATGCGACTGTCTGACACCGACTGGCTTGACGAGATTTCGCGCACCGGTTTCATGCAGAGCTACGACCTCTCTTTGTCGGGTGCTACCGACAAGTTCACTGGTCTTTTCTCTGCAGGCTACAAGAAGAACGACGGTATCTTGAAGTATTCTAACTTCGAGAACTTCTCTGCCCGATTCAACTCTACATACAATGTGAACAAGATTGTAAGTGTAGGCGAGAACGCTACGGTTACTTACTCGAAGCAGGTAAATAGCGCACCGATGGAGAATGCGTTGAAGATGTCGCCTACGGTGCCCGTATACGAAGAAGACGGCACTACATTCGCTGGTCCGGTGGGTGGTATGAGCGACCGTCAGAACCCTCTGCGCGAGATGTACATGAACCGCGACAACGCACTGAAGATATGGCGTGTGTTCGGCAATGCCTATGTAGATGTGAAACCGCTGAAGGGTCTTGTGCTCCGTTCTAATTTCGGTCTCGACTACTATCATTCGTTCATTCGCTCGATGAACCACACGTTCAAGTCGGACATCGTGAACAACAACATACCGAGCACTACACTCACTGCCCACGACGATGTGCGCTGGACATGGAGTAACACAGCCAACTACAACTTCAAGATTGCACGCGACCACGACTTCACGGTGCTTGCCGGTATGGAACTTCACAGGCAGACCGTAGAGGATATGGGTGCGTATGCCCAGAGCTACGTGATAGAGGACAAGGACTATATGTGGCCTGATGCCGCTACGGGTATTGAGCGCGCTACGGGTATCGGCTCTGGCTACTCGCTGGCTTCGTTCTTCGGTAAGGTCGACTACAACTGGCAGGATCTTATCCTTGCTTCGTTCACCATACGTCGTGACGGCAGCTCGCGTTTCGGCAAGAACAATCGCTATGGCAACTTCCCTGCAGCTACTTTGGGCTATCGTCTTTCGAAGAACCTCAAAGCAAACTGGATTGACGATCTTAAGATTCGTGCCTCATGGGGTAAGACTGGTAACCAGGAGATTTCAAACACAGCTCGCTACGGCTTGTATGTAGCCGACTACGGATTAGACCGTGTTACATCTACCGCTTACGATCTCTATCGTCAGGGTACAGGCGTCTTCCCGTCAGGTTTCCGCGCAACTCAGACTGCGAACGACAACTTGAAGTGGGAGACAACAATACAGTATAACGTTGGTGCCGACTTCTCTTTGCTCAGCCAGGAACTCTACGGATCGGTTGATGCTTATATTAAGGATGTAAAGGACATGCTTATCTCGCCGGCATTCCTCGGAGCAGTGGGCGAGGGCGGTTCTACATGGTCGAACGGTCCGTCGCTTCGCAACGTGGGTATGGAGGCAAGCGTGGGCTACCGCCACATCACTAAGTATGGTCTGCGCTACGACGTGACTGCCAACATCGACTTCTTCCGCAACAAAGTGACGTATCTGCCTTCTACCACAACCGGCTCGTATGCACACACAGTGAAGGAGAACCTCGTGCAGTCGAAGAAGCCTTACGGCTCTATCGTGGGCTACGTTGTAGATGGACTCTTCCAGAACAGCGAGGAGGCAAAAGCCTCTGGTCAGCCTAACGCTCGTGTGGGCGGATTGAAGTATGCCGACCTCGACCACAGCGGCACTATCGACGCAAAGGACCAGACATGGATATTCGATCCGGTGCCCGACTTCAACTGGGGTCTTAACGTGCAGCTCGGATACAAGAACTTCGACCTCTCTATGTTCTTCCAGGGTGTATGCGGCGTAGATGTTTACAACAACCAGAAATTCCAGACCGACTTCTGGAGCCTCACCGACGCCGGAAGCAACAAGGGCAACCGTATGCTTGGCGCTTGGACCGAGGACAACACTTCTTCTAAGATACCGGCGCTCACAACCAACAACACCGGTGACGAGGGACGCGCCTCTACTTACTTCGTAGAACACGGCAACTGGATGAAGCTCCGCACGCTGCAGCTTGGCTACAACTTCAGCGACTCGCTCCTGAAGAAGCTCCACATGACATCGGCTCGTGTATATGTTTCTGGTCAGAACCTCTTCACATGGAAGAGCAGCAGCTTCACTATCTCCGACCCCGAGAACCCCAACTGGGCATATCCTCACTCTTCATCAGTGTCGTTCGGACTGCAGCTCAGTTTCTAAGGAGCTATTGATATTACAAAGAAGTCAAAACAATTTAAAGAATCAGAACAATGAAAAATTTATATAAATATATATTTGCAGCGATGCTCACGCTCGGCACTGTAACATCGTGCAGCGATTTCCTCGACGACTCTCCGAAGGGCGTAGTCGATCAGGACAAGGCTTTCAAACTCCCCGACGACATGGTCAATTCGGCATACGCCATGCTCGGCGACTGCTGGTACTCTTATCCGTTCAACCTCTGGCCTTACGGCGATTTGTCGTCAGACGACTGCTTGAAGGGCGGATCGGGCACTACCGACACTGGCTATCATCCGATGGAGATTTGGTCGACCATGACTTCTACACCGGGCGAGTTCGACGAACTTTGGTATCGCCTCTACTGTGCTGTTAGCCGCTGCAACCGCGCGCTCTTGTCGCTTGAGCAGTATGGCAATGAGAAACTTGGTGAAGAGACATGCAAGCAGCGTGTGGCAGAGGTGAAGTTCCTGCGCGCCCACTTCTACTTCAAGCTCATCACCATGTTCCGCCAGGTGCCTTGGATTGACGAGAACGTAATGAAGAACAATCTTCAGGAGAAGACCCGCAACGACGAGTTTACATACCAGGAGTTGTTCGGCAAGATAATAAACGACTTCAAGGAGGCATACGACGTGCTGCCCGAGATGCAGAAAGACCAGAACCGCGTCAACCGCGTTGCTGCTGCGGCATATCTCGCCAAGTGCTATCTGACGCTTGCCTACGGCGACGGCTACGAGGCAACCAACGGCTACGACCACGTCAACAAGGAGTATATGCAGAAGGTGATCGAATACACAAACGTGGTGAAGAACTCGCCTTACTTCGGCTATCTTGAAGACTATGGCGACATCTTCCTGCCCGAACATAAGAACAGCAAGGAGAGTGTGTTCGCTGTGCAGACTTCCGACTACAAGGACGACAATACCACCTTCGGACGCGCCAACTGGAGCAACGTGCTCAACGGTGTTTGGGGAATGTGGTCGTGCGGATGGGACTTCCACAAGCCGTCGCAGGACCTCGTGAACGCCTTCAAGACAAAGAACGGACTGCCCGAGTTTGACGACTATAACAAGCATATCGACTATCCGGTCAACGGCAAACCGACCACACAGAAATGGGATCCGCGTCTCTTCCACACCGTTGGTATGCCAACTTTCCCGTACAAGTACGAGAAGGAGTATACGCTCACAAAGGCTAACAGTCGCACACCGAACACTTACGGCTACTACTGCTCTATGAAGGAGGTGCCGCAGCGCTCTAAGGGCGAGACCTACAACGGCTCATGGCAGGCGTTTGATATGAATGACTATGTGTTCCGCTACTCCGACGTGATGCTCATGCGTGCAGAGGCTCTCATCGAGACCGACCAGCTTGCAGAGGCTCGCACCATAATCAACGACATTCGCCAGCGTGCGAAGAACTCTGTTGACAAGCACATCGCTTACGCCAAGGATCAGTGCGAGATAGCGCTCTATCCCGAGTCTTACTTCCAGAACAAGGAGACGGCACGCAAGTGTCTGCGCTGGGAGCGCCGTCTGGAGCTTGCAATGGAGAACGGACGCTACTTCGACCTGCGTCGCTGGGGATTGGCTTCAAAGACTCTCAACGCCTACTTCGCAACCGAGAAGAACGACGTGTACGACGGACAGACATACGCTACGTATCTTAAGGATGCCCACTACACGGCTGGCAAGAACGAGTTCTATCCGATTCCTTACAACCAGCTCTACTATGTGCCTGGCTTGTATAAGCAGAACAAGAACTACTAAAGGACGTCACCGATATTCGGAGTAAATATAAAAACCCTTAATACAAAAAAGCGGAGGATACCACACCTCCGCTTTCTTGTACTGTGTAAAGCGCAATAGTACGAATGTTGCATCTGTAGCAAATATGTTGTGCAATGCGATTATTACAACTTTATGTAACATAATTTTCGCTCTGCTCGGCACGTTTAGCGTAATTTTGCTGTAGAAATTAATTCTCAACTCAACTAATAACTAAAAGTTTCATACGCAATGAACAATTCCAATCAAAGCAAACTGACACTTATCCCGGTGATGATTGCCTTCTTCACTATGGGCTTCGTCGACCTGGTCGGTGCGGTTTCTAACAACATGCAGGAAGACTTCGGACTCTCCGACTCCGCTGCAAACTTCTTCCCCTCGCTCGTGTTCTTCTGGTTTCTTATCTTCTCTGTGCCTACGGGCATGCTGATGAATAAGATAGGTAGAAAGAAGACAGTTCTGCTCTCAGTAGTAATCACAACATTGGCTGTGCTCCTGCCGCTCTTCGACAGCTTTATGCCTACAAAGGAGAGCCAGCTCTGGCTGATGTACATCTCTTTCTCGCTGCTCGGCATAGGCAACGCCATCATGCAGACCGGCATCAATCCGCTCGTGACGATGCTCGTGAAGGGTCATCTGGCTTCTACGCTCACCTTCGGTCAGTTCGTTAAGGCTATCGCTTCGTTCATCGCTCCGCTCATCGCTGCTTGGGGCGCTACCACTACTGCTCCTATCCTCGGACTCAGCTGGCGCATCCTCTTCCTGCTCTTCTTCGTTATAGGTATGGTGGCTACGCTGTGGCTCGGCATGACACACATCGAGGAAGAACCCATCGAAGGCAAGGCTTCTGGCTTCGGCGACTGTCTGAAGATGCTCGGTTCGCCTATCATCCTGCTCTCGTTCATCGGCATCATGTGCCACGTGGGCATCGACGTAGGTACAAACGCCGTTGCACCGAAAGTGTTGTTCGAGCGTCTTGGCGGCGCCGGCGACTCGCTCAGCCAGTTCGAGTACGCTACGTCAATCTACTTCGCGTTCCGTACGCTCGGCTGTTTCACCGGCTCAATCCTTATGCGCAAGCTCAATATCCGCACCTTCTTCACAATCATCGTACTGATGATGGCGCTCTCTATGGTCGGCTTGGTGTTCGGCACAGAGAAGTGGGAGCTTTGGGCAGCTATCGCTCTCGTAGGCTACGGCAACTCTAACGTCTTCTCTATCGTCTTCTCGCAGGCTATGCTCTCTGCTCCGGAGAAGAAGAACGAGGTTTCGGGCCTTATGATCATGGGTCTGTTCGGCGGCACGGTGTTCCCGCTCTTCATGGGCTTCGCCAGCGACGCTGCAAAGGCTGCCGGCGCTCAGTATCCGCAGGTTTGGGCTGCTGCTGTGATGGCTATCGGCGTGCTCTATCTGCTCAGCTATATACCTAAAGTAAAGCAGAACTAAAGCCCAAAGCCCCTCCCAACCCTCAAGCCCCTCCCAACCCTCCCCGTCGGGGAGGGCTTAGTTAGCTTAGAAAGGCTTAGAAAGGCTTAGTTGGCCTTGGCTTAGGAAGGCTTAGTTAGCCTTGGCTTAGGAAGGCTTAAGAAGGCTTAGAAAGGCTTAAACGCTGCCTTAGGAAGGCTCGGCTTATTAAAAAAAACAATAACTGAAAACAATAAAACTATGGAAAAGAAATATGTAGTAGGACTCGGTGAGGCACTCTGGGACGTGCTTCCTGAAGGTAAGAAACTTGGTGGTGCACCGGCTAACTTCGCGTTCCACGCCGGTCAGTTCGGCTTGAACTCTATCGCTGTGAGCGCTCTCGGCGAGGACAAGCTCGCTGACGAAACCGTGCAGCAGCTCGAGGAGAAGGGCTTGCAGTATTGCATGCCGCGCGTGCCTTATCCAACCGGCACCGTGCAGGTGAAGCTCGACGACGAGGGCATACCTACATACGATATAAAGGAGAACGTGGCGTGGGATAACATCCCGTTCACCGACGAGGTGAAGGCTATCGCTGAGAACACTGAGGCTGTGTGCTGGGGCTCGCTCGCCCAGCGCAACGTGGTGAGCCGCGAGACTATCTACAAGTTCCTCGACGCTACACCTGCCGACTGCATGAAGATATTCGACATCAACCTGCGCCAGGACTTCTACACAAAGGATGTTATCTGCGAGAGCATGAAGCGCTGCAACGTTCTTAAGATCAACGACGAGGAGCTTGTGCTCATCGGCAGAATGTTCGGCTATCCGGGCTTGGACATCGAGAACAAGTGCTGGCTCATTCTCGGCAAGTACGACCTCGATATGCTCGTGCTCACCTGCGGCGTAAACGGCTCGTACGTGTTCACACCAGGCGAGATGTCGTTCCAGCCCACACCGAAGGTAGAGGTGGCTGACACCGTTGGCGCAGGCGACTCGTTCACTGGCACCTTCTGTGCTTCTATCCTTGCCGGAATGACGGTGGCTGAGGCTCACGAGCGCGCAGTGAGAGTGAGCGCATACGTCTGCACGCAGAACGGCGCAATGCCCGTACTGCCTGAGGATGTGAAGTAAAGCCCAAAGCCCCTCCCAACCCTCCCCGTCGGGGAGGGCTTAGTTAGCCTAAAAATGCTTATAAAGGCTTAGTTTGCCTTGGCTTAGAAAGGCTTAAGAATGCTTAGCTCGGCTTAAACGCCGCCTATGTTCTTCTTGGCTTAGAAAGGCTTAAGAATGCTTAGCTCGGCTTAGAATAATGAAAAGGTTTAGTTGTTAATATAAGTTCGTAATAGTAGAAACTTGTTTTTAGAGTTAGAAGCCGGGGGCATCGTTGCCTCCGGCTTTTTTCGGTTATCTCATACAAACGCTTTTCTGTTTCAGATTAAAGCTGTAACTTTGCGGCTAAATAGGAGGTATGGGCATCTTGCCCATACCACGCATCCACAAACGCTTTTAAAAGTAAAAAAATAAAAAACATTTATGAAATCAATAAGCCGCATACTTAAAGGCAACCCTACAATGGCGGAGAGCACGGCCTATTCTGTGCTCGTCATCTGCTGTATCTCCCACTTTCTGAACGACATGATACAGTCGATCATTCCGTCTATCTATCCTATCCTCAAGGACAAGTTCGACTTCTCGTTCGCGCAGATAGGTATCATAACGCTCGTCTTTCAGATGACATCCTCCATTCTGCAGCCCTTCACCGGACTCTCTGCCGACCGCCATCCGCGCCCCTATGCGCTCTCCGTCGGCATGTGCTTCACGCTCGCCGGACTGCTCATGCTTGCGTTCGCCGAGAACTATCTGCTCATACTGCTGGCTGTGAGCGTCGTAGGCTTCGGCTCGTCCGTGTTCCACCCTACGGCGTCGAGCGTGACGCAACTGGCGTCGGGCGGCAAGAAGAGTCTTGCGCAGTCTATCTTCCAGGTGGGCGGCAACGGCGGTTCGGCGCTCGGCCCGCTGCTCGCAGCGCTCATCATCCAGCCCTTCGGACAGCACGCCATATCGTGGTTCGCCATAGCCGCCCTGCTCGCAGCACTCATCATGGTGCGCCTCGGAGCGTGGTATAAAGCCCGCCTACAGTACGCCGTGAAGCATCCGCGCAAGGCGGAAGCGCTGAACACGCACATCTCCCGACGCGCAAAGTACGGCGCATTGCTCATACTCATCCTGCTCATCTTCTCGAAATACTTCTACACATCCTGCATCACGAGCTACTTCACGTTCTACCTCATCGACAAGTTCGGTGTCTCGGTGCAGGCTTCGCAGATATGCCTCTTCGTGTTCCTCGCCGCCTTCGCCATCGGCACGCTCGCCGGCGGCGTGTTCGGCGACCGTTTCGGACGCAAGTACGTGATATGGTTCTCTATCCTTGGCGCGGCTCCGTTCGCTCTCGCCATGCCCTACGTCAGTCTGACATGGACCATCGTGTTCACCTTCCTCTCCGGACTCATCATCGCCTCGGCGTTCTCCTCGATAGTGGTCTACGCCACCGACCTCATGCCCGACAAGGTAGGACTTATAGCCGGCATCTTCTTCGGCTTGATGTTCGGACTGGGCGGCATCGGTTCGGCGTTCTTCGGATGGCTCGCCGACAAGACCAGCGTCGAATTTATCTTCAAGGTGAGCGCATTCCTGCCGCTGCTCGGCATAATCGCCGGACTGCTGCCCGATACGCAGAAGAAGTAGTGCTTTTAAACTCGCCAATACACTTTTCCTACATTTTTGATACTTCAAAAATACACTTTTCCTGTATTTTTGAAGCATCAAAATTACACTTTTCCTATAAAACTCGTAAATGCAGTAAATAGATATGAAAAAGACAATACCAGTTATAGGTATGGCGTGCGTTGTCTGCGCCGCCAACGTAGAGAATACGCTCCGTAAGCTGCGGGGCGTCAACTCGGCTACGGTAACGCTGTCTACACGCACGGTGCTTGTAGACTACGACCCAGATGTGATTACGCTCGACGACATGAAGCGCGAGGTGAGCAACTCCGGCTACGACCTCGTGGTGGAGAGCGACCGCAACGCCGAGGAGATTAACCGTCGCGAGTATACGTTGTTGCGCCGCCGCACGCTACTTTCGTGGCTGTTTGCCGCGCTCACGATGTACTTCGGCATGAGCGGCGACGGAGCCTTCAACAACCAAATCTGCCTCATACTCGCCCTCTTGAACATGTTCTACTGTGGCAGACGCTTCTATGTGTCGGCGGCAAAACAGATAACGCATCGCACGGCGAACATGGACTCGCTCGTGGCGCTGAGCACGCTCATAGCGTTCCTCTTCAGTACGTTCAATACGTTCTTCGGCGAGGCGGTTTGGGGAGCACGCGGCATAGAGTGGCACACCTACTTCGACGCTTCGGTGATGATAATCACGTTCGTGCTCACCGGTCGGTGTCTTGAGGAGAAAGCGAAAGACAGCACGGCGAGCAGCATACGCCAGCTCATGGGTATGCAGCCCAAGACGGCGCGCATCGTGACGCACGAGAAGATGGAAGACACCGACGACTACCGCATGGAGGAGGTGCCTATCTCGACGATTCAGATAGGCGACACGATAGAGGTGCGCGCCGGAGAGAAGATTCCGGTGGACGGTGTGGTGTGTGCGGCTGAGAGTTTCATGACTGCCGATGCGGCGTACGTAGACGAGGCTATGATAAGCGGCGAACCTACACCGGCTATGAAGAAAGCAGGCGACACCGTGCTCGCCGGAACCATACCCAGTCAGGGCAAACTGCGTATGCGTGCGCGTCAGATTGGCGAGAACACAGCTCTTGCGCACATCATACGCATGGTGCAGGAGGCGCAGGGCAGCAAGGCGCCCGTGCAGCGCATCGTAGACCGAGCCGCACGGGTGTTCGTGCCGACGGTGGCTGCCATCGCGCTGCTCACGTTCTGCGTGTGGTGGGCTGTAGGAGGCAACGCTGCACTGCCGCACGCTATTCTCTCGGCTGTGGCTGTGCTCGTCATAGCCTGCCCCTGCGCAATGGGATTGGCTACGCCGACGGCGCTCATGGTGGGCATCGGGAAGGCGGCGCAGAAGCAGATTCTCATAAAGGACGCGTCGGCGCTGGAGAACCTGCATAAGATTCTGGCACTCGTCGTCGACAAGACGGGCACGCTCACCATTCCGAACCCGAACATCGACTTCACACGCCCGTCTGACATACCGCTCGAAGAGCGCGAAACGCTGAAGCCTAATGCCAAGGAGGCGATGGCGCAGCTGCAGTCGGCTGGCATCGAGGTGTACATGATGAGTGGCGACAAGGAGGAGGCGGCTCGCTACTGGGCTGCTGAGGCTGGCATACGCAACTATCGCAGCAAGGTGCTGCCAGGCGACAAGCAGGCGCTCGTGCAGCAACTTCAGAGCGAAGGCAAGCGCGTGGCTATGGTGGGCGACGGCATCAACGACACGCAGGCGCTCGCCCTCGCCGATGTGGGTATTGCCATCGGTCGCGGCACAGATGTGGCGATGGACGTGGCGCAGATAACGTTGATGGGCGACGACCTCATGGCGCTGCCCGAAGCCGTAAGGCTCAGTAGACGCACCGTGCGCATGATATGGCAGAACCTCTTCTGGGCGTTCGTCTACAACATCGTTTGCATACCCCTCGCCGCCGGCGCCCTACACATCTTCGGCGTCGACTTTCAGATAACGCCGATGTGGGCAAGCGCCCTGATGGCGTTCTCAAGCGTAAGCGTAGTGCTCAACTCGCTGCGCCTGCGCTACGCGTAACGCCAATCGCAACTCTGATGTGCCGCTATTATATATAATAATGTATAGAGAAGCGGCGTACGGGGTGGGGAAGTGTTGGGCAAGTTGCAATCGTTTGCAGGTGTGTGCGAACACATTAAGGGTTGACGTAGGTCAAAAATAGGCGTTTTTAAGCGAAAAAAGAGTGTAAACACTTGTTTGTGTACGCAAACAATTGTAACTTTGCATCGTCAAAACAAGGGAACCGTGAGGCAACCGATTGACTAACAACATTAGGTAAAAGGTATTGAAAGGATAATTCGATAGGAAAGTCTTAAAGGTAAAGAAGATTCAGGACAACAAGAAGGTAAAAGATTAGGATGACTAAGGTATTAGTAAGGTAAAAGGTTAGGATAACAACACAGAAGGTATTAGAAAAGGTGAAAAGTAAAGGGTAACTTTGGTAAAGGTATTAGGTTGAAAAGGTAAGTAAGTTATTAGGTTAGTATTGTTGATAGAAGGTACATAGTTTGGTAGTTAAATGGTTAATTAAGTAGAAAAGTTATGTTGATGACGGTAATGATGAGCCTATTCGCAGCTACAGCTGCAATAGGAATGTGGGGAGAAGACAACAAGTAACGGTCTTTCTCACCCTACGCAGGATGAAGCGGAAACGCGGAGTCCAAACAAAATTGAGAAAATAGGAATTAGTAAATAGTTGGTCCATTGCAGCACAGCTGTAATGGATTTTTTTAATTTTATATATCCAGATGTTATTAGAGTTTTTTCTTACATGCAACAAGATTGGCGCCTTCACGTTGGGCGGCGGCTACGCCATGATTCCGATTATGGAGCGTGAGTTTGTAGACAAGCACCAGTGGATGGACCGTCAGGAGTTCATGGACATAATGGTTGTGGCGCAGACCACGCCCAGTATCTTTGCCATCGACATGGCGAGCCACATCGGCTACAAGTTGCGCGGTGTGTGGGGCGGTATAGTCGGAGCATTGGGCATTTCGTTGCCATCGATTATAGCGATAATGGTGATAGCGATGTTCTTCCAGAACTTCAAGGACAACGAGTATGTTGCAAAGTTCTTCCGCGGAGTGCGTCCGGCTGTGGTGGCGCTCATCGCTGCGCCGTGCTTCAAGATGGCGAAGACGGCGAACATAACATGGCGCACGGCGTGGATACCGGTGGCGTGTGCGGCGCTGATATGGCTGCTGGGCGTGTCGCCGATATATATCATCATAGCTGCCGGCTTGGCAGGATATCTTTATGGAAAAATGTTGAACTCAAAGCTCGAAAAATGATATTTTTAAAACTGTTCATTATATTCACGAAGATTGGCACGTTCAACTTCGGTGGCGGCTACGCTATGCTGTCGCTCATACACAACGAGACGGTGGTGAAGAATGCGTGGCTCACCAACTCTGAGTTTACGGACATCGTTGCCATCAGTCAGTCGACGCCGGGTCCGATCGGCATCAACGCCGCTACATACGTAGGCTATACGGCGGTGCTCAACCAGGGCTATCCCGAGTGGATGGCGATGATAGGCTCTGTGCTGGCGTCGCTCTCCATCATATGGTTGCCGTTCATCATCATGATACTCATATCGAGATACCTCATGACCCACCGCGACTCGAAGGCGGTGAAGAGCGTGTTCGCCGGTCTGCGCCCTGCCATTATAGGCTTGATAGCAGCCGCATCCTTGCTGCTTATGACCAAAGACAATTTCGGCTCGCCGAAAGACGAGCCGATAGGTTTCGGTATCAGCGTTGCGCTCTTTGCCGTAACGTTCTTCCTGACACGCTACCGCAAGACCAACCCGATACTGGTTATGCTGTGTTGTGGTGTGCTGGGCCTGCTTGTGTTCTAAGCGATAGGACAGCGCAGGTGGCGCATCTCGTGTCCGCCCCACATGGCGTCGTTGCAATACTCGAAGCCCACCGAACGATATAGACGCTCGGCGTTGGGATTGCCCTTATCGACCAGCAGCGCTGCAGGCAGATTGAGGCTTGCGGCGTGCTCGGTGGCACGTTTCAGCAGTTGGCGTGCTATGCCGCGGCGACGATATTCGGGATAGATAGCCAGCGAGTCGAGATAGAACTCGCCCGCTTCGGTTTCGTCGTCCATCTGCGAGTAGTCCATCTGGAGTTGCTTCAGCGCTTCTTTCTGGAAGCGGCGGCGCAGGCGGTGAAGGTCGGCTCCGTTGTAGCCCACGATGGCTCCGGCTACCGGTGCGTATTCCACGTTGCCCTCCGTAGCCTCCTCGTCAACAGCCACGAAGGTGTTGCGCCAACTGTACTGCGAGTCGTCCATCAGAACGAGGTCGAGCATCATGTGATAGAAATCGTCGAGCGTGTGCTCCTTGCCTGCCAGATACTGGCAGCAATCTTCCGTCATCGCCGTCATTATGAGCTGAGCGATGTCGGCTGCGTGTGCTGGTGTTGCTGGAATAATAGTCATACAAGTAGTTTCTTTTTCCGGCAAATTTAAGCAAAACTCGCCGAACCTACAAATATTTTTACTTATATTAAGAGGTGCGCAGCAGGTTGACCGGCGACGGAGTGGGGAAATAAATTCCGCTGAAACACTTGTTTATATGGATTTAAATGCCTAACTTTGCAAAAACAATCAAACCATTTTTGTTAAACACGGAGGGCAGAGCATGGCGTCGGGCAAGTCTGGGTGAGACTTCGCAAAGGCTATCAAGGTCTGCTTTGCTCCTGTCGTAGCAGAAACGGTAGCATATTGAAAAACAATAGATAAAGACAGATGAATGAGAATTCCGGCAGCAGGAACAGTGTCGGGATTCTTGTTTTTTTGTTATAGTAAAGAAAAAACATTAATAAAACAAACAAAGAAATCATGGCTTACATGTCACAAGAAGGCTACGACAAGCTCGTTGCCGATTTGAAACAGCTCGAATCAGTAGAGCGTCCGAAGGCTTCTGCAGCTATTGCTGAGGCTCGCGACAAGGGCGATTTGAGCGAGAATGCTGAGTATGACGCCGCTAAGGAGGCTCAGGCTCATCTCGAAGAGAAGATAAACCGTCTGAAGGTTGCTATCGCCGAGGCGAAGATTATCGACACATCGCGTCTTAGCACAAATACTGTGCAGATTCTGTCGAAGGTGGTGATGACAAACCTCGCCAACAAAGCAAAGATGTCCTACACCATCGTGAGCGAGAGCGAGGCTAACCTGCGTGAGGGCAAGATCTCTATCAATACACCTATCGCTCAGGGACTGCTCAACAAGAAGGTGGGCGACGAAGTGGAGATCAAGATTCCGCGTGGCACTATCCACCTGCGCATCGATAGCATCTCTTTCGAATAAAAGAGGGTGTGGTAGCACCGCATCAGACATTGGAAAAATCGCCTCATTGGGCGCTCAAAATACGTTCGAAGCCAGAAACCGCAGACCTGGAGTCTGAGGTTTCTGGCTTTCGCGTATATAAAAATATGTGTGAATGCGTGTGCTTGTCCGTTTTTTTCACTAATTTTGTAGAAATAAACTTTTAAAACCTATTGTTATGGATATATTCTCTAAAATCGCCGCAGGCGAGATTCCCAGCTATAAGTGTGCTGAGAGCGAACAGTTCTACGCTTTCCTTGATATCAACCCATTGGTGAAGGGCCACACACTCGTCATTCCGCGCCGCGAAGTGGACTACATCTTCGACATGGAGGACGACGAGATTGCCCAGTATCAGGTGTTTGCAAAGAAGGTGGCTGTAGCCATCAAGCGCGCTTTCCCATGTATCAAGGTGGGCGAGGCAGTGCTCGGACTCGAAGTGCCACACGCTCATATCCATCTCATCCCGATGCAGTCGGAGAAGGACATGCTCTTCTCTAACCCGAAGCTGAAGCTCTCGGAAGAGGAGTTCCGCGAGATAGCCGACAAGATCTACACCGAGTTCAAGAAACTGTAACACAACAACCCCCGCAATTCAGCTATGAAGAGAAACATTGCCATTATACTCGCTGGTGGAGTGGGCTCACGCCTTGGTATGTCCACACCGAAACAGTTCTTTAAGGTGGCAGGCAAGATGGTCGTGGAGCACACCATCGACGTGTTCGAGCGCAACCAGCACATCGACGAGATAGCCATTGTGTCTAATCCGGCGCTCGTTGCCGACTTCGAGAATATCGTGCTGCGCAACAAGTGGCGCAAGGTGAAGAAGATACTGAAGGGCGGAGCCGAGCGCTACTACTCGTCGCTCTCTGCCATCACCGCCTATCAGAACGAGGACGCCAACCTCATCTTCCACGACGCCGTACGTCCGCTCGTCAGCCAGCGCATCATCGACGACGTCGTGAAGGCGCTCGACACCCACCGCGCCGTGAACGTAGCCGTGCCTTCTGCCGATACGATCATCGAGGTGGACGGCGACTTCATCACTAACATCCCCGACCGTTCTCGTCTGCGTCGCGGACAGACTCCGCAGGCGTTCGACCGCCAGCTCATTGCCGAGGCTTACGAGAAAGCGCTCAAGGATCCCAACTTCCGCACTACCGACGACTGTGGCGTGGTGCGCACCTATCTGCCCGAAGAGCCTATCTTCGTGGTGCGTGGCGAGGAGAGCAACATGAAGCTCACCTATCGCGAGGACACATACATGATGGACAAGCTGTTCCAGCTGAAGAGCACCGAGCCTAACGACGTGCAGATTGGCGCTGAGTCGTTCTGCGGAAAAGTGGCTGTGGTGTTCGGCGGAAGCTACGGCATCGGCAAGAACATCGTGGAGATGCTCGAGCAGAGCGGCGCTCATGTGCACTCGTTCTCGCGCGGCGCAACGCATACCGATGTCGGCGACGACAACCAGGTGGCTCTTGCTCTGTCTGCTGTGGAGCAGAAGGAAGGACATATCGACTATGTTATCAACACCGCCGGCGTGCTCAACCGCGAACCGCTCGCTTCGATGGAGTACGACACCATACTGAAGGCTGTGCAGACCAACTATATGGGCACGGTGAACGTGGCTCTGCGTGCTCGTCCTTACCTGCAGCGCACACGCGGCAAGCTCATCTTCTTCACATCCAGCTCGTACACCCGCGGTCGCGCTTTCTACAGCATCTACTCGTCTACAAAGGCTGCCATCGTCAACTTTGTGCAGGCTGTTGCGCAGGAGTGGGATGCCGACGGCATCAGCATCAACTGCATCAACCCTGAGCGCACCAAGACTCCGATGCGCCAGCAGAACTTCGGCATCGAGCCGGACGAGACGCTGCTCATGCCGGAACGTGTGGCTGAGGCTACGCTGCGCACCCTGCTCACCGACTGCACGGGTCAGGTGATTGACGTGCGCCGACCTGCGGCTGGCAAGTAACAAGGCAAGCCGACGAGTTGACGTGTCGGCTTCTCGGCTTGCTGTTCTTCAACGAAACAATTATAAATGGATTATATAACCGAATTCAAACAGCGCCACCTCCGTCGTGCGCAGCTCAAGCAACTCTCCATTCTTGAGGAGATAGACCGCATCTGTCGAAAGCACGACATCAAGTACTGGCTCGACGGAGGCACTCTGCTCGGCGCCGTGCGTCACGGAGGCTTCATTCCGTGGGACGACGATATCGACATCGCCATGACGCTCGCCGACTCGCGCCGCTTCGCCGCGATTGCTCCTAAGGAACTGCGTAGCGGACTCGTGCTGCAAACGCCCGAGACCGAGAACACCAGAGAGCCGATTATGAAGGTGCGCGACCTCAACTCGTTCTACGTTGAGGGCAATGAGGACTTCTCGCTTGACTACTCTAAGGGACTCTTCGTAGACATCTTTCCGTTCATTCCTTACCCTAACGTGTCGCGCAGCTTCTGCAAGCGTTACGGCAAGGCTATGTCGAAGTGCTACTCCATATTGCACCACTCGCATCAGTACTCGTGGCGTGCTACGTTCGAACTGTTCTACTTCGGTGCGAAGTATCTTTTCTGCAAATCGGTGTGGGCTGCAGCCTTCGCCCTACGCAAGTGCGACACCTACATTTCCAACGTGCTTATCAACAACGGCTACGGCATCATGCACCGCCGCGACTGCGTGTTCCCGCTTTCCACGATAGAGTTCGAAGGCAAGCGCTTCGCTGCGCCAGCCGACCCCGACGCTTATCTGAGCGACCTCTACCGCAATTATATGCAGGTTCCGCCGAAGGAGAAGCAGAAGGTTCACGCCGTATTCATTCTGCCCGACTTGATTGAGGAGGCAGAAGTCAAGAAGTAGTGTTGTGGCATAAAGCTATCCGCAACACTCTTGCTAACATAATTATTTTATACGAAATGAAGCAGACCGAAACCGTAGCGGTGGTGATGTGTACATACAACGGAGCGAGTCGACACCTTGCAGAGCAGCTCGACTCGCTCTTTGCGCAGACCCAGCCGCCGAAGGAGATAATAGTGCAGGACGACTGTTCTACCGACAACACCATGGAGATGCTCGCCGACTATGCCCGCCGTGCGCCCCACGGAGTGCAGATGCGTGTCTATCAGAACGCGCAGCAGCAGGGCATCAACCGCAACTTCTTCTCAGCCATGCACCGCGCCACAGCCGACCTCATCGCCGTTTGCGACCAGGACGACATCTGGCTGCCTACGAAGCTCGAGGAGCAAAGCGCCGCTATCGGTCAGAACATGATGTGTGTCTGCCGATCGGTGCCGTTCACCGAGACCGGTGCTGAGGTGCGCTACGACAGTCGCCGGCCCAACTGCAACCTCATCCGTCTGTTCTATGCCTCGATGATGGGCCACTGCCAGATGCTGCGTCGCGAGTTGCTCGACGTGATACCTACCGAGGAGGAGTGTCCCGAGATATATCGCCGCACATGCTACGACGTGATGACCGCCACTGCCGCTGCGGCTCTCGACAGCATCGTGCTGCTCGATAAGGTGCTTGTGCGCCAGCGCCGCTATGCCGAGGCTGCCACATACGTCGGTGTCGACGCCCATCGTGTGCGGTCTGCCGACAATGCAGCCTACATGGTGTGGTACGGCGTGCGCAACTATTCGAAGGTGAAGCCCTGGATGAACGCCCACTTCGCCGCTCGCCGCGACTTTCTGCTTTGGGTAGAACGCAAGTCGAAGACTGCCTTCTCGGTTTCTGAAGCAGTTCTTCGTGATTCGGAGCTTTCTCCGTCAAGCAAAAACACCGTTCTCCCCACTACCGACAACGCCCTCTTCAGCGACGGCTTGCGCTTGCTCAACTACGAGACGGGTAGGGGACTGAAGGCGTTCTTCGGCCTGCTGCGAATGTACGTGCGCTATCGCCACCGCATCTTCTACACCCACGAGACCGACCCCGTTGCGTTTCTGCGCGCCGTGCTCCATCCGTTCATGCAGATATACAACTACCGCTACCTCGTAGGCAAGACCTACCGTTGACATCCGGCGGTCTTACCCGTAACAACCCCATACATATTATGAAGGTTTATTTCTACCATACGCAGAACATACAGTATTGCCTCCGTCGCATGGCGGAGGGCGAGTTCCCGTCGCATTTCCTATACGGAGCGTGCCACCTTGCCGACAACGGCGTCGACGTGGTGTATCACCGCTCGCCGAAGCACGAACTCTCCCGACTGAAGACAGCGCTCTATACGGCGTGGCGTGTGCTCACCTGCCGCGAGCGTTTCGACGCCATCTATGCCACCCACTACAAAGGTCTCGAACTCGTTGTGCTGCTGCGCGCACTCGGCTTGTTCCGCAAGCCCATCGTCGTGTGGCACCACCAGCCCATAGTGAAGTCGAAGAGCCGCCTGCGCGAACTGCTCGGTCGCTTTTTCTACAAAGGTTTCGACCGCCTGATATTCTTCTCTCAGAAACTCGTCGACGACTCGCTGAAGGCGCCGAAAGCCGATCCGCGCAAGCTCGTCGTAGGGCATTGGGGTGCCGACCTCGCCTTTTATGATAAGATAAAGGCTGAACTCAAAGCGGAGCAAGTCTCATCACCTCAACACCTCACCACAACACCACCTCACCACAACACCACCTCAACATCTTTCATCGCCACTGGCAAGGAGCAGCGCGACCAGCCCACGCTCATCGAAGCGTTCAACCGCACCGGTCGCCACCTTATATTATATATAGGTATCAATCCGAACCCGAACGTGCCCAACCCCAACCTCGAAGCCGTGGAGCGCTGCAAACCC
>CDZA01036296.1_pt1 | contig 104168 bp, 114 predicted proteins | sample 554881 | NCBI WGS metagenome assembly CDZA01 (sample SAMEA3182082, study PRJEB8094) | gut metagenome | biome: human; feature: gut; material: Stool; isolation source: human stools | place: Canada | collected 2012-12-04
GGATAAGATAACAAATTCATCTCCACCAATTCGAATGGCATATGTATCTGGATAGTTAAATATTTGCCTCTATTAAGACGTAGATTACTCATAATCCTCGTAATCTTCATCGTCTAATTCAAATGCATGTGTATCCTTAAATACCTCAGTTAAAAAGTCTTCAATGGCTGCTTCTTCATCTTCGATAGGATTTCCATCCGCATCTTTCTTAAAGCAGTGCATGTATTCTGTTGGAATACTTACGGTAGAAAGGAAGTAATCCAGTTCATCCACATCATATTCCATCGCTTCGGAAGATAACATTGCTTTTAGCATTAGTAATTCGTCATCTACATCATCCATATAAGAATCTACATATCTTCCAGCATAATCTACGCCATATCCTGCATTATAAGCTGCGATTTCTTCCTCGTCCTCGTCATAAGCATCATAATCATAGTCATCATCATCAAAATTATGGTAATAACTGGTGCCCTTGCGATACAAGCTGGTAGGATAATCAGAATAAGCATATCCGCCATAAGAACTATATTGTTGTACCGGCATTTTCACCTGTGTTGCTTTTTCTGCCAGAGTTGATCTAACAGGTTTAAAGGCTTCTAACAACTGTTCGTGTGTATGTGTCAATTCATATACCAAAGATACTAAGGAAAATACATATCCTTCGAATACCGGCTGTTTTACTTTTACGCCTGTATTACTGTGCATATTTCCTGAGCAGGGTAAGCAGATAGACATTGCTTTGCAGTTAATATCACGATAAGCAAATGCTTCATCATACATACCGGTACTTCTGCTATCATGTGCGCTATCAATTGTTGTCGGCATATTTTTATGATCTGCTGCCACAAAACAAAATGTATTTGCATCTTGTGGCTCAATATCCATTGCTGCTTTGCCAATTTTATCTACAAACTGCAATTTCTCTTCTGCTCCGGTCAGATTTTCCAAACTATATAATTTATTCTGGTAAAATCCTTCATAGGTAACATCCAGTGCGATGCAGATAGGTGTTTTCCCCATACTGCGAAGTAATTTTGCCGTCTGTTTTGCACCTGCGCATCTACCAGTTTCTTCATCTCCTGTAAAGGCAAGTACAACGTTTTCAGGCAGATCATGTTCTTTCATCATAATAACCAAAGCAGCATTAGTCCCCTGATTATCATAGGTTCCCGTATAAAAACCTGTTGTTTTATCTAATTTACTGCTACATTCTGTAATGGAACCCACTACATCTGTGTGTGAAGTAATCAAAATCACATCCTGTGGTAATTTTGATAAGGGTACTTTACTCCATAAGGAATAACATTCGTGTGTATAGGTTTCCTGATAAGGGGAATCTGCTAATAATTCACGGATTTTATTTAACCTGTTTTCTTCTGTAAATTTGTGTTTATTGGAGCGATTTATCAGGGACAAATCCTCCAATATTTTTGCATGTCCAAGTTCTTCTTCTGAAAACTCAAATACATCCTTTTCTACTTCGGTTTCATTTTTTTCTACATTATTCATTGTCAAAATTTTTCCTTTCTATATCAGGTCTGTAATAAGTAACAAAATATCCTGCAGCATCTACTGCTAAGCAAGCTAAGTTTTTATCCGGCTGTTCTTTTATCAGTTCATCTGCTGTACATCCGCAGTCTAATAAAATTTTATGTTTATATACGATAATTTCCGGAACATATACTTTATCTTTTGTGGCATCTTCTCCGTATTTTTCAATATCTACCATTTTTTTATATTCTGTGGTAGGGATATGACCACAAAGGATAAATGTGTTCTCTGTATTGCAATCTTTTGGTAAAGGATGTCCATTTTCTAATCCCGGATCTTTTAAAATGGAAAGCTGATAATTCTTTTCTAAATTGATCGGATTCATGCAGACATCACACTGCCATTCCGAAATATTATCATTTTTTATTCTTTGAGGACTACCATGTACCAGATAAAAAATACGTTTCCCAATTTGTACATAATCCGTTAAATCACAGCGTAACAGATATCCAAAATAATAATTCCGTTCTTTTTCGGATAATTTTTCATAAATATATTTATGTAAAGCTGCGCCTTCAAAATCTTTATCCATTAACATTTCTAACCAGATTTTTTGCACCGCTTCTTCCTGTTTTGACATTTCATACATGATATGTACATATTCATGGTCACCTAAAATTAAATGATAATTTTCGTGCGCCATAATATCTGCCAAAATATCAATACATGCTTTTGGATTCTGGGAATTACCATCAAAAATATCTCCCAGAATATAAAGTTCATCATTATTCTTGATATTTAGCCTATCTATCATTTCAAAATATGCTTTTGACGCTCCATGTATATCTGTCATAAAATAGTTCATAATACCCTCTTATCTATCGTAGTCATAATCATCGACTTTGCTTTTTTCTTTTTCAATCTGTGCTCTAAACACAGCTAGTGTAGCTTTTGCATCAGTATCTGCTTTGTGTGCATTTTTGTCATAAGCTTTTAATTCTTCCGGACAATATGCAATGATAGCATCTCTTAATTTATGAGACCCTTTTGGAAATTGGGTACGGAATATTTTTAAAGTGTCATGAATAACTTTTCCATCAAACTTTGTTCCACAACCTGCACTTATCATATCCATATCAAATTTTACATTATGTCCTACAATCATATCTGCTTCTTGGAATATCCGATTTACTTCGTTTGCAATGTCCCTGGCAGAAGGAGAATACCGTACATCTTTTGGAGAGATATGATTTACTAACTGTGCTTGATACCAGGAGGCATGATATTGTGGTTTTACAAGAGAGGAATAGATTTCTTTTCCATTTCCGTCAAAGATAGTAACTTGTAATAATTCATCTTTATTTGGATCCACGCCTGTAGTTTCTGTATCAAAACAGATAATTTTTTTCCCTTCATAATCTTCTGTCGGAATGGGTAGAACACTCTTTTTTGTTTGCTTATTTTGATGGATTCTCTTTCCTGCTAGGGGTGCACTTTTCTTTTTTCTAAGCTCAGCTCTCTCCTGTTTTTCTTTTTCCTTTTGTGACCAATAAGCATCATACTCTTCCTGTGTCATATCTATAACGTTTTCCGGAGCAACATATTGATAAGTGACAGGTTTTCCCGTATCATCCAATAAAATATCTCCAGTACTTGTGATACGATACATAGTCTCAATCTTATCCGGTGAGATTGGTTTCTTTTTCTCTTTTGCTAATTGATAAACAGATTTATCTGCTAAGGTACGTTTTCTGATCATTATGCTTCCCTTTCGTAAATATCATCATTTTCAATTTCCCGGATATAATAGTCTTCTACCATTTTCGCAATGGCTACGGTATCCAGTAAAGTTGCTTTATAGGACTCAAAATTTTGCATGAGTAATTTTTTAGGGTCGGAGTTATCATATTTTTCCAAATCTTCCAAATAAAAACGCGGTAGAAATCCATTTTCCTGTGCATTATGTAAAATAGTAATGCAATCCTCTTTGGATAAATGTGTAATCAACTGGTTTGCATTTGCAATAAGCAATGCTCTGATTTTTGCCAGTTGTGAAAGATCCTTTTCGATAAATGCAAACTGCCTGTTGTTTAAAAATTGCACATCCAGTCTAAAATCGTCCATTGCATTTAAGACTTCATTTACCAGTTTAAAAGGACTCTTTCCTGTAACATCTACATATTTCACCTTGGAATCGACACCGATAGCAACTAAATCCCAATTTGTAGAAATATATTTTCCTGGGATATAATCTATCCATGTTACTCTGGGATCAATTTTTCGAAGTAAGCTATCCATATCTTTTACAATGGCATTTCTTTTTGCATCTCTTTCATTAATACTATTTTGCGGTAAAAAATCCTCTGTTAATTTAATCATGATAGCTTATTTCATCTTCTCCTTCTTGCGTATATTGCCAAGACCCATTTTCATAATATCCATGTCCATCCCGCTTATAGTAATCCAAGAAATCTTCCATTACTTTAAACTTTTCAGACAGTTTTTCTTTTGCAAGTTCTTCGGCTTCTTCTTTGGTAATATCATTTCCCCAATCATGCGAGGTTCCTTGAATTTCCACAGAAAGTGGAAGGATTTTATCGGACCAATATTTTTCTACGGCTTCTACTGCATAAGTATCAGGATCATAATTTAGTAAGTAATCCTTACCCTGAAAAACAAATGGTTTATTATAATCTTCCAATATTTCAATTTTTCCCATTCTGTATCACAAAATCCTTTCTTTATCGTGATACCCCTCTACTTTATTTATGTATAAAAAATCCCCAAAAATGGGCATTTTTGCAAAAAATCTCATAAAAAATAGGAGAGATTTCTCTCTCCTATCCTTTTTTGGATTAATAACATCCTCTGTAACAATATTTGTAGCCACCAAAGTCTGACATTTTCCGTAAACAAGAACCGCCTTGTGAGGAAGAACAATCAATGATATATTCACCATCACCATCGGGACCATCTGATAAATGTCCGATATACATAATTACATGGTTGGAAGATCCATCTCCTGTCCATGCACCTGCATAAGAGTTCAGGTTCTTAGAAAGGATGTCTCCGGCTACCATTGAACTGGGTCTTGGGAAGCCTGAACCGGAATATCCAGATGCGGTCCAGTCATTCGCAAATCCAATATCTGCGTGATACAGTACACTGGAAATGAATCCGGAACAGTCGATTCTGCCTTCCTCTGCATACATAGTGCCCGGGTTCTGTAAATCATACCAGAACATACCCACATATTCCATTGCTTTTCTGATTGCCGCCTGACGGCTATCTGAAAGTCCGGGATTTGCTGCAAGTAATTCTTCCATGTAGCTTTCTATTTCTGCTTCAGATAATGGTGTGCCGCCGCCGATAGGAAAGGTAACTTCCATTGCCTTCCATGTTTCGACACCATCTTTAAATTTATCATCCATAGAACCATACAAACCAGTCATAAAATCTACTTGTTCATCGTAGGTGCCTGTATCCTGATCTTTCCAACCAGTGAAGTCATTTACATCCGCTTTATCTTTATCTGTGATACCAGACCAAGATAAGATATACCAGGAACTTGTTTTATTACTCCAATACGTTTGGAATGCGGATAATGAAGTCTCACTAAAACCTTTTTCAACGATACCTTCATTAAATGTAGCGTCAGTGACAAAAAGAGCGATTCTGCCATTATCTTTTTTCATCAGAGTTTCCCAGTCATCTGCTACTTTTAGATTGATTACCGGCTGAATATGTCCACCACAATGTCCTTTACAGATATAAACAGTGCTATAACAGCTTTCATGATAATTACCATCTGCATCTGTGTAAGGCTCAAACCAAGGCGTATGTTCATGCGCTTCTTTACCACAAGTAAGTGTCCAACAATCATTATAATCATCATCTGAAAGTGATGTATAATCGGCGGAAGGTCCTGCCTCATGTGTGTGTTTAGAACTGTTACATATGTGATATCCTGGTTCGCCGTATTTAGCATCACAATCTCCTGGCATTGTACATGGAGTATCTTTTTCATCACATGTTAGGGTATAGCAACTTGCTGTATGAATATGAGGTTTCTTTCCACAAAGTAATTCACTATGCCAACCGTCTTCATCTTCGTATTCTACGGTACTATATACGGCTGCTACATAATTGTGGCAACTTCCAACTTCATCTGATGGTATTTCGTCTACCCAGATACCTTCTGTTTTTCCAGCATATTTATCTACTAAATAAGAACTTTTACCATCTGCAAATTTTTTACCAATTTTGTATACGGAACTGAAAATTGTATTCATTGCAGAACTAAATTTGGAACTTACGGTATCTAAGGAATATCCATGCAGATAAATATTGGAACAGATTTCATCCGGTCTGTTTAACTTCTTCTCTGTCGCATTCCAATAACCTGCTGTAATTGGAGAAGCATATAGATTTTCCGGTGCACAATCATCAATATCTTTGTAATCATAGCCAGAAACATCATGAGAATGCGCAAACATATAATACATATAAGCCTTTGCAGTAAGATAATTATCTTTATCGATAACATTACAAAATCTTGCATGCATCATACTGGTAATCTGCAATAAGTTTGAGTTGACAGATGCTAATTTTCTACTGCCATCCCAACTTGTAATATCACCAATCGTACCTTTGTTAGGTGATTTATGCCATTTGATACCTTCACCACCATTAATTGTTGTACCGGTGAAGTCTCCATTTTTTGAATATCCTGACACTGGAGCAGTATCTGCTACAGTAAAATGTAAAGTGGCGTCTCGTTTTGCCAAAATGACATATTTTTTTGCCATATCCTCTGCAATATCATCTACTATTTTTTGAGTATAGTTTGTATTATCTACTTCATCAGATGCAAAATAAGCACCTAATACGCTAATAATTGTACACATTAGCATAATAATTAAAAATACAACTACAAACCAGAATAATACTGGTGCAATATATTTTATAATTGCGGCTTTAATCTTTTCTTTTACAAGACTTACGGCAGCTTTAACGGGGTTAGCTATTGCATCATATATTTTTTTAATTTTGCCAAATGGCGAATTTTCAAAAAATTCATGTGTTTTCTTTTTGAAGTTACCCCATCTTGTTCCAACAGAATTAAAGAAATCATGTCTGGAAGCTCTACGATTTTTACTTGTAAGACGTCTTTCTTTTTTTCTTTCAAGCTTATTTACTTTGCTTGTGTTTCCTTGCTGTTTGTGTTTATTTATTTTATCATCAAGTCTTGCATCTTTTCTCGCATTTCTAAGTCCGCGGTCTTCATTTCGCTTTGCCCGTTTTGCTTCTCTAACAGCTTTACACCCATCTGTTTTACGTAATTGGTTATATTTTTTTCTTAAATCATTTTTGTCTTTGGTATGTAATGCTGCGTTTTTAAGTCCCGAAGTAATGTTACTATTTGGAGCTACTCTACTAGCCATACCAGCCCCAATATGTGTAATACCGGTAGCAGCATTCATGCTAAGACCATAGGCAATTCTTGCTCCTGCGCGGGTAACTGCGAATGTTTGTTTTGTAAAACGATACCCTCTTGTCATATCATCTCCTGTCATTTTTTGACCGATAATAGACAATCCGTATTTTTGTTGTCCTGTTAAACCGCCTCTTGTAGCGTGATCAGAAAAGCCTACATTTTTTACATGATTATTTAATAAATCACTTTGCTTTTGAATATCTGTAAGTTCTTTTTTCAGTGAAACATTGTGTGGGTCTTTTTTTAATTTATCTAATAATTCACTCTTTTTTAAATCTAATTGTTTTTGTACATTCCCAATGTCACGACTTGTGCCATATCCAATATTTTTTGCTAATATACTGTCGTTACCAGCCTCATTTTTTATATAACTAAGACTTGTATTTCTTACCTTACTCATTTCATAAATCATATCATTTTTATTTGTTACATTTAACAAATGATTGGTATGATTCATGTCATTTAAAATAGAATTTGCATGTTTAATAACATCAGTTTTAGACATATCGCTAACAGTACAACGCATGCCATTTATCATACAGGTACCGTTTTCTGCCAAAGATTGTATTTGTCCACTGTTTAATGGTAAAGATGGTGTATAATTTTTTATAGCGCCGGAAGCATCTGTATAATTAAATGTATGTTGGGATAATGCTGCTATATTATTGCTTGCATTACCAGCATAACCAATCTGGCTTAACCAGCTTGAGCCGACATTGGATTGAGAAACAGAAGACATCATATTTTTATAATTATTTGTTTCAAAAACCTGTTTGTAGTCAGCAGAAATTAAAGATGCCACTGCCATTGTGCGTTCTACACGTTTTTGATTTTCATAAACTGTATTTTCTTCTGTTTTTAAATCTTTTGTTGCGACCTGATTTGCCGCTTGACCGACAGTTTTTGCAAATGATCCGGATGTTCCATCTTGTGGTCCTAGTGAATATTTACCATTTGTATATTGATAAACTGTTTGATTGAATGATGCCATATTGTACTCCTTTTTTACCAATTTTCATTGGTATCTGTCGCATTATCTAAATAATCTCTTGCACTCATTTCTCTTTGTACTTCGCCTTTGATTTCAGAAGTATCTACATCTTCTGAGATTTCAAAGTTTACTAATTCTACCGGAATCAACATTCGGATAACATTTCCACCATAAAGTTCTCCATCCACAGATATATTTTCGGTCGCAAGATAATTGGGCACTTCTCTGGTAAGATTGAAATAGGTGGGATTAAATATATTTCCCGTAACCAGTCTGTCTCTTTCCAGTGTCTGAATGGATACGCTAGATCTCTGCAACAAATTGATATAGAAAATCCATGTTTTATCCGGCTGAGCTACCCAGTTTCTCTTAAACTGCTGTAAACGCCCCCACATGAGCTTTAATTCTGGATCATCATAGCTTTTAAAAATAACATCCATTACATAAAAACGGGGATCCTGTTTATTAAATGCAAGTTCTACGGTAGCATTTCTTGCATTGTAAATACTGTTACGCGGGATACTATCTTCTGCATCTTCCAATGCATAACTCATATAGGTAACTACTGAATTACTGTCGCCATTTTCATCTTTTCCGGATAATGCCATACAAAAGGATGCAATTTCTTCCGGAGTTAAAAATGTAGTATCTTCCTTTTTATTTTCATTCCATGTATTTTCATTCATATCTGCCATATTCTTTTCTCCAATCTATTTTTTATAAAAACCTCTATTTGTATATGTAAAAAAAAATTAAAAAAATACATAAAAATAGCAGGAAAAATCAATTTTCCTGCTATCTTTTTATTTTATATCTATAAATATCCAAACATTATTTTGAATTTTTATACATATAAAATGGTATTTATTCGTCTACTTCTTCTGCTTTGGTACTCATAACCTTGTACAGCTTTGTATTCTTTGGGAATTCATCTGTAAAAGGAATTGTCTGTTTACCATTGTAAATCAGTCCATGTCCGGGTTCTGCATTTGTAATAAATTCCACATCATTTTCTGAAAGCTTTAACAATTCTGCCAACATCGATCTGTCCATTGCAGAATTGTTCAGCATATAAATAAAGGATGTATTGTTAATGATTGAACGGGCAGCAGGGCTATTTAACAAATCTTCTACGTTCTGTGTAATACCGGTAGGTACACCCTGGAACTTTCTTGCACGTCTCCATACTGTCTTCAAGAATTCTGAAGTAGATGGATTGGAAAGTAACAAGTGGAACTCATCGATATAGAAGTAGGTCCATTTATTCTTTCTCCTATTTTCAAAAAGTCGGTTCCATACATCATTCATACAGATTTTAAGTCCCAACTCTCTTAAGTTAGAACCGATATTTTTAATATCATATACAATCAATCTGTTATCTACGTCCACATTGGTACGGTGTGCAAAAGCATCGAAGGAACCAATGGTATAGGTTTCCATTACCAGTGCAAGGTTCTGTGCTTCTGGCTGTGGCTGACTCATCAGAGTATCGAAAAGGTTCTGCATGGTTGGGCACTGGTCTCTATCGATAGTACGTCTCTTTCCATTTGCGTCTAATGGTAATGCCTGCAGATGCTCCAGATAAGGTCTGTAAATCTGCTGGATACAACGGTCTACGATAGATCTTTGTGAAGGAGTAAGTCTCGCCCCAGCACCTAACATAGTCTCCAACATACCACAAACGAAGTCTGTTTTCATAGTAATCGGATTTAAGTCAGGGTCAGTGGAGTTATCAATATCCAAATCGAATGGATTAATATGTACTCCATTACCAGGTGCAATACGAATTACAGAGCCACCAAATGCGGATGCCAGCGGTGTATACTCTCCATCTGGGTCGATAATAAAGATATCGGAATTTGTAGTCAGGAAAGCACTTACCATTTCACGTTTGGAACTAAAAGATTTACCGGAACCGGATGCACCAAGTACCAAACCATTGTAGTTCTGTCCCTTTAATCGATTATATACGATCAGAGATTTATTGATAGAGTTTACACCATAATAGAATCCACCATCATCAAACTGATTGATTTCATCAAACGGTAAGAATACACCAAGAGATTCTGTGGTAAGTAATCTATCGGTAAAGGTACGTTTAATACCTAATGGTAATGCTGTGGTAAAACCTCTCTCCTGCTGCATAATCAATGGACGAATTGCGGACATATGTTTATCTGCAATATTCTTAATAATCTTATACTGCTTTTTCAGCTCTTCATTATCTTCTGCAAAATGCATCATGGTTAAAGACATATAGAAAAGTCTCTGGTCACGATTCATCATATCTTCCTGTAACTGGTCAACCTGTTCCTTCGCATGTTTCAGGTCGGCAGAAATAAATTCAGGAGATACCATATTCTGCATTGCTTTTTTCTGCTTTTCCATTACTTCTGCAGTAATATTTACAGACTGGTTATGAATCATCTTGATTCCGTCTGCCTGGGGAATTGCAGAAATATGAATATTGATGACGCTCTCGAAATTTACGCTGCAAAGCTCAGACAGGAAATTGGTATTCATCCAGTTTGCGATATTATCCAGATACAATACCTGTCCATAGCGATCGCCAATCTGGAAGTTATTTCCATTAAACTTTAAGCTTTCCGGTGCAATCAAATCTTTTGTAGTTAATCCCTGTTTTGCCATCTTTGCAAAATCTACGGAAACAGTACCATCTACACCATGCTCGAACCAATAATTCCGCTGTGTAGAGTTTAAAATACCGTGCAGCATTTCCAGTCTTGCTGCCAAATCTAACTGTTTCATAGGATTTTTGGTTACTTTACGGAAATTTGCATCAATTTCACTTCCGATATTACCAAGCTCTCGCATTGCCTTGTCTACGCTATCGGCTTCTGCTGTGATCGTCATATATTTCTTTGTGGAAATATTATTTCTGGATGTTTCCATCTTTTGACGAAGCATATCTTCGATTTCTCTACGATAAACGTCATAAGCATCACCACGCATGATAGGTGCGACTCTTTCCAGTTTTGCCTTTTCATTTTCGATACCATTTACAAAGGAGAATACAATATCTTCTTTTGCACCAATGGTGTTTAAAAACTTCATATAGTGCTCATAAATGGTTTCCTGCTCTTCATCAGAGGCTGTCTTAAACGAAATGTCTTCATATTCGAATGTTCTGGAAAATAATCCAGGCTCTACCTGCATTGTACCATTTTCGTAAGCTTCCACATAAGGAATTGTCTGTTGTACTGTTTTAGGTATTGCCTGTTTCTTTTTCTTTTTTCCCTTAGCAGGTAAAAGTGCGTTGTTTGCCATCTTATCTTTCCTCCTACATTATCGAATTGCTTTGAATTCTTTCGATTTTTTCACTTTTTTCTCTTTGTCTTTCTTTTTAGGCTGTGATTTTGTATTTGTCTTTGTCTTTTTCTTTTTATCTTTGTTGTCTGCATTATCCGCAGTCGCTTCCTCTTCGGATTCGTCACTTGCGATTTTTTCGACATTCTCCTGAAATGCCAAATCTTCTGCAGTATTTTCACGGATTAATTTTTCATATTCCGGATGGTGTACTTCATAGCATCGTTTTGCAGGACAGATAAAATTGTCATATAAAACATTCCATGCTATTTTTTCAAAAGGTTGTCCGAAAATTGTGATAAAACCAACCAAATAAAATGGGATAATTATTAATGCTGTGAAATATATGCCACCTGGAACATTTTTGAAAAGTGTGAAGTATGAGAAAATTCCAGCAGCAGCTCCCAAACAAAGAAATACAAATTGTCTTGCAGTGAAATTCGCAATGAATTTCGATTTATATTTTAATATATCATGTGGAATAGGTACTTCTATCATTTTGCTCCTCCTTATGCGCCGAATACATCATTTACAATACCGATAGATTTAAACATAAGCGAAATCGTTGCAAATGAGAGTCCAAACATAAATAGCATTGCCCCAGGCACAGATCCATCTGCGGCGCCACCATTTGTTACATTTGTATTAAACATTATAATCAGTTTTTCAAAAGCTACAGAATGTAATCCGCCAATCATGCAGAGTACAACGCTTTGGCAACATATAGCTAAATATTTTCGAATGTAACGTCCACCTGCACCGCGCCATCCATCATCTGCGAGTAAAGCAAATGCGATTGGCATAAAGGAAGCACGCACACTCATTTCCATCAGTCTGGTAAAGGCTACAAGGTATACTACAATAAGTAAAATTAATGAGAAAATACTTAAAATACCCATATTTAATAAACCTGCGATTACTACCATAATCCAACTTTTATTAAAAAAGCCTGTGGATGTCGCCATTAGTGATTCATATACGGTTGTTGCTACATCAACTGCTTTTTCGTCAGCGTCTACCTTTATAAGTGGACCTATCGTTCCACAAAAGCTGGCTGCAAAGTCACTGATTAATTTTGTTAGATCACTACACATAACTATCAAAATCAATGGAACTGCAAATTTACTAAAAAATTTTATAAAATACTCTAAAGTAAAACGATCCGTCATTGCTAAATCAAGCAAAGATATTACAAAAAACAAGGTGGCTATAGCAATTGCGATGGAAGACATCACATTTGTAATGTCTTTTGATAAAAAATTTAAGATTGCTGTTTCTATATCAGAATAAGTGCTATCTGCCCCCGTAAATATCTGAGAGATTGGTGTGCCAATTTGTAATTGTGATACGACTGTCGCATATAAATTTGCATACCAATGAAAAACGGCTTCTTTCATAAATTATTTCCTTTCTCAAGGAGACCAGCAGAGTGACTCCGCTGGTCTCCTTTTGTCTTTGATATTAAATCATATTTTTGATTGTCGGTGTGAATGTCCAGAACAACACTTTGAACGCAATAAACACAACGCCGATTACAATATCCTTTGCAGCACTAGCCTGTGCTTCCGGTTGATCATTTCTGTATGCCATGATCAGCTTAAATCCACCTGCCACTACAAAGAAGACACCGATGAATGGGAAAATGTCTACTACTTTGTCTACAATGTCAAAAATCAAATTTTCTGCTTCAGCTTTTGTAGCTGCATGTACCATTGTAGGAGTTGCAGTCATTGCTGTTGCAACTAAAATTCCCAGTTTTGCTTTTGCTAAATGCATCTTCTGCATTAGCTTACTTGTCTTTTCTTTCATTTACTCTTTCCTCCTGTATTTTTTCATAAGAATAAAAGATAAGTTATTTTTTGACCTTTAAAATAGATCTGTTATCTTATGTCAAAAAATTTTTGATTTTTCTGTAAAATGAAAAACTTTTTTATAAAATTTTAAATTTTTTATCTTTCATTCTCTAAATCAGGGGCAATCCGTACAAAGTCGTGTTCCGGCTTTATCATTTCGTAGCTCTCTAACATTTTCTGGATTAAATTACTATCACCCTCTTTAATACGCATCTTGTATTTGGTTAGGTCACCGTAAATGCCATTCTTTTTTGCCTGTGGAAAGTCTTCGGCAATCAAAAAATCTGTTATAAATTTTGCAGGCAACTTTACGCCGTCTACTTCTAATTCCGATTCGCCGACTAACCATTTCTCATAAACGCTTCTGGAAATACCTTCGATGTGGTCTAACACCTCATTGGTTTCCATATATTTTTCTGCTACGGTCGTCTGCTGTTTTGGATTTGAGGAAATGGTATGCAGCATAAGTGCTCTTTCCTCTCCTGTCTGGGTATCCCTATAAACAGCTTTAATAAAAAAGGGATTCCAGGATCTGTCTTCCAGTCGATTTCTTTCTTCATTAAATACGTATTTCATATTCTTATCCTTTCTATATATAAGTAGTTAAAAAACCATCTATCGTTTTATGTAAAATTTTTTTCAAAAAATACTCAGTTTTAGTGGAAAATCAATTTTTTTTTGACAAAAGAATATAGAGAAAAAAATACATCCCTGGCAGGAGGAAAACATGGCTATTAAATTAGAAGAATCGAAAATTTCAGGATGTCCTTACCAATTAAAAGCAACCGAGCTGGTAAAAGAAATGGACTTCCTACAAAAATATCAGGAGAAAGGAATTAAAAAAGAAAGTCATGAAGAAATTCTTAACGAACAAAGAGGCGTGTGATGCGCTGCAAAAAATAAATGAGGTTGGCATCCTTACTACTACTGATGCACAGGCATTATCCAGTATCCGTGTTTGTCTTTTAGCGGACCAGATTGGTATTTCATTATGGGGTAAGGTAATCGAAGATGTCAGACCAATTTTTAGAGAATGCGAAAAGCCAAAAAGCGATGCTTCAGATGCGATTAAAGAAAATTATGAAGCATATGAGCAATGTATTAAAGAAGCTTATGCACTTATAACTAAGGGGGAATAATCATGGATCGTGCTTTAGCTACCAAAGAAAGACCTTTATTAAATCAGGGGCAACCTTATATCCCGGATGCCGGTCGTACTATGGAAGATGATACTGCTATTGTATATGATGCTGTCTCATCTATCCGCAGACGTACTCATCTCTCACCGCAGGAATTTGAAAAGATTTACAATGATACTATCACATTTTTTACGGTAACTGAAAGATTACAGTATAAACAGTATCAGTCCGGCGAGAAAAAGCCAACGGAGTTCTATAAAGAATGTGCTGCATTATTACGGAGAAACTATCCGAAATTAACCGATCGCGGTGACAATGACTTTAATGTACTTATGGACCGAATCAATACCGCAATCTTTCGATATGATGTAATACAGCCCCTGATCGATAATCCGGATACTACCGATATTAAAATCTGTGGTCCAAATGATATCCGAGTCCGTGTAAAGGGTAAAGCATACCAGTCGAATGCCTGTTTCTTAAATGAAAATGATTTATATCGTTTTGTAGACGGACTGGCGATTCGAAATCATGTAGATATTTTTTCACATCCTGTAATTACCTTTACAGATAAACATGACCCGAAGTACATTTTACGTTTTACAATCTCCTCTCCTATGGTAAATGCCGTAGATTATCCTTATTTACATATTCGTAAGGTGCCTAAGACAAAGCCTACTTTTGATGACTTAATCGGAGCTGGTATGTTAAACGAGGATGTAAAACTGTATTTGATTGACCGTGCAAAAGCTTCCAGAGGTATTGTATTCGCAGGACCTCCCGGTTCCGGTAAAACGACTGCGCTAAATGCTTTCATCGAATATATACCAAAAACCAGAGAGACTTTGGTAATTCAGGAAAATGATGAGTTATATACGGAACAGTCCGGTTTTATGTTTAAGCATGTTGCGCATGGATTTCAGGGTGAACCTGTTTGTACACTGGAAGATTTAGGTAAGATGGCGCTGGTGGAAGGTTGTAACGAATTTATCATCGGTGAGGTAAAAGGCGGAGAAATGCGTTATGCTATGACTCTGTTAAATGCCGGTGGATATGCTGCACTTACTGTGCACTCTACTAACGCCTATGAAACTATGGATAAATTAGCAGACTTGGTAAAATATGGTTCTTCCTATTCCTTCGATGAGGCTAGACGTATGTTAAAGACATTCGATACTGTGGTTTATATGGAGGGATATAAGATTCGGGAAATCCTGGAAATTAATGGATATAATGACGATACAAAACAATATAATTATATAAATATCTATCGTTATGATCCGGATGCAAATTTAACACAGTAAAAACAAAATGAAACCTTAAAAGTGTCAAAAATACGGCACTTTTGAGGTTTTTTTTGACATATATAAATAGATAACTTAATGTATTTTATTTCCTATGGAGGATATGAAAAAATGAAAATGAAAATGGATGATAATGTAGCAATCGTAGAAAATGCCATTCAGGTAGGTCACGCAAATGCCCTCTCTCGTGAGTATCTGTCTAAAATTACAGGTATGTCTGATAGAATGGTACGTAGAGCAATCGAACTATCTACAAAGCCTATTGTAAATATGGGATACGGATATTTCATTCCAGATGAAAATGATAGTGTGGACCGTGCAGAAGCTCATGCTTACAGACAGCAGGAAACTGCAAGAGCCAGATCTATTATTGAAAAGCTGGATGCAAAATTTGCAGAGTTTGATGCTCCGGAATATGAACAGTTGGAATTGGACCTTTAATCTTAAGCATTACAAAAGCACCCTTAAAAAGGGTGCTTTTTTTAATAATGATAGGAAAAAAGAGGTATGTTTTCTTCTTATGCAAAGTTGGTGGAAAAGAATTAGTTCCTCTTTGGTCTACTATGTAAGTTAATATAAATAATGTGTAGCCTCATTATAGTTCATCATTTTTATAAGAAGTTACTGTGTATGACCTCTAATTCTTTCTGTCTATATATTATATAGCATAACATACGTTATTTTGCAAGCACTTTTTTCATTTTTTTGAAAAAATATTTAAGAAATCTCATTTTCGCTCTGCTCGGGGGCAGTGTCAGAGACCTGTTTCGGAATTTCCTGCTCTGGATGCAATAGCTGCGGTGCAATTACATTTAATGTGATGGTACATCCCGCATTTAAGTTATCCGGTGCTGTTACGCTTTTAAGTACAGCGGTGCATTGTGGATGATTATATTTTTCCTGTAACTCTTCTGCTGCTACTCTTGGGATATTTCCAATCTCTCTGGTTCCCCAGAAAATACGAACAGCAGGTTCTGCATCTCCTATTTCAGGTTGATAGGTATAACTCTCTGTGGTTAAAGGAATTACCTCATCTGGATGCTCATCTACGTATTCTTTTAATGCTTTTAAATGTTCCTGTCTGGAGGATCCATCTGCATTCGGGAAGGTAACACCCTTTAACTTCAAAGGATAAGATGCAATAATCGGCTGTGTATGACCGGTAATCGCACATAAATGCGTAATCTTTGCCTGATAATCATTCTTCTCTTCTGTTAAAGAAATATGGTCAATATCTGTACCTTTGATTACCTTAGCTTCTACCAATTTATCAATTTCCGGAATTGGCAAACTATAAATCGCTGATTCGATAAAATGCCAACGAAATTCTTTCGTCATATTCTTTGGATAATCCGGAATCTTTCTCAAACATCTTCCAGCAATATCTGTAATTGTTTCGTTGATGGCAATCTTATAATCTGCGCCTAAATAGGGATTATTTTCTACATAGAAATTCAAATCCGCAGCTTTTTGTCCTACATCAACAATACAGGAAGCATTCTCCAAAAGTTCACCGGTTTTATTCTTAAAACTGATCAGCTTTTTATAAAAGATAATGGCGTCCTCGGCAGAAGTGAAAGACATTCTTGCTTTGGCAGAACCTTTTCCCATTTCTGCAAATAAAGACAATTTATCGCAAAACTGTTCTGCTTCCAAAAAATCAAATGGCATAGAATCTACAATTTCACTATATTTGGAATTTTCTGTGAGCTTTTTATACTCTTCCAGTTTTTCCTGGTAAATCGTTAAGCTGTTACTATACTGTGTTTGATAACTCATTTTGTATTACTCCTTTTCCCTTGTTTTTTCAATTACTTTTTCCAATAACGTCACATAGGTGTCATCTAAGCGTAATTCACTTGCTTCTTTTTTTAAGATATCCAAGGCTTCGTTTTTAGAATAGCCTTTCTTATAAGATCTGTTACTGGTTAATGCATCAAATACATCTGCGACTTGTACTAATAATGCTTCTTCCGGTATTTGTGATAAGGAAATCTTGCTCATATATCCAGAACCATTTGGTCTTTCGTGATGATATAAACAAATATTTTGTACAATTTCCGAAAATACAGGTTTTACAATCTCATAAGAAATCGTAGCATGTACCTTTACAATATCATATTCCTGAGCATTTAACGCTTTGGGACACTGTGTTAAATTTAGTGGTACAAAAATTTTTCCAATATCGTGTAATAATGCGCCTTTGATAATTTCTACTTTCCTCTCCTCGGTATAATTATCACATTCCCGCAGCATTAAATTTGTGTACATTGCAACAGATAAAGAGTGATAATACGCCTCACTGTTTGCAAGTGCCATCATCTCCAAAAGCACTTTTACCTCTGGGATTTCTCCAATTTCTTGTAATGTCATCATTTTCCTCCCTTATGTTATTTATAAATCTATATGAAACAGACTTTTTTCTCTTATAATTTCCCCAAAAAGTCTGGTAAATCTATATGGTAAGATACCATCTCTTGACATACGAAGAATTTCTCCCCATGCTTTTGGATAGGTCATAGCTTTTTTAAATGACCTGGAATTTGTCATTGCTTCAAATCGATCTGCATAAGCTACCAACCAAACATAATCCGGCACATTCTCTTCTGTTAAAATATTGCTGGAAATCGTTGGGTAACCGCTGCCATCTGCATTTGCATGATGCATCAGTATAATATTTTTGACGATAATATCAAAATCACTATGCTGCAACGAAACCCTGCCAAGTGTTGGATGGAATCGCATAATCTCTGCCTCATATTCATCCAATCTCCCCTTAGAATGTTGTAAACCAAAAGGTAAAAATGCTTTTCCGATATCATGTAAGAATGCTCCCTTTAAAATAGATTTACACTCTTCTTCTGTCCAGTCTAATTCATTTTCCTTTTTGGCTAACTGGATATATTCATCCACAATTTCTGCGACCATTAAAGAATGATTATAGGCTTCTTCATCCGCCAAATGTAGAATTCCCAATGTCGTTTTTACACAACTATCATTTAAAACATCATCATACATTTCACTCATAAAAGCTCCTCTATGTTAATATCGTCCGGATAAAAAGCAGTAGGATCTGTTTTGGAAAGGTTTTCATTTAAGGTTCGCCAATAAGTTTCCAATGCTTTTTCTTCCTGCGATACTTTCGCATTTTTTTCATTGATTACCCGGTGGATTTCATTTTTTGCTTTCTTATTATTCTGAAGTCCCGGATATAATCGATACAGTGTTTTTTCATAATTTAACCATTTTTGTTTGTACAAATGGATTCGATTTAATAATAATGTTGTCGTTTCTTCGGCTGTCAGGGGGGTATTATCAAAAACATCCCATTTATTAGCCACATCTTCCAGTCCACGTTTTCCACGGCATTGTGTTCTGATCAACTGGTAAGGATCTCCTGTTAATCCGAGTGTTTTTAAAAATTCCTCAGATAATTTTGGATGTTCTATCGTGTCTGTTCTTTGTCTGCCAGGGATTACTGCATTCATATGCTTCGAAAAACTATTCTTTTCGGTAGGTATTTCTTCGAGTTTTGCTTCTTCTAATCTTCTGGAAGTACCAAGTTCTATCAGATAATTTTCGAGTACAGGCACATATTCCCTAATAGAATCAATCATTTCCATTGTACGATAGTTAATTTCTCTGATTGCTTCCGGATTCTTTTCAAAATTAGGAAATGTAGTATATACATTTGCTGTAAAATTAGCGACTTTTTCGATATAAGCATCTATTTTTGATAGTATCAGCATGGTTGCATCTACTTTTGAAATTTCCATTTGTACTCTGGTTTTAAGTAAACTGTCATTAATGCTGATCATAGCAAAAGGATTTCTTTTTAATCCGATGGTTTGTAAGATTTTTGCATTAATGATCGGAGTGCTTTGCATTCCGGGTTCCAGTTCTTCTTCCTTAATTCCTCCCGGGAAATAAGAATTCAAAAAATGGATAGCATCTAATGTATTGCAGCCATTTGCGTGCATTACCAAATCGATCGTAGTCCCACTGGTCTTACATACAAAACAATGCCAATTATTTTCTTCCTCATATACCTTTGCAGAAGGATGACTATCATTGTGTGCCGGGCAGGTAAACAGACCGTTTTTACGATCTGCTTCCAGTCCCAGTACTTCAATTACATCCCAAATAGGTATATCTCTGAAAAAGCTCCAGTCAATCTGTTCTCTGGATTTCTTATCTTTGATTTGCATTATCTTTCATTCTCTCCTGTAAACCAACCCTTTGCTTCCTGTAAGGGGGTATGCATTTTCTGGTCCCATTCTTTACGTACAGGTTTTTCTTTTGCTCTCTCATCCTGCTCTTCTATTTCTGCATCGATGATATCTGCTCTACCGTTTCCATCCGTATCTTTTGTCTGAATACGTGCAGTTGTGTCTTTTCCATAAAGATTATCTAACATATTATTGATATGCTCGATTTCTTCCGGAGATAATTCTCTTAAAAATTCGACATGTGCCATATTTACTTCTTCTCCGGGTAAGGTACAATCTGAAATTTCATACGCAATACCCTTCTGTTTAAAATATGGAATCAATGCAGTTACGTCTTTTTTTGGTCTTTCTAAAAACATAATTTTCGTTTCCTTTCTATTTTTGTTTATAATGGAGCGAATCCAATGATTTTCAAAGTGTTACTATCTCGTAGTACATATACATCTGATAATTCTCTTTCTGTATTTCCAACCGCTTCATCAAACTTAGACATATTTGTAAAAAATTCTTTCCATCCCGGAATTTCATAATATTCACAGCAATGTGCCAAATTTTCCATATTGCTCTTTTGTGGATCGTATACGGTATGATACAATGCATCCAAAGATACTATTTCTCTTTCTTTGCTGGTATAAGCAGAAATTCTTGCATAAATATTATTATGTAAAATGATATAGGTCCTCTTTGCTACTACGGGATTATTCATACCTTTTTTATAAAGTGCCATTTGTGCTTGGGCATTGCTATATAACAGACAAAGTTCTTTTACATCTTCGTTTGGACTATCTGCACCGGAGACATCTCCTTCGTCCATACGATACCAGATTCTGGGATCTCTTCCAGGCACTGTAAGATTTGGAGAATTATAATTAATTCCTTGTTTTTCTTCCGGTCTTGCTAACATTAGATATACACTATCTGTCCGGCAGTCCCAATTGTCAAAAGCATTTACATGGTCCCAGATCGGTTCGCCATCATTGGAAAACCAATAACAGTCGAATAAGCTTAATCCCATCTGTGGAATGAAAGTGTCACTACCATAAAATTCCCGTAATGCTCCGATATCTTTTCGATTCTGTGCAATGCTTCGACTTAAAATCCATTTCTGCATCTCGATATTGATATTTTCGCCACCTACCCCAACAGGCAGTAAGTCTTCTGTGTATATCTTTGAAACGTTTTCCAAATACCCTCTGCTGTCAAATTTACATTCACAGACTTTATCATTTTTATGCATTAGTATTTTTACGCCGTTCATAAATTTCTCCTCCTACATGGGGGATGACCTTTACAGATCATCCCGCTCTTCCTGTTCTACTTCTTCAGGAACGGTTACCATTTTAATGTGTTTATTTCCTGGTAACTGATATGTTTGTGTATTGCCCTTTTGTAAAGCATTGACTGCCGCAGTCGCATTGGTGCCATAGGTCTCATGACGTTCTGCTTTTTTCTCAATTACTAAGGGTTTATACTGATTCATTGTGCAGGTAAAATATTTTACTTCATCCAAGGTTAATTGGAATTGTCCGTCTAATACTTCAGGTTGCATTGCAAATCTTCTATTTATAATCTCTCCATTACGGTCCATTAGAGAGACTTCATAATAAGTTTTTCCAGAAGTTTTTGCTTTCTTTTCCGCAGAAACAGATAAAACAATCGCTGGAATACTAATCGTATTCTCTCCATAATTGTCATTTTTTGTTACCTCTAAATCTTTGAAAGTACGTAGATTCTTACACATTTCCAGTCTCTTTTTACTTTCTCCGATATCAAATGCGGTAGATAAAAGTTCCACTTCTTTCGCACGATTTTCCAGTACTTCCTTATCAGTTTCCTTTACGTGCATATGATTCGCTTTATCATCCTGATAGCTTACATTTAACAAATCTGCGATTTCTTTTCGTCTTGCGAAATCTTTGTCATATTGCTTTTGTGCAGCTTCGACTTCTTTTGCATAAGCAGCGCCTTCTTCAGTATTCAGATTCATGTTGGAAAGTTTTTCCTGCATTTCGTTTAACTCTGCTTTTTCGGTATCTGTTTTTTCTACGATAGCAAGGAATTTTTTATAGGTCTCTGCATTTTCCTGTACCCATCTCATAATCTCATGACGGTTTCCTTGTACACGGCCATACTTTTTGTCCCAGTTCCAAGCCTCATTAAAAAATCCGAGGCTGGCATAGGTTTCCATCATTTTTACAGATACATTGGGATTCATTGTCATAAAATCCTGAGCTGTGGTATTCCGTACAATATCCTGTTCGGAAAAACCTTTGATACGCTTAAAACTATACCTTAAACTATGCCCATCATCTTCTACGGAGAAACCATTTTCAGATTCCAACATAGTGGGTGGTTTCATAGTAATGTGAAACTTCGGCATTTCTTTTAAGAATGCTGGTACTTCTTTCAATTCTTTGGTTGCGTCCAGAGAATAACGGAAGAAATCTGCGGTATGATATTCTTTACAATATGCGGTAAACATTGCTACCATTGCATATGCCGTGGCGTGAGATTTATTAAAAGCGTATTTCGCAAATTCCATCATCTGATCAAACAGATTATTTGCATCTTTCTCACTGATTCCCTGTTTTTTAATACATCCTTCAATACCTCTTTCAGGATCCCCATGCAGGAAAACAATACGTTCCTTTTCCAGTGCAGTGGTCTTTTTCTTACTCATTGCTCGTCTTACCAAATCTGCTCCACCAAGGGAATATCCGGCAAGATTCTGGAAAATCTGCATTACCTGTTCCTGATAAATGATACAACCATAAGTAGGCTCCAAAATATCATTTAATGCTTTGTTATCGATATTGATTGAATGCTTCGGTTTATCAATCTTACCGATTTTTTCTACGGAAGCCCATTCTTTTCCGGCTTGTTGGTCCGTATACTGTTTCTGCTGAATAATTTCAGGTAAATACTGTAAAGGTCCTGGTCTATACGCTGCTACTAACAGGATAATATCTTCGAATGTTTCTGGTTTGAAATCCATTAACATTTTCTTCATACCATCCGATTCAAACTGGAATACTCCCTGTGTAAGACCTGTCCAGAAAATATCCCGGTAAATTTTAGGGTCTTTCAACATTTTGTCTCTACGTTTGTAATCTTGTAATAGACCATCCTGATCCATTTTTCTCCAAGGTTTTTGAATAATATTTGTAATAATATCCAAATTCTGCAGACCAAGGAAATCCATTTTTAATAGTCCTTTTGCTTCTGCTTGTGCCATTGTACATTGTGTTTCCATTGCTCCCTTTTTCTTATTCCACATAAGAGGGATAACATTTGTCACATCTGTACTGGAAATAATGGTACCTGCTGCATGTTGTCCATAGCCCGTAAATAAACCTTCCAGTGTATTTGCCAGCTCGATGATGCGTCTTTCATCTTCCGGATAAGCTTCTGGGTCTAACACACCATCATTGTCAAAGGCTTTCGCTAATTTATCTGCCTTATTGTACCAAGGCTTCATATATTCTTTGTATTTTGGATCTGCATCCGCTAATACTTCTTCTAATTCTTCCAAAGATTGTGCACTTTGAATCGCATCATTTTCTTCTGCAAATTCTCCATACTCTTCTTCATATGCGATTGTTCCATAATATCTGGCAGCCAATCTTAAATTACCTTTTGTAGCGCCATATGATTTTGTCATGATTTTACAGATACATTCTGCACCATATTTCGCACGACAATAATCTTCAACTTTTGCTCGAACATCCGTCTTAAAATCTGAATCAATGTCCCGATAGACCCCCAGTTTCCTGGTATTTTAACGCCTCTTTTTTAGGCGGGAGTAGACTATCTCTCGAAAAATAATTGTTTATTTTTCTCAATGCACTTCGGATGGTAACTCATCTTCCACCCTAGTATACTTACGTATAGTAGTCGTTACGCTTTTTATAAATCTCTTTCCAATGTGTAATCTTTGTATTTTTTATATCTGTTTAAAGCTGTTTCACTCGAACAGGTACCTTCTTCTTTTTCAATGTATTCTTTTACTTCTTTATATTTTTTGAATGTACCTATAAATACATCATTTTTACGAAGTGTAATAGGCCGTCTATTCTGAGTTCTATGTACTTTTCCATCGGCGATAGTTTGTCTATCTGTTTTTTCAGTAATCAAAGTAATATCTCCGACTCTTAAATACTTTTCTAAGGATGTTCTGCTTATACCAAATTTGGTTTCTGCATATTTTGTCGCTTCTGTAATACTCTGAAAAGTATCTATCAATTTTCCAGCTTTATATAATTTGCATGTATTGTAATTCCTTGTTGATGACATTGTAGAATAGCTATCATATAAATTTTCTTTTCTTGTACACCATTCTAAATTATCAAATCTTGGGTTTTGTGTATTTTTATCTTTATGATTCACTTCTGGTAAATCATTTGGATTCGGGATAAATGCTTTCGCAACTAATCTATGAATCAGTACATTGTATGGTTTTTCTCTACATAGATGTGTTAATAAATACAATCCTTTGCTATCTGTATTTACAGCAAGTTGTTTTATTTCTCCGTTTTTTACACTGTACACATTTCCAAAATTTGTTATATAATAGTCTGGAAAATCTAATATCGGTTTTATTTCTTCACCATTTTCTATATCTAAAAATGGTCTAAAATCATAATCATCAAAAATATACACATTTTCTCCTTTCTCACATTTAAGAAAAGAGATTTATAACTTAGTACGGTATTGCCTGCTATCCATTTTCTGGACCGTAGGTTCTCTTAGTCAGCGGCTTCGTCTGTGGGCTAATATGGAAGTTCCATATCGGCTGTATATCTTGTTGTGACACTTCATACAGCAGTCTTAATCAACTGATACCGTTAGCACATAATATTTACTATATTATGCACACCCCTGAGTAATAGGGTTCACATTGAACGCCCAATATTGTTTAGGCATGGAAACACGTTCTTCGTTTAAAAATCTTTGAAACAATAAATTGTATGGAATTGGATCAATATCAGTAATACCCATCAAATAACAACACAGGGAACCAACTGCGGATCCTCTTCCCGGTCCTATCGAATATCCAATGCGTGGATATCCTTTTTCTGTGATATACTTATCTAACTCTTCAATTGAAAAAGGAGCTTTTTCTACTTCATCTACTGTGGGTAAATATCCAAGCAGTCTTCCGTAAGTAAGATAATCAGCTACGATTAAATGGTATCCTGCATATCCCATTGTTTTGATGACGTTTAATTCATATTCCAAACGTTTTACATATCTTTCATCTGGGAAACCGTCAGGGAATCTTTGCTTAATACCTTTTCTTACTTTTCTCTCGAATTCCGTATTTTCATCATCACAGAATTTAGGATAATACTTTTGGTCTTTCGGAAACTCTACATGACATTGTTCCAAAGCAAGCTTAATATTTCCGACTGCTTCTTTTGCTATCGTCTCTCCGGAGATGTCTTCATATCCTTCCAGCTCTTTCGAAAGGATTTCTGTAAGTTCTTCATCTCCTTTGATGGTATATTCCTTATCATCTTCTGTTTCCGGAAAATACGATCCATAACGTAAGAACTTTGCTACGTTTCTTCTTCTTAACGCAGATTCATAATTCGGATTATCCTTTGTTAATCCAATATGAATATCATTCGATGCGATAAATTTTGGATGACCAGCTTCGTATGCGAATCTTACGATATTATTGTAGATTTCTTTTTCACTTTCCATAAAATGGCTTTGCAGTTCAAAATAGAAATCATCTTTGCCAAAAATATCTAAGAAATTCTGTAACAACTCCTTACATTCTGCATCCAGTTCCCCGGATTCGATGTCTGCTTCGAGATTTGATAATTCCAATCTCTTTTCATCTAATTTACTTACTTTTTTACTCCATACAGCACGTTTCATCGCCTGTATCTGTTTTACAGTAAGCTTATATTTATCTTCATTTTCTGTCAGCCAAGTATTTAACTGATTATATTCTGCTGTCCGGTTTTCCAGTTCAATCAGTAAACTGTTATCTCCTGTTTTCTTAAACAGCTTATTTGCAGCATTCTCTGCGGCTTTTGTTGGCTTTAAGGTACGAAGCCTTTTTTTCTCAGATTCATAAAAACTTTCAAAATCTGTCAGTTCCAAATACCCAGAATCACTGATTTCTTTTTCCAAATCCGCAATATCGGTTTCCAGATTGATTCGTTTTAATCCAAGTCGTCTACCGAATGGACCGGCAATACATGCAGAGGTACATGTTAAGTGACCAGGTTCTTTTACATATTTTTGCAGATTTTCCAGTGTGACAATGGCTTTTCCATTTTTTGTCTGGATATTCTCATTTGCCTCAGAAATAATTTTACAAAGGTATTTATAGCCTTCATAATCTTTAGCCACGAGAATCAAATGTGCTGCTTCTTCTCCGAAATAACATTCGATGCCGGGAATGATTTCCATTTCATAATCTTCCGGAATGGATTCTACATCTAATCCTGCTTCCTGCCATTTCTTCACCTGTTTGGGATCTGTTTGCAAATAATGCAACGTATCTTTCAAATCCTCAAAAGATGAGAAAACACCATGTTCGGTTGCAGCAATTTTATGTGCACCGGCACGATAGAAATTGGTAATCATTTCTGCTAACACATTTCCAGTGTCATACTGGGATTCAAAGTGAGTATGGATACTACCATACAATTCGTGTTTGTTATCCACTCTTTTTTCCTCCCATATAAAAAATAAGTAGGCATAATTTTGCCTACTTACTTATGTCAAAAATTTTTGGAAAAATGGTAAAAAATGAAAGATATTTTTTAGATTATTTTTCGTTTTTGATTTGTTTTAATTTGTTTATTTGTTTGTTTTAATTCATGCACTCCGCGTGGAGTGTAACGTAAAACAGGAAAACGGCAAAACGGAGCAATTGGATTTCAATTCATGCATTCCGAGTGGAGTGCAACCAAAATAATATATAGTAATTTCAATTCATGCATCCCGGGTGGGATGCAACAAAACCACAAGTATTATTACTACTGGGGTTAACACTATTTCAATTCATGCATCCAGGGTTGGATGCAACGATTCTGTCTCATTATTGTACAGGCTCTCAGTATTGCAATTTCAATTCATGCGCCCCGCGATGGGCGCAACTGTAAGATTTAGATATTGTCTTACCATCTATACTAGATTTTGTATTTATATATTACTTTTTATACAATCATACTTAATCATCGCCTCGATTCTTCTTTATTTAATCTTAGGAAATGTCCGTAAAAAGGTGTTTCGATATTCTTCCGGATTGTTCAATATGATTTTCCATATCGTATTCATATCACTCCAAATACGCACTTTTTGTTTTGCACGGGTAATTGCAGTATAAAGCATACATCTGGTAATGAAATCACTATATTCCGGAATACAAATATCAACGACATCGTATTCTGAACCCTGACTCTTATGACCTGTAATTGCATATCCAAGATCCATATCTCTCAAATCGGGTATTACTAACTGTCTATCACCAAAATCAACCTGTAAAGCACCTTCTGGTAATTGTGCTATCACTTGTCCTGTTTCCCCATTGAAATATCCTACTTTATAATTCGTATGATTCATAATGATATTGTCGCCAATATGATAAAGATCGTCCCCAGCAGGAGAAAAATCATGGAGTTCAGGGAATCTACGTTTTTGGGTAATCAAATTGATTTTATTTGCAGATCCGGGTCTTGTATCTACTCTGTATGGGGTAATACAAACATCATCATCCATATTGCCTGCAAAAATCTCAGCACAAAATCTCGAAGCATCACATATCTGAAAGGTATCATCCTGTGTTAAAAATAACTGTCCTGCATTAATTGCATTTGCATTATTTACAATACTACCCTCAGACCTATAATTTGCTGTTAGGTATTCTGTATGTACTCCAAGGTAAATTAAATCAGACAGGATATTTCCAGCTCCGATTGATGGTAACTGATAAATATCTCCTACCAATATTACCTTTGTTTTATCCATATTTAATAAGGTAAGTAATTTCTCAAATAAGTCCAAATCTACCATACTGGCTTCATCGATGATTACCAAGTCCGCAGCATTTAAAATACTACGTTCCTTACCTGTCATCACATGTCCAAATCCGAGAAACTTATGTATCGTAGAAATACTCATATCTCTACCTGTGAAAACTTCACTGATACGTCTTGCAGCTTTTCCAGTAGGCGATAACAAATGAATTCTTGCATCCGGATATTGCGCCAGCAGATTATCTACAATCGCTCGCAAAATGGTAGTCTTTCCTGTACCCGGTCCGCCTGTAAGAATAGATAGATGTCCACCTTCTAAAATCAAATTTCGCACTGCTCTATTCTGTTCCTCTGACAGTCCTGTTCCTGCCAGGGGAGGGTCATACATCGGAAATGGACAATCCGCATTTAAAGCTCTTTTTACCGCTTTATAGATTTCCATTTCTCTTCGGTAAGTTGCATATAAGCCTACCATGCCATTTTCAAAATAAAAAGTATCTTCGAAATAAGATAAATAAGCAGATAATCTTCCAAGTTCTAAAGGATGTCCAGATAATCTTAACTGATAGTTTACTTTTCTTTCCAATTCTTGATAAGGAATCCATGTATGTCCAGACATCTCATTTTGATACAGACAATATTCCGTAACATATTTGATTTCCCGTAATCTATCATCGAAAGTACGCAGTGTATTCGCTTTGTCTATAATTGGCGCTGATATAATCGGACGTTCAGATTCTCCCTTGCAGACGTCACACAGATAAAATGGATTCTCCTTATATTTTGCATAACAGTTTGTGGGAAATCTATGCTGTATATATTGATAATCCTCATAGGGTAAATAATCTCTGGTAGCATAATAGAAATCTTCCATCTGCTTGATCATATTTGCCACACCTTCCGGACAATCTTCCGAAAGCACAGCTCTATAATTTCCATTACTATCCGGTTTGATTTCCGTGCCTACCGGATAATTTGCAATGCGCAAAGACTCCATAGCAGAGGAAACAGCATCGTAGACTACGGTACATCCATCTTGTGAAGTTTTTCCTAAACGTCCAATAACCATGATTGTTGTAGTCCTTTCTTTTTATTCATGTTTATTTCAATTCATATTTTTTTCAATTCATGCATCCCTTGTAGGATGCAATCGATTTCTCCATCTACAAACCGATTTTTCACAATTTCAATTCATGCACTCCGAGTGGAGTGCAACGAATTTGGATCTGATGTTTATGCATTATCTGATATTTCAATTCATGCACTCCGAGTGGAGTGCAACGATGGAGAACCACTTCCCGAAATGGCAACAGTGCAATTTCAATTCATGCACTCCGAGTGGAGTGCAACAGCAAAGTATAGTATTCATTTTTCCATTTATACTATATTTTGTATATGTTATATTATGTCTCATTTTTTTATACAATCATATTTATATCAATTTCCTATTTTATTTCATCATTATTGGCGCGAATCTCTCAGGATTTTTATGTATACTTAAGATTCGCACCAATTACATTATTTAATACAGATCTACTTCAAAAACTTCTACATCATCTGGAATATTCTCCATATTTACATAGATATTATAATCTTCCATAGACTGAGGATAATCTCCCTCATAATGACTATCTGTTACTAAACGTTCGCCATATTTCTTCATAGGTCCAGTACTCTCTTCGTCATTATGCTTAAAAATCACAAGCTTTTCTACAACGAGACCGGTCCGACAAGCAGACATATCATTATCAAACATTGCTACCAAAGATTTAAAAAATAACTTTAAATCATCATTTGTAACGCCATTCTGCTTTCCATAATAAGCACTATATCTGCCATTTCCCTTATACAATCCAAATACTACTACTGGCTTTTCAGAAAATACGGATCCGGTTTTATCTTCGTCCTCTTTCTTTTCAACCGTCTTTGCTTTTCTTGTGTGTTTAAAGGTAGTAATCTGTACAGGATCCGGAGTAGTCATTTCACTTAACTGAATTGCACCTGTAACCTGTCCACCAGGATTATTTCCAGTACTCAATACAGCACCAAAGGTACGAACATCGAAATAATGATTTCTCATATATTCATTAATCTTGTCCGCATTCTTATTTTTAGCCTTTGTTTTCTTTTCATCAGTATCAGAGTCATTCTTCTTTTTCGATAACCCTAATGCTTCTGCCGCATCATCCATTTTTTCATTCAGAGTTTTATTTTCGCGAATAAAAATATCACAGTCCTTTCTGGGATTCATTTCGTTTAAAAATACTACTCTGTCACGAATCTTTCTCTTGATACATTCAGATGTAATCTCACCATGTTCTGTCTCATAATTTGTTCTGGGACGATTATCAAAATCAGGATCACCATTCGGATTGCTGTAATCACAAGATACTAAAAAAGCAAAATCATAAGTACAGTTACTATCCATAGGAACTTCACACAATCTCATTATTATATACCTCTCTTATTTTGTATGTTGTTACTTATCTTACATTTGTTTATGTATAAAAAAACCGCAAATTATAAGGATTTTAGAAGAAAACTTTTAGTTTTCCTCTAAAATTTCCTTTTCATTTTCCGTAGTATTCTCCACAGTTTCGTTTTCAGTAGCTTCATCAATCAAAGAATTATCTTTATCTTTTTTCTTATATAAATCCATCTTTTGTTGTCTGAAGCCTACATAAAATGCAGCAGACTCTGTTAAATTAAGATGTTTAGGAAACCCATTGTCGATTTTTGATACAATTTCATTAAGCATGCTATTGTACCAACTATAAATCCCCTCTTTTTTGCATCTTTTAAATTTTTTTTCGCAATATGGCAATTTAGAACTAACAATATTTAATGCCGCAGCAGGATTTGTAGAGGCTTTGCGTAAATACAAATCTGCAAAAGTACTATTTGTATTGGTACCATCATTTTTATTTGCAGATCTCTGCATGGAATCCGCTACTGCTAAAAATCTACCACATAAATATCCAATGTTTGTGTTTTCCGTGTTCAACATAGTTGTAATGTTTTCTCCTTTTCCTATAAGATATGATTTCATAATTGCTGTTCTTGTGTAGAATCTGTATTTATTTTCTTTTTTTTCATCATTTTCTTTATAGCCCTCCGCATTGGTACGGGTAATTGCTTTTTCTGCAATCGTTAATGGGATGTGTCCATTATGATATGCAGCATTATTGATTGCTTGAAACAAATATTCGCTCGTTGCTGGATTAAATTTATCTGTGGGCGGAATAATTGCTTTCACAAGACTTAAATAAGAATATGGTCTTGTTTCCTCTCCAAAAGATAAACTCTTTTGGAAATTTACAGCCTTCTCAACAATATCAAGAAATTTTCCAACACGATAATCACGTACTGCTGCACGGGCTTCATTTTCTACTCTTACTTCCAAAATATGGAAGGTAATATCAGATAAGTTTCCTAATACCGTTTTTAAATCATTTTCTGTAACAGACCCGACTTTTACTTTATAAAATAACTCTTTTACATCATTTAATTTCTCAGAAGGATTGTCATTCCTTTTATTATAAAGTAACCAAGAAAAAATATCTTCGGCTTCGGTATCTATTTCATCAGTCCAAAATAATATAATTTTATTATCAGTTCCATCTGTCTTATAAGAATAAAAAGTATATTTTCGATGGTTTTCCAACATATAATTTAATGCTCTGGTATACTTATGCATTGCCCGAACAGATACTGCACAGTTATATGACTGATCTAATCCATAGCTTTTAGAACAATCATCATTACAGGAAGTAAAGGCACAACCCTTATATCCAAAAACAGGTCCTGTAATCTGGTCATGTAATCTTGCAATAGGTCCATATTCTCCAGTAATTCCGCAATAGCCATTAAAATCACTATCGCCATTGTCAATGGAAAAGTTAGATTCCCACTTGTCCTTGAATATAGGATCATTTTGTAATAAATTGCCTGGATCGCCAGTTAAACAGAATAAATATTTCGCAGTATCTGCATCTGTATTTTTTCTGTGATTTGCAAGAATTTCATTATCAAAATCTTTGATAGGATCCCAATTCTTTACAAATTCCTTATAGGCGTGAATTAATGGACTTTCCAATCCTTCAAAGTACTCTGCAACAGCCTTTTTAAACTTGATATTCTTTTCGATTGTTTCTTTGGACACATTTTTTCTATCACAACCGAAAATAAATTTGAATTTTTTCTCTAAAACATTGGCGTCTCTACCAGGTGTCGAGAAAATTGTAGTATACTTCTTAGCTACAAATTCTTCTTTTGCTTTACCACCCTTTTTTATTACATGTGGTTCTTTACAGGAAATAATTGCATCCAGTTTTCCATCTTCGGTTAAGCAAATAATATAACTGAAGGATTCATTCATATATGCAGGATCAATTTTACCTGCGGTCTCCAAATTATCATATAAAGTACACAAATCTGCGATAACGTTCATACTTTCTCCTTTTTATGCAATCCGTCTGGATACTGGATATTCGTCAACATTAACAATGCCATGTTTTAAGATTGGATGATAAAATAGTGGATATACGTCACCACTTTTGTAATTAATACCTTTTTTTGTCTTATTTGGATACTGAATCAAATATAACATCCAACCATAATCCGTAGTACCACATTTAACTTCATCAGAAATATTTTCTTCTGCTGCTTTTTCAAAATCTGGTACCCATGTAATTTCTGTATCATTATATTCAGACATTCCAAGAAACGGCTGTCTTCGATAAATCTGCTTTTTAAAACGATTCAGAATTTCTGCTTTCTGCTTTTCAAAAACATTAATTCCTAGTTCAATATCTCTTTCACACTGGGTATTTCTAATAATTGCTTCTACCTGTACCACATATTTTACATCTACTAAAAATCTGGTATTTCTTTGTGTTCGATTTTCTGCAGCGTAAATTTTTGCATCGCCAGTTCCATTCATTTCCTGTTTAATTTTATCAGCAGATCCCTTTACTTTAATTTCATTTTTTCTGATATTCTGAAATCTCGGCTGATTACACACAGCAATCTTCTTAATTTTATATTCTACTGGCGGATGCCAATATACTGCTTCCAATACCCCTACCAATGCTGAAGGAGTTGGTATAGGATAAGAATCTCTATCCGTTTTACATTCTGGCTTTGTAAAACATGCTTTGGAACCTTCAATCAATACGTTAAAAATAAAAGATCCTAAAATTTCATTTTCCATATTTACCTCTTCCTATTTATCATATATTCTTTACTTTATTTATACCTATTTATGTATAAAAAAACCGCCAATCAGACGGTTTTTCTAAAAAATTATACTGTTTTTATTCCTATTTCTTTTGAATAATACGTTTTATCCATAAGACACCATACACCAGTATTGTTATCTTCTACAACTTCTAATGCAATTAGATAATCTAATTCGCTTTTAGAAACCTGTACTGTATACTTTTGTAAGGCACTTATTTTTATAATGTTATTTTCTAAGATATCTTTAATCAATGTTTCACTTTTTTCGTCTTTTGGAATAACAATACTTTCTCCATAAACGTTGTTTATAAACTGAAAAATATCATTTGTATAAGTGCGAAACGGAATATAATCATAAAAGTTTCTACAATGTTTTGGTACAAAATTATGAATGGAATATTTTGTAGCAATATCACCAATCGCACTATAATATCTTTCGAAATAGGTTTTTATTGATTGTGATGTAGATATATCTGATTCTGTTTTTAAAAGTTGTTTTGTAATATTTCCGCCAATTGTCTCTTTTGTTTCTTCTAATGTAAATACATATACCGTTCCAAAAGATCTCAAACCTTCACGATTACATCTGCCTCCTGTTTGTAAAATACTATCAAGTCCGGTAAGTTCACGATAAACAGTTTCAAAATCAAGATCTACTCCAGCTTCAATCAAAGAGGTCGATACTACCATAATTCTTTCTTCTTCCGGTACATTATTAAGACTTAAATATTTTAAGAATAAAGCTTTTAAATATTCCTTTATTTCTAAAATAATCTCTAGTCTATCTTCCGGAGTTTGATATGTAGATAAATGATATACTTTACATTTTGTATGTAAACATAATTCATTATAAATTTCTCTAGCGGTCTTCTTTCGATTAACTACCATTAAAGCACTAGCATTTTTGCTCATATCTAAAACAAGTTCATTCCTCTTCTGCCTGGGGAGCTTTTTATATTGACATTTGGAAAACCAACAAAAATCAGTTTTATCTGGTACCAAATCTTTTATAGTGCTGGTTGGTAATGCTAATTTATGGATAAGTTCTTCCATATTGGGCATTGTTGCAGATAATAATAACGCTATACTATTATGGTCTTTTGTTAAATAACTTACGATTTCTAAACATGCTTGTAATAATTCATCAGGTAATTTATGAATTTCATCAAAGATAAGAATACTATCTTCCATATTATGGAGTTTTCTTGTTTTCTTTCTTTTATCTCCATAGGCTGATTCAAAAAACTGAGCAGATGTTGTTATAATAAAAGGTGCATCCCAGTTCTCCAATGCGTCTAATTTAGAAGTTAGTGTTTCTTCATTTGTTTCCTCTTCTGTTAAATTATAAGTAGATTGATGTCGTAATATAGATACGTAATTTCCAAAAATATTTTCAAATTCTTTTGCTGTCTGATCGGAAATGCAATTATAAGGAATGATATAAATAATACGTTTCTTCTTATATTTTAATAAAAGTTCGATACCTGCTTTTACACTGCAGATTGTTTTTCCTGTACCTGTCGGTAAATTCATAAGGTTAATCTCTGCAGGACTTTTTATATTTTCATATACTTGATTTTGCAATCTTGTTCTTGCTTTTCTTACTTCAGTATCTTGTGGGAACTTAGAAATATATTTTTCAATTGACTGTAAAGCACTTACAAAATCAGATTTTAAAGGCTCCCTGGCAGGTAAAGAACAGCAAAATGATTTTGTGTCAATGGAATCTGCATCTGTTACATAAGAATGTCCCATTCGCACATCAAATGCATAATTATCAACAATTCCATCTAAATTACCGGCATTGTTTTCAATTAAATGTTTAATATAATTAGATTCTTCTATAGACTCTGCCTGAATATCTTCTTTAAATGCACTACAATTTATCTGTGGTGCGTTTATCATTTGAAACTGCAAAGTACCTTCTTCAATATCACTGCCACCATTTGGAATTCCACTGTGATGCCCGGCAATAATATATTGTGCCATTCTGCTTAAAGGACCATTTAACTTGTCATTTGCATCCTGCAATTTATTAATTTCCAAGGCTCCATATATAGCATGTAACACTTTTCCTTTACCTGAAATAATATGGTTTTGCCATTCTTCCCCATATTTTCCGATATCATGATATAGTCCACTTACTTTTGCAACTGGTTTTAATAAATCAATACTAAAATTTTCTGCTAAAGTCGCAACATTTTCACTATGTTCTTTTATTGTTTGAATTTCATTTTTATCATTAAAATGTGCAATATAGTTCATAAGCATCTGTTCCTTTCTTTAAACCACTCTTTTTTATGTCAAAATAAACCGTAAAAATGGCATAAAAATAGAGCAAATTTTTGAAATCTGCTCTACTTTTCTCTTATTAAGTTGTACTACCCAGTGCTACTGTCACAACAAAGGTACCTTTCCAGTCACCTGCTGTAAGTCCGGTTGCTTGAATGGTCAGATCAGATGTTTTTTCTGCACCATTTGCTAACTCTTCAAAAAGTGCTTTATTTTGCCTGTAATTCTGAAATTTCTGTCTCTAAAATGCTCTGATAGATGCTCATCAGGTTCTCTTTTTCCTGTACTAATCTCATTTTTGAGATGGTCAGCTTATCATCCAAATGATAATCCTTCAGAAAATTTTTCTTTTCCTGCTCAAACACGATGCCATATACGTCCCGCATTTTAACATAGATATGTTTCATCGCAAGAGAAGTGCTGCCATATTCTTTGTTTAACAGGTCTTTATTTTTCTTCATCAGTGACGTCATGCGACCACACCATGCTTTTGCTTCATTACTTGCTTCTGGCAACAGCTTTGCATCTTTTTCATAGGTGTTGTATTTTCCACGACCATGATCTTTCACTAAGGGTGTTGTGCCAGTAACCATAGGAGTCTGCTGTTCTACCGTATACTTTTCTACCAGACTCTTTAAGTCACATAGGATTTCATTCGAAGTATCTTCAAAATACCGCCCTAGCAGAGGTAAAAACTTCACACAATCTCTGGGTTCTGCCAGCTTATGATACAGATACAGTGTACCTGCTGCACTTACATAAACTTCCCGTTTTCCATCCTCTGTAACTTCCACAAAATAATTCTTGCATTCTGCTTCTCTGTTTTTGATTACATTGATAAAACCTTTGACAGATACATCCGGCATATCCAATGCCTTTGCTACTTCCTGTACCGGTAATACCTTTTCTCCGTTAAATGTCATAATTCTTTTTCCTCTCTTTCCTGTTCACGTTCCCAAATGGTAGGGAAAACTTCTTTTATTTTGTCTGCTGTATAATAATTTTCAGCTTCCTCATTTTTAAATTTTAAAATACGCCAGGGAATATACTCTTTCGTTTTTACATCATAGGAAAACTCTACGAATGCTTTACGATGCCAATACGCATATTTTTGCATGAAACCTATTTCGAGATAATAATGTATCTCCATCAGATAAATATCTAATTCATAAAAAGTTTCAAGCAATTTAGATTGCTCATATTCCTTTGTTACATGTTTTAGAGCATCATATTGCTGATAAAATGCATAATCATCTTCTTCAATACTATTTGCAAAATTTTTTACTTTCAGATTCGCAGCATAAAGATCATGAATAAAATTCCACGATATTTTTCCCAAAGGATTATTGGGATCTGTCTGAGCGTCTTTTACCTGTTCCCAAAAAGCTTTCGCCAGTTGTTCCATCTGTTCATAATAACCCTTCGCATATCTTGTGTTTAAGACCGGATTTTCTCTGAATTTATTTTCCTTAATCTTATCATGCAACTCCAACATTTCTGTTCTTGTCATAATTACTCCCCTATCCGATCAATACCAAGGATATAATAACTCACTCCTGCTGCGGCACCCCAGTCGGTATTTCCGGTTCCAATCCGCAGACTAACAGTAACCTGTGCCGTCCTTGCATCTTTCGCATATCCATTTTTTAAAATAATCGGACACGCTTTATCTGTTGGATTTCCATCCTGATCTAACAACCCTATAGTCTCGAATCTTTTCGTATAATATGGCTTGATATCACGGTATTCTTCCTTTTTCTCTTTTGCTACAATCATATCAAACCATTTTCCCTTAATCGGTAATGTCAGCATATTATTTCCTCGCTTCTTTATATTTCATTTTCCGATACTGGATATAATCCAAATCAGAACAAAACTGCACTGTACTACATTTCGGACAGCCATACAAACCAACTATCTCTCGGTCTGTCGTTTCAAATGCAGTTCCCAAAGTAAAAATACCCGGGAAAAGATTCTCTTCCGTCTCTTTATTTCCACAATTCGGACAAACTAAATATTTCATGCTTCTTTCTCCTTAAAATAAACATATGCTTTTTCTTTATATGCTTTGCCATATAGTCCCCAGCTACTTACTGTTATAGGAACTTCAGTCATTTTTGCTACCTTATTATGTAATAGAAACATACCGTCATTTATGCCTTCAAGACATCCAAGGTTTTCCTTATCGTAGCATTCCATTAATGTTGCACAAAAGCATTCCGGTAATTCAAAATATTCATCATCTTTTGGTTTGAATACATTGACGCCATTATTTATCGCAAGCTTAATTTCGGGTTTTGTGAAATTTAAGCAAGCACAAATGTCATAGCTCATTTGTTTGTTCAGATATGCAAGATAAGTAGGTAGTGAAGAAAAATCACCTGTCTCTACACCAAGCTTGATTTCTTCTTCTGTTAAGGGTAGTCTACAATATCTCGCAATCGCAAACTGCTTTAAAATCGGTTCAATTATGATACACCAAATGGCACAGATGATTATCGTTGCGAACACAACTAAAATAAATCCTGTTAGTATGTTATCAAGAAAGCCCATATAACCTTCTTCAAACAGCCAGTTTAATATGGAAAACTTAGATATATGATATACAACAGCACCAATTGCGTAAAAAACGGCAAGTACCGCAGCGCCAAGTACAACACAAATAGGACCAGTCTGTAAATCATAAGTTGTATTCCAAATATTTTTCTTCTTACTATATTTATTCATTCTTATTATCCTCCTCTAATGACATCTCTTCCGGTGTAACTTTTGTGATTCCTACCTGATACCAGATATTACTTACAGCAAAACCCAATAAAATAAAAGGTAATACTCCATTTATTACAAAACCAATTACTATATTTACTGCTACGCCTAACTCAATAAATCCAGAAAATATGGTAATCGCAAAAGCCAATAACAATTTTATTGCCGTGATATTCCGTAATAGGATATTTTGTATCACATCGATCACAATATCTGTAATACCCATTACTATGGCTACGGTAACCAGACATTCTACATTTACAAATTGAATCTTTCCTTTACTTAATATGACAGCTAGTGTTAATATACCAATTCTTGGTAATAGTTTTTTTCCAAATTGAATAAGTCTTTTTACTGGATTCATATATTCCCCTATCATTTGATTTTCTTTTCTTATTGTTATATGTATAAAAAAACCGTAAAACAAAGGTATTTTTTGAATTTTTTTATAAAAAAAAGACTTTTTTCAAGTCTCCTTTTTTGTTTTTTACTCCCCTATTTTTCCGAATACATCAAATGGTGTTACTCGAAATACTACTTTCCCGATTAAATCCTCTTTTTTCAGATTACCAACTTCATCAAAACGGCTATCCAAAGAATTATTTCGGTTATCTCCCATTACAAAATATTCATCTTCCCCTAGCAGCAAAGGATCGGTAGCCCTCCCCTCATATCCCTCCAAAATAGGTTCTAAGATATAATCTTCTTGTAATAATTCGTCATTGATATATACTGCGCCATCTTTGATCTGAATCGTTTCTCCCGGTAAACCAATGACACGTTTAATGAAATATACATGAGAATGATTATAAGGAAATACAATAATATCTCCTCTTTGGGGATTGTCTTCGATATAACTGATTCTGCTCATGATTAAATCACTGCCATCGGTAAAAGTGGGATTCATAGATGCTCCTTCAACGACTACCCGCTGTGCAATATGCTGTGTCACAAAATAACATGTGAAAATGATAAGACAGAAAAATAAAATATCTTTTATAAAAGTTTTTATTGTATTATTCACGCTTCCGTTTCCTCTTCCTTAATATTTCAATTCATGCACTCCGAGCGGAGTGCAACGATATAGAGTTTAATATATGCCAAGATTCTAAGCCATTTCAATTCATATTTCAATTCATATTTCAATTCATGCATCCCGTGTGGGATGCAACTGCAAAATTTAAACATTATCTTGTTATACATCATTTCTTTATGCAATCATATTTAATCGTCACCTCTATCCCTTACTTTTCGCTTGTCAAAATAATCAAAGCTATTTGTTATAAAAATAGAATCGAAAGATGTTAATAATCAGTCTTGGTAAATTTCATTGGAAATTATGTGATATACAAAAGCGCACAAAAATGTAAGTATCACAAACCACCAATCAATAGGATCCCCGAGTGAAAGGTCAACCAACACAACCGATACTCCAATTAAAGAATAAAATAATTCCATAGTGTTCCTCCATATATTTCAATTCATGCACTCCGCAAGGAGTGCAACTGCAAGATTTAGATATTATTTTAAAATCACCTCTATTTTCTTTATTCCGGTGCGAGTATCCAAGTACTTTCATGTATATTTCATATTCGCACCTGCATCTTATTCTTCGCTTGTCCAAAATACGTATGTATCCTTACTAATTGTTTTTGCATGTAAAATCTGTTCTTTTTTCTTTTCTGACATATGTTTTTCGGAATTGTTCTTTTCAATTTCTTCCTGCATGGAACAATATCCATCTCTCTTATAGATGTCTTCACATACATCTGCATTACAATCCATGTCCATAACGATTTCTCCAGCTGCCTTTTTTACTTCTACATTGGCAACTTTATAGGATAAATCCACAATTTTTTCATAATGCTTTTTTGCTTCTGCCGTCATTTCTTTCACATGAAAATTTTTTACTTTGTGATATTGTTCATATGCCTGCATGATTTCAGAAATATAATAACTTTCCAGTTTTCTTGTATAGTTTTCTTTTCCCTGATCATTTAAAAACTTTACAGCCCATACAATATAAGCAATTTTAGAATCTTTCTCTGCTAATTTATCAATATTGATTTCTTTTTTCTGTTTCGATGTAGAAATCTTTTTAATGAAAGGATTATCTTCATCTGTTTCTTTTATTATGCTTTCAAGTGCTGTTTCTTTCTTCTTTTTTGGAAAACAAATTTCAATAAGATCGACAGTAAAATCGGTAATGCCGTCTATTAAGTCTAATAAAATAAAAAGAAGTGCTGGACTAAACACAACAAGCACAATAATTATAATTGTTCCCATGCCGACTCTTTCTGTTTCTTCGGATGTTTCTGAACTTTTCTCACCTTCTGCAGAATCTTCTCCTCTGAAAGAAGTTATTAGATTCTTCACAACGTCAGTTTCTGTTGTTGTAGATTCTACTTCTGTTGTCTTTGTAGCCGCCGTTTCTGTTAGCGTATCAGAGGAAATATATACCGCCATTCCAAAACATAATAGTACAGTCAAAATTAATCCAAAAGAAGCTGATATTGGATCGTCATTAGCGATGCCAGCGAATATCGTACATATAAATGATATAAAAAGAATAACCGCAACTATTATAATCAAAATCGTAATAATCATACTTATCTCCTATTTTATATTATCCTATAATCGTGATTAGTAAAACTGCATGGAGTCTAGCCAATGCTTTCTATAATGATTCAAAAGCAACATCAATAAAATTGTAACAGCTTATTGGGAATGGCCTTGTAACAAATACAATGTTTATGTTCAAAAATAAAAAATTGAATAATCTTCTTTTTTCTTTTCTGCAGTATGAGATTCCTGTATTTCTTCCTGCATAGAGGAATATCCATCTTTCTTATAAATATCCTCACATACATCTGCGTTACAATCCATATCCATTAAAATTTCTGAAGCTGCTTTCTTTACTTCTGCTTTGGCAACACCATAAGCTAATTTGATAATTTTCTTATAATGTTTTTTCGCTTCTGTAGTCATCTCGTCCATGCCATAGGCCTTTATCTTTTTAAATTGTGACTGTGCTTTCAGAATCTCCGGAATATAGTAATTTTTAAGTTTTCTGGTATTAGCCGTTTTTCCATTTTCATCTAAATAGTTGACAGCCCAAAGGATATACTCTACCTTGGAATCCGATGCAGCAAGGTTCTTTAATGTCTTTTCTTCGGTAGCTGAAAAATCTGCATTCGGAAAAGACTTTTCGGAAAATTCCATTTTTGTTTCGGTTGCGTGTTCGGTTTTGGCTGCTTTTTCTTTTTTTGTTATCTTTCTGTTATATCTGAAATCAGATATTTTATTTAAAATAGATGGTCCGAATGCTACAAGTATCGTAAAGATAACCAGTATGACGTAGGTATAATAAATCCTTCTCCTGCCTCGATAAATGCAGAAACAGCTATCATTATCATGCCAGTCATAAATATGCTAAAACCAGACTCAGAGAGTGGTATTATAAACATACTAATAACAAGCAATATCACTGCTATTATGCGTAGTATTGTTACTAAGTTCAAAGTCACGATAGATTCCTCCTCTGTCTCTGAATTATCTTCCTCTGCAATAATATTTCCGGTGTTTCATTGACTACTGTTTCCGCAGTCTCTTTTTCTATTGATTCTGATACCACTTCTTCACAAACCGTGCTCGAATCATCTTGTACTTTGTCCACTGTATTTGAAATTATAGGCATCATAATGTGTGTTCCCACTATGACAAAACATAAAATACCAGCAGTTAGAATGCCTTCACCATCCTCCAAAAAGAATCCCAAAAAAATATTAACAACCGCAAATATAATTAAGATTCCCAAAATAATTTTTATTATAATCATGTTGTTACCCCCGTAATGGAATCATATTCAGCAGAATCACACTTTCACAATGCTGTTCCTTTTTAATCTGTTCTTCAATAAAATAAACACCTTTTTCTGTGAAAGCATCCACATTTTGTAATGTTACAAATGCCCTGCCTGGCTGTCCATCTGCATTAAAGTAAACCAAATATTTCATATTATCCTCCTAACATTTGTTGTACATTTATTAATAACTCAGGAATTTTATAATAAACTGCGTATACAGCAACTAAGTTTGCTATAAAAAGAATAACGATAAAAATGGGTGTTGCTATCATTGCTTTTTTCATAGATAATGTCTCCTCGTGAACTACCCCCGAGCTAAAGCTCGTTGGCTTCTTTCCTCTTAAATATATATGTATAAAAAAACCGCTAATTTTGCATATTTTTATAAAAAAATATCACCCAACATAAATATATGCTGAGTGATATAGCTTTCAACAATTATCCAGACTATCATTTTCTATTTTGAAAAATATGTTCTGGCAGCCGTCAACATATCGATTTTTGTTATGTCATAAAACAATTCATCTTTCTGCCTTTAATTTTAACATTAAAATCATAATTACCTTTCTATCTCTTCCTGCAGGTCCTTTAATAATTGCACAGTATCTGCCATTGTTTGCAGCATATAATATAAAAATGGAGTACAATCATATACTACCTTATCATCTAACTGGACTTTTTCGTTTTCTGCATCGTGAAAGGCAACATCGTAAGATAGTCTAGTTTTATCTATTTGTGCAGAAAAAGAAATCGCCTTTACCTGCTCATATCCATGATAGATTAGATAATTATTAAGTAAAAGTCTGCCAGTCCTACCATTCCCGTCACAAAAAGGATGAATGGTTTCAAAAGCATAATGTAACAAAGCTGCTTTAATAAAAGGATAATCATCTAATTTCTCTGAATTATAGAAAGCAATCCAGTTTTTCATAAGTGGTTCGATGTCATCCACAGGAACTCCTTTGTGTCCGCCTACCATAACATCATCATTTCTATATTTAGAACCCCTTATATCTTCATTTTCACATACACCATCAACAATAATATTCCAAAGCTTACATAAAGTATCTTCTGTGATACGACCGCCAATCAGATTCAGATATTTCGTAGCATCGAATCCATTTTTTACCATTTTTTCAGATTTATAGTTTCGATTGTCGATTTTGGCACCATTATGAATTGCATTTGTTCTGGCTATCGTAGTGTTAGCACCTTCGATTTTTGCGGTATAATATACCTCATTTTCGATTTGTGCTTCATGGTCTATAATATGTAAATCTTTTATATTATCTTCCAAATATTCATTTAGCCTAAAAAGCAAGTCATCAAACACAAATGTAAGCTCATGCTCACCATTATATAATCCAGTGAAATTTAAACTTTTGCTTTGTCTTTTTACAGCATCTTGATATATCGGAGAATTCCATTTACACCATCTGTCCGTATAAGTAATTAATGGCATTTTTACGCCCCCAATTTTTCTTTTTTCCAGCCATCGGATAAAGTACCATCCTCATATAATACGACTTGAGATCCACAATATTTTTTAGTCGTCTGTTTTATAATTGCTTTGCATAAATCAGGTAATGTCGCTTTTAATCCATCATTTACACAAAAACAGGCTCTTTTTAAAGTAATGCGAAGATCATGCCCTGGCAGAGAAATCGTGTCCTGACATCCATGTGAAAATGGGGATGGTAATTCAATACCATATGCTTTCTCAAAAGAGATATATAGATCATTTGCATGTTGTAATTCATTGATTTTTACATGCTTCACTCCAAGATTTTCCATTGTCCAAAGGAAACTTTCGATTTTCTCTACGGTATCAATACTTCCTTTTACCAGATTGATAGATACTCGAAATTTATCTGCATAACCCATATCACAGAGTTTTTTCAAAGTCTCCGTCCGTTTATAAGGTCTGCTGGCGTGCATAATTTCATTATTTTTTTCATCATCATAATGTTGAAAAGAAATATTGATGCCGGTTACCATATCTGCTATCTCGCAAAACAAATCTATATTTTCCTGTATGGTAATTGGTAAGGAAGTCGTAATATAGATTTCTTTCACGAATAAATAGATACCTTCGATATATTTTTTGAGTTCCGGCAGCAAAAGAAAAGGTTCTCCACCAAGGATTAATACGGTTGATTTTCCAGATGCTTTCGTAGCTTCTATCATTGCCGGTACGTTCGTGGACTTTCCAGTAATTCCACCTTTTTCTATACAAAAAGGACAGTTATTATCACACATTTTTGTAAAACGAACGTCTAAACTATCCTTATAATATCCATCGCAGGAATTTGTAAATGTCATTCCCTCTCCTGTTCCTCTCTTACCAATTCATTTATTTTATTATTAGTTTCCTCTTTTGTTTTAAATATTGTTTTTTTCGCCTTATCCAACGTTTCAAAGTGATCAACCACTTCCCAACTGAGCATTGCTGTTCCATCGCCAAAATTTCTGCGGATATGTTTCATCAACTGGAATGGTTTTTCTTGGTTCCTATAATTATTAATCACAGCATATTTACCTTCCTGCCAAAGTACAGGAGCACCCTTAATATTCATAATATTATTTTCCTCCAATATCTAACTCGCATTACTTCTCCATACTTATCTGTCTTTCTCTTAAGATTTCACGGACTTCCATCAGGATTCTACCAAGATTATTGGCACCTTTCCCATCTACGGTACCCCACACACGGTCTCCCCAGGTATTTCCTTCTTCCAAATATGCGGTATCTGTTTGTAATAATTTCTCAGCTAATTCCGGATGCTGCTCAAATTTAGCCTGCACAATCCTCATCATAACGCCCAATTTTATAATTTCCCAATCTTTACGTAAAGGGACTTTTCTACCCAGCTTTTTTGCTTCGGATGCATTCAAATCAGCAAACATTTCTCTCTCTGCGCTGGACTTGCATTTCTGAGCTTGAAATGCAGCTTCATTATTCAGAAATGTAATTCCATTGTAAGTAACAGGGGTTTCATAGAAATTACTCAAAAAATAATACTTCCCTGTAAAGCTGTTTATTTTAGTTGTCATATTCGACCTCCTCGATTTCTATTCCTTTATAAGGTGGTGTATTTGGTAAATCTTTATCTGCTAATACAGTTTCATATAGCTGTTTGCAGCAATCTTCCATAGGCAAATCTTTCATTGCTTCATATTTTGCATATAAGTCCCTAGCAGGCAGAAAACTGTCAATATCTTTGGAATAGATGCAATATGTCCACTGCAAGGTACAATATACTTCTGCCATCCAATGTAAGATATCCAAATCATAAATCGTTGTTTTGGGTTTACAATTTGTTTTATCGATGCGGTTATATACTTGTTTGCTGCCATAATCAAGCGCGATATAATCCCCTTCATCCATTTTCTTTCGCACATCGGATTTCATATAGGCATCGATAAAGTCTAATGTATCTAATTGATCGCCATAGTTGAAACAACTATTTGTATTATCTTCATTAAAAATATGGAACATAAGTTTTCCAAGTTCAATATTTGTTATAAAATCATAATGTCCATAAGCACTCATACATTACCTCTTCCTTCCAATTCATATGAATTTGTATCTTTATTATAATTAAATTTGTTAGCGGTTACATCATCAACTGTTAATCCTTTTAATTCCGGTCTATATCCATGACGAATTTCTTCATATCTATTATCCAAAAATTTTTGCATCTTTGCTCTTGCTAACATATCACTTGTTTGTAGTTTTATTTTTTCACATTTGTGGGATGTTGTAAATACAATTTGCTCAAAAGCTTTCTCACTTTTAAGAAAATATTGTTCACCTAAATTCGCCATTCGAAATAATCTTTCTGTTTCATCAACTGTAATGGCACCTTCCAAAAAAGCATTTAATGCATTCATATATACTCCGCCTGCTCTATATCCAATGATAATATCTGCATTGCTGGTATCTACTTTATACATATCACAAATGAGCTCGGCAGCTAATAAAGCTAATTCTGACTTAGCATGTCTATTATAAGCAATTTCTGCAATCCAGGTCAATGGTCCATAATCATCAAGATTTAAAATGTTAAGTCCTTGCAAATCGAGAACATATTCATTTGTAGTAGCATTCTCAATATTTCCCATTGATGCTGCCCATTCGTCTGCTTTTTGTCTATCTTTCGTCAAATAAAATCCTTGTCCATAATCAGCATCAGTACTACCAAATCCATACTTCGGGACCTCTAAAACGTGATCAGAACCGTGGTATATTTGAGGAATTACAATTTCTTTTTTATGTTCGATGGAAAAGTGATAATCATAAACTTCTTTTTGTATATCCAAAAATGCATTTTGATCTCTTTTCCAAACCACCATATATACAGTATCCCTATCTTTTTCAAAACAGAGATATTCTATATTTTTCTCATCCAAAGATTTCTGCATATTAGATAAATATTGCTTATTTACTTCACTAATGGCACCTTTTCGCTTATCCGCCTCCAGTGCCCTTTGCATTTCTTTTCCCCCGAGTGGCATGGCTTATCTCCTATCTTTCATATCCGTTATGACAGTCTCTACTACCATGACATCCACAAAAGCCTAAAATCCATTTTGCTAACTTAGTAATCATAATTTTTTCCTTTCTAAAATTATCTTTCAAAATCTTCCTCTATTCCCTTTTCATTTAAGCCCCATTTTTTCTCAAAGTGTTTGACAATGACAAGTCTTAAACTCTTTTGTGGAAGTGTATCTTTTAAAGTTTTTAAACAATCAGAGTCATTTAAAAATATAGAATAATTATCAATGAAAATTTTATTTTCATCTATGATTTTTAATGTGAAGTTTTGACCGGATTGATCATAGATATAAAAATCTCCATTATCTTTCGCTATATAAGTAAAAGTACCTCCGATCAGAGACAAAAAATCAAATACAAATTCTTTTCTATCTGTTAATGTTTTTATACTTCGAACTTCGGGGTCTCGTTTTTCTTTTTCCTCTATTTCTTTTAAAGCATCCCATACACAGGAAAATAAGCTAGTCTGATCTAAATCAAAGGCTTTATTGATTTCTTTACAAATTATTTTACTCTTTTCTTTTCTTGTCATTTCTCTAACTCCTCCTTTTTCATAATAAATGTATAAGGAATTCCTTGATTATCTGCTGCCTCTATAAGTTCCAACAAATCGTCTCTTCTATAAAATGCAACATCATTTATCATAGATATAGGTACTACATTTATTATAGATTCCATCTCATAATTAGATTTCGGACGCCATATTTCTATTTTTGAATCAGGACTATAAATCTTTGCTGTATTAGGATCAGAAGCTACAATAATTCCAAATAAAAATCCACCAACTCCATGATTATAAAAAGAAACAACATCTCCAATTTTTAAATTTGTCCTATTTTCTACAAAAATATTATTCATCTTAACTAACGCTCCATATCTTCTAAGTCATTTTGTACCCAGATTTTTGCATGTTCGATTCTTTTTACCGACTGATCAATTTCTTTTGCAACTTCTCTGGGTGTTAATTTCTCTGTATTGATGATCACATCATAATGAGACTGGTCAAAATAATCGACTCCATACATCTCAATGAAGCGTTCTCTTTCCAGTTCTGCTCTTTTTTGTAATTCCTTTTCGGTATATTCGCAGTCTGAATTAGCGTATCTTTCTTCCCCTTTTCTGAGTTTATCTGCATATACTCTTTTGGCTGCTGTCTTGGCATCTACCGCTAAAAAGATATTTAAGGCGTCCGGTACAAAATGCCATGCCATTCTGCTATCAAAAATGGTATGATCGACTTCTGTGCCGAGTTTCTTTGTACGTTCATCGATCTGTATATCTACGCTGCGGTCTGTTTTTGCCATCTCATTTAGTTCCACAATGGTGATGCCGTGCTCCTGTGCATAAGTCCGATAAATATCTCCACTGGATATTACATCATATCCCATTTTTTTTAATTCATTACATACACTGGTTTTCCCAGCTCCTAAATTTCCTGTGATCGTTACATTCATAATATGTTTTTACTCCTATATATCTATTTCCATTTCACTCAGTATTTCTTTCGTCTTTTCCTGTGCCTGTTTCAATTCATAATCCCGCATATGTATAATTGGTGCATTTATTTTTCCCATTTTTACACTTATCTGCTGCATAGTTTCATACAGTACACCTGTATTCTGGATACGGTTTTCTTTTGAAATACCAAGTGTCTGTAATCTCTCTTCGGAAAAATCCTTACTATCTGCATAAAATCTACGACAGACTTCTGCATAATTTGGATTTGTTCTTAAAGATTCCCGCTGGATGGTCCTTAATAATAACTGTTTTTCAGGGACTTCCAGATATAACAGATTCATATTTTTTGCTCCGAAATAATTCATATAAGATTGATACATTTCCAAGCTGCCTGTTACAAGATAATCTTTATGCTCCAAATCAAATTGACCATCATTTACTGTAAAATAAAACCATGTGCCCTGTGCAGTATGATAAATACGTTCCTCTACAATGTTATTCGTATCTCGATACCAATTCAAATTTTCTGTATCGCAAAAATGATACTCTTTGCCGTCTATTTCCCCGGGTCTCATAGGTCTTGTTGTATAAGTTACAATCGGCTGCAAATCAGGATATTTTTCTAATAATTCTTTTGCTGTGGTATCTTTTCCGGATCCACTTCTTCCACAAATAAAGTTAATCATCTACTCTCTCCTCATCATGTGGAAATGTTTTTTCCACTTCCTCTCTCTGCCAATCTTCAAAATCTTTTAAATTTTCCACGATTCTTTTCTCTGTATAATCTTCTTCCATTGCGTCTCCATAGGTATAGACACAAAGTTCTCCAAAGTTATCTTTATCAATGGAATTATCCGGATTCAGATAATTTACCTGTGCAACATCAATAAACTCTCCACTGATATTACTCTCTAACCCAATATAAGTACTTAAAGTATCTTCATCTTTCTCCAATACTAACTTGCCTCTTGGAGTTCCCATTTCTAATTTTGTAGGATGTAATCTGCTTTCAATTACATTCTGAAATTCATCTCTCTCCACATCAGAAAGTTTTAAAACATTTCTTGCCTCATCATAAGCTAATAAGTTATGTACTAATTCCTCAAATCTTTCGTTTGTTATCATCTTTCTATCTCCTCATTGTTTTCAGTAATTTCCTCATTTAACATATGCAATGTCTCTACGATACCATCTGAGTATCTTCCATTTTCCTCATAATCATCGATAGCTTTTTCTCTCATCTTAACTAGATAAATTGCTAAATCGATGGGTTCCATATTTCGGATTTTATCGTAGTTTGTCATTGTATTTCCTCCAAAACTTCCCTTTGCCAGTCCTCAAACTCCTTTAAATTTTCTACAATCTTTTTATCCGTGCAATCTTCTTTCATCGCATCCATATATGTAGATACACACAACTCTCCGTAATCCTTTTCATCTGTGCAATTTTCCGGATTCAGATAATCTACTTCTGCTAGGCAAATGGTCTCATTATCTACATTGCTTTGAAATCGAATCATGGCAATCTTTGCATCTACAAATTTTTCTAACAGTATTTTTCCTCTTGGAGTTTCTATTGTTATTTCATCTGGGCATAATCTTTTTTCTAATTCCCGCTGAAATTCATGTTTCTCTGCTTCTGGTAAATTTGAAAGCAATTTCTGTAATGTATCATCAAATTTCGCCATAATTATTTCTCCTTTTGCGTTCTTATTTATATATGTAAAAAAAATCCGGAAAAGTGGGTATTTCCACCTCTCCGGATTAAATTTTAATGTATCTGTGGCAAATAATCTGCCTTATTGAAATCCATTACTACACGAAGAAATGCTGCAAACTTACCATATTCTGAGGTTAGATTCTTTTTCGGATCCATAACCTCTTCCGGTAACAAAGCCTTATATTTGTAACCTTTTTCCGCAAGATAATATGCGATAAAAACAGGTACATCGGCTTCCTTACACAGATTCAACAGTTCCTTTGCTTTTGCATTTACTTCTCTGGGAGATGTGTCTTCCATCTCTTCATTTTCTACATAACTCAAGTTTAAAGTTTTTTTCTCCATTGGTCTTACTCCTGTCATTTTTATCCCAGGAGACCTTCCAGCATGGCTAACATATCATCCTCTTCATTTGTTCCACCTGCATTTGTCTCTGTCTGGGGGGCTAGGTTTGCGGTGTCATCAAAAGTAGGATTCGGTAAGTTAAAGCTGGGTGGAGCAATATTCTCTGTATTTACAGGGGGAGCAGGAATAACTTTGGTTTCTTTTGTCTTTGTTGTATCCTTTTTTACAACATTCTTGGTATGTACTGTCTTCGTTACGGTTACCGTTTGTCCTAATGAAAATACCTGTACGGGTACTGCCATTTTTTGTAATGCAGCTTGACATTCTTCATCCAAAAATGCCTGCATCGTTAATGCCGGACCAATATAGAATCGTACTGCCTGTTTTACTAAAAAGCCTAACTCTCGTTTTCTTGCATGACTCAAAAATACACGAACGTCCTCGTCACCTTCAGCCGTGATTACTAAATCCACCTTTACATTGACCGGCTTGGGGTCTCTATGCAGAGTAGCCCCTTCCGGTATTTTTGTGCGGGGGACATAGCCCCCACGTATCGCCATGCGCAGGGCGTCCTTAATGATTCTCGAAAATTCTTGTGTGCCAACAGTACGATATAGAGAAATTAAATCTGGATCTCGTCTGCCGGATAGTATGATACTCCCACGCATAAGCTACCTCCTACTGTGTCATACCTAACTTACGTACTTCCGCAGCAAGCTTTGCGTGTCTTAACATGTAGTATCCCATAACATTGGAATAACTAAATGCCAGATCCTGCGTATTTAAGTTACCAGGCAATACCTGCAATGTGGGTAGTCCGGAAAGCATCTCCTTAATCTGCTCGAAACGGCTCTCACCGGTACCGCCTGTTACGATCAGATAGTTATAGCCTACCAGATTTCCATAGTCCTGCATCAGCCTACGGATAGACTTATCACAGATTTCTCTATTCTTCTCTTCCAAAATATCTGCAAAAGGCAGGTTATGCATCTGGAATTCATCTGCATCGAAATAAGGTACCTCACCATTTTCCATATATCTCTGCAACTCAAAAATCTTAGTTTCCAGAGCATAATTCTTATGGTCCGCCTGTAACTGCTTAATTACAGCTTCAAATACTGCTCTCATACCGGTATCGGAATACGTCTGATGTGCATTCTTATATCCACTACGGATGGAGAAAATATCTTCGGTACCAAATCCAATATCCAAAATGATGGAGTTGCTGCGCAGGATATCCTTACCCATCTGAGATACGACACCATTATCGTATGCAGTTGCACAAAGCGTACCCTGTGGCTGTTCCATTACATCGATATGATTTTCATCCAAAGTAAACTGGAACGGTACCCAATCGCCACTACCTACCTTAATAGATACGGCATAATCTCCGCAAAGAGCAGATACAATCTTACCCTCATCACGGTCCTTATAGGTTGCAGGTAATCCAGTCTGCAGATAAATATCATTTCCACTACCGGTGCCCCAGAGTCCCAGTGCCATACCAGTCATAGCCAGCACCTTAAATACCTCACTATCATAACGATATCTGGTATACAGGGAAGCATCTGTCGTGGATTCAATATCTACCTGGTCCATCATAGTTTCAGCAGCCTGTCCTACTAACCAGCATTCACCGGTCTTGTCATTTCGAAGCTGAATATCACTGGGTCTTACCTTACCTACTACATCCAGATCCTTTGGTGTCTTCTTTGCATAGCTCGGGAAGGTAAACACTCTGTTCGGGCTTGCTCCCTTTACTCCGGAATATCCGATATCCAGTGCTACAATGGTCTTACCCTTATACTGATTATTCCCATTGATACGTGGCAGTTTCTTTTCGATGATTTCACTACGAGTTTTAAATGCTTTTGTGTTAATCATTTAGTTCTCTCCTTTTTATATTTGGCATGATTTTTATGTGTTTTCTTTTATCTATATGTTTATGTATAAAAAAACCGCCAAAAGTGATAAAAAGTTGAAAAATTTTATTTTTTTTGAAAAAAAATTACAGCCACCTAAATCGATGACTGTAAAATAAAAATTCCCTGGCAGCAAAGTAGTTACCTCAAATGGTACCTTTCCAATAAATCTTCCGCATTATTATCCATGTCAAAAAATTCCCTATTTTTGCTTATTTTCGTTATTTATTTTTATAATATATAATATCCATATATAAAAAAATAGAGACCTTTTAAAGTCTCTACTTTCTTTAATGTTATTCTCTCTCGTTTTGTTCTGCATCCAATGCTTTCTGTTTCGCTTCCTGTTCCTGAAAGAACTTTTCGATTAAAGGGTCTGTACATTCACTAAAATCTAAAGTATCCCCGATTCGTTTTGCGCCAAAAGTTTCTGCAAACAAATCAAGCATACTATCTTTCCCTTTATCTCTCATACCCGTCCCCAATTTTAATTCCTCTCTCGGCATCATATTTACTTTGTTTTTCATGTGTTTTCTCCTTTATATTATTTAATACGTGAGTTATATTTATACCAAATTCCGGTGCTGTTTTTGTCCATATCTTTGCAATATTTTGCATTTCTTTAATTGACATACCTTTAAATGATATAATGAGTGTTTTTAAATCAATGCATTTTGGATTTACTTTCGAACATGCATCAAAAAAACTATAAGTTGCAGCACGTTTATCATAATTCTTATTTTTTGTCATATATGTGACTTCACCTTTATTGGATACCAGTACTAATGTCTTTATACTATCATTTCTAAGAAAAAAACTCAAATCATATACGGAAAATTTTGAACAATCTGGATGATTATGTATATTGATAACACTTCTAGGTTCTCCAATTAATAAATGAAACGTGTCTGTATCAGCTCCTAGATCTATTTCATGTTCTGATCCATATATAATTGCTGTATTTTTTTCATCCGTAACAGATGGATTGTATGTGATAGATACTTCTCGGTTGTTATTTTTCCTGGATTCTTTTAAGACCTCTTTCGTCATTTCATATATCTTATCACTCACTTCATCGGATAAATCCGGATATTTGACATATGGTACCTTGGAAATTGCAATATCCGTGACAGCAATAGCTTTTCCAATTTTATTTTGTCCAATAATATAAAGTTTTGAGAATTCGTCCTCGAAATAAGCAATTACTCTTTCTTTATAATTTAGAATTGGTTTCATACAGATTTCCTCCTATTTATATATGTATAAAAGGATGAAAACTGTGGTAATAAAATTCGTATAATATTATTTTTACATTACAATACATTTATAGAAAAATAGAGACTGTTAAAAGTCTCTACTTTTCTTGTTTTATATCTTTGGCGAAGAGTTATCTGGCTTTTTCTCAGTACACATTTGTGCATTCAATTCTTCATATTCGTCTTATTTTACATTTTTGTGTACCTCATCTAAAGTTATTAGAGCCAAAATGAAGCCATTAATGTACTATCGTCCGCATACTGAATAGCATCTAAACTTCTGATTAATCAACCCAGATTTAACAAAACTATCCACCTCTTTTTCGACATATTCAGTTGATATATCCAATTTATACCTACGTAACTCTAAAACTAATTGTCCAACCGTAAAAGTATATGATGGATCCTTAGAAAATAGATGGTTATAAATAATAAAATCTACATCCTTCTTTGGATCCTTTACTAATACTTTGCACATAGTCATTCCTCCATTTAATTTATTTGTTCGTTTAGCTCTGTAACAATAACATCCACTTACATTTCCTTTTCTTCCTCTTCCTGCATATCTTCCGTTCTCTCAGGATGTCTATTTTCCGGCAGGAGACATTTCTCAGGATTTTTCTCAATCCAATCATAGAGTTTTTGCATCTCGTCTTTGTATATAAAAAATAAATTGTCAGTAAGTGCATAAGAAATACAACTTTTTATTGTTTCTGATACACCCTCTTTTAAATACATATCATATCCATATCCAACTTTGACAAAACTTTCAATTTCATCTTCTGTCAAATCCGGCAATTCCAAATAAGGTGTTAAATCTATATCGACTCCAGCATTTTTGGCTTCTAAAATGGTATCTATCCCATCTGCTCTGGTATAAGTAATATCAAATACGGATTTCTCATCAAGGTCGAAGACTTTTCTAGCATTTAATAAATCTTGTCTGAGTCTCCTTTCATATTCGGTAATAAACAAACTCCTTGCAGAATAGGTATCATAGTGCCCATTCCTATACTCGCTATCATTCTCATCATAATCTTTATATTTGAAAGTGAGTCCCATTGTTTTATCAGAAGAATAATGAAAACTGTTCTGGCAATATATACATGTTATTTCCTCACTAAGCTTAAAGGAACAAGGTCCAAGCTGCATATCGGATAACTCTTTCAAAATTCGGTCAATCTTCGTATTAATTGCAATTTTTTCTGCCTTTGTATATCCCTTTACAAATGAGATTCGATTTCCTATCTGTTCCATAATTTTATTTTCCTCCTACTCCTCGATTACATTTAATCCTGCCAGTGTTTCATCTATTGTTGCTTTATCATATCCTAATGCATAAATACCTTTATCTCCGGAAAATAAAATATGATATACGGTATCCTGTAAAGTTACTTTGAAATTATAATCTCCACTTGTCTTTGAAATGGTACCGCCAAAATTCCCGGTAAGTCCTTTCATATGCTCAATATTTTCACTAAACCATGCATATGCATTTTCCGTAGTATCAAAATCCCATAATTCCACATGGACGGACTCATTATCTTTCATAAGATAGACACCATCCAGATAGCTGTAATCATAATATTCGGATAAATCAGTATAAGTAAAATCATTCGCTGCCGCATAAGCCTGTAAATCTGTCGGCGTAATATCAAAATTTGTTCCACATCCAGTCAATAATACGGCGCATAAAGTTACAAGTGCTAATGTCTTCTTTTTCATAAATTTATAGTCCTCCTTAAATAATTTCCTGCATTTTACATAATCTATTTATATATGTAAAAAAATTCCGTAAAAATACAAAAAAATAGAGCAAATGCGTTTTATCTGCTCTATTTTCTATATTATTCTGCGTTATTTAATTCATCGATCATAATCTGTTTTGCTTCTGCAATATCGGCATCGGACATCTCGCCAATCCATGCCAGGTCTTCTTCAGTAAACTCAGCAGACTGATACTTATAAACATCATGCAAATATGCTTTGAAATCCTCAGTGCTCATATCACGGATATCTTCCGTAGTAATATCAAACAATCTTTCTTCTATCGTCTGCTCCGCACTCGGCGTTTCTGTTTCATATGCCTCAGCAGGAATGGTCTCTTCCTGTTCAATATGAATATCGGTATTGCCTTTATGTTCCTCTATGGTTACATCCGGTTCAATCTGTACCTCAATCGTGGACTGCACGGGTTCAGGGGTAGGGACAATCGTTTCTACGACTGTCTCCTCCTCTTTCCCACAACCACATAAAAGAAAAGCACAAACGGAAAGTGTGATAATTGCTTTATTTAAGTGTTTCATCTGCTGCTGTCTCCTCTGTTTCTGTCTCTTCACCCTGCGCGGGGGCTGCATCTTCCTGTACAGTAGAACTACCATTTACATCTACTACTATCGGATGTTCCAATACCTTGGAAATTCTCATATTTGTACAGTTTACCAATGCTTCATTTAAAATAGGTTCATCCGCTTTGGAAATCGTAAAGATAAGTACACTTGCTGTGGATTCTTTATCCGTAGATGCAATCTCAGCTCCATTACTATCCAATACCTTACTTACACAGACATTTTCCATAACATATTTCGAATAGCTGTCATAATTGTAAGCATTCATCTTATATTCGTAAGGGTTGTCTGTAACATCGGTAATCGTTGGAGTAATCGGTGCAGGAGTCGCAGTCGGTACTGGTGTTTCAGTGGGGTTCTCTACATCTGTATTTTCTACATCCGTAGTGTTCTCTCCCTCAGCAGGAGTAACATCGGTATCCTCTTCCAATTCATATCCGGAAAACCAGTTTCTACCGGTACTGTCATCTATATCTTTACTGGTGCTTACTCCTGAAGATACTCCACTATAATTTAACTGGTCCTTCGTATACATCATTGTAATATTGATCAAATCTCCGGTACGTAATTTACCACCGTCTGCATTCGCTGCACTGGCAATCTCAATAGATACCTCAACAGGATCTGTAATATCTTTGGTATAAGCATTTACATCTTCGAAATCTTTTAAAGTGACACATTCACCCTTTGATAACATAACTCTTGCTTTTCTGCCCAGCAGATCATCCGCACTTGTTAATGTTGTACTGGTCATATCCAGAATATTCAGATTCTTCATGGTTAAATACTTATCCGCATTTTCCATTGTCAGTATCGTATTTTCCGGAATATCTTCCTTTGCTACTACTACTGACTGATAAACAATCTTTTCAGATAAGACATTCTGCAACAATACCAATCCAAAAAATAGTGCAATAGTAAGCACTAAAGATAACAATACAAAAGCTAAACTACTTGCCTTAATTTTCTTTTTCGGCTGTTTTATCTTTTGAATCTTTGGCTTCTTTTCCATTTTGTTCATAACCTCTCTTTTACTTTTTTCGTCTATCTTTATCGGCAAGTACAATATCTACTGATTGTTTTACCGTGACATCATAAGTAACTCTGGATGCATCCATGTTCTCTTTCGTTGCAAACATTCCTTTTCCTCCGGTATCAGTAACTCCAAAATCAGTGCCATCTGCCTTTGTTCCTGTAATTTTTGGATTACCACCGTCAATGCCTGCAAATAAATTTCTTACACCTTTGAAACTTACATTTACCGTAGCTTCGATTGTGGCGCCTTCACAGTCATCTCCATTTGATAATTTCGGTGTGGTTGATAATAATTTCTTTGTCGCAGATTGAAATTCATTACTACTGTTAAAAATCAGATCATATTGGATCCAGTTTACAATATTATAATGAATATTGAATTTATATTTCTGATCTGCATATTTATTATCTGTTTCTGTTATATAACCCGGATTATCTTCTCTCGTGACTGTAATATCATAAACAGGTTCATAAATTGTGACGACATCCCCGGAAATTATTTTTCCATCCGGTCCACATAATTTCGTAAAAATACTACTGCCTGCCGGGGTTGCATCATTTTTTAAAGAAAACTCTTTTTTAAAAGTCTCTTCATACATTGCGCCCAATGCATAAACCTGATTGTATTCTTTGGTACCTACCATTAACGCATTATTTCCCGGAACACTCTCTGTGATGATATGCATACGTTTTAATTCACGTTCATAGGGATCATTTCGTTTTCCGTCAATAACACTGCCCTGATTAGATGTAATTACCGCACTTTCTATGACATGTAATCTATTTTCCAAAGTCTCTTCCAAAACTAATAAATCGAAATGGAAGATACGAAAGGCGAATATAAACACACCCATAATGATAACAACAAAATACATTGCATAACTGATACCATCTCCTGTATCCATTGCAATCTCTTTTTTCTTATATTTTGCAATTTGATTGTTAATCCATCGTTTCACGATAAAACCTCCAATGACACACGGTTCTTTAAGCACTGTGAGGAATTGGGCGTAACGGACCCAAATATTCATAGCCATCAGAATACTGCATCATTCTAAAATATTTGTAGTTCGCAGTTATACGTTTACAACCCTTCCTTATCAAGTCAAATGATCCTGAGCTTCTGACGGCGACTTTGCCTGTATACTGTCCGGTATCTTTGCCCTTTGGCTTATTCAACTGCACTATGTCGCCCGTCTGGAAGCCAAACTTACGTTTACTGTTGTTTTTGTATTTGACGGTAATGACACCGCAGCTGTTACATTGTCCTCTGAAACGAGTTCCTCTGCCTGTGGCTTTTACATACAGGACGTAACTATTTGTACGGTCTGTATAACCCTCTTTTGGGACGCTGCCGACGCAGAGAGCATCATAGTGATGGTCCTTTGGCAGTTTGAGCTTTATGCGATTATATTTTGTCCTTCCGCCGGAACAACATTCTACATCGTCAAACATTAAAAACAAATATTTTTCAATATATCTCCGGGTGCTGTTTACCCATGCACTGTAACGATTGCTTCCGTAGATTGTACCTTTTTCAAGAATACCTGATATATGGCTGATTCTTGCTTCGTTGAGTGCTTTCTCACTTTTTCCTTTCGGTGAAATATGTTTTGAATCCTCAAGATACTCTTCCAGTGTGCGGTTACCTTTGTCTCTGTTACAGCAGCTGCAGGCAAGGCTTGCATTTTTTACACTGTCAGAACCACCTCTTGAACGTGGAATCTTATGTTCCCATTCTAGGACCGGATCCCCGGATTCTCCGCCACAGTACTGGCATGTATGGCGGAAATGCTCCATAAGGTATTCTCTCAGTTCATAGCCGGACAGTGTACCCTGCTGATATTCTTCACCCCCAATCTCCGGGTTATCCATCAGCTGTGAATCGAACCGCACTGCTTCAAAACTGCATTCTGTGATATTGATATACCGGCACAGTTTTTCTACCCAATGGATAACATTATCTGCAGTGCTCTTTACACTTGGCGGAAGCCATCCGTTTTTTCGGCTACTGTCAAAATCTCCACCGTTTTTAAACTTACACCTGCGGTAGCGTGTTTCCCGGCTACGCCGGTTTCTGCGTGTCTGCTTCCTTGTTATCAGTGCTTTTTTTACTTCGCTTCCACGGTGTTCGATCTGAAGAAAATACATCACTTCATTCGTTTCGTTACATACTATGGCTATGCCGGTATGTACTGCACCTGGATCAATTTTGATCCGGTATGACGGCAGTTTGTATATATTCCGTGCATCCACATCCTTTAGGATAATGACTGCAGGATAATGCCTGTAAAATACGGCTCGCCGTACTTCAAGCAGTTTTCTGCACCGCCGCTCTGTTACAAAACCAAGCGGTTTTTTGTGTCTATCTAATGCAATTACCATAGTTTCTCCTTTTTTGTGGCTGTTACGCCCTTGTTATGTGGATGTCCCTACGTCTCCTCGCCTGGTTATCTGTGCTTGTGCTGCCAGCAGCACTTGCTTTATTCTCGGGTTGCATGTTTAACCACCGGCGGCGGGCTACGTGTTGGAGAAGCGCACGATGCCGCCATGACACAGATAACATCCTGTCCGAATAGAAATATTTAGACAGGAAGCTACTCAACCAAACTGAATTCCTTACATGAAGACCGTTAAATAAACTTTCTCATGCTCGGTAATTCAATTACCGAGTTGGTTGACCTACCATTTCGCAGTAGCTGTCATATCGACTGTATAGGTTACCTCCGGTGATAAAATGCCTTTTTCTACTACAAATAACATCGGATCATCTCCTTTGGTTTCTCTGGCTAACATTGTATATAATGGGTTTGTAAAATTTACTGTGGTGATCAATCTCATTTTATCTCCATATGCGGCCTGATTTGTACCAAGATTGGTCGTACCATCAAATTTAATGGAATCTGTTCTTACTCCTAAAGCAACCAGATCATCAATCATATCTGCCTGATTTTCTACGGTAAGACATCCTTCCTGTTCCATCTGATAAAGATAGGTTTTACAAACCTCATCAATGGAAAGCTTCATTTCCGTTAATTTTCCATAACACATCATGGCAAAAATCAAAGCGAAACAAAACATCATGACAATAAGACTACCCATTAAATCTATTATATTTCCATACGCATAATGCTTACAATGTTTTTCATATGAAATTTTTCGATGTTTCAAAAAAGGTATCTTACATTTCATGAAAAGATAAAACTCCTTTGTCTTTTTTGATATGCAATAACCACATTATCACATGATTTATTTTTATGTGATAATGTGGATGCTATTTCTATTAAGGTTTGGTTGTATTAACGTTTGTGAACATGTCGTTTACGCTCTTGGTGGTATTAGAAATTGCGCCATTGAACAGGTCGATAATCTGTGCTCTGAAAAAAATCAGGATTACGACTGCGATGATGATAGTACCCAGTACCTCCAACAGGTGATCACCCTGCTCAGTAGGAACTCCTGCCATACGGCACATAAACTTAGTCTGTGCATTTACGAATGCGTTCTTTACTTTACTCATTATTATTTTCTCCTTTTGTCTTTATGAGTCTGATTTACTCCTCTTTTACATCAATGGTAAAAGCAGATGCATATCCAGTCATTTGGAACATCTTAAATAACGATTCGCTCATTTGTGTGAGACGGTAAGACTTACTTAACTCTATACACTTACGGTTGATTGCGGAAAACATTCTTAAACCTGCGCTGGATACATAAGTCACCTTATCCATATCAAAAACAAAACTGTTTACGGTATCTTTCTCCAGTAGTTCAATACAGGTTGTCTGAATGGATTCATAGTTTGAAGCATCAATTTTTCCGGAAAGATCTACTCTTACGGTATCTCCTTCCTCTACAATGCTCAAAACACCATGTACTACCTCTTTCTGAATATCTGCAGCTTCCTCATTGGCTTCTCGGTTCTTTCTGTCAAATCTGCCTAAGTTCACCTGTGGTTCCCCCTTTCTTCCTATGTTTTAAAAAATACAATATGAAAATGAACCATTTGGGCGTTCATATCTTTCCTTTATTTATGTAAAAAACTTTTTGATTTTTCTCAATTTTTGAAAATTATTTTTAAAAAAAATGAAATTTTTTCAGTTTTTAACGTAACAAAAAAGGAAGTTTAAAAACTCCCTTTTCTTTTTTCTTTTCTTTTTCTTAAAAGAATAAATCCAATCCAGAGAAATTTGTAAATACGGTATATCCGACCAGTGCAATAATTAGTGCAAAGAAAACAAAGTTTACCATACCCGCTTTGCTTTCAATATCATGTTCACTTTCCAGTGTAGATGCTAAGATAATACCCTGAATCTCACCCATGATATCGTTTGCATAGGAATCTGAAATACCATATACTACACAGTTGTGTAACAGTGCACATAATTTATCGATTTCTCTCGAATCAAATCTGTCTTTGAAAATTTCCACAGATCTTTGCATGGAAATGGTTTTATCACTTAAATTTAAAATCAACTCTCCTAATGCTTCTCTGTATCTGTCATTTTGTGCAACCTTATGGGAATACTCCAAAGATTCCGTTAAATATACTCCAGAAGACATCTGAATCTTTAAGTTTGCATAGGTATTATACAAATCCATCATCATTGCTTTGTTGTCTGACTGATTTTGTGCTTTGAAATACATGCCTGTTGCAATAAAACCAAGGACAATCCCTGGCAGGAATAAGATCCCATTTCCAGTTAGTGCAAACATCAAAAGTCCTAATAATACTCCGACTCCTAATCTTGCACATACATACCAGGAAGGATTCATATCATAATTTCCTACCCGATACATAATGCCTTGCTTCGATAAAGTGGTCCTATATTTATCCATAAGACCCTTTTTTTTAAAAACATCATCAATACTCTCAGTTGCTTTTCTACCAGCACCCTCTGCACTTTTTCCAATTTTGCTGATGATTAAGAAGAAGCAGACACAGATGCCAAGCATTACCAGATAAGTGAGTATCTTTAATAAAATTCCTATCATGTCTACTTCCCCCTTACTTCTCTGTCTTTAGATTCATGCCATAGAAAAATACAACAATCAGGCTCAGTCCTACAATGTTCCCAACCGTAGTGTTAAATAAAATATTCCAGATACCACCTACAAAGATGGATAAACTGTATAAAATACCTAATGCTACAACAAACATCAAGGAAATATTTACCTTTGCATTTCGAAGCAAAGTACGTTTCTTTTCATGCGACTGGCTATAAATGGATATCGTTTCCGAAATATCTCTGGAAACCGAATAATAATCACCGGTTACCGAGGAACATAATTGTAAATTATCGATTACAAAGTTAAATTGTGAAGAATTATATTTCTCCTGCAAATGCTTAATTGCAGCCTCTTTATCATTATCACTCTTTGCTTCGACATAACATGCTTCCAGTCCCTCCCTTAACGGAGATTCAAACTGGTCATAGATCGCACCAAAAATATCAATGATATTCGAATACTGTAAGGATGCAGATGCACAGGCATTTGTAAACTGTAACAACTGTTTTTCCAGTTTCATTTTTCGGTTATATGCAATCAGGTCCAATGTATACCATGTGATCAGTAGAAATACTGCTGCAAATACCAGTCCAATGATGGCATTTCTGAAAAAAGATACTACGGTAAAAATGACCAGTGTTAATGCAGCCAAGGTTGCTAAAAAAGCTGACTCGGAAAACCCTGGAACCGTTTCGATGATACCGGATGCCGTGATCAAAGCGTAAATCTTTCCGATGAAACTCATCTTTGTCTTTTCTTTACTGAAACTGTTTTCTCTTGCAGCAATATCTTTCTTTAACTGTTGTCTCTTAATACGGTCATACTCGTGCATATTACCGGTCAGTTTTGCCCAAAAGCCTTCGAATACACGGTACTGAATCAGATATTTCCCGAAAAATATGATAAGTGCAGCACAAGATATCAATGTCAAAATACGGAATACTAAGGTAACAATACCCAGTGCGTTAAATTCTGCAGGGATAAACGCAGTTTTAAATAATTCCAGAATTGTTGACATTATACCTGCACCTCCTTAAAGATATAATTACCATTTATCTTATCAAATCCGTCTTCTTCCAAAATCTGTTTGATTTTATAATTCTTTACAAATACTACGGTATTCAAAGCCTTTAACTGCTTTGCAAAATGTTCTCTGGTACGATTCGGCTGTGCATCCAAACCATAGTCGATCAGCTTTTCATAACCCTCTTCTGCCGAATTGCTATGTACTGTCGTCATCGCCTGAGATCCGGTATAAGTTGCATAAGATAACTCTGCCGCTTCATCACCTTTAATCTCACCTACGACAATAATATCGAAGGACTCCATCAGTGCCAGTCTTGCGAGGTCTTTTAAGCTATATGCAATCGCACTACCATTTCTTGCAGGAATTACCTTACGGAAAATCATTTCTGGATGAGAATCGCAGAATAACTCTTCGGATTCCTGAATAATATCTGCACTCTTATCCTTTGGAGTAGACTCTAATAATGCATTTACCAATGTCGTCTTACCGGAACCATTTGGTCCACAGACTAAGATACCATTACCATCTGCCCATCTCTTTTTCAGATATTCTGCCTGTGCGGGCGTACAATATTCCTGTTTAATCAGAGTTTCAAAAGTTTTCTTTACCTTTGGAATCTTACGGATTAACAATGTGGGACGACCATTCGTATTACACAGATCAGATACCAGAGAGAATCTTAAAATATCTGTTTTGCTGGAATCCTTATCGGTAAATACCTGTGCTGCATTCTGAATAGATACGTTAGTATTGTTACGGTTTGTAATAAACTCAATGTATCTTTCATATTCTGCTTTGGATGCAAACTTAATTCCGGCATCCATACGTTTACCATTTTTCTTGATTCGTATACAATTTTCGGAAACCAGTCGAATATCCGAAATATCAGGGTCTGAAATTAAGTCATCCAGAATACCAAATCCCCAAAGAGATTTATCTACCAGATATACAATATCTTTTGCTTCTTCATCATTTAATCCTTCTTTTTTACATCTGGTTTCGATTTCCTTTAAATATTCATCACGGTTAATCTGTTTTTTCTGTACCTGCAGCATAATCTTATTACTTGGATCATTAATCTCTTCAAAGATTTGTGCCTGTACGTCCTGTACATTAGCCATTGTTTTTCACCTCTCTATAATCAGATACTAAAAAGACCGTATCTTTATTTTTGCTCTTTGCAATTTGTCCCATACAGATGTATTCTTTCCCGGACTCCATTTGTCCCTGTATGGTCTCTGTTAAAATACTATCTTCGATTTTTAAGTCCCCGCGCAGATAAGCAGATCTTTTTCGGTTTAAATAACCATGTTCCTCTTCTGCAATATATACCCCTGTCAAAATTGTCATATTGATAGGCGCTGGTAATCGTAAAAGTTCCGACCTTGCAATCGCCTGGGTCCTTGTCTTTTTTGTCGCAGGTAGTAATCTCTGCATCGTATTTGCATTTACATATAATCCGTTTGCATCGTTATGTATCGTACCCGTAACTAATAAAATCTCTCCGGTACTAAATCCAACGACATTTTTGGAAAGTAACATGTCCGAAAGAAGTACGTCTGCAGTACACAGACATACCTCTCCGGTTTTTTCAAAATACACGGTTTCTAATTCTAATACCGGACGCTTAATATCCGGATTATTTGCATGCTTCTCTTTCTTTTTCAGGACTCCTATCAGTGTTACATTATTTCCCAAATCCATTCTTTGTGTTTCCTTTCTATTTTTATACGGGAACAATCTCCGCAGATAGGACATCCCCATTCCATACACAGATCAGTTCACTGTTCATTCCATCATTTACTAAGCGATACTTCTGAATTCCACCAGGGGATTTCGAAATAATCGGATAATCCAAAAATTCACCATATCGGATGACTAACAGATACTCATCTTCTCCGGGTTCTCTCGGGAATACCTCAATGATGCCATCTCCATCGTCTCCATTAAATCTGAACTTCAAATGTCCATTTCCAACGGCAGGTCCTGTGGGATGATGTGCATCCGAACTGATTACATTAATTCTGTCATTCTGATTTGCGGAAATTCCTGTGGTTTGAATCGTAGAGCAGAAACGTCCCTTTTCATCAAAGAAGCCACGGATTAGGAAATAATATTCATTTATTTCTGCACTGACCATATTTCTGCCGTCTTCAATCTTGTCATAAGATGAGAAGTTATAATATCTTCCTCTGTAATAAACGCTGACTACAATCGGTGCAGCAGTACAGCTATATTTATAAATCTTTAACGGAGCAATAAAGAACTGCATCTCTTCCGGTGCACTACCCATATGACTGACCATAATACGGCGGATATCATATACGAATTCATCGATAGATTTCTCTTTTTCTTCTGTAAAGATTTCTGCTTTCTGCATGGAATTGATATTGGGTAAGGAAGTAATCTCTCCAATGATCTGGGGTGCAGGAATTGGTGGAATTTCCTGTACTTCATCTTCTACGGGAATCTGTTCCGGCGTGGCAACTGTTTCATTCATATCCGTTGGTTCCTCCACAGGCGTGGTGTTTTCCATAGGAATAGTTTCCTCTGCACTTTCCTCAGATACCGGTGTTTCTACTGGCATGGAATTCTCCTCTGGAATCGATTCCTCCACAGGTGCAGTCTCCTCTACTGATGGTACAAAATCATAGTTTTCTGTTGCTGCTAGGGGGGTATCTTTTACAGGTGCCTCTGTTACAGGTGCTGGTACGGGTATCGACATATGCACAGGTGCTACCAGAGTTTCCTCTCTTTTGGGTAGGACCTCTTCCCTGGCAGGCGGAATATCTTTTGCTTTTGTCTGCACATCCACTTCTTCCACTTTGGAAATATGGCTGATATATCGTTCTCCATTCACTTCCATTGCTACAAACTGCGGCTTTCCATCTACTGGTAAATAGGCTTCTCCATGTTTATGCAGTTCTTTCATAACGATTCCGTTAATGTCAGCAAGAGATTCCAATTCTGATACTGCGGCAGTGTTTGTGATACCAAATGGCAATTCATCTGCAAGTTCCGTCATAATTCCCTGCTTGATGATCTGCACATTTTTTAAAATAGTTCCATAAATTTCCTTTTTCTTCATGTCTATTTCCTCTTTTTGCATATCTATTAGCTATTTATATATGTCAAAAAATTCTTGATTTTTTACGATTTTTGGAATTTTTATATAAAAAAGAGATAGACTTTTCATAATCTTAAGTTAAATAATCATTTAAAATCATTCTCTAACCTATTATCACGAATTATCTATCTCTTACTTATTTTTCTTATTTAGCCCCAGACCACTGCACTGGAACTATCTTCAAAACTCTGTCTCTTATAGCCTTCAACAGCAACATTTTTCGCTTCTGTATTATCCTGCGTATACATATGCAGTTTGAAAAGTTCGTCTGTTAATGCCATGATATTTGGAACCGCAACTGCCTTTTGTGGAATCCAGATAGCTTTGAAATCTGTTGCAACCTTACTATACTCACTACGATCAAATCGATAAACCTTATCCAATCCACATTCACATGCATAATCCCATGTGTATTTGTAATTCTTATGGGAAGGATAATCATATTTCTTATCTCTGATCGGATCTTCATGAGAAAGGATAACAATCTGCTCATCGAAAGGTAAACGTCCAAGTTCTTCCGGTTTCATCAGGTCTCTTTCTTCTACATTAATAGAAGAGGTTACACTGTTTTTACTACCAATCGAATTATTGTAACCACGCACGGTCTGTTTACCAAGCTTTTTGCTTACATATTCGTTGTTCGCATTCTCGTCACCACCAAGGAATACAAATTCAGGACAGTTACCATCAAAGGTCTCATAAGTCTTTTCTCTCTTTTCCTTTAACTGTGTGATAGACTGAATAATAACGGTACAACTGATTTCATAAGAACGCATGGTGGAAAGCTTCTGGTCGAATTCTGGTACTTCTGCGGTATTTACAAACTCATCCAACAAAAATCTGGTATGAAACGGTATTGCATTACCATTACCACGCTGTACTTTTACATTTTTCAGTGCGTTAATATATTCCTTAGCTTCGCTTTCCGTAGGACGTCTGGAAATCCAAGTGCCATCTGCTAATTTGATATCATAGTAAGCATCGTCCAAAGTAACTTTGACTTTCTTTTTCTTACCATTTTTATCTTTGACTTCTCTTTCGCCTTGCTGTTTTCCGGTAACTTCTACTCTTTCATAAGTGGCAGATTTTAATGCTTCCTTAAATTCAGCAGGTTCTCCTGCTTCTACCTGTGTGGCGTCAAAATACTTCACCAGTTCACCATTTGATAATTTTAAAGTTTCTGTACCCGCAGATTCTGTACCTGTATTATATAAAATGTCAAACATCTGCGTATAAAGGAAGGATACCAAGAAGTTATAGGTAGAGTCTGTGGTAGGTGTAATTACGAATAATACAGATTTCTCTTTCGGGAAATTATACAGATCAATCGTATCGGTATTCGTTAAGTTCTTTACCTGCTCGATATTAAATGCATCCATTCTTACCGCAGTTGTCATCAGAATCGTAGTAGATGTCTTTTCCGGTGCAATTCTAAAGTTTTCCCATTCTTTTAAACAATAGGGCTTTACAATTTCATCTGGACTACAATCCTGTCTCTTAGATTCATAAATTCGTAAATTCTCGAAGATTACGGCTAAATCAGATCCGGTTGCAGTATTATTTTTGGTATTACCTGCGGAAGCTCCTTCAATCAACTGAATCGGACTGGTCTGTGGATTATATGCATGGTTTGCCATACGGGTAAATTCACAAAGGTTACCGAAACAAGCTTCGTAGTGAGGTGCGTCTTTACCACCGATAACATCATCAATCTTTGCATAAGGCACATCGCTGCCTTCCGGTTTCTGAGTTAAAAGTCCGATACATGCACAAAGGAATGCATTCATGGAATCATCCCAGAAAGGGTCTTTACTACCGGAGCCATTACTATCCAGATTTGTGTTCTTAATAAATGCCTGTACTACCTTTTTAATATCAGACTCTTTTTTACAATATTTCAAAGGGTTATACAGATCACAGTCTCCCATTTTGATCAAATCGAATACTTTTACATGATAACCAAAACGGCGTAGGGCTTCTCCACATTCCTGTAAAATAGCACCTTTCGGGTCAGTGACTACAAAGTTACAGTTCATCTGCAATAAATTTGGCTTTAAGATAAAACGGGATTTACCACCACCGGTTTCACCAATAACTAACACATTTAATGCATGGAAATGTTTCTTAATATTGGTAGAAATCTGTACATTTTTGGATAAGATGATATTTCCATATGCCTGATGATAATCTTCTTTATTTCCCTTTTTCTCCCATTCTGCAAATTTATGCATTAAGGATGGAATATCTGCCCATTTGGATGAACCCTTTAAGGTATTTACATCATGGTGTACACGCAGTTTGTTCATTGTGTACCCTAATAATGAAAATAATGGTGCAAATAAAGAAATTAATAGTGTCTTATAAAATGGATAATTGATTGGCCAGAAATACAACGGATCTTTTGTCATTTCCTCGATTGCTCCGGAAAATAAATCCATAATATTTGTATCTCTGGCATTCTGCATACTAGCATATGCCTGCACATTCCATCCGACATAAATGATGATGATCATCATAAAAATTGTACTCGCTACCGTAGTGCGGAGCAAGTCGGCTTCTTTTTCTTTAATGGTTTTTTCTTTTCTTAAACCTTGCTGTTTTTTCGCCATTTTCTATCTCCCTCTTAAGTTTTCTTTGGGGCGTAGTGGCGGACCTGCCACTACACCCATTCCCTGGCAGGAAAGAAATCGTGTCACATTAATCAAATGCATCAATTCTTTCTTTTTCCTGATCATCCTGTGTCTTATTGTTCTCTGTCTTATTGTTCTCTGTCTGTTCCTTATTCTGTGTACGTTCTGCTTCTTTCTGCTCGCGTTCTTTTTCTTTTTGCAGGATTTCTTTTAATCTATCCTTAATCTTGACACGATTTACTTCGACTTCCATATCATCGTGCTCATGCTCATTTTTGAAGTGCCCGGACATCTCTTCACAGAACTTATATCTTTCCTCCTGAGAAAATTCAGGGGTGCTTTCTTCTAAGAATGCCTGATATTCCGGTGTTTCCTTTGCATTTGCGGGGTCTAACAGTCTGCTTGTCTCTGCTTTGATCAGATCATGCAGTTGTACCTTCGTCATAGATTTGATCGCATTCTCGGAATATCTGTCTTTGACATTATTGATCGCTTTTTTCTGAATGACGGAAAGTAAACCGCCTTCTCCCTGAAATCTATGATCGCAGATTTCTTTGATCGCTCTGTCTTTGGGGGATAATTGTGCGGCGGTAGGTCTCTTAAATTTGGTTGGAATCGTTGCTTGTGCTTCCGGCTTACTCATCTTGGTATGGTCGTAACCATCCTGCAGTTCTTCGCCTTCGTAGGCATACATATCTGTAATTTTTGCGGCATAGTTCCTTACAAAAGCCTCTCTGCCATCTTTTCCATCCAGTTGTGCTTCCTGCTGCCATTCGCCCTTTTCATCCTTTTTATAGATGGTGATGACTTCCTTATTCTTTTCGATATAATAATTGGAATTTCCTTTGACATCGGTAAGCACACAGTCTTCTTTGTCTAAAAGTGTTTTAATTTGATCTTCATCAAATGCGCCCTGAGCTTTCCGGAGTTTATTTAGATTCATGCCATTCTCATTTTCTCCAAATCCGAACGTTTTTCCTGCATAAGTCTGTGTCATTGCCCATTCCATTTCAAAGGAAATCAGGTCTTTTCCATTTAATCTGGTAAGGTCATCCGGAGAAATGACAATACTTTGTTCTCCATCAATTTCACAAACACCGTATACGATATTTTGATTTGCCAGTTTCGCCTGTAACATAGACATTTCTGCTCTGTTTTTTACAGTTAATTTGATGACTTCTTTTTCTTTTCCATGTAAGCCAACTTCCAGCATATTTTTCTCTGTCTGACTACGGAATAGGCTGCCATCTTTGGAAAAGGCTTCTCTTTGTAACTGTTCAAATTTTTCTTTATCCTCTTCCCTTACTATAAACAGATAATCTCCGCTCGCTTCATTTTTAAAGGAAATGTAAGGTATCCCCTGTGCAATGATCAGATTTTCCAGATCTTTTGCGTTTTTCCCGGGGACAGATGCACAAATGGGAACTTTATCCTGTAATAGATATTCCGCCATCTTTTTGTTTAATTGTGCCTTTTCTGTCATTTCTCTGGAATCGATCCATTTTTCAATCTCAGATAAAATGGATTTCAGCAGATTCATTTCGCTAGAGCCGTCTGTGGTTACATTTGTACCAATATTTCCAGCCATTTTTCTCCTCCTGTGCTTTGTTCTTGTGGTATTTTTATATATCTAAAAGTACTTCCCCATTGATAATGTATCTGGCATCAAAATTCATATGTACGGTACGCCAGCCATCATATTTATCCCGCATTTCCTGTGAGATACGTTTTAATGAAGTATAGGTAAGTACTGCTTTTTCCCCATTTTCCAAGGGAACTGTTGGGAAATAAATCGAAGTATCCTGTATCTTACAAAGCGTATATAATTTATTTTTCTTCAGTAATTCCAGATACTTCTCATCCTTTGTCATCTGATATTGGGCATAAGCGATTTCATTGGGATTTCTGTCATAAAAATAAATCCGCTGTTTGGATAATCTGTAAGGTTTTCCATCTAAATATCCACGGAAGAATCCGGCATTATATAACATGGTTTCCAATTCTCTGACATCATCAATATCTGTTTCCACCAGTCTCGAGTTCTTTTTCCTGATTTCTGCCTGGGAAGGATCGGAAAAGGCATGAAATAATGCCTGTCCCGGATCCATAAAATACGTCTTTGTTTTTGCATCCATAAGTACGCTATACATTCTCCGTACCCCCTTAATTTGCTGCTTCTGTGGTAGTAGTTTCTTCTGTGGTCTCTTCTGTGGCTTCCTCTGTACCCTCAGCAGATGCACCATCCTGTCCGGTATATTGTTCACATCCGACTAAGGAAATGTCATAAGAGGTGAACAGACCAGTGATCGTTAAGGTACCTGTTCTGGCTTCTCGTTTTGCTTTTACATCTGCGGTATATAATCCGGATACTCTATCCCAAGGAACTCTTACGATGGAACTACCGATACTGATATAAATATCTCCGGTGCTTTCCGTAGTAGCAGATTTGATTGTCACACTACAATCAGTTTCTGCTGGGAAATACAGCTCTACCTGTTTCTTACTTGCTTTTGTGACATCTACCTTTTTTGCTTCTTCTGCTTCGTTTTCTTCCTCTTTGGCATCCTCATCTACATAGCCAAGTGCACCTTCCACATTTGTGCTGAAACGATTTAATTCTTCGAAAGTAGAATAAATTCTTGGAGCCACATATTCATTGGGATCATAATCCGGTGAGGAGGTATCTATTTCCGGAAATAATACTTGTTCGTTAAAATCTGTATTTTCGGAATAACTGGTGCCTCTTACTAACCGGAACATTCCCATTCCATTGACGTCATAATATCCAGTCACAAAATATTCCGGAATTTCTACTTTGTAAAAACAGTCACGTAAGGTTTCATATTCTACCGATGCGTACAATTCATAAGCTCGGAACGCATGCATATTTGCGGTTGTCAGATAATGGTTATAATAAGTACCTGTATATACTTCCAAATCATATTGACTCGACTTTTGTAGATTTTCCGGTTTAATCAGACCATCTTCTATCATGTCATCCGTGATAGTCGTATCACCAATCTTATCCAAAAGTGTCTGTGTGACTCCAAGGTTATAAATATCGTATAACTCACTGTCCGGTAAGATGCAGATATCATCTCCTGAGTCTGTCATCAGATACGCTCTTTTATTTGTTAATTGTTTGATATTGTAACAACCAATGGTATATCCAATGTCGTAATATCTTTCCCAAGTGATGGTATCCAATAAGGTGTCTGTGGAATAATAAATTAACTGATCTCCATCATATAGGGTTGGAATTTCAATCTCATTTTCTGTGGTAAAGTATTGCTGTCTTTGTTTATCTACAATTTCATCGGGACTGTCGCCTTCATAATTGTTTACATAACTTACCAATGGATAATAAAATCCATCATGTAATACGTAATAACTTCCCGATACCAGATTACTTTCGAATTTCTTACCAGTCTCATCGATACCTGTTGTCGCTGTCTGCCAGGAAACCTCTCCATTTTCGGTTAAATCCTGAATTTCATCTTTTTCATTTGCTGTACGTCCACATCCGGATAACATACTTACTGTCATTATGGATAACAGCAATGTGCAAAGCTTTTTCTGCATAGTTAATCTCCTCTCATATTTGCAAATCTTTAGACATAGATCTGCGGTCTTATCTACTTATGTCAAAAACTTTTCAAAAAATGGTGAAAATTGAAAAAAATATTTACCAAAAATTTCCGAAATATTTCGTCTTTCTTTGGCATCGAAAATCGTAGAAATTACGGATTTTTTTGACATATGTAAGTGCAAACAAAATTAACGGAAGGGAGGATTGTTTATGCGGAAAAATGTTGCAGCGAAACCATTTATGCGAAAAGAGTTTGTACCCTATCGCACGATCACTGCATATATGAAGGATATATTTTCCACTGCTACCGATGCAGATGGATGTATTGTGCTTCGTTCCGGTACAAAGGGACATGCAGAACAATCCTTCTTTAATGTGAATAAAACAGATACCGATGCGTTTTATGCAGAACTTGCCAGACATGATTACAGAGACTGTTTCTTTACCTTTGCAACTTTTTCTACCAAGCATCACGCACAACGCACGGAAAATAAATTAGCAAATATTTATGCCTGGAGTATCGATGTGGATTATAAAAATGAATCCATTGCTCCTTTGGATATGTATGACTACATTATGGAAAATGTGGAATTACCTACTCCGAATTATGTGGAATATGGTCATAGATTACGTATGATCTACCTTTTTAAAGAACCATTAAGACTCTTCCCCACACAGCGTACAAAATTATTACAGGGATACCGTTTCTTACAAAAAGTATTTGTAGACCGTATCAACAATGAATTATCTTTTGGAAATGAAAGCTTTGGTGCAGAAAGTAATCCGCCTACCAGCTTTTTCAGAATTCCTGGATCTGTAAATACCAAAGACGGGTCTACCATTAAGATTAAAAAGATTACCAATGAACGTATGTCTATGCAGGAAGTATTCGATGAATATGTTTTGACAAACGAAACCGATAAATCTGCATGTCGAGATACCTGGTATGATACCTGGAAAGTAAATTACGAAAAGAAACATAAAATTGCAGGTGGATTTAACAGCTATCGTTTATGGGAACGCAGACTTGCATTATTCGAGTCTCTGCAAAAGGATCCACAGGTTGGTAGAAAAAGATTACTTTTCTTTGTTGGATGCGCTTATTTACAGCTTGGTATGGCAAAAGATGCTTCTGACTGCGTAAAGTTACTTTTGAAATTTAATCAGGGACTTTGCAATCCTTTACCGGAGAAAGATGTTATCAGCAGATTTCGTCAGATAAAAGCTTATAGTTTTAAAGATATCACCATTTGTCAGACATTGGATTTGCCGGTAGATACTTTCTGTTGTTTAAGCAAAAAGCAAAAAGATGCAAAAAGATATGAGACAAAACGAGAAGCACAAATCGCTTTGGGACTTGCAAAATTTCAGAAAATGCAAAAACGCAGAAATCGTATTGCATATCTTATCACTTTAAAAACAAAGTCCTCAGAAATTTGCAAAGAGCTTGGTGTTTCGATTTCCACTTTAAAACGAGATCTGAAATATTTAGCAGCAAATGATGCAGTAGCCAGAATTTCGATTGCAAACAGAAGGCGCCCGATAAGTCCTGCGGTGCTCGTCCCTCCTACTGCTCCTTCGTCTACCTCATTCGCAGTAGTCATCCCTCACACTTCTGTGCTACTGGATGCGATGACTGATACAGATGACCTGCATGGTCTCCTACAAAGATTACCTGCAGTCATACCATACAGTATAAAAAAGAGATTGTTCCGAATCATTCGATCTGCAAAGGAATTATCTAAATCTAATTATAGAAAAGAGATGAAATTCCTAAGCAGTCATTTGAAAGGTAGTCTTCCGAATTATATTTTGGCTGGAGTTCCGATCGGATTTGCAGGTCCACCCTAGAAGACCTTTACATACAGGCGAAAAAAAATGAACCCTATAAATTTAATCTAAAAACCCGCATATTCTTGATGTATTTTAATCACGTTTTGTTTTACCTATTTTACACTGGATGTCAAAAGGGCATCCCCTAACAGTAGAAAAGAGGAGTTTCGAATTATGGAAAAAGTATCCGGAAAGTTAAAAAATGTAATTTGGACACATCCGGAAAAAGGTGTGTGTATTGCCTGTTATCATGGGAAAAATGGTGATTTTACCGTAACAGGTTCTTATCTGCCTGCTGTAAAACGGGCAACTTATATATTTGATGGTGAATGGATCCATAGTCCAAAATATGGATTACAGTTTAAAGCAGCATCTTTCGAGGAACATATTGGTACGGATAAAGATTCTATCGCAGAATATCTGAGTTCCGGAAAGATTAAAGGTATTGGAAAAGCCACAGCAAAAAAAATTGTGGATTATTTTGGTACAGAAACTCTGGATATTTTGGACCGTGATTTTATGCGAATCGTAGAAGTAAAAGGAATTTCCAAGAAAAAGGCAAATCATATCAGAGAATCCTATCTTGCTACCCGTGGTGCCAGACAGCTTATTATGGAATTTGGAAAGCATGGATTAGGAGCTTCTTATGCTTTACGTGCATATGATATGTATGGTGCCTATGCAGAACAATATTTGCGGGAATCTCCTTATAAATTATGTGCAATCTCCGGTATTTCCTTCCAAATGGCAGATGCACTGGGTCCAAAAAGTGAGACTTATGAGAGGAATCCGGAACGATTTGTTTATGCCGCAAATTTTGTACTTTCTGAAAATGAAAATGGAAAATGGAGTGCTATCTGTGAGAATGAACCCGGTGGATCTACTGCTATGAAAATGGAAGATATGGAAAATGTATTACTTTCCTTATTAAGACAATCTACTCTCACACTTTCGGAAATTCATACGCAATTACAGCATCTTATTGATAATGGTGTATATATAGCGACCACGATAACAAATAGTGACAGACGTACAGAAACCTTAATACAGAAAAAGGGAACGCATGAATTAGAGGCTAAGATTGCGGAAAGATTACATGCTTTATCCAGACCCTTACCTGTTTCCTATCAAAGAATTGAAAAGGGCATTTCCCTGGCAGAAGAAGAACTGGGTATCACCTTATGTGAGGAACAAAAGGAAGCGGTAATAAAAGCTTTTACGAATGGACTATCTTTGATTGTTGGTCCTCCCGGTACAGGAAAAACCACAGAGATACAGGTAATATCTTATGTATTTAATTATCTTTATCCGAATAAAGATGAGATTTATGCAGCACCTTCCGGCAAAGCAGCTTCACGTATGCGGGAATCTACCGGCAAGATTGCTCACACAGCACATAGTAGATTTCATTTACCGGTACAGCAGATTCCTTTTCCTCAGCCCCCTGAATGTGTAGTCAGTGATGCATTGGTCGTAATCGATGAGGTTTCTATGTTAGATATTGGATGTGCATGTCAGCTCTTCTCTTCTATTGATGAAAGTTGTATTGTTGTCCTTTGTGGTGATGATGAGCAGTTGCCTTCTGTTTCTGCTGGTGCGGTTTTACGAGATATGATCGAATCTACTGCTCTTCCTGTTACCGTGCTCCGTAGAGTTTACAGACAGGCACAGGGTTCGACTCCTTATGAAAACGCAATGACTATTCGAAGAGGCAGTCATAATTTGACGTTTGATGATGATTTCCAAATGTGCGAATGTGAAACCTTACAAGAATGTGAAGATGCTATTGTTGCAGATTATCTACGTTATGCAGAGGAATATGGAGTTGACAATGTAATGGTGTTATCTCCTTTTAAGAAGAATAGTGCCGGAGTACATATTTTAAATAGAAGGATTCAGGATGTTATCAATCCAGCTACCATAGAAAAAGCCGAATTTAAGCTTGGGGATCTATTATTACGGGAAGGGGATATTGTATTAAATCTGAAAAATACCACGAATATGGCTGGTGAACCCGTAGTAAATGGAGATGTTGGTAAATTACTTTCCATTACAAAAGATGATGATGGCTGTACCACGTTACGTGTGATATATCCACATGATGATGGTGATATTTACATGACATACACAGAGAATGAAGTAAAATATCTTACGCTTGGATATGCATTTACCGTACACAAAGCACAGGGATCTCAGGCAAAAGTAGTTTTAGTATGTACTCATATGTCACATTATGTTATGTTAAAGCGAAATGTATACTACACTGCTATTACCAGAGCAAAATTAAAAGTGGTTACCTATGGTCAGAAGAAAGCGGTCCGATTAGCAATAGATACCGTAGATACTGCAAGACGGCGTACCACATTAAAAGAGCAGCTTCAGAATGTATTTGGAATTCATACTACGATGGTAGATGAAAATGATGTAGAATGGATTTAAGAAAAAAGAGACCTCTATAATAGGGGTCTCTTAATTGTCTTTTTTAGGATATAAGTATATCTTTGTCGTATTATATATGTTGTATAATGTGTGGAATCGCGTAATATATATACGACAAATGCGAAATTCCGAGATAAGATAGGAAAAAATGCGGAATTCCTAAGTGTATATTTATACTTATTACACCTACACGTTTTTTATATTATAATATTTCTATATAAAAAAATCTACTATGTGAAAGACATAGTAGATTTTCTTAATCATCTCTTTACAGTTCTGGATTTTCATAACTATCATTTTCTTTTTCACTTAACACTTCCATACGATATCCAGAATCAATAAATTCTACTGTAAGAGCATGGTCATATCTGTTACCCAATTTTCCATAAATTTCTTCCATCTCTTCTCTCGTAAAATCAGTGCCAAGATAACGATTGATATATCCTCTAAGATTATCCTGATATTCCTTATTTAACCTATCTCTTCGATAAGGTGTTGCATAGCAAGCTGCTCTGGATAGCCATTCTAATACTTTACATTTGATATCCAGTTCCGTTTTGCAATCTTCCAAGCGGAAGTAATTATTTGTATTCTTATCTACGATGAATTCCAAATTCTGATTTACAAAGCTATTCGGGAAGGAATTTGTCAACCTTTTTACGGCTGCTTTCCAAACATCCACAGTATCTTCATATTCTGTTTTATTCTGAGTTACAACCGGTGTAGAAAATGTAAACTCCTGTGTGGTATTACTTACATGGAAAAGTTCTCTTAACTTTTGAAAATCTTCCTTGGTAAAATCTTCAGTTCTTAATGTAATCATCTCTCTATCTCCTCTTTCTGTCTGTCATAAAAATGAGTCACGATATTATCGAATCCTTCTGTTTTTGTTGGAAATGTAAATTTTTCTTTTGTTTCTTTAATGACTTCGGGCGGTACTGGATGAGGTCTGTCCAGATTATCAATGATACAATCTTCAACCTCTTTATAAGCCACATGTGCAATCGTTTGATGTGGTATTCTATCAAACATAGCAAGAAAGCTTCTTCTACCGTGTTTTGTAACATTTGTGGCGTCTGCAATTACATTCTGTCCATGCTTTAAAGCTCTTCGAATTTTATTTACCCAGATACCAAAGACCTCATCATTTCTACTCTGGTCTCCTACATCACCACAAAGTTCGCCTCGAATTTCATCCATAGAATAAACAACTGCATTCTTTTCTTTTGAAAGCTCTTCTGCAATGTGGCTCTTTCCGCTGCCAGGGAGACCTACCATTACATATAATATAGGTGTGTTATTTTCCATTTGTATCCTCTTTCATCTGTAAATTATCTAAATATATCTCTTGTGTCAAAATATATAGTAAATACTAATATCTATTACTATATGTCAAAAAAAATTGTAAAAATGGGGCAAAATGTAGTGCTAGACAGAAATAATTTTATCCGATATAATGATTAAGAATTCCAACCGCTATAACTATGTCCGAGGAATAAAAGAGGTAGAATATGAATTACGAATCAAATTATGGTGACACTTTTTTTGAAGATTTTGATAAGTTATGTCATGTTTATCAAACAGTGCCCTACTTTAAGGAGCGATTAAAGTTTTATTGGCAATTATTAGCGTGTACTATGCATAATTTGAGTGATGCAGATTTACAAGCCAGTTTTCGTTTTTCTTGGACAGAAAATGAAGTTTTAATTCAGGAAAAGGGACAACTGGAAGTCGCTACTTTTTCTTTGGATGTGATTGAATCGGAATTTAATCATGGGAATAAAAGAAAATTTTATGAAGAATGGTATGAAGAAGTACTCTCCTGTTTATTAAGTCTGAGGAGTCAAAAAACAATAGATCCTGCTATTTCTTTAGATAACATTGTTTTTCAGACATATCTACCTGGTGCTGTGCCTGTCACTTTAATGGATTGTATTTATGAAAAAGAATGTTTTATTTATTTTAATATTTATGATACATCTGCTTATGTAACTCCAAATATCCAAGCTTATTTCGGAGTTTCCATGCAAAAAATGTTAGAGTTTGCCGGTAAGAATACAGCAAAACGATATCCCTTAGCAGCAAAGAAACTAGAGGATGTAGTATTTGAAAAAACATTACATGGATTATCTGATTTTATAAAACATTTGCCGGTATTATCTGTAACACACGATTCTTTTTGCTTAGAGATGATATATTATCCTGAATTTTTAATAGCTATCAAACACGACATCTATATGGTTCCCCTGACAGAAAAAGATATGTTATTATTAGATACTACTATGTTTTCAGAGCATAGTGTTTTAAAGTTGTGGGAAGATATATGTTGGTATCCACTTTTAACCCCATACAGATATGAAATTGCAAAAGAAAAACTTACGAAATTAAAAACCACTGTATGATTGGTACAGTGGTTTGTTATCATTATTCAAAAATATCATCATATAAAGTGCCTTCGTTTTTTCTTGCCTGCACATCACCAGCATAAATCCATGCAATCACTCCCATCACGACATTTACAATGATAAAGGAAAGTAAATTCGGCTGAATGGTGGTCATCGTGATAATACCAACAACATGGGAGAATTTAGGGAATTTCGCAACAAGGACAGGTACAAAAGACCCAAAAAAGATGAAAATAAATAAGCCTTTTATCTTCCAATGTTTCCAAGCAGAAGCCAATCCTGCGAGTATCCATGCCGTAGACATTGCAGAAATACAATTCCAGATACCGGAAAAAATATCTGTGGTTTCTCCGATAGCAAGTCGTAATATATGGTAGGTCAAGTATATAATCTCAAATGCGAAAAAATATACGATAATTTTGCCGGTAATGTTAAACGTGTAATCTCTCATTGTAATCTTCATAATGTTTTCCTCATAAATATAAAAATAAGATATACCTATTAATATATGTCTAAAAAAACCGTAAAGCACAAGCAGTATTATAACTTTTTTATAAAATATTGCAAGAAAAAAGGACTGTTATAAAACAGCCCTTTTCCCATTTAGCTTTCATGGGTTACACGGTAATGGACATCATTTGCTCTGGTATCCCAAAGGATATAATGATTTGTACTGCCGGTAGTATCATCATTTTTATTACCGATAGCGGTATAAATATGATTTTCCCATTTATATTGTGGAGTACCATCCGCATTTTTCTTATCTCCATCCTTTTGCAGTTTATAGTATGGAGAAATTCTTACGTTAGTACCAGCATTTGTCCAACCATCTACATAGTAATGTTGTGCATAAGCTACTCCTGCATCATTTACTAATAGTTTTGCATATCTTGGATCGGACTCTGTGATTTTCTTTATTGCTTTGGTAGCTTCATCATAAATCTCAAAGTAGTTTGGTTTAATTGTTTCGGATAAAGTATGGGATATTACTCTGCAATAATTTGCATCTACTGCACGGGAAAGTCCCATGTTATACATTTCATCCAGTCTGCCATCTTCGATTTCTTTCTTTGTTTCTAATCCAAGATCATCAAAATCAAAAGAAATGCTATCGGTATAACCTACGGTCCATACTTCTACTCTACCAAAGTCACCAATCTGGAAATAAGTTTCTCCATTTTCGGGATCTACATTAAATCCATCTGCTTCTGTGGAATAAATGATCGTTTTTACAGAAAAGTTCTTCAGCATTCCGGTACCACCATTGTGGTCTCCTGGATTTACTTCAGTATCACCTTCTGGATATCCTGGTTTACCATCTACGGTAACATAATCCATCTCATCTGTCTTATTACCTGCATTATCGATAGCATAGATATTATAAATCAATAAGCTGGAATTAGGAAATTCCGTATACAGATTCAAAGCAATATTGTAGTTACCCTTAATGACATTACCTCCTGTGGTATTTTCTGTGGCATGTTCTGTTAAACGATAAGTCTTCGTATCGGCTGTATTGGCAGGGTCATAAATATTGATATATACACCCTGAATACCCGAGGAATCTTTTTTATCAATAAAATTACCATTCTCAGTTTCCAGATAATCTGTTACAGTTGCGGTAAAGGATGTATATAAACCTTTGCCCATAACCTCTTCCATTTTATCTGCAGGATAATTATCCAGACTATCCTGTTTTACTTCATAATGTGTGATTTTAGGTTTTGTAGCATCAATTTTTAATTCCATACTATCCGTTTTCATAAATGCAGGATAACCTTGCATACCCAGCTTTGTAGGCTTACTATCTGCATGGGTACGGGAAATACCGGAACCATAAACTTTATAAGTACCCTGTACCTGATAATCTATGGTCAAAGTTTTTTCATGATTATAATTTCCGGTATAAAAAGTGTCGGTAAGTTCTGTGGTACCACTTGGGGTAAGCTGTGTGGTTTTCGCATTTCCATTCTGATTCCAGATAACAATAGTTTTATCCGTAGTATTAGAAATCTTTGTTACGACACTGGAAACCTCATTGGCGGCTGCCACAACTGCATCTGTACTCGCAAGTCTGTTACCTGCAGGACTGTATAAATGCTGGCTGATACCAAATGTACCTGTACCTTGGAAATAGACATTATTTGTTACCGATGCTTTATTTGTCCAGGTGGCTGCATCTGTACTCTTCTGCACCTGACTGATAGCATTATCGATTACGGTGGTACCCATTGCCGTCCATCCGGTAGTCGTATTTAATGGAATATAATTAATGGTAGCAGAGATATTATCGGTAAACTTTGTATTGAAATCAATAGGATTGGTAACAACGGTATTATCTTTCTTTGCTGTGGCTCCATCTGCCCAAATTGCATACAGCGTCATGGTTTGTCCATACTCGTTAGATCCGGTGATATCTGTGATTTTTAATACTTTATCTGTGATTTTGGTATCTCCGATGTCATCTCCCATTGCAGAATAATAAGTACCTGTACCATCCGGTTTACTATTCCATCCTACAAACGTACAACCTGTGGCATTTGGGATTGGGAAGTCTCCACCAAAATTTTTAAAAGCTCCGTCATCATAAACACCTTTTCCTGTATTCGGCACATCGGTACCATCTACGGCATAATATCCTGCATAATAGGCATTCATGGTGTTTTTTCCCTGCGCAGGCACGGTCTCTTTTCCTAAGCTTGTATAGGTTCCCGGATGCACATTACTACCAGGATTGATCTGATATGTTAAATGGTTTGTATTAAATATCAGTTTGAAAACGTTAGTACGTTTAATTTCAATGGTAGAAGTCGGTCCGATATTACCTGCAGCATCTACCGCAGCAATATGTAAATATCTACCTGTAAAATTTGTAACATCCAGACTGGTTTCCTGTGTAAAACCTAATCCCATATTTTTTAGATTGGTATTATTTATGGATGCGTTCTTATCTGTCCATGTATAACTTTCGCTATAATGTTCTTGCTCAGAAATCAAATGGTATAGATAATTGCTATTCCCCGCATCATCATCACATAACCAATAATATCCTGCAAGCTGACTGGTAAGTGTACGTGAGATAATTTCTGCATTTACCGTACTGCTGGGGATTACTGCTGCCACACATAAAAAACAAGCCAGTAATAGTCCTTGTAACCATGCCCTTCTTTTCTTTTTCATTGCTTTCCTCCTTTTTATTGTCCCGCCCTACCAATATATATATGTCAAATATTTTTTGAAATCTATTCGATTTTAATGATTTAATTTATAATAAGTAATGTTTTCTATCGTATATGGAATGGTATAACAGTCACCGGATTCCGTTGCCATAGATACACCATCTACATATACAATATCTCCTTGATGCGTATGATTATGTAATTCCTGATTTGTACCATTTAATTCGGTGTCCATAACCAATGTAGTACCGGTCGGAGAATCATAATCAACAGCATAGGTTTGTGCTTTAAATTCATACTCGGTACCATTGCTTTTAGGAACTTCCCATGTGACAGTGCGTGTATTTGCAACATCTGACATTGTAACATTTCCCAAAGCATCTGGTATTCCCATGTCTCTGATAGCTGCGTTATTTAAGTAAATCGTATTATCTATGCCGTTTAATAAATTCCCATTTACTACACGTATTTGGAAAGTACCATCTCCTGTAATATCTTTCTGTGTGGTATTTAATACCGTTTTATTTATCGTATCTGTAACAGAAGCATCGCTCGTACCACCAAAGGAAGCTTTAGAGCGAACTACATCCCCTTCATTGTAAGCACATATTTTAGTTTTTCCGCCACTAAAGCTTGCGCTAGTTATTCGGAACTGATAATGCACTGGATGCCATTCTCGACTATGATTATCGTTATCATTATCGTGACAACTACATGTGAATCCAAAATAATAGTGTATTGTAACTCGACTTGCGTTACCAATATTAAATTTTACTCCCTTATTTATGTCAAATCCACCAGGAGCACCGTGCCAACCATCATCACCTTCCCATGCTGTTGGGCCATTATGTGTTCCATTTGAGGAAATTTTTCCTATCATAGCTCCTGTGCTTGCATTAAAGACTTCTACATAAGCTATATAACCATGAACATCTCCCCATCCGGATCCATAAATACCAACATTTAACGTATCATTACCGCCTGCGTTTAGATTATACATATAAAGATTCATGTCATCTATACCCCAGCCGTTACGATTCTCTGAACCTCCGGCGTTATATGCAAGGCTTTTGTAACATCCATCTACGTGGGAATGTAGTATAGCTTCTCCAGCAACTCCACCTACAACACCGCCTCCACCTCCGGACCCATTTGTACCGGATTCTCCTGTTGCAGTTGGATTATTCGCAGCATGTACATTAAGTAATTGTGTGCATAAAAGACATACCCCTAACAGAATGGAAAGTGCGTGCGTGCGTGCGTGCGTGCGTGCGGTACGGTATGATTTTCTTTCTCTTTTTTCCATATGTTTTCTCCTTTAGTTAAATTCTGTGTCCATGATGAGATCTGTGCCATTCTGGGAATCAAAGTTAATTTTGTAAGTCTGTGCTTTGAATTCGTATTCCGTACCGTTACTATCAGGTATTTCCCATTCCACGATACGTTTATTATTTAAGTCCTGATAAGATATTTCACCTACGCTATTTGGATTTGACTTGTCTCTTACCACAGTGTTATTCAGATAGGTATTGTTTTCTAATCCATTTAAGACATTTCCATTTACAACTTTTAGATGTAAAACACCATTACCAGTTTGTGATCCGATAAGAGATGTCCGGTTGTTTGTTAATGTGCCTGTGGTTGATAGATTACTATTTCCACCATAAGATTTGGAAGATCCATCAATTGTTACTCCTGCTGTTTTTCCACATAAATACCCTTCTGATATTCCACAATTTACTGTATACCATGTTTCTGTTTCGGTTCTTTCCCAGTTTGGATTAAAACTACCACATGCTCCATAAGGATTTCCCGGGAAATGGGCATGAGGACCTTCTTGACAGTTACTACAACACATAGAATCTGTCCAATGAACAGTGTGAGACGATTGGTGTTTTTCTCCATAACATCCACCACCACTATTAGTATTACCAGAATGTGAATGATATGGACAAGTGCCATGATACGCATTTGCACTATGCGTGTGGAAAACAGCTACTCCATTTGCTCCACCTGTTTGTCCCGCTCCACCACCAGAAGTGCCACTTTTTCCATTGCTGGTAGGATTGCTGACATTTCCTGCCTGCGCTGGGATACTGGTGCTAATCATTAATGTAATCACCAAACTACATAGCAATTTTTTTAATATCGTCTTTTTCATATAAGTCCTCCTATTTATAGGAAAAGGTGGCAGTATTAATTACCACCACCGTCTCCTCCATTCTCCAGTGTTGTAGCACCACCGCCACCACCAGCAATCATTAGTGTTGTTTGATTTCCATCTCTTTCCAGTACAACTGTGGTAGCTCCACCGCCACCTGCACCGATACCTTTTGTACCTGTACCTCCGCCGTTAAATCCTCCGGCACCATCACTACCACCTTGTCCTCCGACCCAGATGTGTAAGATGTCGCCCTTTTTCAGATAATATACAGCTTCAGTCTTTCCACCTTTACCACCGACTTTACTACTTGACATATTACCGCCTTGTGCTCCAATTGCCGTTAGTTGATAAAAGCCTGAGTTCGTAATGGTATAAGTTTCTTCTTTTCCGGTATAAGCAAAGTCTCTGTTTAATTTATCTCCCGGTGCTCCGGAAGATCCGTCATAAGTATTGATTTCTGTCCAGTCTGTCGTACCTTTTACACGATAAAATGCTTTGTAAACATATTCATCTTTGGTATTTGTAAAAGTACCTATCTGCATATTTACTGCTCCGGTACCATTCCATCTACCATAGGCATGATTTGCACCAAAAGCCGCATTGTTTGCATTTTTAAGTTTATCCAATGCAATATTTGTAAATTCATCTGCATCGTTTTTGTAATCATGTTCACGGAAATATGTAGATCTCACATCAATTTTCATCTGAGAAAACTTTGCATATAAAGTTATATCCTTTGATGGGTAATATTCATCTCCTGTGGTACCTACATATTTACTATCGTCTCCCGGTCCATCATACCAACCGATAAAACTCTTATTATAAACATTGGAACTCGGTAAAATGATAGCATTTTGTGTAAATTGTAAGGTAATAACATCTGGATTTGACTGGTCTCTTTCTTCCGGTCCATACGTATAAGTTGCACTAGATGCCTGGAACCAACCATTTGCACCACTCTTCTTAAAATTGTATCCGGAAAATGCAGTCTCTGCTGTAATCGGATCAGGAGTAGTACCTTCACTTTTAAAACTTACAGTATATCCTGTAGGTAATGTAATCTTAGTGGTATCTATCGTATAAGTACTCTTAATAAAGTTCGGTGCAGCAGGGTCTCCCGGATTATTATTATTTAATACCTGATAAGTGTCTTTTCTAAAATAAACAGTCTCACCATCGTATTTTGCTCCACCATTAAAGATATTCGTATTTGCATCTACGGATACATAAGAATGATTCGGAGTCCATACCGCATAAAGAGTTGTTACTTTGTTATTTGTCTTGGGATCTTGGAAAAGTTTTAATGTGGTTCCTGGTTGATAATCTACGGTACCATCTTTGGTTGTAGACCAGCCTGCAAAGGTATAACCTTCTCTTACAAATCCACATTCAGCTAATTTTTTATCCTGGCTTTTTACTGCCTCTCCTTCATATTCGTCTGCGAAATTATAATAAAAGGTACTGGTGTTGGTATTTCCCGTCACATTAGGATCATCGGTGCCATCATCATATGCTACATAATATCTGTTTGCAGAAATCGCTTTGCATTGATGATTGTAGGCTGATGTATTTTCCATACCACCACAAGTAGGACAGGTAAACAAATCCTCAACGCCTACTTCAACTACAGATAATTCTTGCATGGCATAATATGGTGCGTAATGGAAGCCGATATTTATCTTTTCTCCACAGATTGCACAATATCCGATCCATGCAGTAGAGTTTCGATAATAAGTATTATTTTGTTTATCAAAACATTTTGTATTTTGTTCATTGGGTGCAACTAATGGATATTTATTTAGTCTACTGTAGGCATGAAAATCTACGCCATGATAATTTGCCCAGGTCCCCCATTTTGTGGTATCATAGTAGCCACCTTCGCCAAGTGTATTATCTTCCGCATCAAAACCTTCGCCATGTACCGCATATTCGAGTCCATAGTTTTTCCAGTATCCTACCGGCACCTGTGTACCTTTTGGCAACGTTTTACGGTATGCATGATAACCATTACCTACTTTAGAAGTATCAATTGTATATTTTGTATTATTTGCGAGTCCATTTGCACCATTAAATACAATATCGCCCACATTATCACTGTTTTGCGGTATTGCCGCTTGTCCCGTAATACGATTAAAGCAGTATTTCTGTGCCAGAGTTAATGTTTTGTAGCTCTTTCCATTTACTACTCTGTCACCGTACCGCCATTCGGAAGAATCGTTTACAATATTATCCATTGTACGACCAGCAGCTTTAAGAGCTTCACTGATTTCCAATGGTGATGTATATTTTCCTGTTGCGGCTTCTACAGTAATGCCATTACTGCCTGCGATAATCGCAATACCTAACAGTAAGGCATCTAATAGCATTTTTCTTTTTCGCATGTATTTTTACCTCTTTCTGATTAAATCGGTGTGTGTTGTGTAAAAAAGGTCATAGTAATACTGTCTTATTTATATATGTAAAAAAAAATCGGAAATATCTTAATTTTTGAGGAATAAATTTGTGAAATTTTTATGTATAAAAAATGAGCGACAATACATTTCTGTATCATCACTCATCTTAGATGTATGTTGTCCCCCTGTTGCTATTATAAGTCACTGAAATTCAGGTGTAAAACTGTTTTCATCGACAATTTTTTTACTCCAAATCGATATCTTTGATGTGGTCTCCAGCCATAAATCCATTGATTTGAAAACTTGCATAAGGGTCTGGTTTGATATCCCATTTCTTGCAAAAATCAGACATCTCTTTTGTCTCTACGCTTTGGATACATAATTTTACAATTCCATATTTTTTACAGTATTTGTCTAATAATTGCATCACAGCGGTCATGGTGCCTTGTCTGCGATTATGAAAACATACTCTGGATACTATCAATTTAAGATTTCCCAGAAAATTTAATCGTAGTTCCGTTTCCCCATTATCTCCACGAAACCATATGGTATTAAAGGATTTTTGGGGAATCACCTTACAGTGGTCTTTTGTTTCCAATAGCTCCTTTATTTCTGCAATTTCTTTTTCTGTTAGGGGTATATCAAATATCATAACTCGTTTCCTGCCTTTACTTTCCATAAATTATGTGTCGGAAAATCTTTTACTAATACACAATTTTCCTTTATGTATTCTACCACATCAGGTTCTATTTGTGAGCAAATATTTTCCTTTTTTAATAAGATATACTCTTTTGTTGCCAATAATTCTTTTGCTACATCTATCTGTTTATAGATGCCACTATTTCCGGTAAATGGTAAATTCGCATATTTTACAAAAGGAATATCAAATAACATGCCATCTTCACAATAACTACCAACCGGTGCATCCAGTTGTGCGATACTATCATTGACCTCATCGGTGTTTATTTTTAGGATTTCCAATATTCTGGTATGGGTATATGGTGCTTTTTCCAATGTTGTAACATTATGTTGGATAAATATATCATGGAATGCCAAAAATAATGTAATACCTATGATCGTTAAAACCAAATATTCCTTTTTATTATCAAATGCAAGTATCGTTAAAATAGAAATTCCTAAAAAATATGGGCATAATCAAATATCGGAAAACAAATACTTAAAAATGCGACTCCATAAACAAAGATACATTTCCAGTTATGATTGTATTGATATTGTTTTCCTTTGCGTATAGAGAACATCACCACAAGGATCAGGCATATAATACATGGCGTTATTTGCAAATTATTTACAAAGTCTGACATTCCACAAAATACCTGATGATAGGCTTCTGTAATTTGATGATTTACGAACAAAAACCCTGTCCCTAGCAGCAAAGGAATCGTCATGATACCTGTGCGTATTCCTCTTTCTTTCCAGGATGGTGCTAAAAACATACTGGCAACCCATACGACACCACCAATACTATGCTTTGATAAAATGCAAAGTCCACATAATAATCCGATCAGGATAGATTTCTTTTTGTACGATTGCATTTCTATCAGTATCATAATGCACACAAGCAATAAGCAAAGTTTATTATAATCAAAATAGAAATTGGAAATAAAATTATAACTGATAATGATAAGCAGTGTATAAAAATCATCTTTGCCTAGTAAAGCACATATTTTAGAGATAGTCAGTAATATCAGTATCCAGCAAATCGCACCTAATACCCGATACCACAAATAATTATCGCAAATTAACAACCATCCTTTTATAATCCAAAAAGATAATGGTGGGACTATGATATCTACATCGTTATAAAACTTTCCATACAATGCGGCATGTGATTTTCCAAAAATCCAGATATCATCTAAGTAAAAAATAGGTTTCCATATACAGTAAACCAATAGTAAAAGACTCATAATAGATAAAAATAATGTATGTTTTTTACAATGCATAAAAATTCCCCTCTCACAAGAAATCGTTTTATATATTTTTTAATTTGCTTCTGTGTCCATAATTAGTTTCATACCGGATGGATCCGTAAAATCAATCACATAGGTTTGTGCCTTAAATTCATATTCCGTGCCATTACTATCAGGCATCTTCCATTTTACAGTACGTGTTCCGGAATTATCCTGATATTCCAAATCGATACTATCTGGTGATGTCGTATCTTTTGTGGATGCATTATTGATATAATCACTGGTCACATTGGCATTATGTGGTTTCAATAAAAACATGCCATTTCCTATTTGGATACCAACATTTGGATTTGGGTTCAAACTTAAGCGATAAGTTTCTGTGGCATAACCAGTCGCACCACCAGCAGTTCCATATACTTTTACAGGAGTTACTCTGGCATAACCATGACCGCCTCTTGCGCCATTTGACATGTATGTATTTTTCATATCTTTATGTGTGTGAGCAGAACCACCGGTACCAGCAGATCCCTTTCCATCGGCTGAGGTATATCCGCCATACCAACCGCCTCCGCCGCCTCCGGAACCGTCACTTTCGCCGATACCATAAGCGTTTTGTCCTTGTCCAAAAGCATATCCACCAGACTGTGTTGGATAGTTCCATGCCGTATGTCCGGTTTCACCACCCCATTTTGATTTATATTCACCTGACCATGTTCCGCCATTAGTTCCGCCACCAGCTCCGCCTTGAATAGACCAAGATGCGCCACCGCCACCTCCAGCCACAATTAGAACTTCATCTTTATAATTTGCATAAGTAGATAATACTCCCCGATTTGTGTTTAAAGCAATGTGGGTTGCACCACCACCGCCTCCGGAAGCTTCAGAGTCATCTCCTTCTGCGCCCCATCCGTTATAAGTGTCATTACAACCATATCCCCCACCATTATAACCGCCATAAGCCCAATTTCCAAATGTTCCATTATCTCCTTTTCCACCTACATAGATATAAAGGGTATCTCCAGCGGCTAAATCTATCTCACCTTTTGCATATCCACCATATCCTCCATATGCCATCCATGACCCATCACCTCTTGCTTGTCCTCCCTGTGCTCCCCAAACTTCAAGCCGATAAGTACCGGATGCTTTTACTTCGTATTTTTGTACTCCACCACTATATCCAAAATTCTGTGCAGTGGGTGTTACATCACTTTCCTGTTGGGTACCTTTTACATATCCTCCTCCACATCCTGCTGCGCCATCATCTCCTGTTTGTGTATTGGGAGCTGCAGCAGATACAGATAAAGGCTGACTAAATAATAATGCTCCTAGCAGCAGGAACGACACGACACGACACGACACGACACGACACGACACGACACGACACGACACGACATAGTTTTCTTTTCATTTTTCATTATATCCTCTCCTTTTAGTTAAACTCTGTATCCATTAATAGCTCTAAACCATCCTTGGAAGTAAAATCAATTTTATATGTTTGAGCTTTTAGTTCGTACTCTGTACCATTACTTTGTGGTATTTCCCACGTAATAATTCTCTGATTTGATGATTCTTTCATCTCTATTTTTTTAATCATATCCGGATATGCCAAATCTCTGATAGAAACATTGTTTAAATAGGAACTGTTATCTATGCTATTTAAGACATTTCCATTTACCACATGTATTTGGAATATTCCATTTCCAGTTTGTTCCGATTGCGCTACATTTAATGCTGTATTATTTATGGTATCTGTAGTAGATGTATTACTTGTACCACCAAAGGAAGCTTTGGAACGAACAATGTCACCATTATTATAGCCGCATCCATAAAAGCCGCCTAATGTCGCATTATAAACATTTGCATTTGTACCATAATTTAATCGGTTATCTTTTGTAACTAATAATTCAAATTTTACATATGTGACGTATGATGGGATTTGAATTGTTGTATATATGCTATAATTAGTTGAATTCCAAAAATCTGTGCCACCTCTTTCGCTAGATGAAACTTGTCCTCTCATATTTGCAGGAGGATCTAAAACATAATTATTACTTCCTCTTATTACAGCATATCTTTTAATTGTGCCATTTGCATCTCTGTGAAGCCAATAATAATCTTTGCTTTCGATATAATCATTACCGTTACTATCCCAATTTACATTTGCATGAGTTTCATATGGTTGTTTATTATATATATATCTAGCGGCTTCATTACCTGGAATTGCGTTATTCCATAAATTCCTACCTTCTTCAACAAGTTGATCAGGCGATTTTGTCCAAAATATACTTCCATTTTGATCATATGCTCTTAAATATGCACCGCAACCGCCACTGTTATGTCCGCCATTTAATTGAAAAGCACAATTTATAACTATATAAGTTGCATTGTTTTTAGGACCTTCTGCTATTGTTTGATAAGAATGTATTAAGTCTTCATTATTATCTCTGTAATCATTATGTTTATTAGATGCAGTTCTTGACAATTCCCTGGTTCCATAACAACTATCATTATGGTAATGTAGTACAGCTTCGCCTGCCACGCCGCCTACGACTCCTCCTCCACCACCAGATCCATTTGTACCGGATTCTCCTGTGGCTGTCGGGTTTGTTGCAGCAGATACTGGCATACTATACAGTAAAAGACATATCCCTAGCAGACAAAGAAACACATGGTATGGTATGGTATGGTATGGTATGGTATCTTTTTCATATTACTATCCTTTCTATCTATCCAAAACAAAGTGTATCTATCATTTATTTATGTATAAAATTTCTTGAAAAATGGAGAGTTTCTGAAAAAAGATATAAAAAAAGAGAGAAATTACTCTCTCTTTTTTTGATTTGTATAAAACTGTGGATTCCCGTTTAAATCATTAGATTTCATCCAGATTTGGTACATCTTTTTCTTCTGTCATATTTTTCCCTTTCGTTATAATCTTATATGGTTCCAGTAAAATTTGATTATATCTTTCAGAAATCATGGTCTTATAAAATATTTTCCTTATATCAGAAATACCTGGTGTCTCATCAATAATTTTGGAAATTTCATCGATGTTTATATGTGGAACGATACGTTGTAATGCATCTGTACAATCTTTATTTTCAAAAGATTTTATATATTCCATATAGGATACTTTTTTATTATCTTTCATTAATGCTGCAACTGGGAATTTTTCTATTCTCATTTGAATTTCATCTTTATCATTTAAGATGGTTTCTATCGCATCGTCTGAAATCTGCGGATAAAGGCAAGATCCACAATCATAAACTGGTGCCAATTTAATTTCGTGTGTATCTTCATTTACTAAATATCCCCAGTTATTAGCGTGTCTGTCAAAATTGCCAAGTAAAGCATCTAAAATAAAAGTATCCCAATATCTTTGTAACGCTTGTTTCCCAAATTCTTCTGAAAAATAAGCATTTGGAATTGTCATAACCTCATATATATCATCAAATTCCGGCAATTTACCTGGTTTCTTTTCAAGAATTGCACCCTCTATAAATTTAAACTCTACAAGCTTCCAACCATTTGGTACAAAATTTTCACAAGCCACTACCGGATAAGTTCTTTCTTCTCCTTTGGATGATTGCATTGTAATATTTCCAAGTAAGGTGTTTTGTACATCGAATCCAATAGCTTTTGCAATTCGGCAACCTATATTTTCAGAAAATGCACTATTTGTATAAGAACTATTCAATTGGTTTCTTTTTTCTTCTGGGATTTTATCCGATAATTTTAGCATATATTTTTTATTATAAAGTATAATGCCTCTTTTTTTATCAGATCCGCCGTAGTTTGCCGTCAAATCAATTTTACATTTTGTAAAGTCATATAAAGTAATCATTTAGTATCTCCTTCTGCAATAATAATCTATGATTTCTTCTGCCTGTTCTTCTGTTAATCCATAATCTGTTACAAGATGAGCAGAACTCCTGATTTCATCTTGTAAACAGTCGATATAGGAAACATTATTTTCTACACCCTCTCGCAATGCATCAATATCTCTCTGCAGTAATTCCGGTATTTTATAGGATGTTTTCAACTCAACAAATTTACTCATATATAATATCCCCTCTTATTTTTTCCTTTATCATAGCAAATATACTTTAGTTTATCAATCTTTCTCCAAAAAGTCTCGTAAGGTCTCTGCCGCTTGTCCAGTTTGTATGAGTTGTGTTGTTAGATTTCGGATAGATGCTTTTGTATTTTCCAAATCAGCTTTAGAAATCCCAAGTGGATTGCTAAGACCTTTTTCTTCCTGTTTTCTTAACACTTCAGCTATTACTTCTCTACGTAGGGCGATTTTTTCTTCTTTTGAAGCGTGAGCATCCTCTATTGCTTTTGAAATCATAGGTTCATATGCGTTTTCAATTTGCTGGCAGTGTTCATCAAATTTTGCATTAAAAAATTCCATAAATTTTTGTTGTGTAGTTTCCTCTATTTTTGTCGGCATATTATGTTTCTTTTCGTTTCGATCATATGTTAATTTTAAAATTTTCTCTGTGCCGTCTTCATCAACATGAAAAGCATATGTTACAAAATCAAAACTATGATTTATTTGTTCTTCTAAGCCAGACATAGACAAAAATAAGGCTTCTTTGTTATCTTTTGCATAACAAAACGCAGATTTTAAAAATGCCTGACTATCTCTTTGAAATGCATAATGATTTAATTCTTTAAACAGTTTATTTTTATCCTGCGGTACATCTTTTATCCAACCATAGCTATCTACGTTGCCAAGATAAGCCATAGAATTTTTCGCCCATCCGAACATAGTTGCTACGGTCTGTCTATCCAACATTTTACAATTACTATCGTACCAGGTTACTGTATATTGTTCGTCTTTAACAGCAGATAATTTACATTGTCCTATATTATAGAAATACGAATACTTTGCCTGCATATTGTTCTCTATCTTTTGCAAAATAGAGTAGCCATCCTCATTTCCCATGCGGACTCTTGTATTGGATGCCTGTACTCTTGTATCATATGCCTGTCCATAAAGATTCTGAATAGATTTTGGGTTCTTTTTATCAATAATATATGTTTCTGTATTGCGAAAATCATCAATTGTTACATGAAAAATATCGCCATCAAAAGTCTTTTTAAATATTATCTGGTCATTTTCATTAGCTATGCAACATAGTTCCATGCCAGTATTCAAAGAAATACGTTCACCTGGAATCATTCCCATAAGCAAACGTTCAAATGCCTGATTATATGCTGGAGCAAAATAAAGACCATTTTCTTTCATTGCTTCTGCTATTTCATAAGATGTCTTTTTATATCCTTCTATATCGTCTCTTGCAATATATTGTTTTCCTGGGGTATTTAAGGTGAATACCAAGGCATCATTGTCTTCTTTTGTTAGAGTAAAAAAATAGCCCTGACAGTAAGGAAATTCGAAACGAAATAATTCTGTATGTATGGGGATGTCATGAATGATATTTTCCACTGCATCTTCCGCAAATCGCATTTTCCAATGTAATGTATTTCCTTTGGAATCTGCGCCTCTTTCTTGTGCAAACATTCTATTTGCAATTTCTTTTTTTACTCTATCCAATAGTTGTATCGTGATTTTATCCATATTATTCTTCCTCTATCATTCGTAGTGCATAGAAAAACAGTTCAATTTCCTTTTCTTGTTCTTCTACCTTATCGGATTGTATGTAAAATCCATAATGTGTATTCATTTTATTATTTATAGCATCATAAGCTTCCGCATAGATTCCATTTCGTATATTTACCGCCTTTGCTGCAATTTGCACTGCCTGCAAATCAGATTGCGGAAAATTTGTAATCAATGTGTAAGAAACACCATCTTTTGTAATTTTCATATACATACCTCGCTATTATATTATGTCTAAAAAAACCGCAAAGATAGTCAATCTCTAAGAGTGTTTTCCATATTTTGTCTTGCTACGGCAAGGCTGTACTCGTGGCTATATGTTCTTACATATTTATCACTTATCAATTCATGATTTACCAAAAACTTTAATGTCTTTTCTTGTTTTGGCGTAATATTTTCTGAGCAGATGATGAATTGATACCATACCGATACCAGATTTTCTTTCTCAATAATATAATGTAATGGGCTACAATATTCAGGAATTTCCTTATTTATCTCGTCTCTGGTTACATGATTTTTCTTTGCATAATAACTAAAAACCATTTCCGTGTGAGATGGTCTGGCGAATGAAATATTTCCATCCGGGAAAATTAGAATTTCGCAATATCCTATCCACATATCCGGATCTATTTTTGTCACAGCAAGAAACTCATCTGGCGTAAGTATTTGATAATTAATATACATATTAGTCTCCTCTTTGCAAACAATACGCTCTTTATATTATGTCAAAAAAATCCGTAAAAATCTATATGTTGTTTTAGGTAAAAAAGAGACCCTAATAAGGATCCAATGTCATTAAGTTAAGCACAGGATAAATAAAAGATAACTCTTCCAGAACTCTTTTAAAGAGAAAAAGTGGGTGTTTTTACGCAATGCCATTAAGGGATAAAATGAACAGTAAAACCACTATGCATTTATTTTGGGAAATCGCATAGTGGTTTTATATTTTATAGTATTGTATCTGTTCAAATTAAACATCCTTGTCTTCGTACATAATTCTGCGTTGACATTCATCTACTAGAAGAATCTTAATCGAATTAAATTCTAATATATAAAATTCATCATAATTACCGAAAGTTCTCTGTATTTCACCAATTTCATTCATATAGTCATCTATTTTGCCAATTAGTGAAGTGAGTTCTTCATCAGATAAATCTTTATACGATTTGCCTGCCGTTACCATGCGAATTGTCGGATGCCTCATATTGTTAATAATTGCTTGCTCATGTTCTGTTAGAATCATTCATATATCCTTTCTACAACTCTAATTTTGTGTATTTTCTCCTGCAAGTGCTGTTATTTTCCACATTCTTCCAGTATATTCTATTCTTTATATACTTCTTCTAATACATTTTTCATATTAATTCCTTATGACATTGAATAAGGATCTCTCTTTGTTTATTCCCAGTTTACTGTTTCTGATTTATAGCTTTCCGCTGCTTTCTTTTCACTTTTTATCCATTATGTATACTAAAAAATGCGTCATTATCATATTCAGATATAAACTGATAATCCCAATCTAAAAAACTACTAATGTGATATGACTTAATACCTTTTCTTTCAGCTTCTCTTAAAAAAGAAATTATATCATCCACATATACTACGTCATTCAAATCAATATTATGAGTTTTACAATATTGTAAAATTGTATCAGCTTTTGATTTATCTTCGTATACTAACAATCGCTCTTTTATCATTGGATAATATTTATCAAGCCAAGGCTGTTTATCGTCCATTTCTTTTTTGACTTGGCAATGCCCCATTACTATATTCTCTTTCGCATTACATGTTCCTAGCACATTCTGCATATGTTTTGATGGTTCTCTGGTAAGAAAAACTCCATCTTCAATTTCTTTTAAGCTCATTCCATTATTTGTGCCATTAGGATCTGCAACATGATTATTAAACCTGTAAGGAGCCAAGGTTCCATCTATATCCCAAAAAACATACTTATCCTTCAAATCTTTTATTTGTGCATTTTCATTCATTATGTTATCTCCTTTGCTTTATAATATAATCATATATAACAGAAAAATAGAATTAGACTGACTTAACTAAATAGAAATTTTGTAGCTTACAATATCACTTTACATGTCAAGACCTGTAAATGGTCTTAACTTAATGACATTGCCCTAAAAAGAATCTCTCTTTGTTTATTCCAAGCTTGCAGCTTGTTTATAGCCTTCTATTGCTTTCTTTTTAGCATCTGCAAAATATTTGCACGGGTCTTTTCAGGTCCGATATGAAAGGTCTCCCACTGTTCTAAACAGTAAGGCTTCTTTATATCCTCTACCTTACAATTTTGTCTCTTCGCTTCGTATGCCCGCAGATTTTCGAAGATAACATCCAGATCAGATGCATCTTTCTTTACCTGCACACCATCCATCATCTGAATCGGACTATTCACCGGATCATAAGTAACTGCTGCTAACTGAAACAGCCTATCGATATTTGCCAAACAAGCCTCGTAATGTTGTACATCTTTTCCACCGATAACGTCATCGATCCTTGCATAAGGAATATCACCATTTTCGGGTTTCTCGGTAAGTAATCCCACACATGCCTGTACCAATACTGCTACTGAGGTCCAAAATGGATCCTTTATCCCATCATTCAGAGTAGTATTTTTTACATAAGCCTCTGCTGCTCTTTTCATATCCTCTACGGACGCTACTTTTTGAAATACCATATTTTTCTTCCTCCTTATTTTTGTGAACTACTCGGTCATATCTACTGACAAAGCCACATATTTACGACTGACAGATACTCTAGTTATTTATCCTTATTTGTATATGTCAAAATTTTTTGATAATATAGAGAAAATCACAAATTATTTTTCTCTCACCCTTTCGCTATTTCCTGCCTGCTAGGGGGCGCACTTTGCATATCATCCTTTTAATGTATTCCACCAATAGAAAAAGGATGTCGGTATTTCCGACACCCTTTATCATACCTGACGTAGGTATTCCCGACACCAGCTTTTTCACTGTCGGTATCTCCGACACAGAAAACCTTTCCCTGGCAGAAGAAAAACTGATAGGCTTTGTATCCACGAAAAAAGATTCGTGTTCTCCTATAATGCAGCAAAAAAGAGATGCCTTTTATGACACCTCTTTTTTCACATCCATTTTTATCGCCTAATTTTTTGTAAATTACCGAGACATGCTATGATGTCTTTCTTGCTTTTGTTCCATTTCTTTCGATTGAATTTCTATTGTATCATGGTTTACTTTTAATGATTCTTTTGCATCGAATATTTTCTTTTTTGCATCCATCTCTGTAATTTTCGCTTGATATATATTATCATATATGTCAGCTTTTTCATGTTCATTATATCCATAATAATCATAATCAGATGAAATACCTATTGTTAAATCATCAGAGGTCAATATTTTTAAAGCATATGGATCATGATCTAATGATTCATCCAAAGGTACAACTGCTTTTGAAAATATTTTAACCAATCCAGAACTATCAGCTTTATCAAATGACAATATACTTGCTTCAAGCATTTCAGAATGTGTGGCAATTGATAAATCAAAATCATAGCCACATTCTAAACAAATTATCCTTGCAAATTCCCTTTGAGTTCTTCCATTTCCCTCTCTAAAAGGATGTAAGGCGTTTAAATCACCGTAGTTATCTGCAAAAACCCGAACAAAATCTTCAAAATTATCTTTAGCATTATAGCATTGAGAATAATATTTATTAAATACTGATTCTGCATAACTTTGGATACAGGAAGTTGTGCAAAATAAATTTCCTTTGCCGATTTCTACTGTTCTTTCTTTTCCAGCCCAATCATATACATCCTGAAAGATATATTTATGAATAGCTTTTAAATGTTTAAAGTCAAATTTCCCTTTTACGGGTTTAACTTGTAACTCTCTTAATCGGATTGCAGTAAGCTCTTTCTCAGCCTCAAATAGTTCATTTCTATCTGTTATATTAAGTTTATTCTTTAAAACCTCAGAATTAGGATAGCAATACTTATTATCTGGCATATTTACGAATCACCTCTTGTCTGAGTTCCTCTGATGTCTTTTCTCCGTTTGCAACTTTTATTAATTCAGCAACAAATGCTTTACTTAAATACATATCCTCAATAGCCATTGTCGCTACTACTTTTTTAACATCTCTCATTTGTTTTGTATTTTTGATCTTCATAGTTTTACCTCATATAAAATTAATGCTTATTGAAATTAATGTAATTATTATGGAAATTAATAGTGCCAATATCCATTTTTTGCGTTTCTGTTTATATAAAAAAATCTGTGCATTTGTTTTTTCATTGTTTTCGCTTATATGTTTATTCAAAATTGTTTTACAATTTATTTTTTCCTGTTCGAGTTCTTCTATTTTTGCAGATATTTGTTTTGTTGCTTTTGATGCAATATATTTATCTATATTTTCTTCTTTATCGGATATTCTATTTTTAATATTTTCGATTTCGGATGTGACTTGTTCATATTTTGAACGAATTTTTTTAGCTTCTGATAGTTTTTTATCAGCTTCCTTTTGAATGCGTTGCATTTGTAATTGTAAATCTCTACGTTCGATAGTAATTTTTCCTAATTTATTTGCGGTTATAGTATCTGACAAAAAATTATTTTCTGTCACAAGCTCATCAATTAAATCCTGCATCTCTTTTTGCATTTGTATGGATTTTGTTAATTCATTATTTAATTGTTCTTCGATATTAATATATATCACCATCCTTTATAGTCTATATTTTTTGTGTTATCTTAATCATTTTATTTGCATCATCCGACAGTATCCATTTGCCTCTCGTTATCATACTAATATATCCAGCTTCTTTAAGTTCTGTAAATATTTTATTAACGACTGCTCGTGATAATCTAAGTTCGTTTGCAATATCTCCCTGTCCAAGAGGACAATATTCCTTATCTGCAATAGAAAGTTTATTATTATACATAACTTCAAGTACTTTATATTGATTTGTAGTAAATATTGTGTTCATCACATTATCCCTATTTGTAAAATTATTATTGATTCAAATGGTGTAAAACCAATTACCCATATATATTATATATGATTTTGCATTTAATGTCAATTTTTCTATACACTATTTAATGTTCTAGTGTTTATAAAATCGAATAAATACCTCGCCTTCCATTTTCAGCACAGTATTCACCATATCCGTTACAGTAGTTATCCATATTTCTTCACTGCATCCATTACAGGCATATGATATTCCTCTGTAATATACATTTTGCACTCTTCTGCACTTACCGGATATAGTCTATTTTCAAAAGCTTTGCAAATCTTATCATCCAAATCTAATGTAACATTATCTACTATAATTATCATAAGAATATCCTCTTTTCTTGTCGGTATTTATCTACTATTATATGTCAAAAAAATCCGCGAAACCAGGAAAAATCAGAAATTATTTGACATAAGTAAGTAGGAACAGTTCACATTAAGGAGGTATAATTTATGAAAGACGAAATATTGCAAAAAGCATATCCACCATTAAAATTAGCGGAAGTGGGTAAATCTTATCAGCATGAAAATATTATAAATAAGGAAAAGAATGTTAAGGATAATGATGAGTTTTTGGAAATTACAGCGGAACTTATTTTTCCATACAGTTCTTAATATTTATTATTTTTTTGAGTGTTCCTTGTCCTGTTATATAATTATTGATTATTTTTATATTATGCAAAATAATATAGGTTAATAATTCTCTTTTTGTAAGAATGCTTGTTATACACATTTCATCATCTAAATAATAAAATGGTATTTTTTCAGATGACTTAAGTTTTTTATATTCTATATATCTATGCCGTCCATCAATAAGAATATCATTATTGGTTGGCTTAAAATGCATAACTAAAATAGGTTTGTATCTATGAGTATTGATTGTGTTGACTTCTTGAGATATACTTGCAAATTCATCTTTGGATGCTGTTAAATCATGATGAATCAATGTCTCAAATTCGGCTAAAGATAAGTAATTTAAAAAAATCATTTCAGACAATTTGTATAATTTATCTATATCCCAACTAATAGAAACATTTTCTGCTGTTGGAAGAATAAAATGATGTGTATTATACGAATCCGGTATTCCTTTATAAAATGGATTACGGGAATTATCGCAAGAATATTTTTTCCAGTATTTTTGATATATCAATATTTCAGGAAGCAATATATCAACAATTTCAGTCTCTTTTATTTTTGATAATTCTGTATATATATAGTTTAAATATTTTACCATCAGCTCATTTTCCTCAGCTTATCTTTGATATACAATGGAACATTTTCATTATATTATAAAAAATTTAATAAGCATAGTACAAAATCAGAAAACTATTAAAACCCATCCCCTAGCAGCAGAAAGACTAGAAGGTTTTGTATCCACAAGAAAGATTTGTATTCTCCTATAATACAGCAAAAAAGAGATGCCATAATTTAGACATCTCTTTTTTAGTCTATATGATTTAGATTTCATCAAAATCTGAATTTTCGTCATGCGTATTGTAAAATTGTGGGCTGATATCAAAATAAGTTTGCCATTTATTTATAATATCATCCGAATATGTACGTATTAAATCCTCGATTCTTTTTAAATCTCTTTTAGATATATCTATTTTGGTGCTTGGTTCCGCATTTGTAATACTGCCATCTTCATTTATCCAATATTTCAATGCATTTTTGCTTGGTTTGCCCTTACTTATATGTACATGAACGGGTTCCAAAGGTTTATTTTCATTGCTCCAAAAATAAATACAATATCCTAAATAGGATGAAATATTTGGAATCGCATTAGGCATTTCCAGCATCCTCCTTGGCATACTCATACACTAATTTACCGATTTTATTATAATGATATAGCAATTTGTCTATTTCTGTTTTTGTATATCCTTTTACATGCTCAGGAATACCATTGGGATATATAATATCCATACTCTTGAATCCACCAATCATAGGAGTTTCAAAATAAATAGTTATATATTGATTTCCATCTTTTTCCTTTATATCAGAATAAGTAATTTCTGTATCGTCTTCTAATGAAATATATGGGTTATGTTCCATAAATGTTTTTTCCTTTTCTTCAATATCTAAATACAAATCCATAATATCTGCTCCTTTACTATAGCATAGTTTGTTAATGATGCCTACTCTCATATGTAAAATTTTACAGAAAAAATGGATAATTATTATGAGTAATAATTATAATACAGCACAAAAAAAGAGATGCCACAATTCAGACATCTCTTTTCCTTTTATAAACTTGGAGGATTGGATTAGTTTTCGGTTTCATAGATTGGGGATTATTCCCACCAGGTCTTTGCTACATCACCACAGAGATAGCAAACGGTTTCCCACTTTACCTGTGTAAGATCTTCTGAGATTTCATCAGTACATACATCATGATAATCATGTCCAAATGCAGGAATTACATCGCCACCAACTTCAGGCTGGCTACCACAATCACAGCCACATACCTGTGTATATCCATCTGTGGTACAGGTTGCACTTACACCCTGCTTATGTACAACATTGGTATGAACTTCATTTACCTTTTCAGGAGCCTCTCCCAGATTTGCTCCACAATCATTACATACTCTGGTAGCAGTACGCCATACTTCATAACATCCACCATCGATAGGAACCTCATAAGTATCATGGGAACTCTCTACATGGGTGTTTGTATGCTGGCAGGCTACCGGTGCTGCAGTAGGTGTAGGAGTCGCCTTGGGAGTTTCCGTAGCTTTGGGAGCAGGGGTAGCTTTAGGGCCAGGGGTAGCTGTTGCCTTTGGAGCAGTCGTACTCTTCGGCTTTTCTGTTGCAGCGGGCTTTGTTGTAGCTGTTACCGATGCAGTCTGTGTACCAGGCTTTGTAGTGCTCTTAGGCTTTGCAGTTGTTTCCGGTGCGGCAGTAGACTTAGGAGCCTCGGTTACCTTGGGGTCAGGTGTTGCAGTAGCCTTTACATCAGACTTTTCCGCAGACTTTTCCTCAGTAGTAGTCTCTACAGGTGCAGTCTCGTCTTTATTTACGGTACCGAGTACTACCTTTTCATCATTTGCAGTAGGATTTTCCACAGATTCGCTAGTAGCTACTACGGTTTCCTCTGCTGGAGTATCGGTATTTTTCTTTCCACAAGCAGTCATGGAAATCATGGTCGTAATTAACAGTGCAGTAATGATATGCTTTTTCATCTTTGTTTATCTCCTTTGATATGTTGATTTGTCTTACATATATATATGTAAAAAAAAACCGCAAGAAATGATATTTTTTGAAATAATTTTTAAAAAATTTTCCAACATTTTCATTATAGGTTACCTTTGTAGATTATGCAAGTGGTCGATATAATGTTGCATCATCTGTGGATAAGGTAATTCCAGATCTTCTGTCTGCCAGGGCTGTCTTTCCAATACCATTTGTTGAAAATTACATAATATCTGTTGTAATCTCCTATCTTCTACGGCATCTGTCCACAAATCCTGCAAATACCAAGTATCTTTTTCATATATCTGAAAGAAATCCTTTACAATTACCATCTCATCACTATCTTTTCCATATACATAAGCAATAGCATCCGGTAATTTTTTAATACCGTTTGGATATACTTCCTGTAAGACCAGATTTTGTGCATAAATATCATAAGCGGTAGAGGCAAATAAATCTTTGATGTCAGTAGCATCTTGCTTACGTATCATATCCTGTAATTCTGGTCTGCCGTCTGTCATGTGATAATACCATAAGCAGTCAGCCATTTCATAAATAAATTGTGGTAAGAACTTTTGTAATAATTTAGCAGTAATGGAATTATTTGTTTTCATCTCGCACATAAAAATCCTCCTTGTTTTTCTTATTATACAAGAATTCCAAAAAGGATTTTTCAGGCAAAGTTTACAATGTAATTTCAAATTTTGCTATGGAAAAATATTGTACTTGTTTTTCCATGTTACTTTATTCTATACTCTAAAATTTCCTTATTTTTATTTACGTTCTCTATTTCTGTTCTATGACTATCTACAATTTTCAAAGCCTCTGGTAATAAAGACATTGCTTTTAACTCTGAAAGTAAAATTTCATTACACATCTTAGAAAGCTCTGTGTCATTGATTTCTTCTTTTGTTGGAGCATGACCAAATGTTGATCGGATGATTATTGTAAAGGACTGTTCATGTAATTCACTATATTTTGTATATTCGGAAACCAGACTATCATCCAGTTCTACGGTCCTATTTATCTTTTTTATCATGTATTTCATAATTACACCTCCAACAAATATCTGTTTATAAGATATCTATATTTATATATGTAGAAAAAATCGTAAAAGTCAACTATATTTTCACTTTTTTCAATCTTTTGTATAAAAAAATAGCTATGGAAAATAATCCATAGCTATCTTTTCTCTTCGGTATTTCCTAGTTTTCGTGTTGCTATCCCAACGGTGTAGGTCTCACACCTACTCAGCATTATATCCGGGTGCTGCCGTGCGTGATGGTTTTTGTCTAGGTCAGATCCCCGCTGTACGGCTGCCACTCAAAATGTGTTGAAATATACTCAAACACATCGAGAAATTGAAGTCCTTGCGGATACTTCTTACTGCTTCATTGTGTATGCTTTGGCGATTGTAAACAATACGCTACTCACAAGTTCATGTACACTCCACAGTCGTAAATTCCTGCGATAGCCCGCAGTACATACTTACGTTTGCGTTGATTATGCAACTTCGTAAGTTAAAGCATCTCTTAGATTAAGAGCAGCGTTAAAATCCCTATCATCGACATAGCCACAATCACAACGGTATATTCTATCTGAAAGCTTCAAATTTTTCTTGATAGCACCACAACAGTGACATATTCTGGATGATGGATACCATCTGTCTACGACTCTTAATTCAATACCTTTTTCATCACACTTAGTTTTAAGCTTAGTTCTAAATTCATAGAACTTTTGTGATGCAACTGCTTTTGATAGATGTCTGTTCTTCATCATTCCTGATACATTTAAGTCTTCAATAGTTATATAAGATGGCTTGGTTTTCACTATCTCGGCTATCGCCTTATTGATGTAATCAGTACGGATATTATTTATCCTATGATAAAGTTTCTGTACTATGATCTTTTGTTTTTGTATATTCTTTTGAGTAGACTCTCCATTCTTTAAATTTTCATACTTGCGTGAGAGACACCTTTGTTC